>Ga0335075_10002852_pt1 | contig 27617 bp, 33 predicted proteins | sample Lox_Sample_24_FD_206723 | JGI IMG/M metagenome (GOLD analysis project Ga0335075, IMG submission 206723) | Soil microbial communities from Loxahatchee National Wildlife Refuge, Florida, United States - Lox_Sample_2.4 | ecosystem: Environmental > Terrestrial > Soil > Wetlands | place: USA...
GGCTGTTCTCTACAGTCTGTTGTCGAAGAAGCGGCGTGTGGCGTTTTCATTTGGCTTAGTGAAATCAAGCCTATGGACGCTCCAGCCGCTTCTTTGGTTAATCCCTTTATGAAATATCCGGGCTAGAGGACGTGCAGCAATTCTCCCACACGGCGCTCCAGGCGCGGCAGGTCCAACGGTTTGGTGAAAAAGTCCTCAGCCTGAATCGCCACCGTGCGCCTGGTGACGCCTGCCGAAAGGGCGCTCATAAAAATAATTGGAATTTTTTTTGTAGCGGGCTGGCGTTTCAAAATTTCGCAGACGGAAAGCCCGTCCAGGTCGGGCAGCAAAATATCCAGAAGAATCAAATTCGGCTTGTATTGACGGGCCTGGCTCAGAGCCTGGACACCGTCGGTAGCGACCAGGAATTCGCAGCCAAGGGAGCTCAGGCGAAATTTCACCAGCTCAATGAAATCGCCTTCATCGTCCACAATGAGGATAATCGGAGCCACATATATAACATCAGCCGAAATTGGGCCATGCGCAATGGCAAGAACGTTAAAGACTTGTGACGAAATGGAAACAATAGTTCACGATTAAAACCAATTATCAGCGGCTAATCCCCGTAAAACACAGGTAATGACGCGGCGGATTTGCACAGTCGCAGATGGAAATTCTTGCCGCCGTCCGGAAAACCTGTTAACCAGAAATCATGCCAACTGGCCGAAATTCAATTCATTTGTTCAAGTGTTTCGGAATTAACGTCTTCCTCCATTGGTCATGGTTTTTGGTCGCGGTATATGGATTCAAATACAGGACGGGAATCTATTCCTCCATAATGTGGAATATCTTTGAATATCTGACCCTGTTCCTGATTGTGCTGCTCCACGAGTTCGGCCATGCGCTTGCCTGCCGGTCCGTTGGCGGCCAGGCGCATGAAATCGTCCTGTGGCCGCTTGGCGGTGTCGCCTACGCCTCGCCGCCGGCACGGCCAGGAGCAACGTTATGGACCATTGCCGCCGGGCCGCTCGTCAACGTTGCATTGGTTCCAATTTTTTCGGCCTTCTGGTGGATCGCCGCCACGGCAAATTGGAGCGACAATCTCTATCATTTCATCATTGCGGCCTGGGCTATCAATTTGGGTTTGTTGATTTTTAACATGTTGCCGGTGTATCCCCTGGACGGCGGGCAGATCCTTCGCGCGCTATTGTGGTTCCCGTTAGGGCGTGCCCGAAGTCTCATGGTGGCGTGTGTGGTTGGTTTTCTGGGCGCCGCCGGCCTGGCTGCCCTGGCGATTTGGCTGCAATCGGTTTGGCTGGGCCTTATATGCGTTCTGAATTTCTTCTACTGCTTCCGAAGTTTTGGCCAGGCCAGGGAAATGCTTCGCCAAAGCGATGCACCGCGCCGTGAAGGATATGTGTGTCCCCAATGCCACATCGCTCCGCCGGTCGGCGACTACTGGCACTGCGGCCGCTGCCGGAAGGGTTTCGACCCGTTTGCCACTCATCTGGCGTGCCCTCACTGTGGCGCGCAGCACAGTCACATCCCCTGCCTGGATTGCGGTCACCCTGCCGCTCCCGGCGACTGGGTCCCCGGCGAACTCGCAAAACTCTGACGCCATATCCGTTTGGTGTCCGCGCTTTAGCGTGTTCCGGACCAGCCAACCCGGTGCGGGGCTGGAAACTGATTACGGGTTGTTTCATTTTTGTTGCCGCTCCGTTTCCTTATTGTCAAACAAGTTTGCTCTATTTAAGTACCGCCTTTGCACGCTCCGTTTCCGTTATGGATTGTTTCCTCGGGTTGTGCAGGCGGACCCCTGGCCGGCAGTCACAATGGCCGCAACATTTGGGGGATTGCACGCTAATAGGAAAACCGGAGATTAATCACTAATGCTTATACTTTATAAAAATGCGTTGACAACAATAAGCCATTATGATTTATTGTCACTGTTGCAAGCACAATTGGGCATGTGCATAGATCTTTGAATTTAAAAAATTTTGGTTTGCTGTTTGGCACAGACGCAAACTGAAAGTCTCCGTAAATCTGCAAATGTGCGTATCAACAATTCCCCGGGCCTTTCGGTCACCCTCTGACTGACTGGCCCGGTTTTTTTCTTTCTGATTTGGGATCTGTCCGATCTAAATTAATGACGAGCCTCAATCCTCCGCTGAAAACTATTCCAGTCACGCCCCTCTTTCGAAGACCAGGTTACTTCCGCGATGGCGCAGGCGCGGGGAAAAATCACGCGCTGCGCCTGCTCCAGCGAGGCGACATATTCCGTCCACAAAACCGCTTCAGCGCCAAGGATGTGAGACTGGAACTGCGGGGGCAAATCCGATGGCACCGGTTCGAAGGAATAAACTTTTTTAAGCGAAGTATAAATGTCCGGCGCGCCGGGCTTGTGATAATGGTCCAGGTAACAGTACTCAACGGGGGTCATCACGGCGTCGTGGCCGCTTTCGGCAGCCTGTCGGCCGCCGCCAATCCAGTCCATGACCACGGCGTTTGTCGCAAGGCCGCCTTTTAAGATTTCGCTCCAGCCGATGAGGATTTTGCCGCGGGCGTTTACAAAATGTTCCATGCGTTTGATGAAATAGCTTTGGAGTTCGTCCTCGCTTGTCAGCCCTTCCCGTTTCATCAGCGCGCGGCAGGCGGCGCTGCGGTTCCAGTAATTCTGCCGGACTTCGTCGCCGCCAATGTGAATGTAGGGCCCCGGGAACAGCTTAAAGACTTCGGCCAGAACATTATCGAGGAACTCGAATGTGCCTTCGTTCGATGGATCGTAAATACTGTCGTGAATGGACAGGTCGTTGTCGGTGCTGTAGGGCCCGCCAAAGCAACTGAATTGCGGGTACGCGGTGAGCGCCGCTTCGGAATGGCCGGGCATTTCAATTTCGGGCACCACGGTGATGTGGCGCGCCGCCGCATAGGCGACGATTTCACGAATATCATTTTGAGTATAGAATCCGCCGTAACGGCCGTCCGGCCCGAATTTGTCGGGCGATGGCTTATTCCACGCCGGCTCATTGGTATCGGAAGGTTGCACATCGACATGGTTGCGCCACGCTCCAACTTTGGTAAGCCGGGGATATTGCGGGATTTCGATACGCCAGCCCTGGTCATCCACGAGGTGCCAGTGAAAACGGTTCATTTTATAGAATGCCATTTCGTCCAAAAGTGTTTCCACTTCGGTTTTATTGAAAAAGTGACGACTGACGTCGAGCATCAGGCCGCGCCAGGGGAATCGCGGCCAGTCCGCGATCTTTACGCAGGGCGCCTGCCAGAGTGCCGTAGGGCAGGCATCCTGCCTGCCGGTTACGGCGGCTTCCAGCCGCGTGTTCGTCTGCGCGCAAGATGCGGGCAGAACCGGCAGGCAAGATGCCTGCCCTACACGCGATTCACCGCAATCAAGCAATTGCAACCGCGATGGGGGAATGGCGACGGCGGCAGGGCATCCGCCTACACGCGATTCACCGCAATCAAGCAATTGCAACAGCGTTTGGCCGCCGTAAAACAGGCCGGCCTGGGTTGTGGCGCGAATGACGATGCAATTTGTAGTGACGGCGAGTACGTAACCTTCGGCTCCAAGGCCGGGGTTGGCGCCGCGGGTGGTGAAGAGAATGGAATTTGGGGATGGCGTGGAGGACTGTCGCCGGCGGACCTCTAAGGAATAGCCGGTGGAGCGGCGGAGACGTTGCGCGAAAAATTGCGCCGTCTGGCGCGAGGTCCCGTCGGCGTCAATGCGCGTTTGGGGCGAGAGCGCGAACGAGCCGCTCAATTGCTCGATGTGTTGCGGCCATGGAACCAGGGCTAAATCCGCTGCGGAGCCGGCAAATGCGGTCGCGGCGAGGAGCAAAACGGCAAATAACAGTTTTCTATTCATAACGCAATTCGCGGTGCCTGTCCTTTTTCCTTTTTCCGTTTCCCTTTTTATTTTAGATAACACGGATGTACTTGCGCCAGATTGTATTAATTCTCGCTTTTGTTGTCATTCCTGTCTTTGCCAGGGCGCAATGGTTTGAAACAGATGCCCAAATTTCGTTGCCGCCTCAGGTGCCCTATCTGAATACGCGCGAAGACTTTTTTATGGGCAACGGTTACGCCGGCGCCGGCGGCCCCGGTGATGGGACGTGGAACTTTTTGGTTGGGCCGGATTACACCTGTCCCAATTATCTGCAACGCGAGGAAATCCGGCTGGTAGTGGACGGCACCGAACAACCCATAGTCATGGATGTGCATCGCGCGCGCAAGACCGGGGTTTTTTATGGTATTGGCACCAATGGCGACCTGAAGGTTACGCTCATTGACTATGCCTTAATGGGCCGGCCGTGCGTCGCGCGGATGGTCCGAGTCGACAACTTGTCCAGCCGCGATCAGCACGCCGTGAGCGTTCGCGCCTATATTGAGCCGATCAGCGGGCAGGGAAGGAGTCATGAAGTTTCGGGATTCATCAATAATCAAGTGCATTGGATACAATTAAAGCTCGACACGTCGCTCAACTGTGTCGAGGGCCACTATTGTCGGAACTGGGTGGACCGTTATGCCACTATCGTCTTCGACAAGGTGGTCAATGTGGTAATACACACCAATGACGATTACGTCTTTACCACCGCGCCCGAAACCATTGCGCCTCACGCGTCTTCCGATGCCGTGCTGTACCACTATATGGATTATACAAATTATGGCGGTGTAGGTTGGTTGGAAAAGCATGAACCACAAAACCCTTCACGCGACCTCGCTAACTGGATTGCCTGGTGGCAGGGATGGTTTGACAGTGTGGCGCCCGAGTATTCATTGGATCGCATCAAAGACCAGCGAGCGCGGGACCTTGTGGAAGGCGGCCTGGCAACGCTCAAGATGAACGAGTGCCGTGACGGCGGAATTGTAGCCAATGAACGGGGTTGGGACATGTCCTATGTACGCGATGCCTATTGCGGTCTGCGTGGACTCACCGCCTTCGGGCATTTCGACGAGTCACGGCGGTTTATTAATTGGCTGGACCGCACCTACGCGGCGCACGGCCTTATACCTGATGCCGGACCGTGCGGGAGCCTGACTTACGCGCATCCCAACGGAAACAATGGCCGCTTTTGCCCCGAAGCCAATGCCGTTGTGGAAGTGACGGCACTCTATATTCTTGCGGCCAGGGATTATTACAATGGCACGCATGACCTCGATACACTGACAAACGTTGACCCGTCACTAAGCTATTCCATGGACGCGCAGTTGAAATATGCGATGACCAATGATTATCACCTGGAATTTAGCGGCGATGAAACCGAGTTGTGTGGGGCGTCGGACGTTCCGGGCCTGAGAGACGAAGGGTTCAACCGCAAGCTGGAACAATACTGGTCCATGACATCCATTGCCTTGTGCTCGGCCTCGCTGGAGTTTTACATTCAATATCTGAAAGAGCAGGGGAAAGATCCGGCGCATTATCTGAATCGCCTGAATCATCAGACGCTGAATCTTTATGATGAACTGGGGCATTTGCAGGACGCCTTGGAAAGAGATTTCTGGAGGACGGATGTCCCGAATTGTCCGCAGGGATTTCACGATTGGTTCCGTGTGAAGAGCACCGACGCATGGCCGTCCGGGCGGTTGCTCAATTTTACGTTGTATCCCATCTACTACGGAACGCCGATGAAATATCCTGAGCGCGCGAAATGCGACGTGGAAGCGATGAAGCAGTTTTCTAATCCTTCCGTGCCGTTGCTGCCGGTGACTGGAATTGCGGGCAGAAGATCGCTCGGCCACGATTTGGGTTATTTGCTGTGGGGCCTTGCGGCGGTGGACGATCCGGAAAAGAAAGCGGTTTATCAGGCGCTGGTGGATGGGCCTACGGCGGGTTGCTGGGGGACGTACCATGAGGCGTACGACGGCAACGGAACGCCGAACCATAACGGGCTGAGAACATTTGAGACGGGCGTGGATTTGAGCGCGATTGCGAAATATTGGGGAATAGGAGCCGATTAAAAGCGCCAGGTCACTCCTCCATGGTAAACGACGAAATTTCGTTGCCGATTATTTGCCAGAATTTCATTTCCGTCGAGCAATCCCGGATTGTTCAGATAAGAGTATTGGACCCCGGTGTAAACACTCCACTTGCCGTATGACGGAGGAATAAAATTCAATGGGACTGTTACCTTAAACGTCGTGGTCAATAGCGCGACGTCGGCGCCCCCGCCTGAGCCGTCATCGCGCTGATAGAAATTTTTTCCCGGTATGAGGATGTAGCCGGGCAGTTCCAATCTTAACGGCAACGTCGGAAAGACATATGTCGGGTCCGCGCCAAACACACCATAATAGCTGCTTTGTGATTTCGAGGGGACAATGACCACGGTGATTTTCTCGTGGAGTTCATCGAAGAACTCGACATACGGATTGAATGAGAAATTGGGGAAGAACCGGTCATGATAGGTCAGGCGCGGGTCCCATGCCCAACAGGTTTCGAAACTTTCTGTTTCGCTTCGAAACGCGGTAAAAGGCGATTCCAGCGTCCAGTTATTCAAAAACCTCACATTTGGACCTACGGTGAAATCAATCTCGCACCAATGTCCCGGTTGAACTCCCGAACGCGCAGTGTCAACATCGTTCCATACCGCGGTGGTCAGGTAACCCTGGTCAATGAATCTGTTCGTAGCTGCCGGCGGATTGTACAAATACCAATCCAACCTCGCAAACGGCTGGGTCACAAGACCCCTGTCCTGGAGATTGATTCCGCGCGGCGTCAGGTGGTAATTGGAAAACTCAAAGTTGACCAGGCCCTGCACAAAATCCTGTGGAAATGCCGGTTGTGGTGACAGGGCGTTTATGCCTGACAAGGATCCCAGTTGGGTGGCCGAGGCGGTGTGGTGGCAGAACGCGAGCAAGGCCACCAATGTATTGAATAAAATGAGTCGAAGGATTCGCATATTTTGTACTGGCGAGAGACGATGCTGAGAATTCCGATCCAACCGAACCGCGAGCGGTGCAGCAACATCGCGCGGTCAAAACTCTTCACACCGTCTCCCGCCACAAAAACACTGACAAACGGCGGACCGGCAGGTCCGCCCTGCGACGTGCTTACGCGGCCGCAACCTCACTGAGGCGCGGTACGATGTCTCCAGGAGGCCCGGCTTTTTTGATTTCCATCGGAGCATCGCCGGCATTTTCGGCGAAATTTTTCTCAAACATCGCCGCCAATTCGCGGGCTTTGGCGTCATAGGCCGCCTTGTCTTTCCATGTGTTGCGCGGAATTAACAAGTCCGCCGGGACCCCGGGACAGGACTGAGGTATGGCCAAACCAAAAATGGGGTCCGGTTTTGTTGCCACATCTTTGAGAGAGCCTGAAAGAACGGCTTTCACCATCGCGCGGGTGAATCCAAGTTTGATTCTTTGGCCGGCACCATACGGGCCGCCGCTCCAACCGGTATTCACAAGCCATACATCCACGTCATGCTTCGCGATTTTATCGCCGAGCAATTTTGCATAGACCGTTGGCGGCAAGGCCATAAACGGCGCGCCAAAACAAGGGCTGAAGGTGGCTTGCGGCTCTTTAATGCCGGCTTCAGTGCCGGCGACTTTCGCTGTGTACCCGGCCAGGAAATGATACATGGCCTGTTCGCGCGTCAACCGCGCAACGGGCGGAAGGACACCGAAGGCATCACACGTCAGCATAATGATATGTTTGGGATGCCCGGCCTTGCCGGTACGCGTCATGTTGGGAATGTGCGTGATGGGATAGGCCGCGCGTGTGTTTTCGGTGAGCGATGCGTCGTCGAGATTTATATGGCGTGTGTCCATATCCATCGTGACGTTTTCAAGGATGGTGCCAAAACGCCGGGTCGTTTCATAAATCTCCGGCTCGCCTTCGCGCGAAAGTTTGATCACTTTGGCATAGCAACCGCCTTCAAAGTTGAAAACGCCGTCGTCGCTCCATCCATGTTCGTCGTCGCCAATCAACGTGCGTTCGGGATCGGCGGAAAGCGTTGTCTTGCCGGTGCCGGACAAGCCGAAGAAAATGGCCACATCGTTTTCGTCTTTTCCATAGTTGGCCGAGCAATGCATGGCCATCACTTTTCGTTGCGGCAAGAGGTAATTCATCACGGTGAAAATGGATTTTTTGATTTCGCCCGCGTAGCCGGTCCCGCCGATCAGAATGAGCTTCCTTGCAAAATGGAGCAGCACAAACGCTTCGGAATGGGTCCCGTCAACTTCCGGGTCGGCGTGAAAATTGGGAGCGTGGATCACTGTAAACTCGGGGACGTGTTTCGCGAGCCTGACCGGATCGAGTTCGCGGATGAACATGGTTCGCGCGAACAGCGCGGCGCTGGCGCGCTCGCTGATGACACGAATAGGGACGCGATAGTTTTCATCCGCGCCCGCGTAACAATTTTCGATGAAAATGTCTTTCCCCTGGAGATATGCGCACAGGCGATGTTCGAGCGCGTCAAATTTTTCCGGGGGCATCGGCCGGTTGATCTTGCCCCACCAGATTTTATTTTCGCTGGACGGTTCGCGGACGAGGAATTTGTCTTTGGGCAGGCGGCCAGTGTATTGGCCGGTACGAATCACAATTGGGCCAAGATGGCTTAAAGAGCCTTCGTAACGGCGAATGGCTTCCTCATATAGAGCGGGAGTGGACAGGTTCCAATAAACCCGGCCGAGGTTTTCCAATCCCAGATGTTTTAACCCTAACCCGTTGTCACGGGCGGCGGTTTCATGCGCATTTTCTTTCATAGTTCAAGATGTGTTGTTTTGTTTTTATCTATCGTCTTTTTCAACTTACAAGAGGAGATCTCTTAATGCTTCACACGGATTGCTCACTTGTTGTCATTTCTTGTCCTGGCCATGGCAAGATTGGGTTGTTCTGAGCGGCGTATGGCCGGCTCACAATTGGCTCGCCGCGGGAGAGCTTTAGGTTGAGCCAGCAATTGAATGAAATGGTGAGCGTGACCCAGGCGATCCCGAACGAGAGCAGAAGGAGCAAGGAAAGAAAGAATCTCGGTTGGGGCGGTTGATAATGGAGGGGCGCGATGGCCACAAGCCCGATAAATGCAAAAAGAGCCAGAAGAGCGCCGCCTGCCATCCATCGGGCCGGCAGGCTCATTCGAGCGATTGAGTTTTGCCACGTTTGCATTGCTGCATATACGTACGTGAGCCGGGGAACGGACGCTTTCCGTAATTTGTTCATCCCTCACCGTTTATTGCCTGACGCCTCGTGCATAGGGACCTGAACCTTTGATTTCGCGATGGTCGGCGTTCGGACGGCCAGCCGACTTGGAAATCGGCGATTGGCTCGCTCGCTCCCGCTCGCTCGGCCCTTCGGGCCTTGCCTTCGCTTCGCTCCGGCAATCTCTTTCGCGGTTTCCCAAACCGCTCAAGTCGGCAGGTTTGGAAACCTGCGCTACAGTTCAAGAAAAGACAAAAACGGATTAATTGGCGGCAATTGAAGGTGAGCGATATTCCCGGGCAGTGAGAGATTAATTATGGTTAAAGGTGATTTTATGAGCCGTATTTTAAATCTAGTTGAAAGGCAGGCGGTGATGTCTAACGTCAGGGCGCGGCTCGCCGCGGAGGTCCCTTCGCGACCAGGGCAATATGTGGCAGAAGATGGCACAATCTTTGGGCCTTGCCTGCTGGTTTCGCGTGAATGCGGAAGCGGCGGAGGTCTGGCGGCGCGGCGGGCGGGCGACCTGATGGGATGGAACGTTTTTGATGCCAGGATCGTCGACGAAATCGCGCGAAACGCGCATGTCCGTCAACGAGCCGTTCAAAATGCTGACGAAAGGGCCCATTCCAGTTGGGAACGAACGTGGCGCGGGTTAGTGCCGGACGATCTGGCGGATGAGCGATATATTCGTTATCTGAGGGAAGTGATCTGCGAGCTCGGCCGCCACGGCAATGTGGTGATCGTAGGGCGCGGGGCACAGTATATTTTGCCGCCGCAATGCGCGGTGCGGGTGCGGCTGGTAGCGCCGCTGGAAACCCGGGCAAAGCGGGTGGCAGAACGCCGGAACATTTCATTGGACGAAGCGCGGTCGCAAATCTGGACGGTTGACAAGCAACGCGCCGAGTTCGTGTGGAGAATTTTCAGGAAGGAAGTCAACTCGCCGTTGAACCAGGACATGATGATCAACACTGGAGCAGTCAGTATTGAGGGCGCAGCAAAAATGATGGTTGCTGCACTTGGAGAGAAATTTGGCGTTGTGCCTCCGAAACTTCTTGCGCCAGTCATGGAAGATGTTGACACGCTTTCGCCTGCTTCGGCGCGGCAAGACCATTGAAGCGTCGAGGGCGTGAAAACGTGTGAGCGTATTTGCATATGAGGTGTGAAAGTCCGCAACATCCGCTACAGCGTTGAATATCAACGACTTAATCCGCAACAAATCCGCAACAAATCCGCAACAGGGTCGCAACATTTTGGGAGGGTTCCATGGCATTTACATTTGCGTTAACCGTGCGGCGCAAACCCGAGCGTGTCCTAAATTAAGAACTAAATGGATTGTCCGGTTCCTTCGGCGTGCGGCTTTCCCCCGAACCGTCGCTGGAACGGCGCACCACCAACACTGGACAATGGGCGTGCCGGAGCACCCGTTCGGCCGTGCTTCCCAACAACGCCCGCTTCAGCCCGTTATAACCGTGAGTCGCAATGACGATTAAATCCGCCGCAGCGTGGTCCGCTTCTTCAATAATTTCGTCGACCGGCGCAGTGGCGCCAAATCGAACGACCATTTCGATGGCTACGTCCGGCGGAATCGTCCGAGCGATTTCATCCAGGGACTGGCGCGCCTGGGTCATCATTTTTTCCGCGTCCGGCGGCAAGTCAAATGAAGCGCACTTTGGGCATTGAACCACGTGAAAAAGGATCAATTTGGCCCGGCACATTTGCGCGAAAGCCGCGGCGGTTTTAATTGCGCATCTCGAAGGCTCGGAAAGATCGGTGGGCGCAAAAACGATTTTCCATGGAAGTGGCAATGTCTCGATTACAGAGTTCGCGCTATGTCGAAGTTCGGTTTTCATAACATCGTTTATCGTTATTTTTCATAGATTAAAATACGTTAAATTATCCGCAAAAAATCACGACCAGAATTTGCGCGGTAAAAATCCGCAGTAACATGGAAAGCGGATAGACCGTCGCGTACGCAACCAGCGGGGCGTCAGAGGCATTGATCGCGTGAGCAAACGCCAACGCGGGCGGATCGGTCATGCTGCCGGCCAGGACGCCGCTAATGGCTGCGGAATTTAATTTAAGCAGGAACCGCCCACACATCGCTACGAGCAGCAGCGGAATAATCGTAATGGCCAGCCCGGCGAAAAGCCAATGCAGTCCCTCCCCGGTGAAAACCGTTTCAAAGAATTTTCCGCCGGCTTTGAGTCCGACGCAGGCCAGAAATAATACGATTCCCAGTTCACGAAAGGCAGCGTTCGCGCTTGCGGGCATATACCAAACAAGCGGGCCGATGCGTCCTATCCGGCTCAAAATGATGGCGAGAATCAGCGGACCTCCGGCCAAACCCAGTTGGACCGGCACAGGAACGCGCGGAATGGCAACGGGAATTGCACCGACGATGACGCCCAGCGCAATACCCAAAAAGATGGGCATGAAATTCGTTTCACGCAGCGCACTGGCACGATTGCCCAACAGTTCCGCCACGTCGTCCAGTGCCTTTTCGTTGCCGACGATTTGCAGGGCGTCTCCGAACTGCAATTGTAAACCGTGCACGGCTGTCATTTCGATTTCCGCGCGCGCCAGGCGGGTAACCGCCACGCCAAAACGTTCCGACAGATTTAATTCAGCGAGGGTTTTTCCTAAAATATCATTGCGGGTCACTACCATTCGGCGTGAGGTGATTCTCCCCGAAATATTCAGCAGGTTCGAACTGGTTTCGCGGCCTGCGACATGGCGAAATTTTTCCAAAGACTCGCGAGGGCCGACCGCCAGGACGACGTCTCCCCGATGAAGCGGCATTTGCTCAGTGGCGGTTTCAACGTCTGACGCACCGGCCTTTTTGATTCGAGAAATGGCGACACCGTCACGTTCCGGGATTTGGCCGACGGTTACATTCTCGATGCCAGGATTGTCGACCAGGAGGTTCATCCGCTCGATTTCTTTTGGTTTTTCTTCAAGGCTCGCGTGTTCGGCTGTGCCGCCGGGTATCCACTTTAAAAGCAGGATGACGCCGATAATCCCGGCAACCGCGCCCGGATATGCCGCGGCGTAGGCGAGCGGCGGCGTTCCGGCATTTGCCGCAAATGCCCCGCCGAGCGATTTAAGCATTTGTTGCGTCGCGCCGAGCGACGGCGTATTGGTTGTGGCCCCGGAGAAAAGTCCGACTGATGCGAATGGATTGATATTCAGTAAGATTCCCGCGCCGATGGTCACGCCTGCGCCGAGTAAAACAATCGATGCCGCCAGCAAATTCAGCTTCAAACCCTGTTTTCGAAAGGACGCGAAAAATCCCGGGCCCAGTTGCAAACCAATCGTGAACACGAACAGAATCAATCCGAAGTCGCGCACGAATTCCAAAATTCCCTGGTCTATGTGCAGGCCAAAATGCCCTGCAATAATACCCGCGAACAGAACGCCGGTGACGCCTAATCCCACCCCTTTGACTTTAATTTGCGCCAAAAGCAGGCCGGCAATGGCGACGAGCATTAGGGCCAGCACCGCCCAGGCGACGGGTTGAGACGAAGACAGTCCAGTGAGCCAGTTCATAAGTTTAGAGATTGAGGAATTTCATCATTTTTTCGTAGAGCGGGTCCACACGCCGTTTGCCTTTTACGGCAATATTAAATGGAACCAAAACCAATTCGCCACCCGCTTCGCCGGCCATTTTGCCGGATTCTCCATTTAATATAGCCTGAACGGCATAGAAGCCCAGTCGTGTCGCAAGACAACGATCCTTGGCCGAGGGATGTCCGCCGCGCTGAATATAGCCCAGGATGACTACGCGATATTCATTTTGGCTCAACTTCCGGAGTTTTTCGGCCACGCCGACCGCGCCGCCATCGACGCCTTCGGCCACCACAATGATACTGCTGGTTTTGCCGATGCTGCGGCCGGCGCAGAGCCGTTCGCAAACACCCCGGATGTCCACTGGATTTTCGGGAATTAAAATTTCTTCCGCGCCTCCGGCAATGCCGACTTCCAGCGCGATTTGACCGCAATGGCGTCCCATGACTTCCACCAGAAAAAACCGCTCATGCGAAGCGGCTGTGTCGCGGATTTTATCAATCGCTTCGACGGCCGTATTGACCGCGGTGTCAAATCCGATGGTGTAATCGGTGCCGGCCAAATCATTGTCAATGGTACCTGGAACGCCGATGATTTGGCCGTCCCAAAATTTTTCCAGATCCAGCGCGCCGCGGAATGTTCCGTCTCCGCCAATCAATACCAGGGCATGAACGCCCAACTTTTGAAGGTTGGCAGCGGCCTTTTTTACACCGGCGGTGGTCATGAATTCCGCGGAGCGCGCGGTTTTCAGGATCGTGCCGCCACGCTGGATAATGTTTGAGACCGAGCGAGAGTCCAGTTGCTGGAACTGCTCGCGCAATATGCCTTCGTAGCCGCGGTTGAATCCCAACAGGTGAAAGCCGTTGCCCAACGCGGCGCGCGTGACGGCCCGCAACGCTGCGTTCATTCCCGGGGCGTCACCGCCGCTGGTCATCACCCCCAGAACCTTCGTGGACGTCGTTTTCATCGGTTGCAAATTACCGGAATGGGACCAGCCAAGCTCAACTTCCGTTGCTTTTTGCTTCGCAAGAATTGCAAAAGCAAACGTTGAAGCGGTGACCGGCCCCGCGCCTGGCCGACCGGCAGGCCGGCCCTACCGTCATCGTTTTGCAAAAAAAGATGTGTGTCCGGCAAAGGGCGGAGAGCGGAAATGAGCGTGTCCGGGCATGGTGGTGCTATGAAAACTAAATTGATTCACCTAAAGCCCGCCTGGTTCACCAGGTCCGGAATCGTTGCAGCCGCGGCGATTGCCTGCGGTTATTGGACTTCGCAAATTCTTGCGACGTGGTTTGTCGGCGCCGCGGAGGTCGGGTATCCTTCATGGACCCTCGCCGCGCTTTGTCTCTGCGCTTTTGTCGTCCTGTTCCTGGCGCACCTGCTGAAGCCCTGGTCAAAGACAGCGGCCATTTTCGGTCTGTGCTCATTTGCCGCCTTCGTGGGACTCATGTGGCAATATACCAGACCCGTAGTGAGTCCCGAAATAGACCGGCGCCTTCCGTCGGCCATGTCAGTGGTCTTGATTTGCACCGTCTTTGGCGTCGCGGGAATGGCGTTTGACGCGGCGCGATGTTGGCGCGTATTCCGAACTCATGATCAAAGCAAAAAGCTGCCTGCGGATTTCGCTATATGAAGGCTTTATCGAAATCCCCTTTTGACAGCCTCACCAGACCGGGGCCGGTCGCCGCACCGGCCAAGATCTCCGGATACTGGATTTCGCAAATGCTCGCCGTATATTTTGTCGGCGGCGCCATTATTGGTCTCTCATCGAAGATCGCTGGTGCGCTCTTCTTTGGCCTGTTTGCCGTCCTTTTCGTTTTGCACTTATTCAAACCGTGGTCAAAGACGGCGGCCATTTTGGGGCTACTCTCATTTTGCGCTTTTACGGCAATGATAGCCGGCATGTCCAGTCCCTGGTTTGTCGTACATGCCCCGTCGGTGGAGTTGATGGTATTGGTTTCGGCGGGCCTGGCACTTTGGGGCGTAGCGGTGGACGCGTTACATCCAACTCATCTTTAGTGATTATGACTTTCTGCTTCAACGTTTTCGAAATTGGTTCTGCAAAAGACGATGAAAGTCGGGCAAAAGGCGGGGAGCAGGAATCGGTGTGATGGAAGATTATGAAGTTATGAAAGCTAAATTCAACCTATGACAACTCTTTCGAAAATACTTTTGACGATTGCCACCACAGGACTGGCAGGGGGAAGTGTGGTTGCTTTCTACGGAGACAATGCCAGCCCGGTGGCGCTGGCGGTGGTGTTGCCATTGGGGGCCGTTGCATTCGGAATGTTCCTCATTGTGTTCATGCTGGAAAAGGAGGTCGCCTCTTATGACCAGGAACAAGCCTTGAAAAGGCCGGCCCCAATGCAACACCGCTCCAGCGCCAAAGACAGAAATCAACCATTCGCGGCCAACAGCCGTCCAACTTGAGGAAAAAACAATATGAAAATCAAACCATCAACATTGCCGGGCAACGTCGTCATGGAAGTGGGCGATAACGATTCGGAGCGCCTTTCGAAACCCGCCGCTTCCCCTTTTACGCTCAAGACAATCCTTGTGCCGGTGGATTTTTCGAACTGTTCGAAGAAGGCCCTGCAATACGCGGTGCCGTTCGCGAAACAGTTCGATGCGGCGATCGTGCTCCTCCACGTCGTGCCGCATCATGGCGCGATTGGCGGGAAATCCTGCGATGGGGACTACGAGCCCGAGTTGGAATCTGGCCTGCGGGACAATGCGGCGCAACAATTGAAGGAGTTGGCACAGGAATTTGTTCCGCAGGGCGTTCCGGTTCGGATTGAGACGTGTCTGGGAGCCGAGGCCGTTGGGATTGCCTGCGCGGCGAAGAGGCTTGCGGCCGATCTCATTGTCATTGCTACACATGGACGCACGGGGAGGGCGCACGCCCTGGCGGGCAGTGTGGCAGAAAACCTGGTGCAACTGGCGCCCTGCCCGGCGCTCGTCGTGCGCGAACACGAACACGATTTTGTAAGGGATGAAAACGCAAATCCATTTTCGAGGTCACCGGATGATAACTGAAGCAAAATTGCCGTCTGCCCGCAAAACTGTCACGATTCCTTCGGGGTCGGCGTTCGGCTCGCCGCGTCAATTCTTTGGAAACCGCTTCGTGTACGCCGTTATATCTCCCCGCGCGCGCGGGCTATCGATTGGCGTGAATATGAATCCGGATAAACACTGTAACTTCGGCTGTGAATATTGCGAAGTGAACCGGCTGAGCCCTCCTCATGCGCTCTTTTTGGACGTCGACGTGATGGCCGATGAACTGCAGCAAATGCTTGCGTTGGCGTTCTCGGGCGAACTCCAAAATTTTTCAGTTTATCGTAATATCCCGGAAGATCTGTTGAAGGTGCGTCACGTGGCATTGAGCGGTGACGGCGAGCCGACGCTTTGCCCGGATTTTCTGGAGGCTGTTCGCGCAGTCGTTCACATCCGTGCGCTGGGACGCTTTCCGTTTTTCAAGGTCGTCCTGCTCACCAACGCGACCGGCCTGGACTTGCGCGGGGTGCAGGACGGTCTGAAACTGTTTACACCGCAGGATGAAATCTGGGCCAAGCTGGACGCGGGAACGCAACTATATATGGACCGCGTTAATCATCCGAATTGTTCTTTGGATAAAATCCTGGAAAACATCCTTGGCACCGCGCGCCAGCGGCCCGTGATCATCCAGAGTCTTTTCCTGCGGCTTGAGGGTGTTGAACCGTCTGCAGAGGAAATCGAACGCTACACGAGACGGTTGCGCGATCTGAAGGATGCGGGAGCACAGATTTCCCTGGTCCAGATTTATTCGCCCACGCGGCCCATGACGCATTCGGGTTGCGGTCATTTGCCCCTCAAAATGCTTGCGCTCATCGCGCGCCGGGTCCGCGAAGTCAGCGGGCTGCGAGCGGAAGTTTTTTGAAACACACTACAAAGTGACGACAAACCAGAAATATGAATAAAAAAATTATTACACTGGTATCGGTCGCCGTGATTGCGGCGATTTTGGTGTTGTGGTGGGTTCTCCGGCATTCCCCGTTCGGCCCGTCGCATAATTTCCCCAATGATACAATTGGACTTGCGCTCTCGCTGCTGGGTTTGCCGATGAGGTTGCATGCCATCTATGTCGGCGAGAATAGCAGTTGGTCTCCTCCGGTCCTGGTATTGTTCCTCATTTTGAGCGGCCTGATGTGGGGCATTATCGCAGAGAGAATCGCCTGGGTGATTTCCCGGTGGAAGCGGGCGAAATAAGTTTGGGCCCCGGCTTTGGAAGGGTATTGACAAGAATTGCGCAGCATCAGACAACCGACGGTGAGCGAGTTTGCGCGGCCAGCGCCATATTCAAGCGGATGAAACGATGAAGTTTCACGAAAACGAAAGAACATTTATGGAAATCAACGCGACAACTTTGGCGGAACAACCTTTCTTTAAAGGAATGCCGGAACCATTGCTCAAAATATTGGCCAAAGAGGCGATGCCGGCTGAATTCAACGCCGGCGAACAAGTCTTCAATGAAGGAGGGCTTGCGAATCGTTTTTATTTGATCTGCAGCGGAAAAGTCGAGCTGCAGGCGGCAACGGATTTTGAGCATGAACCTGTTGTCGTCGAAACCATTGGCAACGGCAGTGTCCTGGGATGGTCCTGGCTGTTTCCGCCCTATTGCTGGCATTTCGACGCCCGAGCCGTCACGCCAGTCAAAGCGATTTTCTTTTATGGCACGCGCCTGCGCGAGGAATGTGAAAGCAACCACGAACTGGGCTACGAATTAATGAAACGGATGAGCATGGTGATGGTCGAGCGTTTGCAGGCCACGCGCCGCCGATTGGTCGAGCAGCAAATAAATTTGTTGGCGCCGATTTGATGTGAATGACGCCGACCAATTAGAAAGAGAGGATTTATGAAGATCGTAACTGAACTGAAAGAAGACGCGATGGCTCAACTCAAATTTGAGTGTGGCCGCGCTGCCGCGGACGTTCACATTTCGACGGACGATGGAACCGTTACCCTCTATGGCACCATTCCCACGTATGCGGAAAAAGTGGCGGCCATAAAAGCCGTCCAACGCGTGGGCGGCGTCAAGGCGGTGTTGGATGAACTTGTCGTGAAACTGCCGGACCATCAAAAATGCACGGACGCGGAAATCGAAAACTCGGCCTATAATGCCATCAGTTGGATCACGACTGTTCCGGCCGATTCGCTCGTGATCACTTCGCGAAATGGCCGGCTGGAACTCGAAGGAAAGGTTGGAATCTGGTCGCAACGAAACGCCGTTGAGGACGTCGTTCGGCATTTGGGCGGTATCGTGGACCTCACCAACCTGATTACCGTCAAACCCCAGCCGATGGAACCGGACATCAAAGCGGCCATCGAAATGGCCTTTGAACGTCACGCGTTGCTGGATGCGGAAAAAATCACCGTCGAGATGGTCGGAACCAAGGTCATTCTCCGTGGAACGACTTCAAACTTCGCCGAAAAAGACGAAGCCGAAAATGCCGCGCGGTCCGCCAGGGGCGTGACCGAAGTGGAAAACCGAATTGTCATTGTAGTTTGACATGAGAATGTCACCTTCCATTCCTCCTCTATTCAAGCAGGCCGCCACAATGGCAGAGCCTGCGGCGGAAGTTTTGATAGCGGTTGTAATGGGTGGAGCAGGTTACTACATACTGCATGCGATTGACCCGACAGAGAACTATTCATTTTTAGCTCCATTGATAGTTGGCTTTGCGTTGGGCTGTTTTGGAAAGTGCACGGTATTTCTGACCGGTCCGGCAACGATGGTTGGTCCCATAATTTGGTCGCTGATAGATTTAATGTTTTTCCACGCGATCGATCGATCCTGGCCGGAAGAAATGTTCTGGTATGGGATCATGGCTTCCGTTGGCGTGGCCGGTGCGGCTATTGGCCGGGCTACGAAGCCGTGGTGCGATAAGGCGACTTGAGGGGATTCATGCTTTAAAACCGATCAGGATGAACCTGTTCCGCCGAGTCTTTTCCGGATGAACGACCCGGGGAATAACGCCTGGCAGAACAGCTGTGAAATCCGGAAGAAGTGCGGGCCGGGCGTTCGGGATAGTCGTGCTCATGGAATGCCAGGCTGCTTAAACGCGCCAAAGTGCGAGTGACGCGCGGGTTTTCCGGATACTCCTTTAGCAGGCGGCCGCAAATGGTCAATCCTTCGGAAGTTTTTCCGCTCTCAGCCAACGCGTCGGCCAATTCCAGGTTTACATCCATGTTATCCCTGCCGCCGTGATTCCGGATGAAATCGATTGAAAGGAAAGCGGTGCGATACATGCCGGATTTCAATGCCGCCGCCGCGACGATTTTATGGGCAAGGGCATTCGTCGGAACGCGGTTGAGCACCTGTTCGGCGGCCCAAATCGCCTTGATCGGCCTGGACCACAAATAAATTTGCGCTTCCGCCAGTTCGGGAACTTCGCGCACCTCATCAACCGCATGCGCAAAGCCGTTCTTATTCTGAAATCGGGCCAGTTGCGCCTTTCGCAATGCCTCGCGGCATTCGACGAATCCAGGTTCCCGGGCCAGTGCCTGGTTAAACAGCGTGATGGCGCTGTCCAGATCGTCCCGGGCCGACGCGGCGCGCGCGCTTTGATAAAGCCCCGAGCAATCCGGGGAGACGTCGTTTAAAGTTTTTTCGCGCATACAGGCTCCTTTAGTTTATATCGCGGGCCGGAGATTTGTCGCCAACAACGACAACCGGACATCGCAAATGGTGAATGAGTTTCTCCAGCATATTCTTTTGCCAAAAATGAAGGTGCTCGTTGTAAAAATCATCGGATATGACTACCAAATCCGCGTGTTCGCCTTTGGCGGCTTCGAGGATCAGGGATAATCCAAGTGAAGCCGGACGAATCAATATCGCGCGAAGTTGGGCCGGTCCCAGGCCGGTGAGCCTTTTGAATTCGGCTTGCAACTCCGCGGGCGGGGCGGCCTTGCAACCATTTGGGATGGCATGGAGCAATGTAATTTCACAACCGAGTTGAAATGCGAGCCATCCGGCGTATTTGAGCACGCCAGCCGAAGAGGGTGAGGGTTTGACGGCCACCAAAATACTTTTCATCCTGAAGGCGTTCGGATTTACATCCGGCGCGGTCACGGCAATCGTATTGGAATCGCTGAAAAGTCCGGCCGCTCCGGCCCTCTCGGAAAGCTTTTCATTTGTTAGAGTATTCATAACGTTCTCTGTTTTATTCGCTAATTCTATAAAGGCAGAACTCATGCCAGCCGATAAATCGGCAGAAAACACAGGAACAATGACAATACCGGAAGCTTATCGGGCCAGGAAAGGCTGCGAAGCTTCGCAATTGCGAAATGTCGTAATTTAAAGATTATGCCTCCTTGTCCGGCTTCAGAATCCCGGGCATGGCCGGCACAAATCCGCGGCTTTCCATTTCGACCTTGTTCCAATTGACGGCGTAATGTTTGGCGACGTCCAGTGTCACCCTTCCGCTCTGGTAGAGTTGAAGTAAATATTGGTCAAAGCTATGCATTCCCTCGTTCAGTGAAGATTCAATGTAGCCGTTCAACTGCCGCAGATCATTCCGAAGAATGGCGTCCTGGATTCCCAGGTTGCGTTTCATCACCTCGACGCACGGGACTCTCCGATTAAACGTGCTGGGGATCAGACGCTGGCTAATCATGGCGTTCAGGGTTCGGGACAACAGCGCGGCGGCGTTGGCCTGCTCGTCCACCGGATAAAACTCGCGCACGCGGTCAATAGCCTGGCCGGCGGAGTCGGCGTGCAGCGTGGCCAGCACCAAATGCCCCGTTTCCGCTGCCTGCATTGCCGCGTGAATGCTCTCGCGGTCCCGAATTTCGCCGATGAAAATGACTTCCGGGTCCTGGCGCATCGCGTTGCGAATGCCAGTGGCGAAACTATCGGTGTCCACACCGACTTCACGCTGCTCAAACTGGCACAGGTTTTCCTCAAATAAATATTCAATCGGGTCTTCAATGGTGACAATGCGCAATGGGACCGTTTCATTGAGATGTTGAAGCATGGCGCAGGCAGTCGTGCTCTTGCCTTGTCCTGATGCCCCGGTGACCAGCACGAAACCACGCGGGTCTTTAATCAGGCCCGAAACTGTGGGCGGCAATTGAAGGTCGTCCAGTTTAGGAACCTTCTGTGGCACCACACGAAACGAGAAGGACTGGGCGCCCTGCTGCTTGCTGAAGTTGGCCCGGTAGCGCAATTTACCCCATAAAAAGCTGAGATCCATCTCATGCTGTTTTTCAATCTGCCCATACACAGCCGTTGAAAAGGTCTCCTTAAGGATGCGCAAAAGCTCGTCGTTATCCGGCGCGGGAAATGTTTCGGGCGGGATACGAAGCAGTTTTCCTTCAACCCGGTATGCGTATCGGTGGCCGGCCTGGCCATGAATATCCGTCGCGCGCTGGTCCGCGCACCAGGCCAATATTTTTGCCAGTGAGTTGTTCGCAGGAATTCTTTCCATAAAATCGTTCTATCATCAAAAGAACTATTACAGGATCCATGCCATTTTCACGGCCGGCAGATTTTACTCACACGGTGCGGATACGTGAATATTGCGGAAAAATCAATGCTGCGAAGATTCGCAAGTGACGGCGGTCGGCGAAATGTCATTTGGCTCGGAGGCCTTTGAGGCCCTGCCCGTCGTTCCCTCGTCAGCGCGGTCGTTTGAGTGGTGCCAGTTGATCGCAGCAAAGCCGGTGTACCATTTTGGCCCCCAATTGTTGCGCGGACGGTCCCCTTTTCCATTGTGCACCGTGTTCATAAGTTAATCTTCGCTTTTGCCGCCAGCGCAATAACTTGTGACCAGGGCAGCAGAAAATATTTTCCGGAGAGTTTGCTTCTCACAACCGGACTCCGGCTGATCCGTCCCAAATAAATTTCGTATATTTTCCCTGCGGCGTCGCGCTCGTCCCAAAGATATTCCAGCTCTTCGCTGAGGGAATTGCTATCGCCACGGGATCCCCGGCCCTTTGGCGGGCACTCTTTTTCTATTTTAGCATTCATAATCTTCTGCAAAAAGCAGACACCTCTATATAAGCATCACGTGAGCCATAAGCGTAAGCGTTGAAGCGTTAGTGATTCCAAAATTTGTGGCCTGTGTCCGGTATCAATGCTTCAGCAATACGATTACGAAATTTCGGCAATTGCGAAGTGTCGCAAGACCAGAAATCCATTTCAAAATCACTTTTTTCAATGATTACGAACGAATCCGGCTCTGGCACGTCTTGTGCGAAAGGTAATTTAGAAATGAATACAAATTCCGTTGCCGCTGACAAGCTGGCGGCTGCAATGGAGAGAACAGAAACCCAGCTTTAGACAGGTTCAAAATGAATGCATTAACTAAATGGGAGCCGTTCCGGGAAATGGATGAACTGCAGGACCGCCTCGCGCGGTTCTTTGGATTGTCCCTGCCCCGGCCGGCAAATCCCGGTGACGAGGCAATGACATTCGCCGAATGGTTGCCATCCGTGGACATCAGCGAAGATGACAAGGAATGGTGCGTCAAGGCCGACCTCCCGGACGTGAAAAAGGAGGACGTCACCGTAACGGTGGAAAACGGAGTGTTGCGCCTGGTTGGCGAACGCAAGTTCGAGAAGGAAGAAAAGGGCAGGAAATACCATCGCGTGGAATGCGCCTACGGCAAATTCCTGCGAAGCTTCGTCCTTCCGGATGGAGCTGACGGTAGCAAGTCCGCCGCTGAATACAAAAACGGCGTGTTGACAGTCCGTGTTCCAAAAAATGAAAAGGCCAAAGCGAAGGCCGTTGAAGTAAAAGTTTCCTGAACGCGGCCAAGCGCAGCGGCGGTCGATTGCCGCCGCTGCGGAGAAAGGCCGGAAAGGGTTTGAGGTGCGTATGAAAACAGACGAAAAACTAAAAGACACCCTGGTGGCGCAGGTCAATTTTTGGCTGGGCAGAAGCGCCGATAACATCCAGGTCATAGTCGAAGATGGAATGGTAACGCTTCGAGGACAGGTGCCTGGTTATGAGCAAAAGATATATTGCATAGAAACGGTCCAGCGAGTGGCCGGAGTCAAGGCGGTAGTGGATGAGGTGGTTGTCGAATTGCCTGAGACCCGGCGGCGCACAGATGCTGAAATTGCGGCTGCCGCAGCCAATGCGATCAGATGGATCACGACGGTTCCGCTCGATTCCATCAAAATAACCGTGAGGGCCGGAATGCTTATTCTTGAAGGAATAGTTGAATACTGGTCGCAAAGGGGCGCCGTTGAGTACGCGGTTCGGCATTTGCCGGGCATCATTGGAATTTCCAACTTGATCACAGCGAGGCCGCAACCAATAGAAGCGGATGTGAAGGCGGCAATCGCTTCCTCGCTGGAACGACACGCCCTGTTGGACGCGAACAAGATAGAGGTCCAAGCAGTTGGGTCCAAAGTCATTTTGCGCGGGAACATTTCGAGCATTGCTGAAAGGAATGAAGTTGAACGCGCTGCCCGAACAGCAAGAGGCGTGACCGACGTTGCCAACCAGATTGTAGTCGCAGCTTAACCACTTAACCACTTTTAAAAATATGAAAGCAAAATGGATTTATTCGTTGGCGCTTGCGGCTGGTGTTGTGGCAGTTACAGCAGGCTGCAAGCATGAAGTCGTCGGTGTTAGGTCTATTCCGCCCGGAGCGTGGCCAACCGTCGTTGGTATCGGACCGGGCCCAACCTTGTCGCAAAGCGAGGAGGCCGTGCCCATTCCCATTGAAACAAACTGGGTGCCCGGGGTCATGACCCAGGACCGGCAAACGCTGGCTGCGGACACAGTTCACTTCGCCTATGACAGCGCAGTGATGCGGGACAGCGAGATGACCAACATCGAATCGGTCGCTACGGCGCTCAAATCCGATCCCGCCGCCAAACTGCTGGTCGAAGGCAATTGCGACGAGCGAGGGACTGAAGAGTATAATCGCGCGCTCGGCGAACGCCGCGCGCTCTCGAGCCGGGAAGAGTTGGCAGCCCTTGGCATTGACCCGATGCGCGTATGCACAATCAGTTACGGCAAAGATAAGCCGGTGGACCCGGGACATGACGAAGCAGCGTGGTGGAAGAACCGGCGAGATGACTTCGTTCTTTTACTTCCAAAGGTTGAAATTGAAACCAACTTTTTGAGTTATGACCCTTAATGACCACGACAGGATTTCCCGGGCCGCCACGCGGATACGGAAAATCCTCGTGCCCACCGATTTTTCTGAAAATTCAAACCTGGCGTTGAAGTGTGCCATGTCCTTTGCGAGGCGCTTCAAGGCCAGAATTATTTTGCTGAACGTGATCGAAAAACAAAATGAATACCCGGATGTGTACTATTCAAGGCTGTTGACACGCCAACGGATTAAGTCGGCCGTGGAAAAGACCATGGTCCTGACGTGCCGGCGAAGTCGGTTAAGGAAGCCACTGCTTCAAGATGCCATAGTACGGGAGGGCCTTCCGTGCCGGACGATATGTGAAACAGCGAAGGACCAAAAAGCGGATTTGATTATCATTGCCACTCATGGTCGCACGGGGCTGGCGCACATCTTTGAAGGGAGCGTCACCGAAAAAGTCATTCGATACGCGCCGTGCCTGGTCCTGGTCGTTCGGAATTCCGGCAATCATAGCCACGAAATGAGCAAGAAATGGTAAGCCGATAAGGCGTCGTTTCTGCATATTGGGTTTGATAGATCGCCGAACTGACGGCCCGATATGCAAATGGAACCGGATTACAAACCTGAATTTGAATCGCTGGCGAGACTTCTGCTGGAAGTTGCCCGGGAGCGTTCTACCGGGGAGTTGTTTAGTTCAATCGTTCATCGCTTTGCCGAACGGCCCCATGTCGCTCTAATGTGCCTCTGGCTTTTGGATAGAGGGGACGTGTGCTCGTCGTGCGAGCGCCAGGGACCGTGCGCGGACAGGGAGCGGTGCCTTCATTTGGTTGCGAGTGCCAATAACGAGTCCCTGAAGGGAATCCAGGAGAAATTCGGGCGAATTCCCATTGGTTTTGGCGTGATTGGCCAAGTGGCCTCCACGGCTCAGTCATTTGTCAGCAGTGCCAACGATCAGGACCTCAGCGGGATTGGGGACAAGGACTGGGCGCTGCAATCGGGCATCGCCGCACTGGATGTCCAGCCGATCATTTTTAACGGCGACCTGATGGGCGTCATGGCGTTGTTTAGCCGTATTCCAGCCACCCCGCAGAGCCCAATTTGGGTGCGTATTTTTGCAGACCATGTCGCCTCGGCGATCGTCAATGCCCGGGCGTTTGAAGAAAATGAGAAACTGAGAAGCCGGCTTGAATTGGAAAACACCTATCTGCAGGAGGAAGTCAAAGAAGCCAGGGCGTTTGGGGAAATTATCGGCCAAAGCGAGTCTTTAAAACGTTTGCTGCGTCAGGTCGAAAAAGTGGCGCGCACGGATGCGACAGTTTTGATTCTCGGCGAGTCTGGAACCGGCAAAGAGTTGGTTGCGCGTGAAATTCACCAGCGCAGCCGCCGCAACAACCGTCCGCTGATCCGGGTGAATTGCGCGTCCATTCCGAAAGAACTCTACGAAAGCGAGTTCTTCGGGCACGTCAAAGGCGCGTTCACAGGCGCTTTGAGGGACCGGGCGGGACGATTTGAAGCCGCGAACGGTGGCACGCTTTTTCTGGACGAAGTAGGCGAAATTCCCCAGGAACTACAAGGCAAATTCCTTCGCGTATTACAGGAAAAACAATATGAACGCGTGGGCGAGGAAAAGACACGGACTGTGGACGTTCGTATTATCGCGGCTACCAATCGCAACCTGAAAAAGGACGTGGAGACAGGCCGCTTCCGCCAGGACCTCTATTACCGGCTCAATGTCTTCCCGATCGAAGTGGCGCCGTTACGGAGCCACAAGGACGATATTCCTGCGCTTGCCTCTCACTTTCTTGAACAGGCGCGCCTGCGTCTGAATATTCCCGCGGCCAGGCTCACTCCCGCCCAGGTGGTTCAACTTCAAAGTTACGAATGGCCGGGCAATGTCCGGGAGTTGCAGAATAGCATTGAACGCGCCCTGATCCTGGCACAAAACGGCAACTTGTCTTTTGATCTTCCAGGCGCGGATATTCAACCGCTGCAAGTTGCCGCGCCTGTTGAGACGGTTCATCTCAACGGAGCCATCATGACAGACCTGGAATTCCGGCAACACGAACGCGACAATGTGGTCGCCGCCCTGAATAAAGCTCATTGGAAAATTCACGGGCCAAACGGCGCCGCGGAATTATTGGGTCTCAAACCAACAACTCTGATTTCCCGCGCGAAAAAGCTCGGATTGAAGAAGCCTATGGCCGGTTCAATTTTAGAAACGCATTCGTTTTGATGACCTGAACAAATTGCGAAAAGCGCGGAATACACGAAAAGTTTATGGACGAAAAATCGTAGCGAGCGACAAGATATTGTAACTTACGAAGTCTCGCAGCCACCGACTGGGCAGTAGTTCCCCTGACGACGTTTAATTTCAATGATTTGGGATTAGATCCGCGCGGCACGTGCTGTGCTTAAATAATATTGGCTCCTGATGAACAGAAGCCCGGAAATTAAAAAGACTTTTATGTGGCGATTAACTCCCCTTGCTGAATGTGGACAGCTTCCGAAAGAGCTGGATGACCTGCCCAACGCGCTTCGTGGTCCTGACAACAACGTCACGAATTTCGTTAAATTGCTTGCCAGGTCCAAGGCATCGCTGGCGGCATACATGCGGGCCGAAGAAGCTCTTGCCCACGGCATGCTTACGGCGCCCCAGCGCGAGAAAATAGCGCTCGTGGTCGCGGAAATTAATGGCTCGAACTATTGCCTGAAAACCCATCAGATAAACGGCAGAAATGCGGGATTAAGCGATGCGGAAATACGGGCCGCCCGCCAGGCCAAGTCGAGCGATCCGAAAACAGAAGCCATGCTGCGGCTGGCCGAGGACCTTGTTCTCCAACGGGGTGAAGTGGGGGATATGGACTTTTCCGCCATCCGTAGAGCCGGTGTTTCAGATGCCGAAATCATCGAAGTGTTGGCGAATGTGACTTTGAATATCTTTACCAACTACCTTAATATTATGGCCCGCACAGACTTGGACCATTCGCCCGGGCGGTTCGCCCAGGCAAAACCAGAGGAGATGCCGTGAATGCAATTTTGAAATCCGATGATGCTCCTGTAAGCAGGAAAAGTTTCTGTGCCCGGCGTGAGAGCGTCGGCAAAACACAAGAGGAACCGACGCAGTTGTTGGGAGCGATAAAATCAATTTGGGCGAGTGTTGGAAACGTGCTCAATGACTATGAACTATCTTGTTTTCTCCAAAAAATGGCGCTGCCATCTGAGGCAGGGTTCGCGTTCTTAAGTTTTTCCAGCGGCTATGTTACGTTGACAGTCCCCAGGCAAAACCTGGAGAACTGGTACGCGGCAAAAGGTTGGATTACTCCCCAGAAGGAAAAGATCGCCAAAAATATTGCGAAAAAGTACGGCCTCTTGCTTTATGAGCCGTTCGATGACTCGTTGGTTTTATATCCCGAAGTGGTGTCTCCAGTGACCCATCACCATCTGGCTCTGTCCGATGAACGGCAATCGGTCATTGTGGCACATCCGCTGTTTTTAAAAATTTGCCTGTACGGCAGTCCGCCAGGTTATGTGTACAGTCCCAACCAACGACTTCCTCTGCCGCTCGGGCCCAATTTGCTTAAGGACATTTCGCCTTTATACCATTGCGAATCGGGATCAGGCGGGGCAGGCAGGATTTGCGTCGAGCCTGCTCTCCAACAATAGAACAATGCGAAACGCCGTCAAATTTCCCCAAAAATGAATCCAAGTTCCGGTATTATCAAATTGGCTCTAGCAGCCCGTTAAAAAAGTCAAAATAATGTCCTGACATATATTTTACAATGGTTATGACTGTTGGCATGGCGATAGGCAAACGCAAACCCACGCAGGACGAA
>Ga0335075_10002853_pt1 | contig 27615 bp, 24 predicted proteins | sample Lox_Sample_24_FD_206723 | JGI IMG/M metagenome (GOLD analysis project Ga0335075, IMG submission 206723) | Soil microbial communities from Loxahatchee National Wildlife Refuge, Florida, United States - Lox_Sample_2.4 | ecosystem: Environmental > Terrestrial > Soil > Wetlands | place: USA...
TGCCTGGCCGCCACCGGCCTGATAATCGAGCCTTGGTGACCACGTGCACTACGAGTTCAACCTGGTTAGTGGCGTCGCGGTGACTATGGACTGTCCGACACCATCACCTCTTTCAAGGCCTTGCGGGCGTGCCGTAGTTGCGATCGGACTGTACTGGGCTGACTTCCAGTGATATCAGCGATCTCTTCACACAACAGTCCGTCGTAAAACAAGGCGACGACACAGCGCTGGCCGGCCGGCAGAGCCCTCAGAAGACCCAGCACCTTCTGCTGCTCATCGTCAAAGATCCCAAGATCGGGGTCAGATGACGCTTGGGCCATAGCTTGTTCCAAGGGAACTGTGCGGTATCGCTCCATGCGGAGTTGCTTCCACAAAGTGCGGATCGCAGTAGTGCGGACCCATGCAACAGGCTCACGGATGGACTCCCACTGCTGCCATGCTCTGATCATCGCCTCCTGAACAGCATCTTCGGCGTCGGCTCGTCTCGCTCCCATCGCGACCAGCAAGACGACCGTCTTGCTGTATCGATCATGGAAGAACGGGGCGAACCCGTCCTGGGTCAACTATCGACAAGTGCGGGCATATGCCACTCCTTTCGCCCGGATCCTCGGCAGCTTGTTCTCCGCGCAACTGGAGGCGTCTGCAAACGCCCAGGCCACAGGCGCCAGGCCAGGCCGTCGTTCAGATGGTCTGGCCTAACTCCTGTGGCCTGGGCGCCCGTCCAGCCCTCCTCTTGCCTTCAACTGGTACGACTGTGCCGAGGCGGAGTGAGCTTGCCGTTAACCATTAGTGTCGTCGACTTACCCTGGGCGTGCAGTAGCAGAACCAGATTTTTTAGATCTCTGAAAGACGAATTTCTCACTGCACGCTGGTGCCAGTTTGCTCCCACTAGCTGACGAACACTCCACGGCGAAAGGATTAGCTTGATGGGAAAGGAACACCAACAGCGTTCTTCTGTCACCGCAGCCACAGTCGAGCCAATCTTCAACGCGATGACTGTATCGATCGGAAGCCTCTACCTCGCGACGCGTTCGGTAGTGGTGGTCCTGATCGCGACGGCCGGGTCAGTGCTCCTTGTTGCCTGGACCGTGTGGCTAAGCTCCATGGTCAACCCAGCCGCAGGATCTCCAGCTCTAGGTCTTAGCCGGTTGTGTCGCTCTTCGAGCGCATCGCAGGCCCGGCCTGGCTCTGGCCGAGGGAGACTCCCGCACGGTAACCCAGGGTCATCCGGAGAGTGATCATAAGCATCCAGAGGCTCGAGTAATTGGGTGACCGTGTCGGTTGGCCAGGCAAGTCAAGAGGCTTTTGAGGGCCCCACAGAGACACCACAAGCCGACTCATCCGGGGGGATGGTCGTGGGGCGTGAAAATGGCCCACGGTGCAGGTCGCAGCGGGCGGGGGTCGCTGCCGCTGTGTGGTTGCCGTTTGTGCTGCCGTGCAGGCGCCGGGGTGGGACGGTGGACGCGGGCTGCCCGTGACGCCGGCGGACTTTGGGATACGAACCCGTCCACAAGCCTGAGCGCTGGGGCCTTGACCTGAGGGTCGCACACTGTGCTTCGAGCACGCCGGTCAGTATTCCGGGCTTGTTCCCGCCGACCGGGGCCCCCGGGCGGCCCGCTGGTTCACCTATCGGGCAAGCACAGGAGGTAACCGCGATGGCGCAGGTGAAACCGCAGGTAATAGATGACGAGGAGCACGAGCGGGTCTATGAGCGGGTGGCCGCGGTCGACGTGGCCAAGGACTCGGGGATGGTGTGCACCCGCACCCCGCACCGGTCACGGCCCGGCGCCCGGCAAAGCACCGTCTGGACGGTGAAGGCCCGGATGGCCAGCATCCGCGCGCTGGGCCGCCAGCTGAAGGCCGACGGCATCGAGATGGTGACGCTGGAGTCCACCTCGGACTACTGGCGGATATGGGTGCGACATGAGGTCGCACTGTCTGAGTGAGATAACTGGAATGGAGGGTCGATTGATCGGCAGTTAGCTCCGGGCGAGTGCTCAGCGCCCGTTCCCGCTCCTGGCATGCGTCGCTGGTAACGGCGGGGTGTGAAGCCCGGGAGAAAGCCCAAGGACCGGCGTTCCATCCGCTGGTCACAGGCAAGGGAAAGACCGGAAAGGGTGAACGAGAGTGAATCTCTGCAAGCTCCGTTAGCCAGAACCCCGGAAGATGGAAGCAGTACCGGGGGAAAGGACCCGCCGCTGGGAGGCGGCAGTGGTGGCTGTAGTCCAGATGACAGCCATGAGAGCACCACGGTCCCGGAGTAAAGGAGGCGCCCGACACCGGTCGCATCTCAGCAGTGCGGAACATGGAAACCCCGTCGTAGTTCAGCGAGAGTATCTCGCTGATAGGCGGACCGTGAGGGAAGCGGATACCTGCGGCGGGAACAGGACGGCCAAGAAGCAAATGGCGGCAGCCGAAAGGCAGCAGGAAAAATAGGAGCACATGACCGGGCCCTCCAAGTGCGGTCGCTCCCGTATAACTGGCCGCATACCAGGTCTCGTGCCTGGGCCCGAAAGGGAGCTGACGTGAGCCGGGTGGCCCTTTGACGAATCAGAGCTGACGGAACGCTGGAACCATATGGGCAAGTTGGACGTCGCGGTGCCGGATGCGACAGCCGTCATGGCTGAACTCGCGGACGACGGCAGCGCGGTGAACGGACCTGAGGACCTGCCTGACTGGGACGCCATCGACTGGCGGCACCAGGAGGAGCAGGTACGGCGACTACAGCAACGGATTTTCAAGGCGGAGCAGGAAGGTAACCGGAAACAAGTTCGCAACCTGCAGAAACTGCTGCTGCGCAGCCGGGCTAACACGCTTGTCAGCGTGCGCCGGGTCACGCAGCATAACGCTGGCCGCCGCACCCCTGGCGTCGACAGGCAGGTCGCTTTGACCTCCGAGGACCGGGCGAGCCTGGCGATGCGACTGCACCGCCAGGGCGGACCCGGCCGGGCGCTCCCGGTGCGACGGGTGTACATACCGAAAAAAGGCGGAAAGGAACGCCCGCTCGGAATTCCCGTTATCGCAGACCGCGCCCAACAACAGCGGGTGCGCAGCGCGCTGGAACCTGAGTGGGAAGCCCGGCTGGACCAGAAGCAGTACGGTTTCCGGCCGGGCCGCGGATGCCAGGACGCGATCGTGATGATTCACAGGGCCGTCGCGCCGAAAGGCGCGAAACGGAGGTGGGTTCTCGACGCTGACCTGAAATCCGCATTCGACAAAATCGACCACAACTTCCTGCTGGAACGCCTCGGGACATTCCCCGCCAGGGAACAAGTCCACGCCTGGCTGAAAGCAGGAGTCGTCGATAAAGGCCGGTACTCGCCGACCGAGGAGGGAACCCCTCAAGGCGGCGTAATTTCTCCGCTGCTATTGAACATTGCGCTGCAGGGAATGGAAGAGGCCGCCGGGGTCAAGTATAACCCGGACGGCCACGTAAAGCCAGGCTGCCCGACCGTTATAGTCTACGCGGACGATTTCGTGGCACTGTGCCACAGTCGCCAGCAAGCGGAGGCGGTCCAGGGAAAGCTCAGCATATGGCTGAAGGAAAGGGGCCTGTCCCTCAACAGGGAGAAGACCCGAATCGGCCGGGTAAGCGACGGCTTCGATTTCCTCTCCTTCAACATACGCCGCTACCGGACCAGCCAGGGCAGCAAGGCCCTCACCAGGCCCAGCCGCGATGCGATGAAGAAGATCCGGCGGAGACTCGCCGACGAGCTGCGCGCCATGCGCGGCGACCCTGAAAGCCAGGTCATCTACACGCTGAACCCGGTCATCAGGGGCCAGGCGAACTATTACCGGTCCGGGGCGTCCAAGAAGTCCTTCCAGTCACTGGACAACTACCTGTGGCAGCAACTCTACAAGTGGGCTCGCCGCAGGCACCCCAAGAAGAGCCGAAGATGGGTCACCGCCCGCTACTTCGGCCAGTTCAACCAGCACAGGCGCAACCGGTGGGTCTTCGGCGACCGGGAAACCGGCGCCTACCTGCACAAGTACGCCTGGACCAAGATCGTCCGGCACGCGCCGGTCCCCGGCAGGCACTCACCCTATGATCCTGCCCTGGCCCAGTTCTGGGCCGACCGGCGTCGCAACCAGAAACCCCCGCAAATGGCCCCGACCTGGCATAAAGCCCTGCGGGATCAGCAGGGGCTGTGCCCGCTATGCCGGGAACTGCTGCTGTTCGCCGACCGCGCGCCCGACTCCCCCGGCCAGTGGGAGACCTGGTACGCGGCCGTCGGCAAGGCGATGACCCGCCATTCCATCACCGACACCAGCACCGGCCGGACGAAACACCGCCTCGTGCACGCCCACTGCGCCCGCCGCCACCCAGACGGCGAACGCGACGGCACGGAACAGCAGACTGTACGCACCTGACCGCCCACGCGGGCTGCTTGAGCCGTGTGCCGCGACGAGCGGCAAGCACGGTTCTGAGGAGGGGAGCGCCGGGAAACGGCGCTCCCTATCCGACTTCTTCGTGCTGGAGGCGGCCGGCCTGGCCGTCCAGCTGGTCAACGCGGCCCAGGCCAAGAACCTGCCGGGCCGCCCCAAAACGGACAAACTGGATGCGATTTGGCTGGCCCGGTTGACCGAGATGGGGCTGCTGCGGCCCTCATTCGTACCGCCGGCCGCGATCCGGGCGCTGCGGGATTACACCCGGGCCCGCACCCGGCTGGCCCAAGAGCGGACCCGGTGCTTCCAGCGGCTGGAAAAGCTGCTCGAGAGCGCCTTGGTCAAGCTGTCGGCCGTGGCCAGCAAGCTGACCACCGAATCAGCCAAGGACATGATCAAGGCCATGATCGCCGGGGAACGCGACCCGCACAAGCTGGCCGCCCTGGCCCGCACCCGGATGAAGGCCAAGCATGACGAGCTGGTCGAGGCCCTGGCCGGCATGTTCGATGACCACCACGGCGAGCTCGCCCAGATCCTGCTGGACCAGGCCGCCTTCTGCGACACCCGGATCACCCAGCTGACCGCCCGGATCACCGCGGCGGTCGCCGCGATGCCCGCCGCCTGGGGCGTAGACGCGGACGGGACCTCCGGCCCGGACGCCGGCACCGGCCCGGACGCCGCCGTGCTGCCCGCGGTGGCGCGGCTGGCGGAGATCCCCGGCGTCAGCCCCGACCTGGCCCGGTCGATCATCGCCGAAACCGGCCTGGATATGAGCCGGTTCCCCACCGCCGCGCACCTGGTCTCGTGGGCCGGGCTGTGCCCGCGGGCCCGCCAGTCCGGACCCCGCACCCGCAGCGGCAAGAAGGGCCAGGGCGACAGCTGGCTGCGCAACAGCCTCGGCCAGGCCGCCACCGGCGCGTCCCGCACCACCACCTTCCTCGGCGAGCGCTACGGGCGGATCGCCCGCCGCCGCGGCAAGGCCAAAGCCCAGGTCGCCGTCGCCCGCTCCATCCTGGTCATCATCTGGAATCTGCTGGCTGACCCGGCCGCCCGGTACACCGACCTGGGCTACGGCTACTACCAGGCCCGTACCGACACCGACCGGAAGATCCGCAACCACATCCGCCAGATCCAGGCCCTCGGCTTCGAGGTCACCATCACCAAAGCCGCCTGACCGCTACCGTCCTGACCAGGCCCGATCACCACACAGGCCCGGGTCCGCTACCGCGCGCCCACTTCCGGCAGGTTATTTTCCGGTCAGCCATCTGTATCGCTGCGCGCGACGCCGTACCGGCGTGAAAATAGCGGTGGTACCGCCCGTGACGTCGTTTGCTTCTTGGTGCGGTTGAGGCCGCCGGTCAGCCTGACGCCGGGAGCCGGTTCCCTGAGGGGCCGTTCACTGTCGCTTCGAGCACGCGGGTCAGTTTCTCCGCATCGCCCCCGGTTCCCCGGGCGGTACCACTGCGCAGGCTAGCAGCCCGGGAACGGGAGCGAGGGAGACAGGCGTGGAAGAGGTGACCGACGAGCCGCTGTACCGGGACCGGGTGTGCGGCATCGACATCGGCAAGGCCGGCATGGTCGCGACCATCCGGGTGCCATCAGATCGCGATCCGGCGCGGCGGGCGAGTGAGACCCGCAGCTTCGGCACCACCAAGCGGGAGGTGCTGGCACTGGCCGACTGGCTGCGCTGCTGGCAGGTGCCCGCGGTGGTGATGGAGGCCACCGGGGACTACTGGAAGGGGCCGTTCTACCGGCTGGAGGCCGAGGGGTTCGAGTGCGTGCTGGCCGATGCGAAGCAGGTCAAGAACCTGCCCGGCCGGCCCAAGCGGGACCCGTCCGATTCCCGGTGGCTGGCCGCGTGCTTCGAGCGCGGCGCGGTCACGTCCTGTTTCGTGGCCACCCCGGAGTTCCGGATCATCCGGCTGCACACCCGGTACCGGCGGGACCTGACCGAGGAACGCGGCCGGGAGAAGCAGCGGGCAGAGAAGCTGCTGGAATCGGCGGCGATCAAGGTCTCCAGCGTGGTCAGCGACCTGCACGGGGTGACCGGCCGGGACATCATGGACCACCTGATCGCCGGGGAGCGCGACCCGAAGGCACTCGCGCAGCTGGCCCGGGCCCGCGCCCGCCGCAAGATCGCCGAACTGGAACAGGCGCTGGAGGGCGCCGAGTTCTTCACCGCCGAGCACGCCGCCCTGCTGGCCGCCATGCTGGCCCGCATCGACCGGGTCAACGCTGAGATCGACGAGCTGACCGCGATGATCGAACGGCTGCTGGCCCCCTACGAGGAACAGCTCGAGCAGGCCGAGTCGATGCCCGGCTGGGGCCGCCGCTCCGCCCAGGACGCCGTCGCCGAGACCGGCGTCGACATGACCCGCTTCCGCACCGGCGGGCACCTGTCCTCCTGGACCGGGAAGACCCCGCTGGACAACCAGTTCGGCAAGCGCACCGGCCGGGCCAAGTCCAAGAAGGGCAACCGGTACCTGGCCGCCGTCACCGGCGAGACCGCCATCGCGGCCGGCAAGACCCAGACGCGCGAAGGCGCCCGCTACCGGCGGCTGGCCCGCCGCCGCGGCAAGGCCAAAGCCCAGGTCGCCGTCGGCAACACCCAGCTGAAGGTCTACCACAAGCTGCTGTCCAACCCCGGCATGCGGTATCAGGACCTCGGCGCTGACTATTACGAGCGCCAGCGCGACGTCCGCCGGCAGATCGCCCACCACGTCGGCAAGCTCGGCGCCCTCGGCTTCGAAGTGACCCTGTGCCGCATCCCCGAACCGCAACCAGACGGAACAGGCCAGACCCAGGCCGCCTGACCCATACCACCCCACAGGCCCCGGCTCCGCCCGCAACCGCCCGGGCCTGCTGCCGCGCGCCCAGCTGGGGTCCTATTTTCGGGTCAGTCCGCGACACGGGTTTCGCCTCGTCCAGCTTCCGCATCAGAAGGCTGGCCAGGCCGAGCAACTCGAAGGCTTCGTCGTCCTCCATCTCGCCGAACTGCTCATGAGCGCTAGGGTTGCGGATCGCTTGCTGCGAGCCCATGAACAGGAACCGGTGACCAGCCTGGATGTCCTTCCCGGTCTGGGTGGTCAAGTCGGCCAGTATCAGGGCAGGTTGGTCGTCCTTGAAAGCGCTGCTCATCAGGCCCATTCCGTCGCCGCTCAGGCCGCTCAGCTTCTTGACCCGGTTGTTGACCGCCTTAGCTGCCTCGAAGACGGCCGCGGCCTGGTGGCCGTCCCTGAACAGCTGCTCGCTAACGGCCAGGACCTCCGGGTGCAGCGCCGCCATCCGGGCATCACGCAGGATCGGACTCCGTACCCGCTTGCCCTTGGCCGGGTCGCCGATGACAAGGTTGCTGGTGACGACGTACCAGCCCCGGCGAGCCAGCTTCTCGACTAGGTCGTTTCGCAGCTCGTCGGTCGGACCGGAAATGAAGCGATCGTCGAGCCACGAGCCGACGAACTCGCGCAGAATGCGTCGCCCCTCCGAGCCCCACTGATCGAGCCCGATGAGCACGCCGCAGACGAAGTTGCCGGGATCGCCCCGGAAGTCGGGCGTCTGCTCGGGAAGCGGCAGGCGATCGAGCGGGATGTCGGCTTCTTCGTCGAGGAAGACCAGGATCTGCTGCTGCGTATACTCCTTGGCGACGGCGTAGGCGATCTGCTGCAGAACGAGTGCCGGAATCGGTCGGCCATCATCCTCGTCCGGGTTAGGAAGCGGCTGGATGACCTTGATACCGCGAGCCCGGTCCTGGCCCTTGACGGTCAGGGCGAAATTACGGATCTGCTCCAGGTACTGGTACGGCCACGAGCGACGTCCGTGCTCGGACGTGTCGTAGGCCCTGAACGTCAGATAGCCTTCGGAGGCGAGGATTTCCAACTCCTGAAGGAAGCCGCGTACCAGCTTGTCGTCGACGACCTGTTGCCCGGCGACCTCGTCCATGAGCTGGCAGCCGTTGACACCCCAAACGGCACCACTGCCGAGGCGTTCTTGGTGGCGGTCGACGGCCTGCAAGATCGTGATGTTGTCCCAGCGGATCGGCATCGTAGAAGCCCGCTTCCCTCCCGAGAGATGTGTCAGACGCCGAGCCTTCAAGGCCAATAACCGCTATTCGGCCGGCATGCAGTATCTTTGCTGCGCTCATTCAGCCTAGGGCCGCGCCCTGACAGTTACGGCCGAGGACACGTCGCTCTACGCTGATATTCAGCCTGCCGCCGACGTGCCCGACGACTCCGGCGGGCGGCAAGTACGAATGAGCAACGCCACAGACTCCAGCAAAACGGCTGTGCTTCACTATTCGCCTGCCAGGAAGGCTTCAAGGTGGCGTCTGGCGATCAACCTGCGGCGTCCTGCCTTTACCGACCCGAGTTGGCCGGTCCGCAGGAGATCGTGTACGAGCTCCCTGGAGATGCCCAGTAGTTCAGCGGCTTCGTCAGGGCTGTAGGCGAGCCGCTCGGCGATGGCCTTGTGCTCGAAGATCTCGCGCATGATGGCGAGCAGATCCGCTCGCATGTCAGTAGCGAGCAGCCGTGCGATCGCGTTAGCGCTCAGCTCGACTGGGCCGATGACGTCCGGCACAGCCGCGTCACTACTCCGGCTCCCTCGTCGGCGCTGTCTCGGTCCGGTTGCGGCGGAAGCCTGCTCCAAGGGAGAGCTGCCAACGTCGGTTGTCGAAACAGAGGTCCCGGTAGCTGCGCGCGGTGAAGCTAGACCGCCCTTTACCTTCGGCGACTCTTCAGTCTTACCGCCGGGCACGGTCATCTCCGGCCGCGTGTGCCGAGCGGACAGCTCGCGCTGACAGGGGCGGATCCACACGAGGATGCGCGTGGCGATGCCAGTCGTTCGGACCTGGTCCGACGTTGATGGCCGCACTTTCGCGAGTCACGGCTCGGCCTCCAGCTCGATCCGGCTGTTGGTGTGGAGCTCAGGAGAACGGGGTGTCCGGGTGGGCTCCTTCGGCTCTGCTGCGGCGGCGCGGTGCTCGATCGCCGTTTGGTAGGCGTTTTCGACGGCGCGGAGGCGGGCGGCGACGCGGGTCTCGCGGGTGGCGATGGCCTGGCGGTTGCGGCGACCGTAGGAGCCTTCGGGCAGGCTGCGGCCGGACCGTTCGACTTCGCGGATGTGGGCTTCGCGTTCGTCGGCGTGGGCGGCGATGGCGAACATGGCGATGTTGGCGGTGGTGTCGTCCAGGACCAGGCTGACGGTCTGGGTGTCGGGGTCGCGGCGGGCCAGGGCGAAGATCCGGGGGCCGTCTATGTCGGGCCAGGTCTGCTCTGGGTGGACGCGGCCTTGCCGGATCCGGTCGTGGAAGTGGATGAGTTTGACGTCGGCTCGGTCGATCTGGTCGCAGACGGCGGCGAAGTCCTCGCCGATCGGGCCGAGTTCGGTGCCGCGGTTGTTGACGTACTTCAGGAGCCGGGCGGCTTGCGGTTGGTCCTGGTAGTTGCCGGACCGGGCGTGCTTGCGCAGCTCGGTCTTGAGGAACGGGTGGATGGCTCCGGTGTTGACGAAGCGGACCAGGCCGTGGGCGAAGTCGCGTTGCTGAGGGCGGGCGGCCAGCCAGATGGCTAGCCGCCGGGCGGTGAGGTGGTCGACGATGGTGCCGCGGCTGTCGGCTTCGGCGATGCCGTCGTCGATGAGTCGCTCGTACAGGGCTAGGTCGGGCAGCGGGCCGTCCATGGGCAGCTGGTAGCCCGGTCCCGTCGGAGGCCTGAGGCCGTTATCGGTCTCGTACATCGGTCATGCGGTGTTTCTCGGGGAACTGGGCGAGCTGCCGGTTGATGCGGGCGAGTTCGGTTGGTCTCGATGCTGTGTAGTGCTGTTCAATCGGCTGCCTCGCGGTCCGGCTGTCGGCTGGCTTGCTCCTGCTGGTGGTCAATGGCGCCGGGCGGTTGGGAGGCATTGGCGATCGCATCGCGTCCGGTCAGGCCTAGTTCTCCGGCCCAGCCTTGGATGTGGGGCCAGAGCCGGTGCCCTTCGTGGACGTCGCGTTCGGCGGTGGTGTCGGCCAGGATCATGGCGGTGATGGCGGTGTTGCGGTCCAGGATCTGGCCGGGCAGCCAGGACACTTCCCAGCCGTTGCGGTCGGGTGCCTGCCGGGCGGTGTGGGCGGTCTGGTCGCTGGTCATCGTGGTGTCGTTGATGGTCAAGGTCATGGCGATATCACTTCCGGGTCGGGGTCATGGTTCGGCTTCCAGGTCGGGCTCGGCCTCTCGGTGGCAGTGCGGAGAGGTGGATATCGGGGGCGATGCCGGTGCCGGTGGCGGGTTTCCATCCCCAGCGGGGGTGGTAGCCGGGGGTGTCGAGCTGGTCGTCGTCGAGGGCGGCGCCGGCGCACCAGTTCCCGGCGATGGCGCGGCGGCGGGCGAGGGTGGCGGCGGCGCGTTCGGAGCGGGTTCGTGTGGGGGGGCGTTTGTCCCACCAGGCGTCGTACAGGTCGGCGACTGCGTCGCGGAGCTCGGGGCTGACGGTGCGGGCGTGGCCGCGGACGAGGTCCTTAATGGTGGTCTGGCTGACGTCGAGGGCGCGGGCGATGCGAACGCAGTTGTGGCCCATGACGTGCAGGGCGCGCAGTCGCAGCCGGGTGCCGGCTGCGTCCAGGCGGGCCTTGGGCGCGTCGTCGGCGGTCACGGTGCGAGTGGTCGCCGGGGCGCGGCCGGAGTACGGCGGGTCAGCGGGGAGCGGGCCGGGTGGGGCGGGGGTGTTGATGCTCATCGTCCGTCACCTGCTTCGGCCTGGCGGTCGGCATGGGGCTGGTGGGTGCGGCGGGCGGAGGTCAAGGTGCGGGTGATCTCCTTGTCGTCCAGGCCGGCCTGGCGGGCGGCGGCGGCCAGGGGGCTCAGGTCGGCGGCGGGGTCGCCGTCCAGGGCGCGGTTGGCGGCCCAGAACAGGCCCTCGTTGCGGTTGCCCTCGGGCTGGCTGGCGACCCAGCGGGCCAGGCCGGTGAGGTCCTGGCGGCCGGGCCGGGGCTGGCGAGGCGGCTGGGGTTGCCTCTGGGGGTTCAGGTGGTGCAGGACGGCGTCCCAGTCCAGAGCGCCGCGGCCGCGCAGCGCCCGGACCACCTGGTAGGGCCTGCCGTCGATGCGGGAGGGCGGGGTGAGGATGTAGCCGCCGGCCGAGCGGAAATCCAGGTGATGGGCGGGCAGGTGGCCGTTGTGCTGGGCAGAGCCGGCGAAGTAGGCGTGCAATCCGCCGCTGGGGGTGCGCACGTAGGCGCGGGCCCCGTCCAGCAGCCCGGCGTCGCGCAGCTGGCGGAAGGCGGCGTACCCGTTCCCGGCCTCGCCGTGCTCATCGACGTCCAGGACATCGGGCCCGGGAGCGCCGGTGGCGACGGCCAGGTTCCAGTCGCGGTCGCGGCGGAACCAGTTGGTGATCTGCTGCTGGTCGGTGGTGGCGTCGCGGTAGCCGTGCGGGGTGGCGGGGATCTTCTGGCCAGGCAGGCAGGGGAACACCCGCCAGCCGCCCCGGGCAAAGGCGAGGGCCTGGTACAGCGCGGCGTCGGTCATGGCTTGCTCCGGGGATGTCCGGGGATCGGTGCGGGGGTGCGCTGGTGGCCGCAGCGGTGGGTCTCGGCCCGCAGCTGTTCGGCGAGGGCGGGCAGGAGGCGGGCCTGGTATTCGGCTTGGGCGGACAGCAGCACGGCGGTGCGTTCGGGCTGCAGGTAGAGGGCCGACCACAGCTGGCTGAGGATGTCCAGGCAGTACAGGCACAGGTCGTGGGAGGGCCAGCACGGGCCCAGGGCGGCGGCCAGGTGGCCGTAGCCGGGGCGGTAGACCTGCTCGACCCAGGCATGCAGCTGGGTGATGGGTTCCTGGCGTTCGGCGGCGGTGAGCTTCCACCACGCCGGAGCCGGATCGGGGTGGTAGCCGTCAGGGTCGGCGCTGGGCGGGGCGAGCTGCGCGGCCAGGTCGGTGACCTGCCGGTCCAGGGCCTCGAAGCGGGCCAGGACAGTGCCATCGCGTTCGAGTGTCCGGCCGATGCCGGTGATCAGGTCGGTGAGCTCGGCCAGCCGGCCGCTGAGCGCGGTGAAGTGGCCGGTCTCACGATCATCGAGTTCGGTGAGCCGCTCGCGGTGGGCGGCAAGCTGGGTCAAGGCGGCGGTGATCGGGTCGGTGCTGGTCATGGTCAGCTCCACGGATAGGAGGTGGTGCCGTCGTCGGGGAACCACTCGGCAGGCACGTGGTCGGGGATGACCAGGTGCGGATTTTCGATCGCCGGGTGTACAGCCGTCTCGGCGGCCATCGGCGTGCGGCCGAACCGGCGGGCGCGACGGTAGGCGGGGTTCTTCCAGGCCTGCGGCAGGCGGGCGATGACCGGGGCGCAGTTGCCGCGGATGACCAAGGCGAATGCGGCGGGAAGCTGGCGGATCATGTCCGGGGTGGCCACGTCGTGGCGGGTGGAGTGGTCCTGGCCGCGGATCTTCCACGAGGCCTGCCCGCACAGCGTGCTGGCCGCTTCCAGCGTCGTGGTGGCGGTGATGCCGGGTAGGAATATCTTCACCGAGCAGGTGTCCATCACGATCTGGCGGCCGTGGTCACCCCAGCGTTCGGCGAGTTGAGCTTCGCCGTGCACGACGGCTGTTATCTGGATTCCTTTGCCGCCGGAGTCTGCTAGCCACGACGGCAACGGGACAGGGCAGATCTGGGTGACCTCGTCCAGGCCCATCAGCAGCGGCGGATCCAGCCGACCCGAATCGGAGGCCTGGCCGAGCTGGGCAGCGATGTAGTGGATCTCCGAGGCCAGCGCCGCGAACAGCGGGGCGACCGGGGCCTGTTCGGAGAGGGCTTCGGCGATCAGGTAGACGGTGCCGCGGTCTTCGAGGAAGGACGGGATGTCGAACCCGCCGCCCGGGCCCGGGAGCACGCTGGCGGCCAGGGCAGGGTCGGCCATGAAGGCCAGGGAGCGAGACATCACCATCCGGACCGTGGCGGTGGTCTTCTGTGCCTCGGACCGCAACTCGGCGAGGGTCAGCGCCCACTGGCGGGCACCGGCCGCGAGCAGGATCCGCTCGGGAACGTCCGGGTCGGCGCCCGACACCCAGGCGGCGACCGTGCGCAGGTCGTATCGGGCCAGGGCGGCGGCGTGGAAGTAAGCGCGCAGGTAGTCACTCGCCTTGGCCGACCAGAAGGTCCCATCCTCGACGCCCTTCTGCGACACCGCGAACGCAAACGCGTCGGCGCGGCGGATCGCGGTGGCCGGGTCCTCGCAGCCGTCGACCGGGGACCAGCGGAAGGTCGAGGCGACGCCGCCGATGTGCTGGGGGTTGAACACGTGCACCGGGCCGAGGCCGACGCGGACCGCGGCGGTCAGGGCGTAGATGTCGGGCTTGGTGCTGGTGGCGATGACCGGGCCGGGATATCTGAGGATGACGTCGGCCAGGAACGCGGTCTTCAGCATCCTTGGCGGGGACATCACCAGCAGGTGCTCCTCGAGCGGGACGCGCAGGGCGTGCCTGTAGTGGGCCCGGCCGAGGAAAATCGAGTGCTGGTGGGGTTCGGCGATCCGGTACCACAGCGGCAGGCTCGGGCGGATCTGGCGGGAGCGGCGCAAGATGGCCAGGCGGCCCCAGCGCAGCCACAGGCCGAGCAGGTGGGCGAAGCCTTTGCCGGGGTGCAGTCGCAGGTGCAGGCGGATGCGCAGGTGGCGGGCACGGTTGCCGGGCAGGTACCGGGCGGGCAGGAACGCCCAGGTGAACACCAGGGCCAAGACAAGCAGGATGGCCAGGACGACGGCGTACTTGAGAATCATCGGGAGTCTCCGTTGCGGGCGGCGAGGACGGCTTTGCGCAGGGCAGCGCGGGCAGCGCCGGGGTTCAGATCGGCTACTGGGGCCAGGGCAGCGCTGATCGGAGCGACGCGATCAAGGGGAATGGCGGCGAGAGGACCGTGCCGTTCGGTGACCAAAGAAAGGAAACGGGACGTCTTCGTCTTGCGCTGGACCTTCGCCGGCCGCGGCGAGGGGGCCGCCCGTGGCGGCGGAGGAGCGGACGGGGTGCGGCGGCCGGGGGCGACCGGGCATTCGGCCAGGACCCAGGCGCGGAATCCGGCCAGCGTGGAGGCGGGGGCCAGGGCCAGGCGCAGCAGCCAGAGGATCAGGTTGCCGAGGATGGCTAGCGGGGTGGCCGCCTCGGTGGCAAGCGCGCCGTTGAGGTGCTGGTGGCGGCCCAGGGCCCGGGCACGGACGACGGTGATCAAGGTGTCGCTGGCCAGGGCGTAGGCGATGGGGGGCATTGCCCAGATGGCCAGGTTCCGCCAGCCTGGAGCGGCCGCGATGGCGTTCATGAATACGCTTGCCCCGACCGAGGCCAGGTTCAGCACCCGGGCGCGGAGAGCGCGGCGGCCGTGCAGGGCCAGCGCGATGCCGAGGCAGGCGAAGACCAGGGCGGCGGCGTCGGGGATCGCGGCCTCTAGGCCAGCGACCACTGCCAGGTGGCGGGTGGCCTGGATCAGCCGGTACTGGGCGGTGAAACTTACCACCGCCGCGGCCGCGGCCAGCAGGCACAACCCGGCGGAGGCATTCCGCAGCCAGATACCCGAATGATCCCGGCCGGGCACGTTCCATTGGGGCTGGTCGCCCGTGGGATTTCCCGCGCCGGGCGCGCTTGCGATGAATGGCTCGGACGGATTTGGGAGCGCGAGGAGGAGGCACGGCATCATGGCCGGGTGGGGGTGGTTTTCCGCGATCGCGGGCATGAGGTAGTCGATGTGGTTAAGCGCGTGCATTTAACGCTCTCCCCCGCTGTCTTCGCTGCGCCGGGTGCCGAGCCCGGTCACGCAGCGGGTGATGGCGTCAACGCGATTCCGGGGAGGTGAGGTCAGGTCGCCGTGGTCTCGCTTGTGGATGCCGATCACGATGAGGATGAGGAAGGCGACCGCGCCCAGGAGGAGAGCGGGGAACGCGGCGAGAATGACGTAACGGGCGATCATGGCTCACTGCTCCCTCGTGCCGTCTGCGGGGATGGCGATCGGCGGGCGGGCGGCGGCGAAGACCGGAGGGCCATGACTGGAGCTGAAATCATCGAGATAGCGCTGATTTCAGCTTGATTGTTATTACGGATCGAGGTCGTCTGGTCGCGGTTGGTCTCGGTTTGCCACGGAATCGCATAGGCATCGGCTACTGTCAGCGCTGGAAGTGGAGCGCGGAGGAACGCGTGTCGGAAGGCGATCCGGAGGACTGGGATGCGGTCGCGCGGGTTATCAGCGATCGTGTCCGCGAACTTGGCTGGGCTCAGCGGGAGCTTGCGGAGCGTTCGCATGTGTCGGTGGCCGTGGTGCGGGAGATCCAGCGGCATACCGTGGAGCGCCGTCGTAGCCGCCGCACACTCGACGCCTTGTCCGTAGCTCTGGGCTGGGAGCCAGAACATCTTGACCGGGTACTGAGAGGCCGCGCGCAGCAGGCCGGCAGTGCCGCCGCACCTGACGGCGTAGCCGTGTGGTCCCGCCTTGATTCCCTTGAACGAAGGCTCGACGAAATCTGCGGGCTTCTTACCGAACTGAAGTCCGACCTGGCCACGGTGATTGATCATGTCCGCGACGATCGCTAGGCCGGCTTGTCTCAGGATTTCTGGCCATGCGCTTTCCATGCCCGTAATTCCACCGGCATTCCGGCACATTCGCCATGCAACCCTAATGCAGTTTCAGTGCATCTTCTGTGCACCTCATCCGGAGGCATGCAACCGCAGTGCAGGTATAGTGCAACCGCGATGCAGGTCGCTGGACCGGTAGGCGCGGCATGCAGGTGATCACGTCATGGACAGGCGGGCAGGCTGATGCGCTGCGGCAAGCGCTGCGCATGACGAATGAGTCGTTCGCCGAACATCTTTGCGTTTCCGTCCGCACCGTGGCGAACTGGCGGAAGCGGCCAGAAATGAAACCGCAACCTGCGATGCAAGAAATACTCGACGTTGCGCTCGAGCGTGCTCCTGATAGAATTAAGGCACAGTTCTCTCAACTGGTAGGCGAGGAAAACCGTGCCACCGATGATCAGCCGACGCATAAGACCGTATCGTTTGCTCTCCCGCTCAATGCCATGACCAGCAGGGAATGGGACAGGGATGATGTCCGTGCGCTTTCGCAGAGCTTTGACGCCGCACTTGAGCATTCGGCGGTTGATGATATCGAACGGCTCGCACATATCTGGCTCATCTCTGAGCCTCCGCAAGTAATCGAGCTGAACGCGGGCCGCCGGGTAAGCGAAGCGCTGATCACTGCCGTAGAGCATCGCGTCGTCCAGTTGCGCAGAGCCGACGACTTCATAACGGGCGCTGCCAGCCGTGACCTCGTGCGGAACGAGCAGGAAGCCACAGTTCAGCTCCTGTCGGAGGCCGCGCTCACAGATGAGCAGGCGAAACGTGTACTCACGGCTAGTGGTGAACTTGCGCAGCTCGGCGCATGGGTTGCCGCTGACGCGGGATTGGCTGACGAAGCAGCGCGGTATGTCCGGGGCGGTGTCCTGGCCGCGCGGGCCGCCGGCGACGCGCCGCTTGCCGCCAATATCATCTCGACCTTCAGCTATCAGGTGGCGAATACCGGTAACCCGAACGAGGCCGTCGTGCTTGCCCGCACTGCCTACAAAGGGGGCAAGGATGATGCAACGCCTGTGGCGCGTGCCTTGCTGCTGGAAAGAGTGGCATGGTCGGCGGCAAAGGCCGGTGATCTGCGGGACTGTGAGCGGGCTCTCGGTCTGGTCGAGGAAAGCTTCTCCGCTGGTGCCAGGGATAATGACCCCGACTGGGTCTACTGGCTCAACCGAGAGGAAATCGACGTGATGGCCGGGCGCTGTTACACAGAACTGCGGAAACCGGACCGCGCTGAACGCTTGCTTACGGATGCTCTCTCACGCTACAACGGTTCGCTTGTAAGGGAGAACTCGCTCTACCTGAGCTGGCTCGCGGAAGATTACGTCCAGCTGGGCGATATCGAGCATGCCGCTGATATCGCTGTGCGTATGGCCGCCCTGGCGGCACGCACCAATTCAGCGCGTACTGATTCACGCCTCCGTTATATTGCCAGGCAACTTGCTCCTCACAAGGGAACGTCTAGCGTTACGGATTTCTTTGACATCTACCAGTCAGCAGTCGATGTTCCTTTGCCCAGGCAACCGGAATAACCGGGGACTATTTGCCTTCGGGGTCACGCTCCTTGACGAAGGTGCCGCGCCCGCTGATGGTGACCACCAGACCCTCATCGCGCAAGATGCTTATCGCCATGCGCACCGTGCCGCGGGATACCCCTTGCTCTTGCTGGAGGTAGCTCTCGCTCGGCAGGAGCGAACGCGGCTGCCACTCCCCTGACTTGATCATCGCCCGGAGGATGTCGGCAAGCTGGGTGTACAGCGGAGTCGGGTTCATGTGGTCCACGTGGTTCACGGAAGCAGACGGTATCTGAGCAGGCAGGATAGCATGGATGTCCGGTATGTCCAGCCTGTTCTACACGGGTTGGACGTATATCCTGTCTAGCCCGTACACTTGGCGACGTGCGCGGCGGGGGTTGCGATGCCTTCCGCATCCACTTCCAAGACCCCCGCCGACGCACCCTCCAAGGCAACTCAGGAGCGGGACCGGCCCGCTCGCCTGAAGATCCGGTTCCGGGAGGGGACGCAGCGGATGAGCGCGGCAGAGCCGGGCGCACAGCCCACCACGTTCCGTGCCATGTTCATCGAGGAGCTACGCGCCCGGAGAAGGCAGATGGGCCTGCTCCAACGTGAATTTGCCGAGAAGGCGCACCTGTCGCTGTCGTCGGTCAAGAAGTACGAAGAGGGGAAGAAGAAGCCTGAGCGGAAGTTCGCTACCTGGTGTGATGACTTCTACGGCTGCCCTGGGACGTTCGAGCGACTGTATGACGGGATGGTTGCTGAGTCCTTCCCATCATGGTTCGGTCCCCGGGTGCTCTTCGAGGACAAGGCAGCCCGCATCCATGAATGGGAGATGCGAGGCATACCGGGTCTGCTGCAAACACGGTCGTACGCCAGCGCGGTCATCCGCGCATGCCGACCCTACGACGCCGAGGAAGAGCTGGAACGCGATACGGCGGCACGCATCGAACGGCAGCACATCCTCGTGCGTGAGGATCCCCCGAAGCTCTGGGTGGTCCTGGGCGAGGGGGTGCTCAGGCAGGCAGTCGGAGGAGTGCACGTGATGCGCGAGCAGCTCGGCCATCTGCTGACCGTCACGGAAACCCAACGGATCGTGCTGCAAGTCTTGCCGTTCACGGTGAGCGACGCGCCGGGCGTAGACGGACCCGCGGCCCTGTTCGAATTCGATGATTCACAACCAGTTGCCTACCTTGAGGGATGGGGGTCCGGCCAGGTCATCAAGGACCCGAAGGAAGTAGCAGTCATCGCCACAGCGCTTAGCATGATCAAGGGATGTGCGCTGTCCCCGATCGATTCGGCACAGCTCATGACCACGATCAGGAGCGAGCTATGAGCAGCGAGGCAGTCTCTGACTGGCGCGTAGCCACCTATACCGGCGGACAGGGCAACTGCGTAGAGGTGGGCACGTCTGCCGCCAAGGTCGCGGTGCGCGACACGAAGAACCGGGAAGCCACCCCGGTACTGCACTTCGATCCTCCAGCCTGGCGCGCGTTTATACAGCGCTTGAAGGGTTAACCCCCTCTAGTCGTACCGATCGCGCGCGGAACATGTGTAGCATCCGCGCGGGATTTTCGTACGCCCCGGACCAAGACCATGTCCCGCTCCTTGGTGGCCAATTTCCCGGAATTTGGCGTGCAATGGAGAGAGACACCAAGGCTCGGGCAAGGAACACCCTTGCCTGCGCGAGGGGCACTTATTGATCGGTGCCCCCCGAAGCCCTTGGAACTACGCTTCCGTGCCTGTCATCGTAGAAAGGCAAGAGGGAAGATACTCTCCAATGGCCGTTCGGGGCGAATCTGCGATGATCTATCTGTGGAACGCGGCAGACTGGATAGGCGTTAACCATGACCATTTGCCCTCCGGAGAGCTGGGCGATGTCTGGCCGATGCTGCGGAATCCGTCGTGAGCGTGTACCAGGCCACACCGTGCGCCAGCACCTCCACTCGCCGGAACTGGTCGCTATCCAGCGCCATACCTCCGCTGGCCGCACTCCCGACAGTGCCCGCATTGGCACGCGTCTTTGTCCGCGCAACCCTGCATGCCTGGCATGAGGATTCCCTGGTCCAAGATGCCGAACTGATCGTCAGCGAACTCACCGGTAATGCCGTTGCCGCATCAGCCGACGCGGATGGGCGGCCGGTATACGTGGACGGCCGTATACCCGTCATCCGGGTGTGCTTGCTCACCGATGGTGTACGCCTCCTCATAGAGGTCTGGGACCAGGCACCCGGAATCCCGGTGCTCCGAGAGGCGACAGGCGATGAGGAGCGCGGACGTGGCCTGATGCTCGTGAACGCCATCGCGGACAAGTGGGGCTGGAACCCCGCTAACGGGCAGCCGGGCAAGGTGGTATGGGCCGAGATGTCCCTATTGGGGGACGGCGCCGGCGCTGCCACTTCTCCGATGCCAAACGAGCTGGCCGAAGGAATTCTCGCAAGAGTCCCGATGCATTGCGATATTTTTAGACAATCACGGTAGGTCCGGAGGAGAGAATGGCATGACCTGGGGTACGGGAATAGACATGGAAGAACTACGCACTCAGCTGATGGATACGAGGATCATCAGGCTTGCCCTGGACTCACTCGAAGAGCACCTGCCGACCGAACTGGAGTCAGACAGCCTTACCGCCGAATTTGTCAGCCTGCGGGAAAGGCTGGCCGAGATGGAACGGAAGGCAATACGGAAGATCGGGAACCGTGAGTACATGATCCTGGCTCCAGTAGACGAGTTCGAGTTCTTCGGGGGCAAGACGGCAGAAGCGCTTCGGGCACTGGACGATTTGGGGCTGGTAATCCGGCTGGACGGCTGACCCGGCGATGAGCTGCCTTTACTGCATCTGTTAGCGCGCCGACGAAGCCGTGAAGATGTGAGCACGCCGGTCGAAGGAGCCGAGCCGCCCATCATCCCTGATCACGGCAAAGGCCACCCTGACCGTCGGAGCGGCTCATCTGTGCCTGACCGTCACCGAGGAAAGGTGGTAGGCGCGGCTGACCAGGTTCAGAATCCGGTTCTGTTCCCGGACGCGCCGGGCCAGTCAATCGATGGCTTCCCAGTCGGCGTCGCGGTCAGCAACGCGTTCGAGTACCAGTGTGGATGGCCGGATCTCCGGCCTGGGCGGCTGCAAGATCGCGCCACTGGTGGAAGCTGTCCAGGCAGGGAACGCCGGGCCGAGGTCTGCGTAGTCAGGGTCGGCGGCGGGGATCGTCAGGCTCTGCCGTTCGGCCAGCCGGTCGGCGAATGCGCGGCGCTGCGCGGCCAGGTTCTTGATCCACTGGCTCATCTCCCGGATCTGCTCCCCCGGGGTCAGGGTGAGCTCGGCGCGCTGGCCTTCAGTGGCGGCGTCGGGTTCGGCGGACCGCAATGGCGTGTACTGCTGGCCAGGGTGACGGCGGCGTAGTTCGACGTCGGCGGCGACGGCCAGGTGGCGCTGGTGGCGGGTGGCGGCGTCCCAGTCGGAGCGGTCGGCCATGACCGCGGCGAACACCGTCTCGCGTTCCAGGTAGGCGTCGTGCATCGCCTTGTAGCTGGCAGCCAGGTCCCGCTGTCGGGAGGCTTGTTCGCAATGGCCGTGGCGGTCGGCGGCGTCGGCTTCCGCGGCGGCCCGGATGGCGGCCAGACGGGAGTCGCGGGCGGCGGCGCGGACCTGGCGGAGCTCGTCGCCGACGTACTGCGGAGCCCAGGCAGTCTCGATCGGGTAGGTGTCGCGCAGGTGCAGCAGCGTCCCGTCCGTCATGCCGCGGACATCCGGCCCGTCGGCGGGGCCGAGGGCATCGAGGGCCTCATGCCAGGCAGCACGGATCTCCGGGGCGGCTGCAGCGGGTTCGGGACCGATGGGGTCGGCGGGGTCACTGTGGCCGGATAGCTCCCGGTAGGCGCCGATCGAAGCGGCCCGCTGCTGCCAGTCCAGCCGACTCAGCGGGTAATCAGGGACCGGGCCCAGGGCGCTGATTGCCCACGGCGGGGTGTGCTCAGCGGCGTGCTCGCCGATGCGGTCCTTGCGCGTGTCCATCATCGCGGCGATCTCGGTGAGCCAGGCGCGGCGTTCGGGGTCGGCGATAGCGGGGACCTGGGCGGACCACGGGCCTGCCGGGGCCGGGACGAGGGCGCCGGTCCGGTGGCGGAGCCGGGCGTCGATGACGGCGGCCAGGTCGCGGGCGCCGGCCAGGTCCCGTTCAGCGATCGCGGCGGCCAGAACGTCGGCGGCGTCCAGGCCGGCCAGCTCGGCGGCGCGCATCGTCCGCCACAGCCACCGGGCCTGGTGGCCGGGCTTCCGCCGGTGTTCGGGCGGCAGGTAGGCCAGGTACAGGTTCCGGTAGTGCTGCTCGCGGGCAGGGGTGGTCTCGGCGGTCCAGATCGCGTTCAAGACGGCCAGGTGATCGGCGTCAGTCAGGGCATGCTGCCAGGTCTGGGACGCGGAGGACTGCTGGCCATCTCGGTCGAGCACGCCGGCCAGCACCGTGAGCGCGTCGCTGGTCTGAGTCGTCGCCGTGGCGGGTTCGCTGTCGTGGCTGGCGAAGATCCGGTCGTAGCGGGCCAGTTCGGGGGCCGGGCGCAGGCCCGGCGCCGGGTCGGCGCGTTTGGGCGACACCGTGAACACGTAGGCCATGTTGAGGTCGGTGCCGCGGCTGAGCACTACGTACGCGAGTTGGCGGTCTTCGGTGCCGGTGATCACGGCCAGGCCGGTGTGCACGGTGCGGCTTTGGGCGGCGTGGCCGGTGACCGCGTAGCCCAGCTCAGCGCTGGTATAGCCGGGGTAGAGGAACTGCCGGCCGGTCCACCGGCGCTGCCCAGTGCGCGGGTCGGCGTCCAGGGCGCGGCGGACGACCGGCCCGTCTGGGGTGACGGCGTCGATGCGGAGCACGTCGCCGTTGGCCAGCGCGCGGCCCGGCTCCCCTGCCTGGACCGTGTGGTCGTTCTGCGTACAGATGACCAGGTCACCGACGCTGGCGGTAGCACCGTCGGCGATGCGCACAGACGGCCCAGGCAGGACGACGCCCAGACGGATCAGGTCATCGCGGATGCGGCGGGACAACTCCCGGCGCAACGCGTGATCGGCAGCCATCAGCAGCACGTCGATACCGTCCAGGGTGAGCGCGAGATAGTCGGCTGCGGCGAAGTCCATCATCTGCTCCGGGGTCCCGCCGCGGATCCGGGCGTGCTGGTCGTAGTCGGCCAGCACCGAAGTATCGCCTGCGCGCAGCCGCAGGCTGGCCGCCTGTTCCCAACCCACGCGGAACCGGACCGGCTCGACCAGCTGGACACAGCCGAGAGCCTCGGCGAGCAGGGACAGGCCGCCGCCACTCTCGACGGCCTGCAGTTGCTGGGTGTCTCCGGCGAGGATCACCTTGGCGCCGGCGGCCGCGGCCTGGCTAATGACGTCGGCCAGGTCGGGGTTGGAGACCATGGAGGCCTCGTCGATCGGAATCAGGTCACCGGCCCGTAGCTGGACTGCGCCGCGGGCGCCGCGCTGGCCGGGCAGGTGGCCGAGGAACTGCGCGGTGTTGTAGGACTCAGGTACTCCGGCGGCCAAAGTGTTGCGAGCTGACTGGGACGGCGTGATGCCGATGACCCGGCCGAGCCCGGCCGCGGCCCACGCGCGGCCTGCGGCGGCCAGTACCCAGGTTTTGCCGGACCCGGCCGGTGCGTTGATCGCCGAGACGCGCTTGCCGTCGGTAAGTACCGACAGCGCAGCGGCGGCTTGGTCCTCTCGCAGCCCGGTGCTCGTGCGCCGATCCTGCGTGTCCCGCGCGTCCTGTGTGTCATACGCGTGGCCGGCCAGCGCGCGGTCGAGTTGCGTCAGGTCCGCGCCGAGGGCCCGTGCAGCGTCGGCGCGGTCCATGCGCGGGGCGCCGTCGGCACGCGCGAGCGCGAGCATGCGCTGTTCCATAGTCAGCTGCGCGTGCGTGGCGAACCGGACGCCGCCATGCCGCTGGTAGACGCTGCGCCCGTCCGCACGCAGCAAACTGTGCGGCACCTCGGCTGGCTCCGGCGCCTCCAGACAGGCCACCAGCTCGAACTCCGACCGCAGCGCGCGGTCCGCGAGGTCTTCCAGCAAGGCGGCGGCTGCGGCTGGATCCATGCCGGATCTGGGCAGGACGCGGCCCAGGTACTTGATCAGGTCCGCTCGGGTCCAGGCGCTCTTTTCCAGCTGCGCCAGCGCGACGGCCTTTTGCGCCGCACGCGCGAGCTCGAGCTGGCCGAGAGTCGGACCAGGGTCGCCCGGGCCCCGCGTGCGCGCACCCGCGTGTCCCCCGCCGCTGTCGTGCCACACCGATGGCGCGACTGACGCCAGGCTCACGCCAAGCGTGCGCGCGAGCTTGTCGGCCCAGCCAGAGTGCAGCTGCGTGAAGTCCAGTCTGCCGTGCTTGGCGTTGCGTGTCTTGAAGTTCGCGGCTTGCGCGAGGCGCGCGAGCTCGCGCTGCGACGGCTTGCGGCCGACGCGCTGCTCAAACTGCATGGCGCGGGCACGCAGATCGGCGGCGATGGACTCGCGGCGGGAGGAGAACAGCCGCATCATCTGGCCGGAGATGCCTTTGATCTCAAAGCCGTGGCCGTCATCGCGCGCCTCCCACGCCAAGTCGAACCGGGCCGTCAGCGCCTCCTCCAGATGCTGGGACACGATCGCGGCCACCGCGCCGATGTGCTCGTTGTAGCCCAGGGAATCCGGTGCTCGCCATTTCCCGTCGGTGACGGTCCTGGCGGTGTGGGCGATCTGGGAGTGGACGTGCAACTGCATGTCGCCATCCCGGGAGGTGTGCTGCAGCCAGTGCGCGACCGCCAGGTCGGCCTCATGCCACTGGCCGGTTTCCCAGCCATGCACTCGGGTGTTGTGGGAGCCGGTGCGGGTGTAGCCCGCTTCGCGCTGGAAGTAGGCGAACCCAGCCCGGACGGCCTGCCAGATCATGTCATCGACCTCGGCGATCAGGGCGGACCAATACCCCTCCCCCGCAGCATCCCCAGCCTCGCGGGCCACCCGGACGTTCTCCCCCAGGGAGGCGTGGAAGATCGAGATGGACTTGGACAGCGAGATCGTCAGGTCGAAGAAGAGCGGGCCCTGCCGGGCCTGCCGGGTGGCTTCAAGCCGCAGCTCGTGACGGCGTTCGGCGGTAGCGTGCGGCTCGGCGGCCAGGAGCTTGGCGTAGAGGTCGGCGGCTTTCCGGGCATTGGCCGGAGGCCTGCCCAGCGGAGCGCCGTCCGGGGCTTTGCGCTGACCGAACAGCAGGTCATACGGTTCGCGCTCGATCACCTGACCAGGTTCCAAGCCCAGCGCTTTTGCGCCCAGGCCCCACCAGCGGCCCGGCGGCTCCCCGCCGGTCTCGCTGGCCTGGATGTAGTAGCCGGCCGCGTCCTTGACCGGGCCGCGGTCCACCTGCTTCCAGATGTACTCCAGGTCATAGCCCTTGCTCAGGGTCGCGACAACCGCCACCGGGTAATCCACCGCCAGCGGGAGCGGCGGAACTGACCACGATCGTCATGTGGTGCATGGGTGTGAAGCTCGAATTGATCACAACTCAAGGGTGGCAAAACGGCCGATCAAGATCAGAAACGAGAACGGACTAATGACATAACGGGAGGCATGCGGGGCGAGGATGGCTCGGTGTCCTTTGCCAACGAATCTGAGCCATTGCCAGCGTGTCTGAGCCATTTGCGGTTTTCTGCCATCTAAGGTGAGCCATCGAGGGGGTTTCCCGTCGAAGGGTCACGCGGATGGCGGCGGAGCTGGCGGTCCGGGCCGGCGGTGCTGCGGCGTGTGCCGGCGTCGAGGTGGAGTACGTCGATCCTGACCGGGGGCGGGTGCGGAGGCCGCTGGCGGCTTGCTGGTCGGCGCGGTTCGAGCGGGTGAGCCCGGTGCGGGGTTTCGCGTCGTTCCGGGGGCAGCGGAACTGGCCGGGCTGGTGGTGGTTCTCCCGCACCGGCGAGCACGTCGGTTATGAGTCGTGGGTGGAGCGCGACGTGCTGATGGCCCTGGACGCCGACCCGGGCGTGGAGGCGGTCACGTCGCAGCCGATGTGGCTGCACTGGGTCAGCGAGTCCGGGAAGGCCAGGCGCCATGCCCCGGATTTCTTCGTCCGCCGCGCCGACGGCACCGGGGTGCTGATCGACGTCCGGCCTGATCACCTGGTCGGTGCGGCGGACAGCGCGGTGTTCGCGGCGACGGCGGTGATGGCCGGACAGGCCGGCTGGGCCTATGACCGGGTCGGTGAGCTGCCCGCTGTCCGGGCGGCCAACTTGCGCTGGCTGGCGGGCTACCGCCATCCCCGGTATGCCCGCGCTGTGGTGATGGCCGCGTTGGCAGGGGTGTTCGCCGTGCCGGGTTCGCTGCGGGCCGGGGCAGCCCGGGTGGGCGACCCGCTGGCGGTGCTGCCGGTGCTGTTCGCCATGTTGTGGCGCGGCAGCCTGTCTGCGGATCTGGACAGCCGGGTGCTGGATTCGGCATCGACGGTATGGGCCACCGGGGGGAGCGAGGCCAGTTGACCCGGCATCCGGTGCTGCGCCCCGGCGACATGCTGCGGCTGGGCGGTGCGACGCACACGGTGGCCGGGCTGGACAGTGCCACGGTGCGGCTGGCTGACGTGACCGGGGCGGTGATAGAGGTCTCCACTGCCAGGCTGCTCGCCGATCCCAGCCTGGAGCTCATCACCGCGGCCCGGGTGCCGCTGGCGCCGCAGCCGGTGCTGGAACGGCTGCCCGCGGAGACGGTGGAGGCTGCGCGCTGGTGGGAGCGGCACCTGATCGAGGTGATCACCGGAGTGCCGCCGGACAGCCCGCCGGGCACCCGGCCCCGCCCCGACTACGACCCGGCCCGGCGGTCGCTGCGGCAGCGGGAACTGGCCAAGCACGACGAGCTGACCCTATCCGGGCACCGGGTCGGGCTGAGCACGCTGAAGCGGCTGCGTGTCCGCTACGAGCGTGACGGCCTGTGGGGGGTGATCGACCATCGCGCGGCCCGCCGCACTGCCCCGGCCGGCTACGTGGATCCCCGGGTGGTGGCGGCCACCCGGCAGGCGATCGCCGAGGAGACTGACCGGTCGACCGGTACGGTGGGCCGGCTGCGCCGCCGGGTCGAGGCAATCCTGGCGGAGACCGCCCAGGCCGGCGACCGGCCGGCGATGCCGCCCGAGCGGACCTTCTACCGGCTGGTCGAGCGCCTGGCCGCGGGCAAGCACACCTTCGGCTCGGCCCGCACCCGCCGCACGCTGGCCCAGCAGCCGGACGGGCCGTTCGGCGCGGTGACCGCCGCCCGGCCGGGTGAGTGGACGCAGATCGATTCCACCCCGCTGGATGTGCGGGTGGAGCACGACGACGGGACCGTGGACCGGGTCGAGCTGACCGGCCTGGTCGACCAGGCCACCCGCACCATCGCCGCGGCAGTGCTGCGGCCCACCACCAAGGCGGTCGACGCCGCGCTGCTGCTGGCCCGGGCGCTGACGCCCGAGCCGATGCGGCCGGGCTGGACCGACGCGCTGCGGCTGACCCGCTCGGTGCTGCCGCACCAGAGCCTGAGCGCGATCGACGAGCGGCTGGCGGCCGCCGCGGCCCGGCCGGTGATCGTCCCGGAGACGATCGTGTGCGACCACGGCAAGGCCTACCTGTCCGCCACGTTCCGCGCCGCCTGCCGGTCGCTGGGCATCAGCCTGGCCCCCGCGCACCCGCACACCCCGACCGACAAGCCGGTCATCGAACGGACCCTGGGCTCGGTCGCGACGCTGTTCGCCCAGCACGTGGCCGGCTATGTCGGGTCCAGCGTGGAGCGCCGCGGGACGAACGCCGAGCAAGCCGCGGCCTGGTCGATGGCCGAGCTGCAGGCCTTGCTGGATGAGTGGATCGTGACGGTCTTTACCGACCGTAGTGTCGGATTTCTTCCTCTGACCTGCTGCTATTCATAGCTTACATGTCAGCGACGCTGATCGCATGATTTCCCGCTGATTTGCCGTGAGGAAATGAGAAAACCTTGCCAGCTGCGCCGACAGCGCAACATGCCCAGATAACTCGTTAAAAGCCTTGCCCGCCATCCGTGCCGCCTTGAGTTTCTCCTCGGTGGTGCGGTTGTCGGCGGTGAGGGTGCGGACGCGCTGCTTGAGCGTGGTGTTCTCGGTGGTGATCCGCTGGATGGCTTCCTCGGTCCATTCGGACTGCAGG
>Ga0335075_10002854_pt1 | contig 27614 bp, 16 predicted proteins | sample Lox_Sample_24_FD_206723 | JGI IMG/M metagenome (GOLD analysis project Ga0335075, IMG submission 206723) | Soil microbial communities from Loxahatchee National Wildlife Refuge, Florida, United States - Lox_Sample_2.4 | ecosystem: Environmental > Terrestrial > Soil > Wetlands | place: USA...
CGGTGTCGCGCAGACTTGCCACCGCACTCCACGACGCAAAGCGAGTTCTTACGAATCTTCTCGGTTCTGGATGTCCATGGGACCTCGTTTCTATTTTTACCTGCCTATAGAGAGGAAACCGGGAAACGGGCAAAAAATCGGCGGCTAAATGCGCCCTTTTATTGAGAAATTTGCAAATAACGTTCCTGGTAAACGAAACGATTGTTTGGATCGTGCAAGAAACGCGACTGTGCCGAAGCGTTGCCGCACAGTGTCTGACAAACTACATGATAGCTCTGGAAACCCGCAACATCCGCAACATCATTGAATACCAACGACTTAAAGTGCAACAAATCTGCAACAGACCCGCAACAAATTCATAACATATTAATTATCAATTACTTAAACCGCAACGCTAACGTTAAAGTCACGCCGTGCCCTTTTTGATTCGTAGCGGCAGTTGTTGCCGAGTGCCTCCCTAATTACAAAATGGAATTTTTGCTTTGGAGGGTTTTTCAGTATCATCTTTTCAAAAGAAGACATGCCCGCCAAAAACAGGAAGGTCCGCAGCCGTCGCGGAGCGCGTTGGACGATTGCCGAACTGAAACTACTCGGCAAAAAGCCTGACTGCGTTTTGGCGCGGCGTTATAGGCGCACCATTCGCGAAATAGTAGCGCAGCGCGAAGCGCGCCGGATTGCGCTGCCGACAGGCCCACGCCGCTGGACGGCGCGCGAAATTAGGCTGCTTGGGACTTTGAGTGACGCTGAGTTGGGGCGACGCCTTCGGCGTCCACAACATCAGGTGTGGACCCAACGGCGGGCGCTTCACATTCCGCCATTCAAGCCATCGCCGCTACAGCGTTCATGGACCAGACCAGAGATTAGACTGCTTGGCACGATGCGCGATGATATTCTGGCGAGCCGCCTCAAACGCAGCACGGCCTCAGTTGAATCAAAACGCCGCAAACTTGGTATCCCGATATTTGAGAACAAATCGCGGCCCTATACTCCAATGGATGATGCCATAGTTCGGAAATACCCTATTGCGGAAGCCGCGCGACGTTTGAACCGGACGCGCGGGGCCATAGAAATGCGCCGCATCATGATTGGCATTGCCGGAAAAAGGCATCAACGCCCATGGAAGAAAAGGGAGATCGCCTTGTTAGGCACTATGCCCACTGGCGAACTGGCAAAGAGGTTGAATCGAACCAGAGCTTCGATCGAGGGCCGACAGCGTGCCCTGAAAATACCTTCGTTTTATCCTCCCAGGAAAGTGCGGCATTGGACTGCCACTGAAGACAAGCTCCTTGGAACGATGACCGATCCTGAATTGGCGCGGAGACTGAACCGGCCCAAACATCAGGTATTATTCCGGCGGCTTGACCTGAAAATTCGCCCGTTCCAGAAGCGCAATCGGGCCCGCTCATGGAAGCCAGAGGAAATCAAACTGCTGGGCCGTTTTATAGATTCTGAGGTGGCGCGGCGTTTGGGTTGCCCGCAATATACTGTCCGAGTCTACCGCGTTAAATTGGGCATCCCGGCCTTCCGTCCGATTCCAAAGCAACGGCCGTGGACTGAAAGAGAAATCAAATTGCTTGGCACCGCGCCGGATGAAGCATTGGCCCGGCGGCTAAAGCGCACGTTGGAGGCCGTGCGCATCTATCGCAATCGCCACGGCGTTCCCAATCCCGCTCCCAAAATCATGCAAGGCCGCGTTTGGACACCCGATCAAATTAAATTGCTTGGCAAGTTCACAGACGCTGACGTTGCTCAAAAGCTCGGATGCGCGATACATATTGCTCGGAACAAACGCATCAGCCTAAACATCGCGGCCTCGAGGCCCATGCCCGAATATAAACTTTGGACCTCCGCCGAGGACAAGCTGTTAGGCACGATGCCGGATGAAGAACTGGCCAGGCAACTTGGCCGCACCTTAAATTCTATCCAACTTCGTCGCAGCAAATTTAAAATCGCCGCTGTCGCTTCATGAGTGTGACTGTATTGTAACGCAATTTGTCGCTAAATTGTTTCTTGGTTTTCGGGTAAAAAAGGATTAGAACCGTGTCAGTCAATGAATCGGAAGGCCAACGCGGTGGTGCGAGGCCAAAGGCTTCGACGGAAATTGTCTTTCAGGAAAGACCGTAAACACGACAGTTGTATTCATCAAAGGGAGCTGGCTTGCTATGCCAACTCAACGGAGAGACTCTCAAAACAATCCTCAAGCATCCTTGGACAAACAGGATTTGCTTTTATTTTTGAGGATTTTCTTTTGAGCTTTCTTAATCAACAACGGAAGGTCCGCGCCGATGCCATCGGCAATGCGGAGCGTAAGTTCCAGCGTTGGATTGCGAAGTCCACGCTCAACAAGACTCAACATGGATTGGGAAACACCCGAACGTTGAGAAACGATATAATTGGACAGTTTCCGGCGTTCCCGCTCTTGTCGCAGGAGCCGGACGATCTCGTCGCAAATGGCTTCGTAGTGGCGGATTCCAGGCACGCCGAAGCATGGCAGGAAAAAGGGGTTGACATTTACTTTGCCATAGTCAAGCTTCGGCTTGTCGGAAAGCGAAATTCAGGAAAACGGGAAGAAAATTTCAGGCGCCAGCAGATTTTTCGAAAGAAAAAACGATTTCAAACGTAATTTAATAGAAGGAACCACATGAAAAAAAACATCAATCCCTCAGTTGCCGTCATTTTGGCCGTTGCCACAGTCATTGTCGCGTTCGGAACCCTTGCCCAAATTCCGCCGCCGGTATTAACCATCAAGCCTCTGGGAACGAATGTTTATGCCATAGCCGTGGCGAATGGTGTCCCAGCGACAACCTACGGAATCTACTGGACGCCCGTGCTTAATGATGCCGATTACCCGTGGACGGTGTTCGTTGGCACGAATGGACAGACAAATTTCACTCTGAACATGTATGAGTATTCCAGCGGCTTCTTCATGGGAGCCGTAAGCACCAATGGCATCCCGCCGTGGGAGCTTGCAGATCCAAGTGACCCGAGCCTCGGCATTTTGTCAGTCACCATAGACAGCCCGACCAATGGGGCGGCATTGCAATAAAACCGAAATTCAGAACGCTTACCCTTATGAATTCGAATATTTTCAAAAGGAAAACCCTGTTTTTGCTTTGCGTTTTGATTTTATGCGCCAGTTTGCCAGCCATCGGGCAGGACACGGCATTTTACCTCAACGCAAGCAGTTACAGCGCGCCAGACAATGGCAGCGGGAGTGTGACCCTTACTGTCGGGCGTGAAGATGTGCCGGGCACACTCAACAACTGGAATATTGAAGAGTCGGCACAGGTTTATATTTATTTGAGCCAAACGGGGACCAATCCCATCTCGGCATCCGACGTTTCGGGAACCTGGCAGGACGGTTATTATCTGGTCACTATTCCAGCACTTTATTATACGACGCAGGTAACAGTTCCCATTTCAGACGACCCTTATCCCGATTATGACCGAACGGGCGAATTTACGGTGGACAATGATCCGGGAGTGAGTCCAGAGGAAGGATACACGAGCGCCAGCCTGACTGTACTGGATGATAACAACCCGGTCGGAGTTGCATCCTATGCAAATGGCGGCTTATACAGCGTTAATTACATGTATGAAGGCGCAACAGGCGGGCTAAATACGAATGATATTCGTTTTTTCCGTGACTATGCGCTCTCGCCGCGCACGGTCAATTACAGTCTCAGTGGCAGCACTGCCATTGCTGGAACTGATTATTCCCCGACGCTTGGCACGGTGACGTTTGCCAATGGCAGCTACTATGCGGACGTGGCGATTTCGGCCAATAACGCCGCACAGAACACCAACAAATGGCTGAATGTGCAGGTGCAGGGCGCGAACGACTATTTGCTTTGGCCTGGGGGAACGAATTTATCAGTGGAAATTCTCCAGGATTTTCCGGCGATTGGGCTGGCTTCGAGCGCATCCCAAGCGCAGCAGGGCCAGGGATGGGAACTGGAATTTTACAATACCAATGCCTATACCTTCACGCCTAATGAGACAGTGAATTACACCATTAGCGGGACGGCATCCAACGGAGTGGATTACACTCCTTACTTGAGCGGTTCAATTGTCATTCCAGCAGGAACTGGTTATGTCATCACGAACATTACCACGACATATTACACAAATTTCGTTGGAAACAAAACTCTGACCGTGACGGTTTCGCCCAGCAGCGACTATTCAATCATTCCCAGCGCCTCGTCAAGCTCGTTGGACATTCTCCAGGAATTCCCCGCGATTGGACTGGCTTCGAGCGCGTCTGAATTGGCGCAGGGGCAGGAATGGGAATTGGAATTTTACAACACCAATGCGTGGTCAGACACGCCTGCTGAAACGGTGAATTATACAGTTAGCGGGACTGCGTCCAACGGGGTGGACTACACCCCTTACCTGAGCGGTTCAATTGTGATTCCGGCGGGGACCTACGGTGTCATCACGAATATTAGCACGACCCTGCATACGAATTTGGTGGGAACAAAAACCGTGACGATTACGGTTTCAACTAACATCACATATTCGGTCATCACAAACTATTCATCGGCCAGCCTTGGAATCGTTCCAGACGTTTCCATTGTGAGTGTCGCCGCGCCTAACGTAAATGCCTTTCAAGGAGGCGATCCGGGCGAATTTGCAATCACGCGCACTGGTGGGTTGGATCACACACAGACAGTGAATTTTGTCTTTAATGGCACGGCCACCAATGGAATTAATTATCAAACCTTGCCGACTAATGTGGTCTTTGCAGTTGGCCAGACCAGCACAAATTTGAACGTTGTGGCAAACAGCAGTCCCGCATTAAGTAGCGCGGAGACGGTGGTCCTGACCATGGCCACAAATACGACATTCTTCCCAGGCGACACTACGCAAGCAGTGGTCACCCTTTTGCCCAACAGTGATACGACTAATTCAGTAATCTCGCCTGTTGGCCGTTATTGGCGCGGCACCGGCAGCGACCCGACGTACTGGTCAATGGTGATCCCGCAGGATGGTGAGACCGGAACGGTGTACAGCAATATGTATGGGAATGCTGCAAGTCTGTATGGAATCGAAGCTTGGAATTCAGAGACCTATTATCATTATGACGCCACCAACCAGCTTGAACAGACCAATGCCGCCAATCGTATTCCCTTCAACAATCCGATTGTAGCATTTGGCGAGCGCGTTGGGGGAACTCCATTGTACATCAATCAAAACTACAGTTTCGGAATTTACGCCGGAAATTCCCTGCCAGTGGAGGAAACGCCTATTGAAATTGTGGTGTATAATCGAACCAATTTTTCAACGGCTGGTTTTATCGCCCTGTATCCCGCCAGCAGCGGCAATACCGCTTCATGGAACAGTTTCACGACCAATGGCTTTGCAGTTGTCAGCAGCACAAATTATCTGGCGGACGGTGTTACCGGAACGACCAATACCTTTGGCCTCCAAACTATTCTTTCATATTCCCCACAGTTGTATTGGGGGGTGAACAACACCACCACAAACGGCGGCGAATGTGTGTTGACGCACATGGCCACCGCCCAGGCGACGAACTATTATTATGTGGTTGAGGATTATGGATGGCTTGACACGGTCGGCTTGCCGATGGTCGAAGATGCGAGCCAGGATATTGTGCCATCCATGCTTTACACGCTGGAATTTGAACAGCGTCCGCCGTGGCGTTCAACCTTCCTCGACCAACCGCAATTCAATGGCAGTCCGTTGCCGCCATATTATAACGGCATGACGCTGGCGCAAATGATGACCAACACGCCGCCCGTTACGAATGGGGTCACCATTCTCCCGCAGAATGCGACCAATTTGAATGACAGTCCTGAACTGCTCCGCAGCCCGGTATTGGATAGTTTTGTGGCGAGCATGGGTAACGACCCGGTTGCACTGGCGAATTTCGTCATCAACCAGATTGACCTGACAGATCCAATGGACTACAGCGACGATGGCAACGTCTCAGAGCAAGCCATTTATCCAACAGGCGTTAGTCGCGGCGCATTGGGGACATTTATGGAAAGGGAAGGCTCTCCGATAGACCAATGCGCCTTGTTGGTTTATTTGCTGCGTCAGGCCGGTGTGCCTGCGGTGTATCAGTTTCCGCCATCAGGCGGCATGAAAATCCTGACCGAGCGATTGAGCGAAATGTTCCGGTTCCAGATTCAGGGCGCATACACCGAAGCTGGCCAGCTTTACACCACCAACACGATGATCACGGTAAATTATCCGTGGGTAGCGGCCTATATTGGCACCAATTGGGTGAATATTTTCCCCTGGCTCAAGGATTATGAAGTCACCGAGGGATTAAATCTTTGGGATGAAATGCCCTCCAATTATTACAATGCCTATCCGTTTGTGCATGACTACATTTATGGAAACACCAATTTGTTGTCATTGGCATCCGGGGGAGACGATACATTGCGCGTTATTTTCCCGGCATATCTAAAGCAAACGCTTCTGCAAAATCATCCCGGCATCTCGGTGGACGATATTGGGACTCAAATCGTCAACCGGCAGCATTATTACGCGCGTTGGCAGGATTTCCCGACACCGACCTATGTAACAAATACCTGTATCTCCCTTGAAAGCCTTGGATCATCAGCGATAACAAACATCAACCCGGCCTTGACGAATATTTTTGATACGTTGAGCGTCGAGATTTACAGCCTAAATGACCCGACGAAGGACATCCAGACGGGCCAAATGCCGCTTACTGCCCTGCATAACCGCGAATTTTATATTTACCAAACCGCGACGAACGGCAACGAGGTTCAATTGAGCCTGATTCTAATGCCATTCAACACCAACACCACGACGCAAACTTCATTCACCAATGACGTTTATCTGACAAACAAAGAAGTCCTTTCCATGACCTTGGATCAGTATGACAACCAGTTGAACGTGAGGTTTAAGTATTATCGCAACCGCGCAATTTCAGCAGCCTATGCCGTTGACCCGTATCAAACCTTTTTAGGATTGCAATCCGGTGAGCAAGCGATTGAAGAACGCCCTATTTACAAAGGAGACGAAGCCGCCATCTGCCTGGATTATGGCCGGGTCACGCCTGAAATGCTTAACGTCCATGCTGCCAATTTGTGGAACATGCAGAACGAATTGAGCACTAATCCTTCGCTCACCAACAGCATTTCGCCAGACTTATACTTAGGGGAGCCGATGTATTTGGCTGGCATGAACTACTACGAAAATGTCAGCAGTTTTGACCAGGTTAATCAAAATCTAAACAAGGTGAGCGTCCTTTCGACGTTTGCGATGGGTTTGTCCAAAATCAGCCCGGCACTGGACAGTTCAGGAAACCTCACCAACAACACGGTTTATCCGGTGCTGCCCAACGTGGATATGTTCTTTGACGACCTTGCCTATGCAGGCAATGGAACGGTGCAGCCTAATTCCGGCCAGGATTACCTGATAGCGGGGCAAAATTACGAACTGCTTCGCATCGTTGATGGTTCAGCCGAAGAACATCAGATAATAAATACTTTCTACGGACAGACAAACGCTGTTTCTACCGTCCGTCTGCTGCAAATAGCGCAAAGCACGGGAGCCGGTATCGTCAATCTCAATATCAACAATTTTAATTCGGAGGCCACCACTGTATATCAGGGAGAAGAACTGAGCCAGTGGGATACACAGATGTGGTCTGACCTTGTCAGTGACTTTTCGTCCTCGTCAACTTACGGCTTTATCAGTGCTTATGTCACGCCGGGACCAATGGGCAATTCCTCCTATCAGGGCATGGGCGCATTGGTCCTGGGGTGGGACAAATGGGAGGCAATAATTTCTCCGGAGAGTTTAAACGGCGCGTTTGGCACGCCCTTCCAACTGACTTCGGTCAATGCGGCCAACACGATCAATTACAATTTAAACAATAACAACAATAATAATTTCACTATCAGCTTCAATCAGCCTGAAGCCGGCACGACGCTCGCCCCCACAACTGAACCCAATTTCGCCTATGCCAGTACGCAAAATGCGATTTTGAATGACGAATATGCCATCAGCACTTTTGACACGTCATTCGCCAGCAGTGTTAATTCAGTATATGGCAATTCCACGTCTGGAGACACCCCGGTTCAGGCTTTTGCATCGGCAGACCAATCCAGCCAAGAAAGCGGCTTCCTCGGCGATGTTGACGACGTGATCTCACAGGCTCTTACAGACGTGGGCGATCCGGTCCAGCCCATTACTGGCGAATTTTACATTGATACGACGGATTTGCGAATCCCCGGCCCGTTGCCTTTGTCGTTGCGCCGCAATTATTCAAGCCAGAACCTGGCTGACAACCAGTTTGGCACCGGCTGGAAGCTTTCCATCATGCCCTATTTGAGCGTAGCGATGGGAGGAACGAACATTTACGCCGCCGACATGGATGGCGCGGTCTTGGCCTATGTCCAAACCTCGACCAATGCCAATGTCTGGATACCCACTTTGGCTGCCAACCCACAACTCAACAACAATACGTCAGCAGGCGCGGGCGGAATGGTTAATCGCCTGCGCGACCGGCTGGTTCAGACGGTCAGCGGAACGACGACGAACTACACCCTTTACGGGTGCGATGGAAGCGTTCGCTCATTCCAGGTGATGACCTTCAATAATGGTGATTTGAACCAGACCCGCCCGTACCTGCTCAACTGGACTGACAGCCGGGGCAACTATTACAATTTCAGTTACGGAACAAATTCCTCACAGACCGGTTTCGGGCAGATGACCCGCATTCTGTGCAGCAACGGCAATTATCTGGATTTCGATTATGATGTTTATGGGCACATCGTGGACGCTTACACGGGCGATGGCCGTTGGGTATATTACACTTACGATCAATACAACGACCTTGTCAACGTTACCCTCCCTGACAACAGCACCCGTTCTTATGATTATCTGCACAGCACCCAGGCAGTGACCAACAACGGCGTCGTGTCACAGGTTCCCTATTCGACACACCTGATTGTCGAGGAAGACAAACCTGATGGCCGCGAACTGGTCAATGAATACGACAGCCAGCAGCGCGTAACGAACCAATTGTCCACAGCCGGAGCGGATTTGAATCCGATTCCAACTGCGTCGTTCACTTACTTCAATAATTTCAACCTCACCAATTCCTTTACGAATGGTGTCACTGGTTACACGCTTATCGTGGACGGGAACGGGAACACAACCCGCTATGATTACACCAACAGTCTCATCACCAAAGTTACATACCCGCTCGGCGTGAGCATCCAGCAAACGTGGTATCCCGATAATGCCACCTCGCCAGGCTATCCGCGCAGCGTGGCTACAAGAACGGACAAACGCGGCATGGTGACGCAGTATGAATACGATTCCAACGGAAACGTCACGAACATGGTCACAATCGGCGACATCACCGGCGATGGAATCACCACGCAAACGGCAACCAATACTGCCATCTACAATCCAGCCAATAATTTGCCGATGGAAATCCTGGACTCTGCCGGCAACGGGATGGAGTACGTTTATGATCCAACGTTCACCTACATGCCGCAGCAGACGATTCGTCTGGCAAGAGGCGTGCCCGTCAGCACCAACTTCATGTATTACGGCAACGCCACCAACGTGGTGCAGGATGGAAACATCAGCCAAACCAATATGGCGTTTGGCTTATTGACCCGCGAAGTGCGGGCTTACAATTCGCCCGACGCGGCCACCAACGACACCATATACGATGGACAGGGTTTCCCCGATGAGACGATTGCATATACCGGCACCGGCGACCCGAGCATCACCAACACCTATTTCTACAATGAACGCGGCATGATGGTGGACAGCGTGGATGCGCTGGGCGCAGTGACTTATTGCGACTATGACCCGATGAACCGGCCCACCGAGATGGAAAACTTCGATGAATTTGGAAATCCGCTCTCTCTGGTCTTAAAATATTATAATGAGAACGGCGAACTGAACTGGACGGAAGGCCCGCAATACAATCCCGACGATTACGTTTATTACGATTACGACGGGGCTGGCCGTTTGACGACAAAGATCCAATGGCTTTCCCAGGCCAACAGTGACGGCAGTGGAGTGTCTGCCCCGTCCGGCTACAATCTTTATGCCCAATCCTTTTATCAGTACGACCCATTGGGCGATCTTACCCTGGCAGTGGATCCGCGCGGGGCCGAGACGACCAACACTTACGATGCGCTGTGCCGGCTGGTGTCATCGACTCATTTGGACACGGATGGCCAGACCGTTTTAAGTGTTGATGGATACAGCTATGAACCGGGCGGCGAGGTGCAGAGCCACACCAACGCTTTGGGCGGCGTGACCACGATGTATTATACCATCACGGGAAAGCCCGAATATCAGATCAATGCCGATGGTTCGACCAATGGCTGGCGTTATTATTTGGACGGACGCACCTTCAAAGAAATCCAGGGAAACGGCGCTTATTGGCAGACCGCGTATGACGACCTTAATCGCCGAACGACTCGCGTATTCTATTCGGCGGCGGGGGTTCCTGAAGCCACCAACACGGTCTATTTTGACCGGCGCGGCAACCAAATTCAGAAGGTGGACGCAGATTTTAACGCGTTTACGACCGCCTTTGACGGCCTTAACAGGGTAAAGAGCACGGTTGGGCCGCCGATTATCACTGTGAACTCTGAAAGTTCAGGGCTGCTACCGCTCACGAACACGTACGTCACCAATGTGCTTGAGGAAAGCCTCACGAATTTTTACGACATTGCCGGCAGGAACGTGACCAATATCAACGACCTTGGTGAAAAGACGGTCACCACCTCGGACGCCATCGGGCGGGTCACGGGCACGAGGATTTACAATTCTGCGGGCGCATTGATCCACGAAAATTACAATTCCTATTCACCCGACCACAACAGCGTCACGACGACAAACGGCTCCGGGCCGAATGCCATTGTCAACACGACGTACGTTGACACCGAAGGGCATAATGTCTTGTCCATTTCCTATCCGGCTGCTGGTTCGATGGACTACACCTGGAAAACGCATGATCTGGCAGGCAACCTAACCTATCAGGAACAGGATAGTTCAGCGAGCGGCACGACAACCGGATGGGAAGGCGCGATTTTTGATTATGACGGCCTCAATCGCTGCATCGAAAAAATTGACCGAAATAACGCAGTCACCACCTATGCATATGACCAACTTAGTGACCTGACTAATCGCACCATGCCGGGCGGCCTGCAATGGCAAGCGGCCTATAACGATGCCGGGCAAATGTTGGAGGACCAGCTCAGCGGCGGCGGAGACACGACGCGTAGCGACTCTTATAGCTATTATCCGGCAGGAAGCCCATTTGCCGGAATGTTGGAAACCAAAACCGATGGACGCGATCTGGCCAGCACATACAGCTACGATGACTGGTTGCGGCCAACTTCAATTACACGGACGCTCGACTTCAATCTTGGGATACCACCTATCGAACTCTATGGGTCACCGTGGCCCATTACCATTCCAGGCTCCGGCAGTGGTTACAACCATCTTGACACGTTCTATGCTTATGATGTCCGCGGGTACACGACCAACATCACTGAACAGTACACTGGCAGCGGGACTGGGCCGGACCCGAAGGTGATATCGCGGACATACGATCCTTACGGCCAGTTGAGTTCCGAGTCCGTCTCCATTAACGGCGCCGGATTTTCGAGCGCAAGCCAGACATGGGACTCGGTCGGACGGCGCACCGGACTGAACATCAATGGAGCCAATTACATGTATGGCTGGAACGCCGATGGCACATTGACTTATGCCAGCAGCCCGAATGGAAGCGGGTTTTACAGTTATGACACAGCCGGGCTATTGACAAATCGGCTCGTCGGGGCACGTTCCACCTCCATCACTTCACGCGACGGGGAGGGCAGGCCTACTACTGAAGTCACCTCCGTATATGGCACCACTCAATTGACGGAAAACATGACTTGGAATGGAGACGGGACGCTGGCTTCTCATGTGTTGCAGCGTCCTGACTTCACTGATTCACGGTTTTATCAGTATAACGATTTAAGCCGCAGGCTTTCGTATGAACAACAAAACATCAATGTTAGCACCACCTGGACAAATGACTTCCTGTACGATAACGGCGCTGACACAATGGGGGTGCTCACGGAAATGGGCCAGCCAGGCTCCGCTGTGTGGAACGGTGGAGTCAGCCCGCTTGAGAGTGTCGATTCCGAAACCAATACTTGTACCACCTATCCCGCGCGCGGACGGCTGAATGGCCAGGCCACTTTGACCGTCATGCTGGACGGCCAGCCGTTATCCGTCACGACCAACAGTTCCGGCGATCCTTCCTATCCGTTTGAATGGCGCACCCTGATGGAACTGACGCCGGGCCCGCACCAACTCAAGGTCGCCGCCCTGCATCCGAGCGGTTTCTACACGGCGTGGGCGACTAATTCGTTCACAAACAATCTCGCCAACGCGACCGACGCGATCACGCGCGATGGAAACGGGAACGTTGAACAGCGCGTGCGGTACAACGCCCACGGTACGGCCGAGGACGTACAGTATTTCTTTTGGGATTCAAAAAACCGGCTCACCGACTTGTTTGATTACGACCGGAATTTGAACGGGTACTACATGCATACGGAATACGACGGCCTCGACCGGCGTTTGCTGACGGAATACTACTCGATTACCGATGCCGTGGCTCAAGTTGGCCCGACCGTCATCAACCAGTATTACGACCCAATGGTGGAATTTCAGGAGCTTGGCGTTTCCTACGGAAACACCACAGAATGGAAACTTCTCGGCCCCGACCTCAATGGACAATATGGCGGGGAAAATGGCACAGGCGGTTTTGACGGTGTTTCGCCGGGATTAAGCTTGTTCAATCCCACCATCAGCGATTTTCGCGGAAACATCCTGGGCGAAGTCACAAATGGGGTTGTTGCATGGAATTCAGCGCGCCCGACTGGTTATGGCGCGGTTCCGGGCTATCGGCCAGTGGCGCTGGCCCACGGAGCGGACCTCGTCCAATCGTCAGCCTGGCGCGGGCGCTGGGTGGACATCACGGGATATTACCACGTCGGCGAACGACTTTACGATCCTGTCGCTGGCGTGTGGCTCTCTTATGACCCTGTATGGAATGAAGGCGATCCCAATTATCTATCGTTCTGCGGCGGCGACCCGATTATGGGTTTCGACCCAGATGGCCGGTTCTCAAAAGGAGAGTTTCAAGGAGGCGTGGGCCTGGTGGAAGGGGGAGCAACGCTGGTTTGGGACGTAGGCGGAGCGCTCGGATATGCAGTCGTCAGCCCATTCGATGAGGAGTTTGCCGCGGACGCGTATGGAAATCAAATGCAGGGTTTGATTAATATGGGGAACGGCATCTCAATGTTGGCAAGCCAGGCATCCCAGGGAGATTTTGGCGACATTGGAACTGAACTGAGCGGCGGTCCAGATCAAAGCGCGGCATACCGCGCGGGATATGTAGTTCCCGGGGTAGCGTCGTTCGTTTTTGGCGGCGAGGCCGCGGAAACCGGTGAGGTGGGCACCATTGGTGAAGTGGGAGATGCTGGACAAGTGGAAGAGGCCTCGGATGTAAGCGCAAACACGACTGCTGCGGCATCCACTAGCAGCGAGTCTGCGGAGGAAGCGACCGTTGCGGCTGACCAATCCGGGCAAATGATTCAGGAACCGGCAGAAGTGCCAGCGCCGGAAGAAGAGGTTCCGGCTGGCAACGTCCCGGCGGAAGAGTCGGCACAGGCGCCGGTGGCCGAGAGCGCCTCTGCGTCGAGCGCTTCGACTGATGTTGCAGGTGAAAGCAGCGCGATTGCTGATCCGGCACAAATGCTTCAAGCGCCTGAAGGTGTAGATAGTCTTGCGGCAGAGGGGGGAACGACGCTGTATCGTGGCCTTGCAGAAGGGGAAAGTATCGCTGGTGGCTTAGTTGCGAGAGCTCCAGGAGCTGGGAATGATGTCATAAGCCATGTCGCTGGACAGCGAGCGAGTCAATGGATTTCTACAACAAAGAGCTTGGAAATTGCTCAACAGCGCTTTGGCCAATACGGTGTCGTAGCGATTGATGCTAGCAAAGTCACAACGCCCATCGTTGACGTATCGAAAGGGCTGCCGGGATTGCCCAACAACTTCATGCTGCCGCGTTGGGCGAGGGCGACTCAAGAAGTTCTAATTCAAGACCAAGTACCGGCGGACGCCGTGAAACTCATCTCTGGCCCACGTTAACAACAAACCTATGAACAACGAAGAACTGATCACGCTGATTGAAGCAGAATGGGACTTGGATAACGGCTTTTTTGGTAAATTGCGCCAAGGGCAATTTGATTGGGAGTGTTATCTACGGTGCAGAGATATATTGGACCGCATCCGATGTGAGGCAGGACAGGGAGAAAACATTTCGCGTCGGCTGGTTTCGCTGGTTTGGTACATCCCGCTCTTCATGGGTTGGCAGACGGAACGGGTCAAGGGAAGTGTCGACGACCAAGAATACCAAAAAGCCGCCAATGAATTTCAAACAAAAATCCAAGAGATTTTAGGTGTTCCATGAGAAGATCGTTCAGCATGCCGACTGAAAATGAACCCGCGCGCCAACCATAGCACCAGCAGTGCCGATGAAAAACGAAATACCGGTAATGGCTTCTCGGCTGCGAACGCTTCTGAAATGAAAGCAAAGCTCGCCTACATGAACATGAACCCTACGAGTCAGCCATAGCACGAATGAACTCGACGCGCCAACCATAGCTATTCTGCCGGTCATCGGCTTCCTACTTTTGTTTGCTCATCCCGCAGTTTAAAGCCAATAATAATAAAAATCATGAAAACAATTCTCTCAATACTTTCAATTTTCGCTGCGTGCGTAGCAATGGCGCAGCCGCTTACTGTGAAAGTCTTGCCACTCAAAATCGTCGGCCAAAAGACTCTCGTGGAATTGACGATAACCAATCGAGGCACAAATCGAATTGAAGCAGCGCGGGCGGTCTGTTTCGTCCTGGACCAAAACGGTCATATAGTCGGGCAATCGGCAAAATGGGTCATTGGGCAAAACAAAACCAGCCTCGAACCCAAAGGCCAAGCTAAATTTAATTTTGTCATCACGGCGCCGCGTCCGCTCATCGCGACAAACCTGACAGCCAAAGTGAGTTTCACGCGGTTGATTTTGCAAGGCGGAAAACCGGCCGATGCAAGGGATGTCGTCGCGATCCCGCCAGGCGGTCAAGGAAGCACGAATCAGGCGCATCGACTGTTCAGCAAACCGCCAGCAAAATCGCAGTAACCGCAGCCGGATAACCAACTCTTTAAAATCAACTGTTACGACTTAAATCTCTGGAATTAAACCACTTGACCCATCCTGTTACTAGTTTGTTACCGGTTAAGTTGTTGACTATCAACGATGTTACGCATGTTACGAGTTTTCAGAGCATACCATCATTCTCATCAGTCGTCAGCCGCATTTACACCGCCGCCAACTGTCCGTCGCCGTTTTGCTTCGGCGCGGTGCCGTTGTATTCATGAAGTTTGTTGCGCAACGTCCGGATGCTGACGTTCAGCAAATTGGCCGCATGCGTGCGGTTTCCCTTGCAGTGATCGAGAGCGGAAAGAATGTGGCTCTTTTCCATTTCCGCCAATGTCGGAAGTTTGGCTTGACCGTGACCTTCACTGGCAACTGTGGGCAAACTTTCGATTTTCGGCGCCGGCGCGGGCGCCGGAGTCTGCCGCATGGTCAGCCCCAGATGTTCCGGTTCCAGGGTCCCATTGTCACCGCACAAGATGATGGCGCGCTCGATTACGTTTTGCAGTTCCCGGACATTTCCCGGCCAGAAATGGACTGTCAACGCCCGGATGGCTTCCGCGGAAAATCCTTTGGTGCTGATGCCGTGCCGGCGGCAAAAACAACGCATAAATTCCCTTTTCAACACCAAAATGTCGTCGGGACGGTCACGCAACGGCGGGACATAAATTGGCACGACGTTCAGTCGGAAATACAAGTCCTGCCTGAATTCCTTTTTGTCCACGCTTTCCTGCAGATTTCGGTTCGTCGTCGCAATCACCCGTACATCCACTTTGATCGTGCGGTTTCCGCCGACGCGTTCAAATTCCCGCTCCTGCAATACCCGCAACAACTTGGCCTGAGTGCCCGGCGAAATTTCGCTGATTTCATCCAGCAAAATTGTGCCCCCGTGCGCCAGCTCAAACCGTCCCTCCCGTTTGTTCAATGCGCCGGTAAAGGCGCCTTTTTCGTGCCCAAAAAATTCGCTCTCAATCAAGCTTTCCGGGATGGCGGCGCAGTTGACTCTTATAAAAGGCGCGTTGGAGCGCGAACTTTGCCGGTATATTTCCCGGGCAATCACCTCCTTGCCCGTGCCGCTTTCGCCATGAATTAAAACCGTTGCCTGCGTCCGCGCGACCTTGCGCACCAACTGGCGGATATTTTCCATTTCCGCGCTGCATCCCAACAGTTCCTGCGTGCCCCAGTCCTGGCTCAGATAACGGTTTACGCGGACCAATTGTGAAAATTCCTCGATTCGGCGCAGCGCAATTTCAATTTGTTCGTTCGAAAATGGTTTGATCAAATAATCAAAAGCGCCATTTCTGATGCATTCCACCGCGGATTCAATGGACCCGACGCTCGTGGTAACCACCACAATCGGTTTTTGCGCGCGCATTTGAATTTCCTGCAGCAGGTCCGTTCCGCGGCCGTTGCGCAGGCTTAAATCCATGAAAAACACGTCGAAATTGTCCCTGCTCAAATAATCCAGCGCAACCGGAACGGACGCCGTGGACGCGACGTCAATACGGCAGCGCCGCAAATAATTTTCAAGGCTGTTACGTACGACAGTGTCCCCTTCCAACAAAATTATCTTTTCAATAGCCATAGTTGCCTCTGACGGACGGATAAAAACAAACGACTGACAACCCGGCAAGATTTACCGCCCAAATCTTGCCCACACTACTCACACTATTCACATTGCCATCTTGACGCTTTCGGTTATTCACTGATTTAAACGTTATTCCCCGGATATTCACACGTTGCTCGAACACGCGCGTGAACAACCCGGGACAATTTCGATTACGCCCGGCTCAAACTATTTTTACGATACAGACCCTCAACGTAGTGAGGCTGCCGCGTTTCCGCCGCCGGAAGATGATTCACCGGGACCATGCCTCGCTTGAGCATGGCCTGTTGGTTATCGCGATCCAGCCGCATGATCTTCATCAACAAATTTTGAATTCTTTGAAACAAGCGCTTTAATTCCGGAAACTGTTCCCGTTGGGACGGCAGAACCCGCTCCCACGCCGTCCGATGGCTTCGAAATCGGCCGAGCAGCAATTCAATATCCGGCAACAGCTTTGTGCGCCCTCGGTCAAATTCCTGATGTTCGAAGGCGGCCTGGCTCGCCAGCGCCTGATGTTCACGTTGCGCCAGCGCCAACGCCTCTTCGCAAAGACCGCCAAATGCGCTCAAGTCAGAAATCAACGCGGCGGCGATTGTTGCGGCAGATGAATCGTTCATTGTGCAATATTGTTGGTCGAGTTTGTCGGCCCGGTCATCTCAACGGCAGTTGCGGCCACAGAGCGATCGGCCGCCTGCGCGTTTTGTTCCCACTTGAGAAAATCAATTCTCCATTTTGCCATGTCAAAGACCGCCTGCATGCCGGGCGTTGCGTTTGTGCCCACTTCAGCTTCGCGGCCAACGATTTTCGTATAGATGTCCTGGGCTTTCTGCAACTGCGACAGCTTTTCGTAGGTCAATCCCATCTGATAATCTACCGGAACCTGCCACGTCGCCGACGGGTCCAATTGCGCCAAATCAATGTAGATCTCCAGCGCATGCACGTAATCTCCTTCATGATATAATTGATTGCCAATTTCATTTCCGACTCGCTGCTGCCAATACGTCCAAACTGCGGAATCGTTTCCCATCCTGGCCTTCTGCTGTTTCAGGCACAGTAACACCTCTTGCAGGGCATCGTCGTCCCGCCCCAGCGCTTTTAGGGCCTGCGCCAGATAGTATCGAACCTCCGGCGTTTGATCGGCGTCCGGATAACGCGACAGGAAGTCCTGCGCCTGGCTCGCAGCCTCGTCATTGCGGCCGATGATCGTCAGTGAGCGTACCAGTCGGAACTGCATTTCCGGGCGATCCAGCGCCGGATCGGGATTCTGAAGCAAGCGGTTGTAGAAATCCGCCGCGTCAACAAACTGCCCCATTAAATAATGCGTGTCGGCAATTTCTACCTGTGTTCTCAATACCAGTTTCTGGTAGTAGCCAAATTGGTCGTTTTTTAACGACAACGCGGCAGCCATGACGCTGTAAAATTTGCTCAGGGCGAGGTCCGTCAATCCCATTCGGCGGAAAATCTCCCCCTGCTGCAAATAAACCTCGGGGACACGCGCATCATCGGGCCATCGGTCGAGAAATTGAGCATAAATGGTTTGGGCACGGGGCAAATCATTCTCATCGCATACCACTTCCGCCAACTGCAACAGGGCAACTCTTTGGACTGATTCCGGCACATCCGGCGCCAGCAGGCCTAGAAGAGTGGACTCCGCCTTGCTCGATTGCAGCGATTTTCTGTAATACCTCGCCATGGCTAAATCGGATCTGAATTTGTTCGTCCCCGGCGAATTGACCGCTGCGAATGATTCCGCAACGGGGATATTGGTGACATCAAAGTCGTTCTGTGGAGAATTTGTGTCTGAAACGCCGGGCGGTGGCGCCAGATTGGCCCAATCACTTCCGCCCCCTTGCGTTTGCCCATGCGCTGAAACGAGCGCACTGGCCAGGAGCAACAAAACACAACGAATACCCGCCCCAATTCCCCCGCCCCTTTCGCTGCGTCGCACGAACGATTCGCAAAACGGGATCATCGACTCCGGTATATAGCACGGCTTTGGCCGGGCATTGGCGGCACAAAATTCAATTCGGCGGGCACGTAAATAACGTCGCCGGGTTGATACGAACTTGTATCATCCGCGGGCCTCTGCGATTTAAGGTCTTGATTTATCATCTGCGACATCGTGCTAAGCAAATTGTTTGCCGGGTTCAGCCGGCCGTTAGCATTTTTTGCCGCACCACCCAAAATTCCGGACGGAATTTTTCCCGCAATTGAATTTGTAGAAGCTGCCGGAACCAGTCGAGTCTTCCTGGCCGCCGGCAAATTTGTCGAAAGGATGGTCACCGTTGCTTTGGTATCTTTTGGCATGGGCAACGCCAATTCCTTGCTAAATGAAGCATCATTTGTTGCGGTCATCTCAAACCGCAGGGAGGGCGGACCCAAAAGGACCAAATATAAATCTTTGCCCTGTACTTTTTGCAGGGCAAAAAATGCCAGGACGGCGCAAATTAAAATTTTGCCGACTCTTCGCGTTGTAAAAATCCTGGCCATCGAAAAAGGGTATGCAATTTTGCCGCGGCAAGAAATTTAGCCGCAATACCTGCCTATTGATCGGCAAAAATTGCCGGGGACTTGAGGAAATTCCTCCGTGAACGGGACATCCGTGACATCAAAAAACTGGACTGAGCCGGAAAACCGTGGGATTGTTGTTTTTTATTCGGTAAAACAGGAAGATTCAAGGAAATACCAGAAACTATGAGCACGAATGCGGCGAAGTCTGAATCGGCAGTCCAAGGGCGTGGCTTTTCGCTTTTGGAGCTGCTTGTTGTAATCGCCATTATCGCGGTCCTCGCGGCGATTTTGCTGCCTGTAATAAACCAGGCCAAAGAGCGTTCCAAAACGGCTTCATGCGCAAATAATTGCCGGCAACTGGCCTTTGCATGCCATCTCTACGTAACGGAAAACAGCGATAAATTCTGCGATACCGGAACGGTCCAGGGAGACAACGTGGTGCGACGGGCATGGTTCGATTTGCTTTTTGACTACAGCGTGAAAACCAATGTGCTGCTCTGCCCGGCCTTTCAATGGCTGCCGGGCGCCGTCTCGGCCGGTGTCTATCCGAGTGCGACGAATGATTATGCGTTTCTCAATTATGCATTCAACTTTCAGGTCGGCGGGTTCGATTGGCCGGGAGTTTGGCCGGAATCTCTGTTCCCGCCCGCGCATCTGGCGGCAATTCGAAATCCATCGCAAACAGTCCTTTTGACCGATAGCGGGACACTCCCACAAAACACCAGCGATGCTACGGTTTGCGTGACGCTACAGTCGCCGCAAAAGGCTGGCGGCTTCATCATCGATGACCCCGCTGCCACCGGGCCCGGCGCGTTAGTCGTCGAGCCCGACAACGGAGACTGGTGTGGGCCGGAATTGCGTCATGATAACGGCCGAAGTGTTGTCGCCATGACTGATGGCCACGTGGAGGCAATGAAGGCCTCGCAGTGGTATTGGACGGGGACGCCATGGCTGGATCCTTCCATCGGCGGCCAATGAGATTCCAAATCAACCCTCTGGTAATGGACATCCTTTGGCCCAATTTTTATTGGGTGTCGGCCCCAACTCGAGGACCAATCTTCCCCCCTTTATCAAATCCCGTTGACGGATCCACCATTGATTTAGCGGCTTGCCGTTAAACGTTGCCGACTGAATGTAGCGGTTTGCGACAGAAGCATTGTGCGCTTCAATCACAAACGTTTTACCCCCGTAATATTTTTCCGACAGGTGTATGGTAATTTTTGGATAAAGGGGGCTGCCGATTTCATAAATCGGGTCCGCCCGGCAGCCGCCGTCGGTTTGAAACAAACCCATCGACGACATAACAAACCACGAACTCATTTGTCCCTGGTCTTCATCTCCCAGATAAGCATCGGCGGGATTGTAACCGTAGTAGGCATCAAGAATGGCGCGCGTCCATTTCTGCGTAAGCCATGGCGCGCCTGCCCAGTTGAAAAGCCAGGACACTTCCATAGTGGGCTGGTTACCCTGGTCCACCGCGGCGTGTGCGCCGCCGTTGAAACGCACAGGCTCGCAGGACTCAAAGCCTTCGTTGAGCCGGCTGATGAAGCGGTCGCGGCCCATCGCCTGCACCAAACCCGGCACGTCCTGCGGCACAAACCAGGTGTATTGCCACGCGTTGCCCTCGGTAAAACCCGGCGAGAAATACGGATCAAAGGGCGTAATCCAGTCGCCATTGACCTTGCGCGGACGCGCATAACCGCTGGTCACATCAAACGTATTTCGCCAGTATTGCGAACGTTTTAAAAATGTATCCGCCACGTCCTTGTTCCCGAGCGCCAGCGCCAGTTGCCCCACCGTCCAATCGTCATAGGCATATTCCTCGGTATCGGAGGTTCTTCCCTTCAACGGCCCGTCGGTAGGCACATAACCATACTTAAGGTAAGACTCGATATCGTCATTGCCGACTCGTCCGCCACCGGGTGTGTTTTGGGGCAACGACGTTTGCATCTTGACGGCCGCGGCAAGAATTTCCTTGCCGTCCAAGCCCGTAATGCCGGCCTGGTACGCCGCGACCATCAGCGGTATTTCGTGTTCAGCCACCATGATGCTCAGATATTGTAGTCCCGCCGGACCTTTGGCCAGCCAACCGCATTTTTCATAAAGCTGAAGTTCCGATTTCACCCAGCGCGCGGACCATTCCGGCGCCACCAAATTCATCACCTGGTTCAGGTTCCAAAACGTCGTCCAGAGCGCATCGCAGCCGAGCATGACATTTTCGGGATCGGCCAATTTCTGCACCCGTCCCTCGGGATCAACCCAATTTCCATTCACATCGCTCCACGTGTTCCGGTCGGAAAGCGATCGGTAAAGATTCGTGTAAAAGCGGGTTTTCTCTCGCGCATTGGGTGTTTCGATTTCGACACGGTCGAAAATATCATTCCACACCCGCCGCTGGTTTTGCACCACGGCATCGAAATCCCAGCCAAATGGCCCGGCCAGTTCCTGTTCCAGGTTCTGCCGCGCGTCGTTTACGCTGACCAATGAAATTCCCGTGCGGACCTCCACGGCATCACCGGCGCTCGTTTTAAAGGTAACGAACGCCCCGCAGTCGCCCGACATGGCCAGTTCCTGCACGTTAGTCATCACTTCTCCACCGTGCCAGCCGTTCAGTTCTCCGGCCGGGCGGGTCGACCCGATCTTAATGATGACGTTGGAACCGGCCAGATTTTGCCAGCCGCCCAACGTTTCAAATGGACGGCTGAACTGGGACACAAAATGCAAAACATAGTGCTGGTCGCCCCTGTAAGCCGCGCCCAGGTGTATGCCCGGAGTATCAACCTGGATGTCGCCGTCAATCTCATTGTCTCCGTTCCGGCGCACTTTGGCGCTCAACACGTGCATTTCGTATTCATTCGGCAACAGGAACGGAAAAAGTACGCGCGCGTCGTCGCTCGCCGGAAACGTATATCGCTGCAAGCTCGCGCGCGTCGTCGCGCTCAGCTCGACTTTGATCCCGCTGTCTGCAAGCGTCACTTCATAGTATCCAATGCCGCCATGCTCAGTGGACTTGTCAATGCGGGAACTGTAGCCGGACGCATCCAACCCCGGATGTGTCCGCAACGGCCCAATCGTCGGCATCATGCCCACCCCTGCCATCGTCCATTCATGAATATGGCTGAAACAGTCAATGTATTCGTGAGTGTATTCATAACCGGCACACCAGCTTTGCGGCTGGTTGTCGGGCGAGATTTTGACCATGCTGAACGGCATCCACGGACCGGGCGCAATCATCCAGCGGGAATGTCCCGTTCCCATAAACACGTTGACATAATCCGCCGGCGTGACTGGAGGGGAAGCGGCCAAAGCCAGGCTGGTTTTATACAATAATTGTCCGTCCGCGCTGAGACGGATCGGCGTCATCTCTCCAGTCCGGGAAGCCGGCGCGGGAATTTCCAAAGTTTGCAATCCTGCTTCAAGAGCGAATTGCCGGGACCATTGGCCGCCGATTTTCACCTTGAGTTGTCCCGGAGAATCTTTCCGGAAAACTTCCACGCGAATCGTCGCCGGAGTCTTCTTATTTGCAGAAACGGCATAGGGCGCGGCGGTGACAGACCGGATGATAGTATGTGTTACCGGCGCAAGTTTACAACCGTCCGGCGCCTCCAGGCGCAGCGCGTCAAACAGACACCAACTCCCATGCGTGGTGCGCAGCGCGATTTCATTATAACCCGGCTTCAGCAGCGACGCGGGAAACTCCACCCGGATGACTTGCGGCCTGGCCCTCGTAAAATCGCCGCGCAAGGATTTTGCGCTTCCCCCGGGCAAAAGGCCTCGCTCAAAGATGACGCCATTGACCGTGATGCGCACCCGCGGTGGATTCCGCGGAGAGACGTCGCAGAAATTGATGATGAACGCACATTGGCCATTGGTGGAAAGCCGGTCGAGAACGAATCCGATGGGAAGAGTGTTCATCTGGTTCCATTCATCGCCATTGCGCGGGTTCATGGAACTCCCAGCCCAGCCATCCACGACGCCCGGCAACACGCAAGGCCAGTCGGTTTGCGGATTGGAGAGGCCGATATAGAATGCGTGGTCCGGGCTGCCGAAATTTTCCTGAAAGCTCTCATAATCCCCATGCGCCAGCGCAAATTCCGAATCGTTCGCATCCAGCGTCCCGATCTGCCAAAGCGTTTGATTTTCAGCGGCTCTGGCAAGACTGAACGCGTTTGTTGAAACACAAACTGCAATGGCCAGAAAAACAGGAATAAGCGATTTGATTGACGGAATTGAATATGTTTTCATTAAGCAACCCACAAAGGTCGCGCCCGGAATATTCACCTTACTTTGTATAAATAAAAAGACAAAATGAACTCTTTTTTATTACCGCCGCCGGACGAGTAATACCCTGCTTTAGCGGGGTGTCTAGCCATCGCCTGTTTTTTCAACCGCTGAAGCGGTTCCAAGGCGTTCGACCGCCCTAATCGCCCCGCTAAAGCAGGGTGTTAATGAGAAAACTGGAAATCCGCAGATTTGGTGCCGCGAAGACCATTCATTTTTTGAGATGCGCCCTTCCGTCGAGAAATTCGAAAATTCGTATTGAAATGGCCCCAATTTTTTGCCATCATTCTGTAGCTGTTGCCGTTACAGCTTGAAAACAGATTGAGAGTTGAGCCTGACATCAGGGCAACAAAAACGTCAGAAGGGCGCATTTCGGCCTGCGGGTCATACCCGCTCCATAGGCTGTTGACGTTTCTTTTTTGTCTAACCACGGCATGCGCGCTTTTGAAATGGAATGTCGCTGTGGCCGGACCAGTGGAAATGGCGCCTGGCGGAGAAGCGACGTTTTGCGAGTACAAGGGTTTATCCCCAGTAGTTGAGATACACGCGGCGAACATTTTTACAAGCTATGAACGCTGGGGATTCTTCCGAATCGGGATTTTACCCATCCTGGTCGCCGACCATCTTCAAATTCAAATCCAATCGGCGCCGTATCTGGCCAATGCCCTGGCTGATATAAAAACCTGGCATCAGGTGAGACCGGCTTCACGGCAGTTGGAGGCCAAGAGCCTTGAAATCACATTACGCGGGGAAAAAGAACCGCGGTTGCGCGCCAGCCTGGCGCGTGTTGGACCGGACGCCACAATAAAATTATCGGATGTCACATTCCGCGATATCGAGGGAAAGCAAGTTTCCGTTTCAAAAGCCACTTTGCTAATAGCCGGTCCCTCCGCCGGCCGTCTCTGCTGGAATAGCGACGGGCGCCAGGAGGAATGCTTCCTTTTTCAAACCCCAAACGACAAAAAACCATGAAAACAAACATTCTTATCTCCGGCCTGACCCTTCTTTTGTGTTGGAGCGCCGCTGCGCAAACGGCAAGCTATTGGATTAGCCAGGGAGAATCAGATCTTGCCGCCCACGACCTGACTGATGCCAACACCTCTTTCGCGCAGGCGGTTGCCCTGAGCCCAACCAACGAAACCGCCAATGCATTCTACGCCGTAACGCGGCTGCTGGTGCTGCCGGCCGAACCTGCGGGAAGTAATTTTCTGACGCGCATCGGTGTCCCCGTGAGCGGAAGAAACATTTACAATTGGACAGCCACCCCTCCCCTGGACACAAACGATGTGCCACTGGCTCCGGCAGGGGTCGATGCGGATGAATTCACGGCCCAGTTACGGACAAATGTTTTGCAAGCCATCACCGGCGCGATCAGTAATCTGGCCGTCATCACCGACACCAACTTCACGCTCGATTTGACGAGCAACGAAACCAGCGTCACCGACGTGACGGTCGATTATGGGGACCTGAAATTGATTCAAGCCGGATTATATGGGGCGCAATATTTGATTTACGTATTGAATTCCCAGAACCTCGACGCCCAATTGACCGGGCTACGCGCACTTTACACCAGTGGAACTATTTCCGCCGCAACGGTGCTCGCCGATTATCCCCAACTCTTCACATTTGCCACGACCAACGATATGCCGGCGGCACTGGCAGCATTCAACAACGCCGTAAATACCTACATGATTGCATCCGACTTTATCCGCGCCCGGCCGCCGGGCGAATTAAGGCTGTTTAACTACGACGACGTGTCCGCGCAGGAAGAGGGGGATTTTCGTTTGACCCTGCAAAACCTCCAGGATTCGCTTGTTCTTGGACCGCAATGGCTGTCGCTGGACCCGAACGTAGCGGTTGACTTTGGCCAGTCGTTCACCGGGACCACGGCGCTACGCAGCCTGGCGCCCCAATTTGACGGTAACGCTATCTCATTGGGCAGCTTCCCGGATGTGACCTTCGGCGGCCTGGTTTACGGATTGAGCGACAACGATGTGGAAGGTTTCCTGGGCAAATTCCTGACCATGCTCCCGGTAGGCAGGGCGCCAGTCTTGTCATCCAGCAACACCGTGAACGTAGCGTTCACTACGCTGGCCGGGCATTATTATTCACTCGAAGTCTCCTCCGATCTGCTGAATTGGCAGGTCGAGGACAATTTTACGGCCAGCAACGACGTGACCGTGGAAGTGGATCCGGTGGTCGCCTCGCCGCGCTTCTATCGGTTGCGGGATGACAGCGCATTTCTGGCGTTATCGGGACAAGTTCTTGACCAGAACACCGGCCTGCCAATCGCCGGCGCCCAGGTCCAGAGCCTTTACGATGGAACGTCCACGTTCACCGATTCCAACGGCTATTTTTATTTGGTGACCACACTCCCGGCAAACGAGGAATACGATGAATTGGAAGTCAGCGCGCCGGGCTATTCGACGTCTGACAATTATTATTACGGCTCCAGCCCGATATCAGGGTTGCAGATTTATTTGTCAACTCCGCCTCCCAATGACGATTTTGCCAACCGGACGGTTTTGACCGGCTCCAGCGTGTCCGTCGACGGCAACAATTCGGGCGCGACACAGGAAAATGGGGAGCCGCCGGACAATACGTATGGCGGCTACGGCGGAAAGTCGGTTTGGTTTTCCTGGACGGCTCCCGGCACAACTTCATACGAAGTTTCGGTTTCCACGACGTCCGTCTATTATCCAATTCTCGGCATTTATACCGGCAACCAACTCTCCAGCCTTTCTACTGTGGCGGACCTATATGGCTACGGTTACTACACAAGCTACACTCTTAATGCAACAGCCGGACAAACCTACCAGATTGAAGTAGATGACTTTTATGGAGCCGGCGGACCATACACCTTAAGCATCGCACCATGATTAATCAATTACCGTAAATCCATCGAAACCTCTCAACGCTGTCACGATGTTTGGGCGATTTTCAAAGGCGCGCGCACCCGGATATCATCGGAAGCCGCGCCGATGAGCAGTTCGTATCGGCCCGGCTCGACAACGTATTCGTGCTTTATTGTATCCCAATAGCGAAACTGCTCTGCCGGAATGTCGATACTGACTTCGGTTTTGTCGCCTTTTGCGAGATGAATTCGTTTAAAGCCGCAAAGCGCCAATTTGGGTTGGGCTACCGCGGAATCCAAATGCCGAAAATACACCTGTGCAACTTCATCGCCATCATACTCTCCCGTGTTCTTGACAAAAAACGAAACGTGTACCGTGCCATCCGGAAAGAGAGTTTGGTCCTCGAGTACTGGTTCTGAATATTGGAATGTTGTATAGCTCAAGCCATGCCCAAAAGCAAAAACGGGATTGCCACTGAAATAACGGTAGGTGCGATCGCTCATGGAGTAATCCTCAAATGGCGGTAAATCTGCCGTGGATCGGTAAATGGTAATTGGCAGCCGACCGGCGGGATTCACTTCGCCGAACAGAACTTCTCCCAGGGCGATTCCGCCTTGTTCGCCCGGATACCATGCTTGAATAATAGCCGGCAGTTGTTTCGCCTCCCACGGCATGGCGATGGCGCTGCCGCTGCAATTGACAAAGATAACCGGCTTGCCCGTCGCCCAAAGCGCCTTTAGCAAATCCTCCTGGGGCGATGGCAATTCAATCCGTGTCCGATCGCCGCAATAAAACCCTTGGAAATCAACTTTTTCCGGCTTGGTCTCCTCTTGTTCCAGCGTCAGGTCCAGGCCGCCGACAAAAACGACGATATCCGCCGCTTTTGCAGCGGCAATCGCCTGCGCCGTCATTTCAGGCGTTGGCTTGTTCGAATCGTCATTCTTTAGTGCGAGCGGGCAGCCCACGGTATAAGTGACATCGATGCCTGGCCCTGCAACCTGCCCGATGCCCGCTAACCCAAGTTCGTCAGTTCAAGAGGGAAAAACGCAGATTTGCTGGGTTTTTTGAAGATCAACCCCTGTTTTTCTCCACTACATTTTGCACCAGCTTC
>Ga0335075_10002855_pt1 | contig 27603 bp, 20 predicted proteins | sample Lox_Sample_24_FD_206723 | JGI IMG/M metagenome (GOLD analysis project Ga0335075, IMG submission 206723) | Soil microbial communities from Loxahatchee National Wildlife Refuge, Florida, United States - Lox_Sample_2.4 | ecosystem: Environmental > Terrestrial > Soil > Wetlands | place: USA...
CAACCAGCCCCAAAACCATTATCGATATTCACAACGCTCACATTCGACGCGCAGCTATTCAGCATCGCGAGCAGCGCCGTCATGCCGCCAAAACTCGACCCGTACCCCGTGCTCGTGGGCACCGCGATCACAGGTGCGGACACCATCCCTGCCACGACGCTTGGCAATGCACCCTCCATCCCTGCGACACAGATGATCACTCGCGCTTCGGCCAGTTTTCCTCGATGTTCGATAAGGCGATGCAGCCCGGCAACACCAACGTCGTAGATCGATTCCGCGCGATTGCCCATCGCTCGCGCCGTCACGAGGGCCTCTTCCGCCACGGGGATGTCGCTCGTCCCCGCCGTCACCACAAGGATCAGTCCTTTCCCACCAACGGTCTGATCGCGCAGAATAGTCATCGCCCCGGACAACTCGTGAAATTCCGCTCGCACGCCCGATTTTCGTCCGCTTGCGAGCCGCTTCACTGCCGCAAACATCTCCTTGTTCGCGCGTGTGATCAAAATGTTGTGCGACGCGTCCGCGCGCAGCATCCCTCGTACAATCTCCATGACCTGCTTCACAGTTTTCCCGCGCGCATATACAACTTCCGGATATCCCTGCCGCAGAGCGCGATGATGGTCGATTTTCGCAAAGCCAAGGTCCTCGAACGGGAGCTGGCGCAGCCGGTCGATGGCTTCGCTCGCATCGACTTTTCCCGCCCGCAACGCCTCAACAAAATTTCGTATGTCGTGCTCGTTCATTCTCGATCTCGCTGTTTCGTGGAAGTGCGCCGTGTTGCGGCGGCTTTCGCAATTTCCGCCGGACAATTCTAGCACCCCGGTCGAACAACGTACCGGCGCTTGGGTATCGCCCCTTCGGATACGAACCGGAACCACTCGATCCAGTTCGCAAAGCACACCTCGAAGATTGTTTGCGGCAGGCAGACGTCAATCGAGAGCGCGAATCGAAAGCGCTGCGACACGATTCAGTTCCGAATCGAATCGTGCTACAGTCTCGAAATTCACGCCAGTCTGTCAGGAGGCGCCCGGGGATGTTTCTGCTGTGGACAATCTTGATCGGGATCTTCGCCGGCTTCCTCGCTGGCCATGTTGTCCGTGGCCGCGGGTTCGGCGTTCTGATGGACTTAATTGTCGGTATCGTCGGCTCCATCCTCGGCGGCTGGCTCTTTTCCCTTGTGGGACTCGTCTCCTACGGTCTCATCGGACGCCTCTTCACCGCCTTCATCGGCGCCGTCATCCTTCTCTGGCTCGTCCGTGCCATCAAACGCACCTAGCCCTTGCTGATCGTCGAAATCCGGCAGCTAAGATGTTATGCGATGAGCTGCGGTACCGGTCGTGAGACTTTAGGTGGAAATCTGTTACAACGGGGAAAACAAGAACACGGGCACATACAATTCGGCGTTCGGTTACTCGAGAGACTTTCTCGCAAGCTCCATCACAGTTCGCCGCACCTGCTCAGCTAACTCGCGCTTTGCGGCCGCTGTCTCACGCAGGGTGCTGCTGCGCTCGCTCGGTGGGAACTGCGACACTTCTTCCGCTAGGTCCGCGCCTTCTTGAAGGATCGCCACCGCCGTCCAAAGCGTGTTCTCCTCGCGGTCTGCATGGATCGCCAGCGCCGACTCCGGTGAGTAAAGATGTCCTACACGGCAACGGTACTGCACGAGATGACCATCTTTGATCCTCTCGATTGCGCCGCCGCAATCCGGACACGTATATTTGGTGTTTTCCGCCGTCATATTCGTGCCTCGCACTTACAGAGCATAACGAGCAAGTCGCCCATTTCCCGCAATGGAACCACGTGATCGACCGGAACGTTTGCGATCGCGCTTCTCGGCATCCCGGGAAAAAGGGCGTCTTCCGGTGACTGCACTACTGCTAAGCCTCCGCGCCGTTTGATCTCCCACAAACCGGCCGTCCCATCGTCGAGCACCCCCGTCAGTACCACGCCGATCACCCTAGGCCCGTATGCCAGTGCGGCGGAACGGAACAGTGGGTTGATGGCAGGTCGCGTGCCGCTCTCTTTTGGCGCTGCATTGAGCGATACCTTGCCATCCTCAATAACCATGTGTAAGTCTCTGGGAGCGACGTAAACGAATCCTCTTCGTAGCGGTTCGTCGTTCTTAGGATGTGAAACCACCAGGGGACCCGCTCTGCTCAAAATTCTGGGCAAATGACTATCCTCAAACGGCCTGCTGTGCAATACGACGAACAAGGACGCCCGCAAATCTCCCGGGAGGTGAGAGAACAGAGTGACCAAAGCTTCGACGCCACCAGCCGAAGCGCCTATCACGATAATGTCGCGTTCATTCGGGGCAACGGCCACAAACTATGCTAGGGCGCTATTCTGGAGCGGCCCAATACCCGCGTTTCCGGACAATTTAGCGCCAATTGGACCACTGCCTCCGAACCAACCTTCGTATTTTGGGTTCCTTGTTTCCAGCAGGTAACTCGGAAGTGTTTCTACGAGGTACTTAAGGGAGACACGCGGATGCACGACATGACATAAGCAGGTTGCCAGCGGCCGCCAAGCTTGACTTCCGCGAAACGCGACACCTAGACTCGACCGTTCTGCGGTACGGCGACTTCGTACCTCGCGGACACCAGGCGGAGAATCAATGCCGAAACACGATGGGCGCACGATCACGATTGGGGTCACCGGCGCGAGCGGCGCGATCTACGCGCGGCAGATTCTGCGCTTGCTCGAGGCCGATTCTCGCGTTGATCGCGTTTACCTAGTTGTCAGCGACGCTGGCTTTCGGCTTGTTGCAACAGAACTCGACATCAACGTTCCGGGCGACAACAGGAAACTGCCGGCTCTGCTCACTGGAACGCCCGCGAAGAAAATCGAATGTCTCCCCAACAAGGACGTCGGCGCGAGCATCGCTTCCGGCAGCGCGTCAGTCGACGCCATGATTGTCGTGCCCTGTTCGGCCGGGGCCCTCGGCGCAATCGCAAGCGGCATCGCCAACGACCTGATCACGCGCGCCGCTGACGTTTGCCTGAAAGAGCGCCGCCCCTTGATCCTTTGCCTGCGCGAAACGCCTTTGAACCGCATCCACATGGAAAACATGTTGCGCGTTCACGACGCGGGTGCGACCGTCATGCCCGCGACGCCTGCCTTCTACTACGGCCCGAAGTCGATCGACGATACGGTCGAACAGTTCGTGTGCCGCGTTCTGGCGCAGGCTGGTCTGCCGCAGGAGAGGCAATACCGTTGGAAGGGCGGGAAACCGTAAAGGTTCAAAACGGCAGTCGACGCCTATGGATGCCTATGAGTGTCCAAACAGACTGCACGGGTCCCCGTGCAGAGGGCGAACACTGAAAGTGTATCGATCAATGTTGAAAGTGTATCGATCGAATTTCGGATTTTCACTGATTCTAAAGAGACTTACCGCGAAAATTGATTGAGAAGCGTATCGATCAAGTTGGTGCTGAGGGGGTGCGCCGGGAATGCCAAGCGGGACATAGAACCGATGCTGATTACGAACCACTTAGCACCTCATCGAGCGGGTGAACCTCTCGGCGGTAAAACTAAGCTATTCCGTCAGGAAACAATTCTTCGAGAGCTGGCTCTCACGTGAAGTTTGGCTCACCTGAAGGAAGCGCCCTGTCGTCGACTCTCGCGCGGGATTGTCTTTGACGTAAAGGGAGTGACCAGCGGAGGGCTGCCATCCGGTCGGCATTCGTTCCCGCTCCCAAGAGCTGCCCAGCGCTGACGGAGGTGGCGTCATGCCCGACGGCCAAGGTTTCCATTGCCGCTCGGTTCGCGGGGTCCTGCTAATATGGGTCATGCAGTCCGTCAGCATGGTCGAGTATGATCCCGAGTGGCCCGTTCGGTTCAAGGAGCTGCGCGACCGGATCGAGGCGGCGCTCGGTCCGCTAGCACTTGCTATCGAGGACGTGGGAAGCACATCCGTTCCAAATATGTGCGCGAAACCTATCATTGATCTGGACGTGGTCGTTCGAGCCGAAGACGTTCCGGCAGCGATCTCGGCCGTTGAGGCGCTGGGTTACCGTCACGAGGGCAATCTCGGAGTGGCGGGACGCGAGGCCTTTCGGTGGGTTGCCGAATTTCCGGAGCATCATTTGTACGTCTGTCCTGAGGGGAGCCCTGCTCTGGATCGGCACCTGCTGATAAGGAATTATCTACGAAAGCACCCGGACGTCGCGCGCGAATATGCGGCACTGAAAAAGCAGCTCGCGGATAAGTATCACGACAATCGCACGAAATATCAGGCGGCAAAGTCGGAATTCGTCGACGGCATGCTGGAAAAAGCGCGCGAAGAGTTCGGCCAACGATAGCGCCTGGCACAGTCGCGACGATCAGGAAACGAGGAACAACGGAAGAAAGTGGCAACTGATACGCGGAAAGTCTCCGGCGAGATGCAGCGCAAGAATGGCGCGCAGGCGCCGGCACTACAAAGATTTCTGACGGTGCTCGAAATGATCAAGTTCGAGCACTCCGTGTTTGCGCTGCCTTTCGCGCTGGTCGCCGCGCTATTGGCCGCAAGAGCGGCTGGCGGCGTGCCGACGTGGCGGCAGATTGCCTGGATCGTCGTTGCAATGGTCGGCGCGCGTTCCGCCGCGATGACGATGAACCGTATTGCTGATGTCGAATACGACCGGCGCAATCCACGCACTGCCAACCGGGCGCTGGCGACCGGTCGGCTTTCAGTGGGATTTGCATGGGCGTTCACGATTGCTGCTTCGGCCGTGCTGGTGATCGCGGCCTGGCAATTGAACCGGCTCGCTCTGGAACTTTCGCCGATCGCGCTAGCGATTCTTTTTCTTTATTCGTATACGAAGCGATTCACCTCGCTGTCGCATTTCATCCTGGGATTCTGCCTGGGCATTTCACCGGCGGCAGCATGGATCGCGATTCGCGGATCACTCGACTGGCGGATGCTCATCCTGTGTGCGGCCGTTACGCTGTGGGTGGGTGGCTTCGATGTGCTGTACGCCTGCCAAGACGTCGAGTTCGACAGATCCGCAGGGCTATACTCGATTCCGAGGAGATTGGGTGTTTCGCGGGCGCTTCTTTTCGCGCGCGGGATGCACATCGTAATGGTGGGATTACTGGTTTGGCTCGCCGTGAGCTTCCAGCTGAATTGGCTGGCATGGGCGGGAATCGCCGTTGTTGCTGCGCTGCTGGTGTACGAACATTCATTGGTAAAGCGGGACGACCTGAGCAAAATCAATGCTGCGTTTTTTACGGTGAATGGCTATATTAGTTTGTTGTTTCTGTTGTTCTGGGGCGCGGCGGCGGTGTTGATGCGCCGATAGTTAAGCTTCCCCGAAGGGCGCCGCGACATTCGCGGCTCAGGTTAGGGCAGCCTCAACGACGTTCGACTTCATGGGTACCGAATTCAAGACGACAGATACGCGGCTGAGGCCGATTGCGGGCAAAGTGCTTGCGGGAGAACGGCTTTCCGGCGAGGACGGGGTTGCGCTCTGCCAGTCGCATGACCTGCTGGCGGTTGGCTGGCTGGCGAATTACGTGCGCGAACAGAAGCACGGCGACACGTGCTATTACAACGTCAACCGGCACATCAATCCTACGAATATCTGTGTCGCGCATTGCCGGCTCTGCGCGTTTGGGCGGTCGCCGGACGCTTCCGGCGCATATAATTTTTCTCTCGACGAAATCTGGTCGCGCGCTGCGCAAGGAGTGGCGGAAGGCGCCACGGAATTCCACATCGTTGGCGGCCTGCATCCAGATTTGCCGTTCGAGCATTATCTCGAACTGATCCGCGGCCTAAAGCAGCGATTCCCGCACGTCCACCTGAAGGCATTCACGATGGTGGAAGTGGGCTACTACTCGCGTATTTCAAAGCTGACGATCCGCGACACGCTGCTAAAAATGAAGGAAGCCGGCGTTGATTCGCTCCCGGGCGGCGGAGCTGAGATTTTCCATCCTCGCGTGCGCAAGATTATCTGCGACCACAAAGTGAGCGGGCAGATGTGGCTGCAAATTGCGCGGACGGCGCATGAAGTTGGGCTGCGCTCGAACGCGACCATGCTGTACGGCCACATCGAAACGCCCGAAGAGCGGGTGGATCATCTTTTGAAGCTGCGCGAGCTGCAAGACGAAACGCGCGGGTTCGTTACATTCATCCCGCTTGCGTTCCACCCGGCGAATACGGCGCTTTCGCACTTGCCGAAGCCGACTGGGCTCGACGACTTGAAGACGATCGCCGTTTCCCGGTTACTGCTCGACAATTTCGACCACATCAAAGCGTATTGGATCATGCTGACGCCGCGCATCGCGCAGATCGCGCTCGGTTTCGGCGCAAACGATCTGGATGGAACGGTAGTGGAAGAAAAGATTTACCACGACGCGGGAGCCACTACGCCGGAACACCTGACGCGCGCCGATCTCGAACGGCTGATCCGCGCTGCCGGCCGCGTTCCGGTGGAACGCGACACGCTTTACAACCGTGTGGACCGGTCGAAGACACAGTTGCCGGCGCCCGCACCAACAGGCCTCGCCGAAGGCTTTGTTCCCGCAGCGTCACTCACCGCGAACTAGTTGAAGCGTCTGGTCAAGTCCACGAGCCCCCGGGCCGGTGTGCAGAATGCGTACAGGAATATTCCATCTTCGCTCGCCGACGATACCTGATACGGCAAACAGCAACTGGAAATGGGGCATCAACAGTATCAACGGAGCAGCGACGTTATGTAAATGCATCCTCAATGAATGCCACAATCGGTTGGAGGTAGCCATGAAGTCACGCCTATTGATGGTGCTTCTATTTGGAATGTCGCTGGCTGCTTCTCCCTCGTTTTGCCAGACCTCGATTCCGCAAGGAACTGTACTTCCGGTAGCGCTCAACTCTTCTCTGTCGTCGAACATAAGACCGGGTGCGAAGGTGAACGGCAGAGTCATGCAAAAAGTGCCGCTTCCGAACGGCGAAGCGATTCCCCGGGGCGCGAAAGTCATCGGCCATGTTGTCGCGGCAACCCCTGCGAGCGACGGTACACCGGGCCGACTCACCATTCGCTTCGACCGCGTTGTCACCTCGAAGCACGACGTTCGAGTGACAACCGATCTTCGTGCGATTGCCGGATTCGTTGCGGTAAGCGACGCTCAGATACCAGCAATTGGGCCAGACCGTGGGACGCCGCAGCCGGACTGGACCACAGAGCAGATTGGGGGAGATATTGTGTATCGTGATGGCAACGGACTCGTAACCGAGCGTGCGCGGACCATTGGTAGGCCGGTATACGACGGCGTGCTCGTGCGCTCAAATGGCACGCAGTGCCGAGCGGCAATTGATGGAAACAACAGCCGGCAGGCGCTGTGGGTGTTTTCAGCGGACGCCTGCGGTGTGTACGGACTGTCTGGCGTGTCGATCGTTCATGCCGGACGGTCCAATCCAGCAGGCGAGTTCACCCTGGCGGCCAAGAAGGGAAAATTGAGCGTGCATAGTGGAGCCGGCATGCTCCTGCGTGTGACGGGGACAGGGTCTAGCGGAGAAGCAGCTCGAGGTTGAGAATCCGCAGGAGCGAAGGGAACGAACTTGTGCTGGTCGATATCAGACGGCTAGCTTAGGATGCTGCAAGTGAAACGTTGTAGCGTCCTGGTACGCGCGCGCGAATGCCAGCAGCCGCTCTTCGCCGTACAACTGGCCGAGGAACGTCAAGCTGACCGGCGTGCCGGGCCCACCGTAGTCGCCCTCGATTTCGCCTTTCGGGTTCTTGTGCGCGGGCGGCGCGTCTTCGCCGCGCAACCCGTTGGGAAGAATCAACGCCGGATGACCCGTGAGATTCGTCACGACCAATTGCAAGCTGTTCGTGGGCGCAACGATCACGTCGAATCCTTCGAAGGCTTTGGACACCGCCTCCATGGCCTGTAGGCGCGCGCGATTCGCCTGAATGTACTCGACAGCAGGAATGAATCGTGCGCAGCGGAAGATGTCCGGCCACTGGCCCGGCCCCTGGAGAGTGAGAAGCTTGTCGCGACCGGTGCGGGTGAGCTCATCGAAAGCGGCAGCGGCTTCGGCGTTGAGAAGCGGGGTCATGGCGTCATATGGAAATTTGGGCAATTCGACAGGGGTCAGATTCACGCCCATCGACTGGAGTTTCGCAATCGCAGCCTGGTCGAAACGGCGGTCGTATTCGGCGTGAGCGCGGTATTGCTCGAACCGCGCTGTTGCCGCATCAAACTTCTTCTTTTCGTCCGGCGTGAGCTGCGATTCAGGCTTGGGTGGTTTCGGCGGCTCGATGGATTGCTCGAACTCCGATTTCAGATAGCCCACGCGAAGCGTTCGCCAATCGAGGTGCGCGTCCCAATTGAAGACAGCCGGCTGGACGGACCTGTCGCCGCCGTCCGGACCGTAAATCGCGTGCAATGCGAAAGCGGTATCCTCAACGCTGCGGCAGATGGGACCGAGCTTGTCCATGGTCCAAGAGAGGGCCATCGCACCGGTGCGCGGCACAAAGCCGAACGTTGGGCGCAGGCCGGTGCAGCCGCATCGGGTGCTTGGCGAAGAGATCGAACCAAGAGTTTCGGAACCAATGCTGAAGGCAACGCATCCGGCGGCTGTCGCGGAAGCGGGGCCAGCGGATGACCCGCTGGAACCTTGCGCCGGATTCCAGGGATTGCGCGTCTTTCCGCCAAACCAGGTGTCGTCCATGGCGAGCGCGCCGAGCGTAAGCTTCGCCACAAGAACGGCGCCGGCGGCATCGAGACGGTTTACTACGGTTGCGTCTTCGTCGATCGTCTGGTCCTGGTAAGGCGTCGCGCCCCACGTGGTTTTGTAGCCTTTGACAGCGAGCAGGTCCTTCGCTCCCCAGGGCATACCATGCAGCGGACCACGGTATTTTCCGGCGGCGATGTCGCGGTCGGCTTCCTTCTCCTGATTCAGGGCACGGTCCTCGGTGAGGGTTATGACGAAGTGGAGCGAGGGATCGTAGCGCTTCAGCCGATCAAGGTACATTTGCGTCAGCGAAACGGAGGAAATTTTCCTCGTGCGCATCAGTTCGGCGAGCTCGCGGACCGTCGCGAAGCAGACGTCCTCCAGATTCTTTGGCACACCGCGTTTTCCAATGGCGGGCGCCGCGGAAATGCGGAGCGGGCGTTTTTCCGTTTCGAATTTGGTCGACGGCAGCACGGGATCAAAATTGAAGGCAGGAGCGGCGCTGTTCGGCAGGTGCAGCTGATAGATCTCGTCGTAACCTTTGGCCTGATCTTCGAGCGAGGAAAGCATCATCTGACGGTCTTCTTCGGGAATGGGCACGTCGGCAATCGCTGCCGCGTCGTCGATCATCTGGAGGGTGATCTTCTGCTTGTCCGCAGCGAGCGCCCACAGGACGCCGGGGAATAGTGTGGAAGTGAGCCCCAAGCCCGAACATGCGGCGATAAAATGGCGCCGGTCGATCATCCCTTCACCTCAGGTCGAGAATGTGCGGCGAAGTGTAGTACAGACGGGAACGCTACCGAAAGAGTGAGTGGTGTGACGGATGGCGCCGCTTCGCTAGGCTGTAACTGCTTGAAAACATGGTGCCCAAGAGAGGACTCGAACCTCCACGACCTTGCGGCCACTAGCTCCTGAAGCTAGCGCGTCTGCCAATTCCGCCACTTGGGCAAATCGGTGGGGGAAGACACTGAGGATTCATATTGCCGCCCGAGCAGAGGTTTGTCAACGAGGACACCTGTGAGAAGCAAAGCTTGACCGGGCTAGCAAGCGCGCCTAGATTAGTTAGAGCGTCGCTATTTCCTAGTGGCGGGGAGCAGATGGAATAGCTATATGGCCGCTTCATGCACAATGCTCGAACGACGCCGCGCCAGCCGGGTTAGGGCCGGCATGCCGCTGACGATTGTGCGTGACGAGGGCGATGATGGCGAACCGCTGCAGGGCACCGGTTTCGCCATCGAAGTGAGCCGCTGTGGTGCGCGCCTGCATGCTCCTTTCCTGACGCCCGTCGGGTCTCGCATCCGCGTGCTGAACGAGCACTCGCGCGAGTCGCGAGAATTCCGCGTGATTCGAGTGAGCGAGCGTAAACGGGACGGCATGTTCGAACTGGGCGTCGAGATCCTGCATCCCACGCGAAATTTCTGGAACATCCGGTTTCCCGACGAGTCCATGGGGTACGCAGATTCCGGCGTCGAACGCGATTTCCCCACCGTTCACAGCTGATCCCTTTCTTTTAGCTCTCTCTCGGTCGAATCTAATCCGGCAGGGCTCCGGCAGACCCCCTAAGAATGCAAAAGAGCTCCTTGACTTCCCCCTATCCCCAAGGTGGTATAATGCGCCGCAAGTGGCCCGCGTCGGGGCCGATTCACCCTCCGAAGCTCCTCCTCACCCCGCGGGCCGGGAGGTCAGCGTGGATACGAATGGAAACTCACTTATCCTGCTGCTAGTCGCATGGGGAGTGGTGACAGCGGTTCTCCTGGTGGTGTTGATCTACCGCAGCAGCCTATCAACGCGAGAGGAAGACCAGATCTTCCTCGGCTCTGGCGGGCAGGGCATGGCAGCCGATCAACGTCTGCTGGTTGCTCGAATCGAAAAACTGAGCAAGCCGATCACTGCGCTGATTGTGCTGTCGAGCGCATTGCTGGCGGCGACAGCGGGCGTTTGGCTGTGGCAGGTATTCAAGAGCTTCTAGCCAGCGTGGCCGCCGGGCAAGCATTTTCGCAGAGTCATCGGGTCCGTTCCTCCATGCTCTCCGATGGTCGGGGCGGAGTTTGGGCCGGCCACTTACCAAGTGCTAGAGGCGAAGACCCGCGTTGAAACAGCACGCCGCCCGGATGCGGATTAAGTCGCGAGCCAATGTCAGTGCGCGCGATGCGGCGTTTGGCTAAGCAGGTTGACAAATAACCGGTAGGCGCCCGGAACTCCTGCAGGCAGCTCCCGGAAGAATGACAATCCTGTGTAGATGTAAACTCCCTTGCCGACACGCGCATATACCAGGGATCCATTTGTCTCCGGCTGGCCGGGATCGGCGATGCCAAGGACCGGCTGATACCTCGAATCGAAATCACCCCAGAAATAGAGCCCGCGCTCCTGAACCCAGCCTTTGAAATCCTCCTGAGTGATCTTGTTCGGGTAGTTCAGCAGGGGGTTCTGCGGCGCGAGGAAGCGCACCGGCGCAGTTGGAACCGTCACGCGAGAAGTCTGGTCGGGCATGGTGGCCGGGAACGGCGCAGGCTTAAGTCTGTTCCAAGCGAAATCCCTCTCATATTCGACAAGGAGCGTGCCGCCATTGCGGACGTAATCGAGCAGCCGCCCATTCGAGCGCACTACGTCGGGGCGGAGTTCGTACGCGCGAAGACCTACGGCGATCGCGTCGTACTGACTCAGATTGCCGAAGGCGAGCGCCGCTTCGTCCAGCATATCCACGCGAATGCCGATCTGGCGGAGAATGTCGGGAAGCGGATCGTTGTCGCCGGAAATGTAACCGATGCGCAGCCCGTCGGGCACGACAAGATTCAGAACGTGCACCGTGACTTCGTCTGGCTTGCTCCAATCGCGCGTGGGGAGATTGGGGATCGAATTGAGCGAAGTGCGGAACGTGTCACCGTCAAGTCGCGCGAAGGGATGCAGGACGTATGCGCCGGGCTCAACGGTCGAGGGCGGCTGGACGGAGAAGCGAATCAACCGGTCACCTGGGGAAGGGAAATCGAGCGGCGCAACCGATTGGGCGGTCCAACCAGACGGAAGATCAATGCCGACCGAAACTTTCGCTGGTTTAGCGCCGTGATAGCGCACCCGCGTGAGGAGCGTTCGCTGGGCTGATGCGCGCTTCACCGGAACCATGATTTCGGGTTCCTCGACGCTCAAGGTGACGGCGGGAACCAGCTCAAGCGGATAGTTGAGAATGCCGGTTGTTGTGGCGTTCATGTGTTCGACAGGCTGGCGAATGACGAACTCATAGCCGTTCACGTTCGTCTTGAGGGCAAGCGAAACGAGAGGCGGCGGGAATGGAAGCACCGCATACGCAGGAGAAGTCGGCGGCTTTGCGCCACGCGGAATGGAGACGGTGAACTCGTACGTTCCGCCCTCTCCTTTGGTTTGCATGGTTTCTGTCCAGCCCGGCGGCAATTCCAAGGTCGAGTTGTTGACGACCACGTGAGACGGAACAGCCAAGGCACCATCGTCGGGGACGTTCAGCCCGAGGGTGACATGGAAATCGTCGCCTGCAACGAGTTCATGGCGATCCGCGGAGATCTCGATCGGGAGAGCGACAACGTCCGCAAGGGCTTTGTCGATCGCACCATGTTCGCGATCAATCTCCCAAAGCGCGTCAGCTTTTTCTTTGCTATTGCCAGCCGCGATTTGGCCGCGAAGGGCTTCGATTTTCTTGCCGGCTTGGGCGAGCGAATCAGCGGCTGCCGGACGGTCCAACTTCAGGGCCGAGGCGCGCGCGGCGCTCAAGTCCTGTGCCACCGAAGTAAGAGCGGGCTGCATCGTGGACTGGAGACTCGAGAACGCGGCCGCGATTGCGGTAATTGGCTGCGCAAGCAGCTTCGGATCGAACGTTCCGGCTGGCTCCTCGTTGGCATTTTCGCGGACGAGGTACATCGGGCGGCGGAAGAATCGATTGCCGAAAAATGCCGGCGTGCCTTGCGAGCGGTGCTGCGCGTGGCCTTCCATGCCGATGTCAACGTAGCTCTCCCCGAGCAGCGGCGAAACGTCGTTCACGGGAAGCTCTACGGCGTTCGACGTGTCGCCGCGCGCACCTTCCAGCAGCAGCGTAACTTTCCACGGCTTTAGCCCTTCAGCAATCTGCTGCGGGAAAGCATTTGCGTCGGCGGCTTTGGCGACCGCTTGAGGGGTCAGAATTCCACTGGTCTGATGATTTCCATGCCCGGAATGAACGCCGCCCCAGCCGTTGATCACCACCTGCGGGCGGTAGGTGCGGATCACGCGGACCATATCTTCGACAGGGACGTCGCCCCAGATTCTTTCGGTTCTCGCGACGTCGGTCGTGAAACCGAAGTCAAGCGCTCGGCTGAAGAACTGCTTGACGCCGTAGTAGCTGTCGGCCGCGAGCAATTCATGCGTACGAAGCAAGCCGAGTTCACCATCTTGCTCCGAGCCAATCGCGTTTTGGCCGCCTTGGCCGCGCGTCAGGGTCATCAGTGCGACGTGGGCGTGCAGGCCGCGGGCGAGAAAGGTGAGGAGGCTCGACCATTCGTCATCCGGATGGGCGGTAACGAAGAGAATTCGCGTCGATACGCGTGCTTTGTCGATCGCTGCGACTTCGTTCGGCACAGAATGTGGGGGCAGCGGAATGCCCGCCGCGATTGCCGCTGCCGACAAGATTCCGACTAAGATTCGGGCTGGCTTGATCCTCAAGCGACCTCCTGAAAGGGCCATTCCTGCTGATAACGAGCGCGGCCCAAATATACAACAATACCAACGGCCATTGCCGCGAGCGAAGCCAGCATCGGTGTGCGTCCGGTTGCGATGAAAATGCCCATCCAGCCGACGATCGCGATGACGAGAGGCGCGGGGAAGAACCACATGCGGAAAGGAAGCCGCTCACGTCCCCAGTGCCGGTGCAGAAGCAAAAGTCCGACCGCTTGGCCGATGAATTGGATGAGACAGCGCATCGCCAGGATGGCGCGGATCGTGTCGATCAGCGAGAGCCACAAACAAAAAACGACGGCGGCGGCTCCCAGCGCAATCAGTGAAACAGTGGGGAAATGCTCTGCCGGATGCACGCGCGAAAACACGGAGAAGAAGTTTCCATCGAGGGCGGCGGCATACGGAACACGCGAGTATCCAAGTGTCGCCGCGAAGATCGAACCGAACGCAGTGATCAGGATCAGCACGGTCGCGAACGTCGCCCAGCCCGGTCCAAACGCGCGGGCGACAAAGATGCTGACAACGGCCTTTGTGCGCTGAGCCTCCTGCCATGGCACAACTGCCAAAATCGCCGTTTGCATCGCGAAATAAAGCAGCGCAATACCCACGATCGAAAGGAAAATCGCGCGCGGGATGTTGCGCTCAGGCTTTTTCATCTCGCCGCCCAGATTGCAGACGTTGTAGTAGCCGAGGTAGGAGTAAACCGTCTGCACGGTGCCGTGGCCCAAAGCGGCGGCGAAAATCCAGGAGAAATTCCACGCGCCGGCCGGGAACGAAAAATAGCTCGCGTGGAAATGAGTCGCACCGCCAACAATCAGCCAGAGAATCGTGCCGATCACCACGACGCAGAGCGCAACCGAGATCTTGCCTACGACCGTAATTCGCCGGTACAGCAGAATCACCGCAATAATAACCACGCTCGCGGCAATCGCCTTTTCAGCGGGAGACGTGAGTAGCGCACCTGTCGCAGTCGTCACATTCGCACGGTGACTCAAATACGTCGAGTAACTCGCGAATCCAAGTGCGCCCGAGGCGATGCTGAGGGGCCCCTGGAACAGGGTTTGCCAGATGTAAAGGAAGGACATGAGCCGTCCCCAGCGCCTAGGCCCGTACGCTTCGCGCAGAAAGACATAACTGCCGCCCGCGTGCGGAAGTGCCGCTCCGAGTTCAGCCCAAACGCAACCGTCAAAGAGCGCGAGAACCGCGCCCGTCAGCCACGCGATCAAAGATTGCGGTCCACCCATCGCCTGCACAACGAACGGAATCACCACGAACGGGCCGATTCCGACCATAAACGTGATGTTCAGCGATGTCGCTTCGAGCAGACCGAGACCGCGTTCGAGCTTTTCGGGTTGGGCCGCCATCGTAGTCACGGAAGACGGCAAAGCATAGCAAGAAAGCGGCTTCGCACCTAAACGCTCCCGCTCTCTGGCAATACCTTGAACCCACTTGCTAACATGAGCGCCTATGACCCAGCTGGGCGTCGCCATCACTGCGGCTACGGCTGCGCTGCTGATCTTTGCGTACTCTCGCACGCTGAAGCGACGACCCTTTCCCGTATACGGGTGGCTCGGATTCCTGGCACTGGCATGCGCCGAGTGGATGGTGTTTTATCGCGTCGATCCCGTATGGACATATTTCACGCCGATCGCATGGAGTGCATACATTTTGATTGCCGATGCTGCGGTGCTCGCGCTGACCGGGCGATCGCGCTTGAATGACGCACCGATCATCATCGCGCGGATGGCTCTGCTTTCGATCCCACTCTGGCTGATTTTCGAAGGCTACAACTTGCGCCTGCGCAATTGGACCTACGTCGGCGTTCCACACGGTTGGACAGCGATCGTCTTCGGCTACGGCTGGTCATTTGCGACCATTTGGCCCGCAATCTTCGAAACATCGGACCTCGTGCAGGCGCTTCTTCCTCCGTTAGGGGGTAAACCAGTTCGCTTTCCACGACTAACGGACAAGGTCCTCATCGTCGCTGGAGCGCTTTGCCTGATTCTTCCGCTCGTTTTGCCGGTGCACGTTGCGTCACGGCTGTTCGTGCTGGTGTGGCTCGAATTTGTTTTTCTGCTGGATCCGCTGAACCGCCGTCTGGCGCTGCCTTCATTCGTGGGAGATCTATCGGAAGGATATCGACGGCGATTCTATTCGTTTTTCGTCTCCGGCTGGATTTGCGGCTGGTTCTGGGAGTTTTGGAACTATTGGGCCGGCGCGAAGTGGCATTACACTTTCCCGATGTTTCAAAACATCAAGATTTTCGAGATGCCTGCGCCGGGATTTCTCGGCTTTCTTCCGTTCGCGCTCGAATGCTTCACCATGTACGTTACAGCCGCCGGCGTGATTGGCTGGATCAAGCGCGTGAAATGAACTTCATGAGCAAAACCAGATTACGCGTGGTTATCACGGCAGTGGCCCTCGCGACTCTAGCGGTGCTGTCGGCCAGAAGAACTCGCGCAGCGGGCCTCGATATTCCACAGGGTGCGCAGAAGGCGCTTGACGCAATCTATTCCGGCGACGCGCAACAAGGAGCGGGGCTGGCCCGCTCGTTCGAACAGAGTCAGCCGGAAAATCCACTGGGCTACCTGATCGAAGATGAGGCCTTATGGTGGGAACGCTATTGCGAGGCTTGCGAGGTGAAGTGGGGGATCGTCGAAACGTGGGAGCATGACAAGCGGTTAAGCGATGAAGCGTACTTCGCGCTGGCCGATAAGGCGATTGCTCTCGCACAAGCCCAGCTTGCGAAATACGATTCCGCCGACATGCACTTTTACGCAGGAATGGCGGACGCGCTAAAGGTGCGCATGTACGGCTTGCGCGGAGAGAATCGGGCGGCCGCGAGGGCGGGCGTTGCTGCGCGCTCGGAAATGATCGAGGCGCTCAAGCTCGATCCGCATATGGCCGATGCGACGGCGGCGATGGGGATTTACAACTACTATGTCGACACGCTGTCGCCGATGCTCAAGTTTTTGCGCTTCTTGATTGGCATTCCCGGCGGCGACAAACAGGAAGGAATCCGCCAGATGGAAATCGGCATGGCGGACGGCAAGCTGCTGGCGGTCGACGTCCGATTCATTCTGGCTGGCGCCTTGCGCCGGTACGACCGTCAATACCAAGAGGCGATTTCGGTTGCGCAACCGCTCGTAGCCCAATATCCGCGGAATCCGGTCTTCCTGTTGCTGGTCGGTAACTTAAACATGGAACTGGGACGCAACGTCGACGCTCAGCAGTATTTTCGCGCGGTGGAGCAGATCTCACCCGATTCCCCGTGCGTCGCGCATTCGCGGGAACTCGTGCGCTCGTACTCTCCGCGCTAGATCACTGTAGCGGTTGGCTACTGCTCGCGAACCCTCAGCACGTGGTCGGCTTTCACATTGTGCAAATCCTGCACAATTCCGCTCGGCCAGTGGATCTCGATCAACTTTGCGACGGTTTCCTTGCCAAATCCGAAGCGCACAAGGGGCTCGCTGGACGAGGCATAGCCTACGCTTGTGGTGCAGTGGTTGTACAGCTTGCGTCCGCTCGGCAGTGTGACTGCCACTTTCGCGCCTATGCCATCGCGATTGCTGCGCGTGCCTTGCAGCTTCAGAGCGAGCCAGTGTCCTGCGTTGGGAGTAATGTTATGGAACAGGCGCGCAGGCCCATCGACATTTGACACAACCGCATCGACGCGGCCATCGTTGTCGAAGTCCGCGAACGCAACACCGCGATAGTGGCCCGGAATTTGAAAATCGCCTCCCGCGGTCTTTGAAACGTCAACGAAGCGGCCGTCTCCTTCATTTCGAAAAACGGAATTGGGCAAAGCCGTTTCGGTTCCCAGCTCGCGCTCGAGTCCCGGAAAATGCGAATTTGCCGTGAAGAGATCCTTGTAGCCATCGTTATCGAAATCGTACAAACCAGCGCCCCAACCCGTCAGGCCGCGTGTTTCGAGCGCAAGTCCGGAGCTGGTCGTCTCGTCCTCGAAAGCAGGGGCCTTACCTGTGTTCCGGAATAATTGATAGGTGTCGTTGACCATATCCGTGAAAACCAGGTCGGGCAGCCCGTCGTTGTTATAGTCGCGGAAATCGACGCCCATGCTGGCGACCGGTCGCCCGTTGTCGTTCAGCGCCACACCGGCGAGCATTGCGACCTCTTCGAACTTACCGTGTCCGAGATTGTGAAACAGAAAATTGGGCACCGTGTCGTTCGCAACGAAAATATCCTGCAGGCCGTCGTTATCGTAATCCGCGATCGCAACCCCCATCCCTCTTCCAATGTATGCGCCTATTCCGGACGAGGTCGTGATGTCTGTGAAAGTGCCGTCGTGATTGTTGCGAAAGATCTGATCCGGCGTGCCGTGATACGCGCTCGGGTCGCAGTAGAGCGGATGCTGTGGGGTGCCGCAACGTGGCTCAAGATTCGGATCCCACTGGACGTAATTGGTCACGACGAGGTCGAGCCAGCCGTCGTTGTCGATGTCCACCCAAGCGGCCGAATCCGACCACAACTTTCCGTAATGCGGATCCAGCCCTTCGAGCCCTGCTTTCTTCGTAACATCCTCGAATGTGCCGTTGCCACGATTGTGGTAGAGAATGTTGCGATTCACGCCTGCAATGAATATGTCCGGATAACCATCGTTGTCGTAATCGCCCACCGCAACGCCCATCGAATAGCCGTCACCGGCGACGCCAGCCTGTTCGGTGACGTCAGTAAAGGTTCCATCACAATTGTTGCGGAACAGATGGTTTGAATACTGCGCGCCTGTTTTCTTCAGCGACGGCATAGCTGCGCCATTGGTGAAATAAATATCCATGCACCCGTCGTCGTTGTAATCGAGCACTGCTACGCCGCCAAGCATCAACTCCGGCTGATGAAATCCACCGGTGGCGCCGTTGCGCAAGACGAAGTTGAGCCCGGCTCTCTTGGCCACATCCTCGAATTCGATGGGTGAGGCAGAATCAGCGGTACTGGTCACTGTGGCGCGCGTGAGAATGGCGACAGCGGCGCCGAGTAGAAGCGTCAGTGCGATTCGATGCGACGTTCGTAGTCGCGTAGCCATGCGGCCTGTTCTGCCGCCTCCTTTGTGCGGCCTTGCATCTGATAGATGCCGATCAGCAGATTGTGCGCGGCCGGAGCATCCGGCTCCAAGTGCATCGATTCCTCGGCTGCCCGCGCCGCGTCGTTAAGGCGATGAAGCTGCAGCAGCAACTTGGCTTGCCAGAAGTACGCCACCGATGAGTTTGGAACAGCGGCGATCAGATCGTCCACACGGTTCAGCGCTTCGTCTGTCCGCCCAGTTCGGTAAAGGAGTTCGGCGAACGCAAGCTGCAGATCAACATCATGAACGGCAAGTTCATTTCCGTCGAGCGCGCGCATCGCCGTCTCCGCCTCACTCATGCGCCCTAATTTCTCGAGGCAAATCGTGCGGTAGATCTGCGCTTGCGCGGCCCATGTGGCATGCGGATCGAGTTGCAGCGCCTGTTCGATCTGCGGCAGCGCGTTGACGTAATTCTTGTTCTGGTACATGAGCTGGCCATCGAGAAAAGCCTTCTGGGCAGCGGAATCGCTCCGGGCGGTCGCTGTTGCCGACGAGTTTTCTACTCCCGCGGCATTTCCGTTTGCATTCGCACGCTTTAGCTCAATCTGCGCGAGCAATCGCTGCGCCGCATCATATTGCGGATCGCCACTCTGGATGTTCTTCAGCGTGTCTTCCGCCGATGCAAAATCGCCCTTCGCGGCCAGCGCCTGCGCGAGATAAATTTGCACTTCGAGGGACGGATCGAGCTTCGACGCCGCGCGAAAATCATTCACGGCATCGCTGGGCTCACCGGCAAACAGGAAAAACCTGCCTGCCGCGAACTGCTGCTGCGGATCGTCCGAATCGATTTCTGCCCGTGTGCGATAAAGCTGTTTTGCCTGTTCAAATCGATGACCTTCTTCGCCCGGAATGTGCTGCACGCCCATCGAGACTAGGCCGACGGCGGCGCTCACCTTCACGATTGTCACCGGGTCCGCGAGCAGGGCCGCAAGTTGCGGCGCCACGGCCGCGCGTTGAGCCGCGCGGGGACGGATCGCAAAGGCTGCCGTCGCACGCACGAGCGGCTGCGCATCATTCAGCGAGCGTACCACCGCGGCGTACGCCGACGGATCTTCGGGAAATTCGCTGAGATACCCGAGCGCGTTTGAACGGATGAAGGGTCCGGCCGACGAGTCGGAAAGTATCTGCAGCAGGCCGGGAATCGCGGCCGCATCGCCGCTGCGGGCATCGCTGAACGCATCGGCACGCCGGATGAACTTCTGTCCAGAGTTTACGCCGTACCAGACGGTCACTTTTTGGGCCGCCCAGTCAGCGGTCTTGTCCGTATGGCAAACGTTGCAGGCGTTCGGGATTCCATGGCGAACCGTGTTCTCCGGAACGGGAACGCTGATCGAATGGTCCCGCATGCTCGCGTGAATGCTAGTGACTGTCCGCGGCATGTGGCATTCGATGCACGAACTCCCTAGGCTGTTCAAGGCATGGTGCGTGTGCGCGGCGAGCTCCTTCGCAATTGCAGTGTGGCACTGAGTGCAGAGCGCATTGTTGCTTGCGCGAAGCTGCGGATTGCGCGCAGCGTCAACGTCGTGGGGATGTGTGTGGCACGTAAGGCAGGTAGCATGTCCTTGGAGGAAGCACTCGCTTTGCCAGAATGCAGTCGCTTCGTTCGCGAGCCAGCGCGGTCTCCCATCGGGCCAGAATGCGGGGTTCTTCGAGGTCGGTAACCGGTATTCCAGCACCGGAAGGAAATAATCGTAGTAGTTGCCACCAGGCTGGAAGCCGTCGGCATAGATATCGCGCAGCGAATGGCATTGCCCGCACGCCATCGTGCTGCGAGTTGGATCGAGCCTGGCGAGATTGACGATCGAGGTGTCGATTGCCGCGCGCTGGGCGGCGTTCGCGGAAAGAGGCGATCTTCCACTCGGGGCAGCGCTCGCCTGCGCAACATGCTCCTTTCCCGAACCATGGCAGCTCTCGCAGCCGACACCGGAATCTTTCCAAGTGGTGTGATACGCGTCCTGCTGCAGGTCAAAATTCTTCTGCCCGTCGGTGACGTGGCACGACATACAGCTCTTGTTCCAGATTTGAACTGAATCGCCAGCGGATTCGGGATTGTCGACGTCGAGGTTGTGGATCCACTTTTTGCGGATATTGTCCCAGCTGATTGGCAAGACAAGCATGCGACCGTCGCGCAACGTGCTGAGGTACTGCTGAATCCTTCTACCGCCAAGTGTGAAGTCAACCTCGTGCTCCCATGGTTTGCCCGCGAGGTACGATTCCGTCAGGTAGTAGCGACCATTTTCGTGCCGCAGGAGAAACGTCGATCCGTGCAGCGTGATCTTACGCAGCCCGAAATTACCTTCCACGCTCTGCGGCGTCGCCGGCTGCAGCATTTTGCCGTGCCACGATTCGGACCAGAGCCGGAAGGCCGATTGATGACACTGTGCGCACACTTTGGCGCCAACGTATTCTTTGCCGTTTTGAGCGTAGCCGGTTGCAGGGCCAGCGACCTGCGCGTTCGCAGTGCAGGCCGCAAGGAGAACAAGCGCTCCCCAAATGCCTGCCGCGCAACTTTGACTCGCTCGCCTCATCACCAAAAGAAAACGAGGCTATCACCAAATCAATCGGCTGTGAACGAAAGTCGAAGGCATGGCGAATAAGCCTATGTCCGTCCCGATCCGCGCAACCTTACTTCACGAATTGGGGATTGCGTCCGTTGGACCACGGGGCGTAGGTGAGCGCAAAGCGAATGCGATCCGGGATGGGTGGGTGGGAATAGAACAGGAAAACGTCCACTGGGTTCGGACGAGGATCGGATAAGTCGACCTCGCCGAGAATCTCGAATGATTGCGCTGCCACCTCGCCGGAGTCCGGTGTGACTCCGTGCGTGACTTCAAGCCCGTATTGATCGGCCTGATGCTCGAAATAACGGCTGACTGCGCTGGCGATGGGTGTGGCAATGAACGATAAGACGGAAACGAGCAGCAAGAATGCCGGCAGGGATGCCCAATCGCCAACGGACCTGATTTCCCATCGCGTTGCGATTTCCGTATGACGGGACGCCATACCCGTGCCCGGCGAGCGTCGCGGCGCTTCCGTCGTTTCAGCTCTCCGAAGCGCACGCGGCCACCCACCCGGACGCCGCAGCAAGGGGCCGATCATCCAAAAGATCAGGTAAAACAGGATGAACAATCCGACAGCACCGACGGCCATGCCCTTCCAGATGTGATGTAGCACGTAGTGCCCCATTTCGTGCCCAACGACGAATACGATCTGCGGCGCATCCATCGCACGAATGGTGGTGTTCCATACAACGATTCGCTGCGACGCGCCGATCCCGGTGACGTAGGCGTTCAATTCCGTGGTCTTTGCACCAGCATCCATCCAGTACATGCGATTCGGAGGGATGTTTTGCCCTGCGTGATGGACCAGGTCCTCAAGTCGTGTGACCAGCGCCGGATCTTTCTGCTCCAGCGGAACGAACGTGTGGAACATCGGATCAACGACGACAGGTTGCACAAACACCAGAAATGCCATCAGGGGCAGCGAGATCAGCCAGAAATAGAACCACCAGCGCCGAGGCGAACGCCGAATCACGGAGTAAAGAATCCAAACTAGAAACGTACCGGCGACCAGCAAGAAGATTTCCTGCTTGGCCCAGTCCCACGACCACGAGCCCCAACTCTGAATGCTGAGTCCGAATCGGCGGCTTATCCAGTGCTGCGCAACGTCGAGCGGAATCGTGAGCAAGGCAACAGTCAGCAGCAGCAGGGGCGCAAATACCGCGGCTTGCAGGAATTTGACTTGCGAGGCCTTTTCGGCCCAGTCGCGATATTTTGGCGCGAGCCGCCATTTCAGAATCAGCAGGAGGATCAGCCACGAATAAAGCGTGCCAATCAGCGCGCCCCAGAAGAAAATCTGGCCAAGGCGATGCGCCTTGCGCCAGAGCGTGGGAGGCAAGGTGTACTCGGTGACATTCTTTACTTCCCGGCCGGTGGAGGCGGCGCCGGGTGTGTTTTGCTGGGGCTGGCTTGCCGGACCGCTCGAAGGGGCTTGCGGCAACTCAGCCGCTGCATCGTGAGGCGTAGCTGGTTTGATTGCGGCACCTGTGCAGAGTGCGCAGGCGGCGAACGCCAGAATCAGAAGCAATCTTTTCACTGGTCTTTTCACCAAGCCTCGGCAGAATAGAATACAGCTTTTTAAATCGCGCGTGCGCCCCCATGCAGCTGAGGCGGCGCGGTGAACCGCTGTTTGTGCCGCGTCACGCGAGGTGTCTCTTTGGCGTCGTGGGTCCCGGGCAACCTCGCAGAGATTGCTTAGGACGGCTAAAATTGACAGGGAATCAGGGGCTTTGGAGGACGGAAATGATCGGGAAATGGGTTGCCGTCTTACTACTTGCGTCGCCAGCGGGCATTGCTGCCGCCCAGCGGCCCCCGTCCGCCAAACCGGACCAGCAGCAATCGCAGACACAGGACCAGACGGACAGCGAGGGTCAGCAGGATCCGCTCGCCGCGGCCGCACGTCTCGCCCGAGAACAACAGAAGAACCAGGCACGGGCCTCTAAGGTTTGGGACAACGACAATTTGCCGGCGGCGCCCGTCAGCACGGCCGGATCTGCAGCGGCAGGTTCAATGGACCACTCCGCGGGTGGCAACGGAACGGCGGGCCAGCAGGAAGGACCTACCTCGCCGAAAGCTTCGCTGGGAAAAGCTCAAAAAACGGAGCTGCAGGGCGAACTTACCGATGCCAAGGCACACCTCAAGAGCGTCGAGACCGATCTCGATATCGCGACGCGCACATACCAACTCGATCAGGAAACCTACTACAGCAATCCGAACCACGACTCAGACACAGGCGGAGCCGCCAAGCTGAGGAACGAGCAAAGCGATATCGACACGAAAAAACAGGCGGTCGCCGACGCACAGAAGAAGGTCGACGACCTTAACGCGAAGCTGCAAGAAGCCGAAAGCCAAGCCGCCAAATCATCGAAAATACCGGAATAACGGAACCAACTAAGCCCGAGAGCGGGCCTGGATTGCTTCGCGCGACGTCTGTCGCTCCCTTTCGACCAACAAAAGGCCCAATTCCCGCGTCGGGGAACCGAGCTTTTTTTTGATCCCCAAAAAGCCGCGTACCGCTAGAACGTATACATCAAGCCGAACTGCATAACGCGCGGATTGGTGAGCAAGTGCGTGTAATTGCCCAAACTGCTCGCGATATCGACTTCCGGAGCAGCGCTGTATCCGTCGAAGCGAATCTGATTGCCCACATTGAACACGTTCCACTCGAATTCAAGGTTCTGCCCATCGCTCCACGGCATCGTCCATGTTTTCGAAATGCCGAGGTCGGTGCTGGCGTAGCCATCCGCTCGAATTGCGTTGCGAACGCCGGATTCTCCAGGGCTGTTGGGAGCAAATCCGGCGATGCCCTCGCCCTGATTGGAGAACATGTTGTAAACGCACCCAGGGGCGTAGGTGGCGCAGGGAGTCTCCGGGAAGGTGTTCGGGTTGGTCAGCGTCCTGCCCACCGGGATCGGGGAACCCGTCAGGTCAGCTTCGCCGCTAAGCTGCCAATCGGTGGACCATTCCAGACCATCCGAGACACTGACGGGAAAGCCGCTGGTCCAGCGCATAAGCCCGGAAACCTGCCAGCCGCCGAGCGCGGCGTCCAGCCCCTTGCTCATGCCGCTGGCGAAACGCCGGCCGTTGCCGACGGGAACCCGCCAGACCCAGTTAGCATTGAACTGGTGGCGGAGATCGAAATCGGAGTCTGCCCGGAGCTGATTCGGTTCCCATGCATTCACGATTTCGCCGGTGCCGTAGGCGTTGCCCCAGACGCCGACTCTTTCGGCGTCGGAGGCCAGATCAATCGATTTTGAATACGTGTAATTCAGGTTGAAGAGCAAGCCCTGGAACATTTCCCGCTTGAACGTGACTTGCAGAGCGTTGTAGTTCGAGTTGGCCAGAGTCCGCCAAGCGTACAGGGAGGAGTACTGAGCGCTGTAGAAGGAATACGGACCGCCGACGGGATTGTAATCCAGCCCGGAATCCGACGTCGGGATGTCGAGAAGGAAGAGGGCGCTCGTCTCGTTGTGCGAGTAGCAACTGAACAGATCGTACATCGCCTGCACGACAGATGGCGTCGACCCGCCGCTGCAGGCGAGCATGAATGAACCGTTGGACTCCTGCGACTGAACCATGTCGTGCCAGTAAGCCGCCGTGGGCCCGACCATGGCGTCCGTGACAGAGGTGCTGGCGGGAGCGCTTGAGGAATCGTACAAGCTCGCAAGAGCGCCTACAGCCTGATAGTACGTTGTCTTTGATTTTGTATCGACGAGATTCATCGGCTGCGCAACGTCTTCCTGAACGAGCAGGTGCCGGGCGAGGTGTCCGATGTAAGCGACTTCGAGGCTGTTGGACCGGCCAAGCTGCCGTTCGTAGGAAAGCGTCATGGCGTAGGAATAAGGAGTCTTGAGCGAGTTGTCGACGCCCCAGCAAATGCAGAAGCCACCCGTCTCAAGCGTCGAGGGCGGAGTCTCCGGAAACTGGGCCGGCGGCGCAGCTTCATAAATGGTATTGCCGGCCAAGTCGGTCGTCGGAATCGTGTTGAAGTTCGAGACGAATCCCGGTCCTGCTGTCGACTCTACGCGGGGCGCCGTCGAAACCGTTTCGAGACCCGCCGGATTGCTAAGATTCGTGGAGAGACCGAAGGCACCATTCTGGTCGAACGTGGTGGCCAGCTCCTGGCCGAAATGGTCGTTGTCCAGAGCAAATCCTGCCCGAATTACGGATTGGCCGTTGCTTCCTAAAAGCTTTTCCAACCAGCCTCCCTGCGCCTGTGGCGACCAAGCAAGAGAAATACGGGGCGCGAAGTTTTTCTTTTGCCAGCTGTAATAGCCTGGCTTGCCATACGACGGCCCCGCGAGACCGAACTGCAAAAGGGGAATTTGATTGTCCGGTATGCCTTGCTGCATATCCTGATCGCGCTCTGCGAACCACTGCTGCAAGCCGACCGTAGGCGCGACCTGCTGCCCTTTGGTCTCCCACACAGGCGACATCAGTTCATAGCGGAGTCCGTAGTTGAACGTGAGATTCGGTTTGATCTTCCACGAATCGCCCGCGTAGAAGTCATATTCATCGGAAGCCCAATTCCGCACCACCGGAGCACCCTGGTTGAGTGCGGTTCCTGTGCCATTTGAGCTGACGCGGTAATTGTATTGGGCATTCACCTCCGTCACGATGCCCAACATGCCCATCAGCGGGAAGTCGTAGCTATTGTCGAAACCTGAGTCAACGACGGGATAGCCGGCGTTGTCAGGCGAAAATGGGCTGTTTGTGTTGGCAAAGCCGGCCGTGTCTAACCATGAGGCGTTCGCAATGGCATAGCTGAAAGAAGTGCCCAGACTGCTGGAGTCGTTCCGCAGAATGATCACGTCCGTGCCGAAGGTCAGCGAGTGGTTGCCCTTGGTCCAGGAGACATCATCGACGAAATTGTTAACGGGGAGGGTGTAAAAGTCGCCGTAGTCGATGTCTTGGTCGAGGCCACGAACATAGATCCAAGGCTGATCGCTGACGCCTTGGGAGCTAAGACTCTGTTTAGTTAAACCATACCTAAAGTTGTTCACCACGCCCGAGCCCAATAGCGCCGTATAGCCAGCGACCATTCCTTTGCTTCGGTCGAGGGTGGTTACTTCAGGCGAGGTGCCTGGCAGGAACTCGTCTCCCGGGGTGATATCGTCCCGTCCGCTGCCGCGCCAGAAAAGCGTCTGTGTTCCGCTCGAATTGAGCTTGTAATCGACCCGTCCGACGAGCCACTGGTCTCGCTCGTACACCGGAGAGGCAAAGCGGTATCCAGAATAGTTCAAGCCGTCTCCAACGCTGGAGTCGTTTGGCGTTGGGTAAGTCTGGAAGTACTGCAAAGAGGCTTGACTTGGGCCGATCCCGAGAGGATCCATGGCCGCCAACTGCGTCGGGCCCAGGGCGTAATTGCCCGGCGCGACGTTATAGCTCTTGCCGCTGGCGCCGGTGACCGAGCCGCCAGGACACGAAGAAGAATCCGCGCAGACGTACTGGATGATGCCGTCGCGAAGCGTGGGTGTCGGCACCGTGCGGACCACGCTATCTCCTTCGGCGCGACGGTGACCTTCATAGTTCAAGAAGAAAAACAGCCGGTTTTTCTTGACGGGTCCGCCCAGATCGCCACCGTATACGTTTCGAACCAGGTGCGGCGGCGTATTTGCTGCCCCATCCACTGCTTCCGAGGATTTGATGAACCAATCGTTGGCCTCGCCGATTCCGCTGCGATTGAATTCATAGAGATTCCCGTGGAACTGGTTCGAGCCGCCTCTCGTGACGAGTCCGACCTGCCCGCCGGCGGAGCGGCCCTCATCGATGCCATAATTCGAGGTCGACACGCGGAATTCTTGAAGAGACATCATCGGCACGGGAAGTACGGACTGAAAAGCACCTCCTGTGGCCTGTTCATTGTCATCGACGCCATCCAGAGTGACATTACTTTGGTCGCTGCGCTCGCCGTTCACAGCACCGCTCCGCGTGTCTGCTGTCGTATCAATGTCTGTGCGGTCGGAGGTGTAGACGACGCCGGGCTGGAGGCTCAGCAACTGCACCACGTCACGTGCCTCAATGGGAAGCTGCTGGATCTGCAGTTCGCCCATCGTGTTGCCGGCGCTGGCATCCGTCGAGTTCACCACGGGAGCCTGTTCCGTCACGGTGACCGTCTCCGCCGCTTGTCCGATTTTCATTTTCACGTCGACGGTAGCCGGAAGATCGACGAGCAGTTGTATCCCGGTCTGTTGGTACTTCGCGAATCCGGATGCCGCAACGTCCAACAAGTACGTGCCTGGGGTTACCTGGGCGAAAGCATAGTTCCCCTGGGCGTCCGTTGTGGTTGCACGCGCCAGGTTTGTGGCGGGATTTGTCAGGCGCACCATCGCATTGGGAATCGCGGCGCCGCTTGGGTCGGTTATGGTGCCACGCAAAGATGTCGAGGCCTGCCCCCAGGCGGTCGGAACTGCCACGAGAACTAAGAGGACAAACACGGTAGCCCATATCACACGGCCGGAAAGAGCTTTCACAAGTCACCTCCAAGAAACGCCTCCGCGTGCTGGCCTTCGCGGAACGTTACGCATGCAGAGAAATTCGTTGAGGGTGTGGACACTTCAAGGACAATGGTGAACACCGCGGCAAGACTTAGCGCAAGGACTGAAGCCAAGAAGGGCTTAGATAGCTACGCCCGCCGCCAGCGCAAATCT
>Ga0335075_10002856_pt1 | contig 27589 bp, 17 predicted proteins | sample Lox_Sample_24_FD_206723 | JGI IMG/M metagenome (GOLD analysis project Ga0335075, IMG submission 206723) | Soil microbial communities from Loxahatchee National Wildlife Refuge, Florida, United States - Lox_Sample_2.4 | ecosystem: Environmental > Terrestrial > Soil > Wetlands | place: USA...
ATCAACTTTATAATAGTATAATTACAGCTCATGCTATACTTATGATCTTCTTTATGGTTATGCCTGCATTGATAGGAGGTTTTGGTAATTTTCTATTACCTTTAATGGTAGGAGGGCCTGATATGGCAAAAGAAAAAGGCCCTTTGGTTATAATATATAGTTTAATTTTTTACAAGGATGAGTTACATTTCTGAATAACTAAATAAAAAATAACTATATTAATATTTGGTTTCAATTATTGTTTACTTTGTTTAGTTTTAATATCTCTGAACGTTTTGTAGTTAAATATAAGAAAATGATCTTTAATTTACATTCGCTTTTGGAAAATATTTTTTTATTTGTAAATTATACTTATGGTTTTTACATTTGGGCTATTTTTTCATCAATATTACAAATTAGCTTAATCTTACTTTATTTAATTGAATTTAAATTTTTATATGCTCGTTTAATAATTTGAATTTTATTTTTAATTAGCTTTTTTATGGTATTATTTATATCTATTCTCAATAGTCCTGTTTTCTTTGATATTATTTATTGTATAAATGATAATGACATTCATCTACACGGACATGTTTCTTTGGATAAAGGAGCTGGACAGGCTATAGGTCAAGGTATTAGCACCGTGGGAACTCAAATAGGTTTAGGGGCTTCTATAGTAGGTGTGAGTGGTGCTGTAGGAAAGGCAGTAACAAAAAGTGGTATGCCTCCTCTACAAAAAGCTGGCTTTATTTTAGGTAGTGGATTAGTAGCTGGTATAGGTCATTCATGAATAAGTAATGTTAATAGAAAGATGGTTACAGCTGAGAATGCAACTAATTTAAATAATAATATTGATCCTACTATAAGTAGGCTTGTGGAGGATAATCACATAAGTCCTTTACAAGAGTTTCTATTCAATGGGCAAATGATGAATTATGTTTTGTTAGGTATAGTCTATTTAATAATAATACAATTAGTTTTTAAATTATACTTTAAACATAGCGTTAATTTGAACTTGTCAAAATACTTAGGTAATAACTTTAATGATAAAACTCAATATTACTTAAATAAGATAATCCTTTTAAATAAAAGGATGAGCATTTTTTGAATTTGATTTGGATTTGTAGTAATAATATTTGGATCAAGTATTGAAATGTACGCTCTTTTTAAGATATGTATCAATCTGGATAGTTTTATAAATGCACATATATCATTTAATCCTAATTTTGAAAACAATAGTACACATATTTCTGATAGCTCAATTAAGAATATATTGTTAAATTTAAAAGTAGTTAATTATGTATCTTTAGTTTCTATAGTTTTATTATTACTACAAATAATATTTAAGTTTCACTTACATAAAGATATAAATAATATTTATATCTGATTAGTATTATTATTATTAATACTATCTCTAGCCTTTTCTGCTTATACATATGCTGATTTATATACTAATGTAGATAGTTACGTAAATATATATAATAATCTAAGAAATCAATAACAAACACTAATAAAATTATTAAATATCGTTTTAATTTTATTTGGTCTTTTTATAAAGGGATATTAACAGTAAATAACAATAATAATATGATTAAAACAATAAATATTAGTAAAAATAATAAATTTAATTCTTACTTAGCTGGTTTATTTGAAGGTGATGGGCATATTTGATTTTCTAAAAATAGTTTAAAAAAACGTCACAATCCGAGATTTTGTATAACTTTTAACTTAAAAAATGAGCTGTTAGCTAAAAAGTTGCTTGAAATAATAGGTTATGGATTTATAAGGTATAAACCTAAGGATAATGCTTGTGTTTTAGTTGTTTCTCCTATGAACGGATTAGAGAGAATAGTTGGATTAATTAATGGTAAATTAAGAACTCCAAAAATTGTTCAGCTTTATACTTTAATTGAATGATTGAATAAAAATCATAATTTAACTATAACAAAGCTTCCTTTAAATAAAGGAGATTTAGGTAAGGACAGTTGATTAGCAGGTTTTATAGATGCTGATGGTAGTTTTTCTATAAATCATACTAAATTAGAAAGTGGAGCTAAGAAGAGAAAGATTTCCTGTAGATTAAGAATAGAACAAAGAATGTGTGACCCTATAAGTAAAGAGAGTTATTTTGATGTTTTAACAGAAATATCTAAATTTTTATGTTGTAATTTAAATATCCGTAAACAAAAATCTACAGGAAATAAATATTTTAATATGTCTGCATCAAGTAGAAAATCTTTGCTTGTAATATTGAATTATTTTAAATATTTCCCTTTATATTCATCTAAATATCTAGATTTTAAGGATTGAGAGAGAGCTGCTATTTTGATTTTGAATAAAGATCACTATAGTAAAAAAGGAATTTTCGAAATAGATTTACTTAAAAACAGTATGAACTTAAAAAGAACCTTATTTAATTGAGATCATTTAAACAATTTGTATTAATAATATGTATTATAACCAAAAAATTTGGAAATGCCGTGTAAAATTGTAAAATTTTATATTATTACTTCGCTATATGCATGGAATCTCTCGAATAATTTATTAATTAAATGTAGATAAATTATTTTTAACAGATATATATACACCTAATTGAACTTAATAGTTATAAAGTTGGTTGTTCCAATTGAATTAGTCGTAAAAATTATATATACATGGGAGGAATATGCAGGAAACCAAAAGATTTAATTAAATCTTAGTAGGATCCTCAGAGACTACACGCGAAGTTCCTTAGTATAATAAATAAGTATTGTACTAAGGATAAAGACATAGTCCGTTTAGGCAGGAAACTGCTTAAGTATAAGATTTCCAAGACTTAATAATATAAGTTTCTGATTATTACCACCTAGCTTGTTATTATTTATATTTGCTAGCTGTATAGAAAATGGGGCTGGTACAGGATGAACTCTTTATCCTCCATTATCAGGTATACAAAGTCATAGTGGACCTAGTGTAGATTTAGCTATATTTGCTCTACATTTAGCAGGAGTAAGTAGTTTATTAGGAGCTATGAATTTTATAACTACAATACTAAATATGAGAGCTCCAGGTATAAGACTACATAAATTAGCATTATTTGGTTGATCTGTATTAGTTACAGCGGTTCTTTTATTATTATCTCTTCCTGTATTAGCTGGAGGAATAACAATGGTTTTAACAGATAGAAATTTTAATACTTCATTTTTTGAAACAGCTGGAGGAGGTGATCCTATATTATATCAACATCTTTTCTGATTTTTTGGACATCCTGAGGTTTATATATTAGTAATACCAGCTTTTGGTATAATTAGTACTACAATTTCAGCTGCTTCAAATAAAAGTATTTTCGGTTATCTTGGTATGGTTTATGCTATGATGTCTATTGGTGTTTTAGGGTTTGTGGTTTGAAGTCATCACATGTACACTGTAGGTTTAGATGTAGATACAAGAGCTTATTTCACAGCAGCTACGTTAATTATTGCTGTACCAACAGGAATAAAAATATTTAGTTGATTAGCTACATGTTATGGAGGATCATTGCATCTTACATCTTTTATGTTATTTGCATTAGGTTTTGTGTTTATGTTTACTATAGGTGGACTTAGTGGTGTTGTTTTAGCTAACGCATCACTTGATATTGCATTCCACGATACTTATTATGTTGTTGCTCATTTCCATTATGTATTAAGTATGGGTGCAGTGTTTGGTCTATTTAGTGCTTGATATTTCTGAGTGCCTAAAATATTAGGGGTAGATTATGACTTATTATTAAGTAAAGTGCATTTTTGAATTTTATTTATAGGAGTTAATTTAACATTTTTCCCTCAACATTTTTTAGGATTACAGGGAATGCCTAGAAGAATTAGTGATTATCCTGATGCTTTTGCTGGATGAAATTTGATAAGTAGTTTTGGATCTATAGTGTCAGTAATAGCTACTTTACTATTTTTATATATAGTTTATCATCAATTAGTTAATGGAGAGCCTGTAGGAAGATATCCTTGATTTGTACCTCAATTCTTTTTTGATTATATACAAATTATATTAAGTAGATTGTATAATAGTTTAGAGTGATGTTTAAATAGTCCACCTAAACCACACGCATTTGTAACTTTACCTCTTACATCTAATTTTTTTATATATTAATCTAATTAAAAAAATATATGTATATCTTAATTATGTATATACATATATATATATGTATGTATATATTCCCATTAGCTTAAAGGTAGAGCAGAATACTTCTAATATTTGGATATAAGTTCGAGTCTTATATGGGAGTCAATTAATTATAATATATGTATATATATATATATAATTAATGTAATAATTAATTTTAGTTTTAATATCTCTGAATGTTCTATAACATAATAAAAAATGGTTTTTAATTTAATAGTAACCCCCTTAGATCAATTTGAAATAAGAGATTTATTAAGTATAAATGCACCTATATTTGCAGATATACATATTTCACTTACAAATATATCTTTTTACTTAATAGTATGTTTTTTTCTACTAATAAATTTCAATTTATTAAGTAATAACTTTAATAAATTGATACCTAATAGTTGATCTATTAGTCAAGAATCTATATATGCTACTATTCATAGTATAGTGGTTAATCAAATTAATGAAAAAAAAGGACAAGCATATTTTCCGTTTATTTATGGATTATTTATGTTTATTTTAATAAATAATTTAATAGGTATGGTGCCTTATAGCTTTGCTTCTACAAGTCACTTTGTTTTAACATTTTCTTTAAGTTTCACTGTGGTATTAGGTGCAACAATATTAGGTTTTAAAGAACACGGTCTTAAATTTTTTGCATTATTTGTACCAGCAGGTTGTCCATTAGGTATACTTCCTTTATTAGTAATAATTGAGTTTATTTCATATTTAACAAGAAATGTTTCGTTAGGTTTAAGATTAGCTGCTAATATATTTTCAGGACATATGTTATTAAATATATTAAGTGGATTTACGTATAATATAATGAATTCAGGATTTATTTATTTATTTATATCTCTATTACCTCTAGCATTTATAATAGCATTTTCTGGTTTAGAATTTGCAATAGCGTTTATTCAAGCTCAGGTCTTTGTAGTACTTACTTGTACTTATATAAAAGATGCTCTTGACTTACATTAAATTGACACTAAGCTAATTTAAATATTTTTTAATTAGATGTTTAATATTAAATATGTTTTTAAGTATTATAGTTTTTAAATTACGATTTTTATATTATAAAGATATATACATGTTGAAGGAAAATCTGATGCTTAATTAAATATATAAAGGATAAAAATTAATATTAGGATAACAGGGAATATTTCGTATAAAAATAATTGTTTTTATTATATACATATTGAACAATAAAGTATATATTAGGCTTTAATTTAGTATAATGTTATATAACTAAAATCAGGTTATTTATATCTTTATATTACATAAATGTATACATATATATATAAATTAGTACTATATAATTAATAGTAAAAAAAATGAATATTTTTATAACACATTATATATATAATACATAATTATATTTATATATTTATTTATACATATACTGTTTAATGATAATGTATAAATAAATATATATATACATAAATAAAATGATTTATTTATCAACATTTATTTCTATTATTGAAGTAATATTATTATCTATTCCTGTTTTATTGGCAGTAGCTTATGTAACGGTAGCGGAAAGAAAAACGATGGCAAGTATGCAAAGAAGACTAGGACCAAATATAGTAGGTTATTATGGTCTTTTACAAGCATTTGCTGATGCTTTAAAACTTTTATTAAAAGAGTATGTTTCACCTACACAAGCAAATCTTATATTATTTTTTTTAGGTCCTATAATAACATTAATATTCTCATTATTAGGATATGGTGTTATACCGTATGCACCAGGATTAACTATATTTGATTTTGATTTGGGTATATTATATCTTTTGGCTGTATCTTCATTAGCTACATATGGGATTTTATTAGCAGGATGATCTGCTAACTCTAAATATGCTTTCTTAGGTTCACTAAGAAGTACTGCTCAATTAATTAGTTATGAATTAATTTTAAGTTCAGCTATATTATTAATCGTCTTTTTAACAAGTAGCTTAAATTTAACTGTTAATATAGAGTATCAAAAAATTATTTGATTTGTAATACCTTTATTTCCAATATTTATTATATTTTTTATAGGTTCTGTTGCAGAAACAAATAGAGCTCCTTTTGATTTAGCTGAAGCGGAATCAGAACTAGTTAGTGGTTTTATGACAGAACACGCAGCAGTAATATTTGTTTTTTTCTTTTTGGCCGAATATGCAAGTATAATGCTTATATGTATTTTAACTAGTATATTATTTCTAGGAGGGTATTTACTTAATGTTGTTCCTTTACTTTATATATTGTATTTTTTAGATATATTAAGTATGGTAATAATTAATATTTTAGATTATTTTATCTCAATTATGTTTTATGAGAATATTAATACTGTTAATAATTATTTAGATTATTTTAATAATGAACATTTCAAGTACTTTACAGAATCATTAAACAATAATATAATTATAAATAATCCTTTTGTAGAAGGTATAATTTGTGGTGTAGTATTGGGAATAAAATCATCTATTATGGTATTTGTTTTTATTTGAGTTAGAGCTAGTTTTCCTAGAATACGTTTTGATCAATTAATGTCTTTTTGTTGAACTGTATTATTACCGTTAGTATTTGCTTTTATTATACTGGTACCATGTATTTTATATAGTTTTGAAATATTACCAAACAATATATTAATATAAAGTTATAAATTAATACATAATAATTATAGTTATAAAAATTAAATCATTAATATTATTAATACTAAAGCTATTGACTTGTATTAAATCATATTATTAATACAAATTAAAAGGTATTTAATATACAATTATATTAATAAAAAAAAAAAAGAAATTAGCTTAATTGGTAGAGCAACCGTTTTACACACGGAAGGTTAAGTGTTCAAATCACTTATTTCTTATTATATATGAGTAGATACATATATATATATATTATATTAAATTGAGTTTGATGATGGCTCTGATTGAACGCTATCCAAATGCTTGACACATGCTAATTGAACGATATTTTATTTTTTAAAATAAAGTAGTGTACAGGTGAGTAAATAATAATTTAACTACCCTAAAGTAAGGAATAAATTCCTTATATTAAACACATATATGTTTATAGTGAATGTATATGTATCTATTAAAAAAAATATTTGCTTTAGGTTGTTTATAATTGTTTCAAATAAGTAATAGTCAAAGTAATACTTTAACTAGCTAATATTTGTAGTCAAAACTGAGAAGTTTATTGATCACATTGGGTCTGAAAAAACCCCAATACGTATAGTACAGCAGTGAGGAATATTGGTCAATAGTCTAAGGACTGAACCAGCAACTTGGAGGAATGCATAGCTTTAAAAAGCTATAATAATAATTATTGTCTATGCAAAAATTCTAGATAAAATAATGATAAAGGACAATTTTTTATCTATATGTCTTGACTAAATCTTGTGCCAGCAGTCGCGGTAATACAAGAAAGACTAGTGTTATTCATCTTTATTAGGTTTAAAGGGTACCTAAACAGTATGTTAAGTCTTAAAATAGAGAACAAATATTACTAGAGTTTTAATATGAGAGGTAAATGTAAGTACTATTAATGAAGAGATGAAATTCTTTGATATTTTTAGGACTGGTAATGGTGAAAACAATCCTCTATGTATAAACTGACGTTGAGGGACGAAGGCTTGGGTAACGAATAGGATTAGATACCCTAATAGTCCTTGCAGAAAATTATGAATGCTATAAACTAGTTATATATTAGTTTATAAATGAAAGTGTAAGCATTTCACCTCAAGAGTAACGTGGCAACACAGAAACTGAAATCATTAGACCGTTTCTAAAACCAGTAGTGAAGTATGTTATTTAATTCGATAACCCACGAAAAACCTTACCACAATTTGAATATAAATTAATTTTAATTTATACAAGCGTTGCACGGCTGTCTTCAGTTAATGTCGTGAGATTTGGTTTGATCCATTTAATTAACGTAAGCCCTATCTTTATTTATTTTTAATAAAGATGTTTAGCATTATACTGTATTTTATAAAAGGGACTAAGACAAGTCATCATGACCTAAATTTAATTGTGGGCAATAGACGTGCTGCATATTATTATACAAAAAGATGCAAAAATGAAAATTTGAGCTAATCTTTAAAATAAGATATAATATTAATTATAGTCTGTAACTCGACTATATGAATAAGGAATTACTAGTAATCGTGAATCATTTTGTCACGGTGAATTTTATCTTAGATAGGTACTAACCACTCGTCAGGCGCTGAAAGAAATATGTGCAATAAGTTTGATTTTTATTATTTTGTATTTTATAAAATGGTATAATAAAATTATAATTGGTAATCTTCGTATGCATGATTTCAATTGGTGTTAAGTCGAAATATGGTTCGTGTAGTGGAAATTGCACGGGATTAATAAATATAAACAATATCCCCTCTATTAATTAAAAAAGTTTAAAAGATATATTATATATCTTAAGCCTTTATAGCTCAAAGGTAGAGCGAAATACTGTTAATATTTTGGTTGAATGTTCAATTCATTCTAAGGGCTAATAGTGCAATAGCTATTTTGTTTTTAAACAAGATTCAAATAATAGTATTTTTAATAAATAATTTTAGTATTATGTATATAATATTTTAGAATATTATATATGTTGTAGACTAACGGTAAGTCATAAATTTTTGGTATTTATATATGAGTGTTCGAATCACTCCAACATAACTTATTTTTTTTTATTAAAAAAAATAATTTTATTTAATTGCTATGTTTTATAACCTTATTTATAGCCTTATGTTATAATATAATATGGTAATACTATTTATTATGTGAAATAAGAGGTTTACAATAAATTAATAAGTTAGTAATTAATACTTTATTTGTTCTGTTAGATAATTATCTTAATGGTTATAAAATTCAATTTTTAACTTTAATTTCTTTAGTTTCTTTTTTATGTGGAATATTCGTTATAATAAGTAAGAATCCTATTATATCTGTATTATTTTTAATAGGTTTATTTTTATGTATATCAGCGTACTTAATGTTATCAGGAATGAATTTTATAGGAATAGCTTATCTTTTAGTTTATATAGGAGCAGTTTCTATTTTATTTATATTTATTTTAATGTTAATAAATGTTAGAATATCAGAATTGCAAGGTAACACTAACAATAGTTTACCTTTAGCTTTAATAATAGGTATTTTTCTTTATTATTTTTTGTACAAAATACTACCTTTTAATAATTTAAGTATTAGAGATAATGAACTTATGGATATTATATATTTAAATAACAATGAAAATTTATATGTTACTTCTAATGTATGAGATAAAATATTAATAGATATTTCACATATAGTTAGTATAGGTAATGTTATTTATACTAATTATTTTTTATGAATTATTATAGCATCTATAATATTATTGTTGGCTATGGTGGGAACTATTATTGTAACGATAAAGTCTTAATAAGTGTAAATATATATATACATATATGTGTATATAAAGATCTTAGTTTAATGGTAAAACATATGCCTTTTAAGCATTAGTATTTGGGTTCAAGTCCTAAAGATCTTATTAATAGGAAAAAACGGCTATAAGTTAATGGTAAACTGGTCGTCTTCCAAACGATATATACTGATTCGAATTCAGTTGGCCGTAAAATCAAGGGTTAGTAGTTAATAGGTAAATAACTTTCTTGTCACGAAAGGAGATGTCGGATCGAAACCGATCTAACCCGATAAATAATATGAGGAAAAGTCGCTACGGGTAAGGCAAGATATTTGCTAAATATTGTGTTTTAACACTTAGATGTTCAAATCATCTCTTTTCCGTAAATTATTTTTAATTGTATAATTATTTAATAAAAGAGTATAGTTTAATAGGTAAAATAGGAAGCTTCAAACTTCAAATTTTCTGTTCAAGTCAGAATACTCTTGCTCTATTAAAAATTAACCTCATAGATTTCTTAACTTAATAGGCAAAGTGTACTTTTGATAAGAGTATGTTCGGCGTTCAAATCGTCGAGAAATCAAATATTTCTGTCTTATTTATTAAGCATGTTAGTTTAATGGTAAAACAATACTTTTCGAAAGTATTTTTATGAGTTCAATTCTTATATATGCTTTATAGTTTTATTAAACGTATATATATATATATGAATCAAAAGAGAATTGACCGAGTGGTTTAAGGTGATAAGCTTGAAACTTATTTGGTTTAATAAGACCACATCCGTTCGAATCGGATATTTTCTGTATAGTTATATATATATATATATATATATACGGGTTAGAACCTGGTTGGTTAGGTGCCTCATTTGGGTTGAGGATTAGTTATGTTCGAATCATAATGACCCGAAAATTTTAATATATATTTATAAAACTATATTTAATGTCTTTTTATTAACTATAATATAGTTGATATGTAAAGTATAATCTCATTATATTATATATATAATATGATGGAAAGTATAAAAAGAAACTATTAATGGATGAATAGCTATATGTTAAAGGAAATTTTTGAGTAAATGTATTAATACATTTATCTTTATCCTTAGATAAATTATGTTTATAAACAAAGCAAATTGAAATATCTTATTAGCTTTAGGAAAATAAATTAAATAAGATTCTATTATTAGTGTGAATGAAAGTAGAAAAGTTTTTAGGTAAAATGGATATAATCCGTTTGAATAGAGAAGAACCTTCTTCTAAAACTAAATATAACATATAAGCGATAGTGAATAGTATCATGAGAGAAATTCTTGAAATAGTAGTTTTATAAGCAGCTCAAATAAGATTTAATTAATTGATAAGAGCGTACCTTTTGCATAATGGGTCAGCAAGTTAAATTTAAATGCAAGCAATAGATACAAAAAAATGTATGTTTGCCTAGATAAATCAATTATTAAATAATAATTAAGTATTTAAATTTAGACCCGAAATCTAGTGATCTTACTATAATCAGGATTATAAAAGTTCGAATGGGTTATCGTTGTAAAGATATCCAATGAATTATGGTAAGTTAGTGAAAGACAAAACTGACTAGAATAGCTGGTTTTCTGCGAAACCTATGTAAGTAGGTCATTTAAATAACATCTTAATAGGTACAGTATTTTATTTCGATAAATTAGATAATAATTTGTTATTTGATTTATATATATCGGGGAATTTTAAATATTTTACTGAAGTATAAAAGATCTCGGAAAGATAAAGATGTATGTTAAATAATCGGACATAGTACGATAAGGTTGTATGTCAAAAGGGAAACAGCCCAGAACAAGAGTTTAAGGTTCCATAATTATTGTTAAGTGAAAAAAAGGAAGTTTTCTTCAAAGACAACCAGGAAATAGGCTTAGAAGCGGCCATTTTTTAAAGACCTCGTAACAGAGCACTGGTCTAAAAAAATCATTGTTAGAAGCGCCAAAGATATAACGGATCTAAACAATATACTGATACTTTGTGTATAAATGTATATATATTTTTATTAAATATTAATTTATTATATTTATAGGGTAGCAGAACGTTGAATAAATGTAATACTTTTTTATCTATTAAGTGCATATTTCAAGTGATAATGCTGACATGAGTAACGAAAAAGGTTTTTTTATAAAAGATACCTCGCCTAAAGCTTATGGTTTTATTTAATTAACGGCCTCTAAGTGAAAGAATAAAGGATGTACTTATAAATTAATAAATTAAAGTAAATGAAGTTATAATTGTATTTTTTATTTATTACCCAAAGGATAACACGATGAGATATAATATGTTAACATCTAAATAAGTACTTAGATGTTCAGGAAAATTTTATTAAACCGTACCTAAATACTATCACTAGTAAGCAAGTAGAGAATACGAAGGCGTTTGAGTTAATAATCATTAAGGAACTCGGCAAATTAACTCCGTAACTTAGGGAGAAGGTGGGCCATTCATTTTAATTAATATTAAAATGAAGAGGAGGCACAGAATGATGTTGTACGACTGTTTAATTAAAACAAAGCACTTTGCGTAAGATGATAAATCAAAGTATTGAGTGTGATTTCTGCCCTATGTCGGCTGGTTAACGAATTTTCTTTATTGACTAATATAAGTTAGGTTTTGAAGGAAACCCCGATCAATGGCGGCCTTACCTATAAGGGTCTTAAGGTAGCGGAATACCTTGGCCGTTAAATGCGGTCTTGCATGAATGATGTAACGATACAACAGCTGTCTCAATGATTAGCTCAGTGAAATTATAATAGCAGTGCAGATACTGTTTACCTCTAGTTAGACGAGAAGACCCTATGCAGCTTTACTGTTACTAATTACTGGGTATAATATAACAAATTTTAGAGTAAAAGGTAATTGTTTAGATAATAATGAAACACCTTTATTTTGTTTATTATATTTTGTATTTATTGTTGTATTTACTTAATATTATGAGGTTGTGACCTTAAGTGAATAGTTTTTATTTTGAGGAAACTGTGGTTATAAGAACTTTATCATAACTAAGTTAATTTATTTTATTTATTATAATATAATTTAGTTATGATATATACAATAAATCACTAATTCTATTATGAGATTTTAAGATAATATATTATTCTATCTTTATATAGAAAACAGTTGCTAGTAGACGGTTTATGCGGGGCACAGATCCCATAAAAAGTACCTGGGTATATCCAAAATTCATATTGTAAAAGTTATATTATATATTGTAGTATATTTTTATTTCTTTATTAATACAGAATTTATTAATACAGTTATATTTTTATTTAGTTAGAGTTATTTAATTTATTTTAAGTAAGATTTTTATTATAAGGAAAATAATTGTAAGTTAAATATTAAGTTTATAATGTTTATATTTGTATTGTTGATTATAAATAAGTATTAACAATATAACATTTAAGTTTACTTAGAAAGTTTAATGGCTTAATCTTGCTTTACTGATTGATTTACATATCTTTCAGTTGCGTAAGCAGGGCATAAGATCACAAGACGCAATAAGGAAAGGTCTTGGATTGTTGAAAAAGCTACGCTAGGGATTAGAGATTAGTCCTCCAATATTATTATTATTGGTTTTAACTGGAAAAATTTCAAGAAGAACTTATTTTGTAAGTATACTTGAAGCGAAGCTTTGTTGGATAAATAATTGAGCTTTTATAAGTGTAATTATTATTTTAATAAAAGAACGTTCAACGACTAATAATAAAAATTAGAAAAACTTTTTTTTTTAGATATATGTTTATAACATTTATTTGGTTTTTATTTACTTTCAGCTATTTATTATGTTTTATTTAATTAATTTATTTTGTGTTTTTGTTAGAAGGTTTAGTTTATTGATATTATTTTTATTATGTATATATTAAATGAAAAATCTAAAAATAGAAGTAGCACTATTAGAAATTTAGAAATTGAAAATTTAAATAACAGTATTTATTTAAGAAGAAAACGTTTAAAAAAAGGTCAATTAAAACATTATCCTAGTTCAGTGAAGGAATGATATAATAGTGTCTATAAATATAAAAAAGATAATTATATAAATATATTACCTTTAAAAGATAAAATAGTATATAGATTATTTGATGTTTATTTTAATTTTTTAAGAAATTATAAATATAATAGTTTATCTATGAACAAAATATTCGTAGGTAGACCTGAAATTAAACACTTTAGTAATAAGATTAATATTACTATATATATTTATAATAAATGGATTAAATATTTTTTCGAGTTGACAAATAATAGGCTTAATCAAAAACTAACAGTGCTTTTTAGAAAATTTTTAATAAGATTATTTGGTAATAAATCTATTCTATTACTATATAAATATATATGTATTTATTTTGAAAATGCAGATTTGTCTAATAAACATCTTTTGAATGGAAAAGTGAAAGTAATAAATAAAAGTATATTTAAAGAGTCTATATTTAACATAGAAACAAAAAGGTATTTATATTTATGTTTAATGAATTACTTTTTTTATTATATTAGATTTCCTAAAATGATGAATATTATGAAAAAAGTAATATTTAATCTAAAAGAAGAAAGAGTAAATAATTTAATAATGGTACTAAAACACTTAGAGAAAATATATTCTAAGAAATTAAAAATTAATTCTTTAATTTATTTAATAAAATTAATAAATATATATTTAATGATAAATAAGCTTTTAAAAAGTATTTATTTATTAAAATGATTTAAGAGAAATATCTTTTTTAATATATATAAATTTAATATTAGAAACTTATTAATTGTAAAAGATTGTATAAATAAGTTGTATAATAAAAAAATAGAAGTTAATATAGTTAAATTAAAATATTTATATTTAGATGGAAATATATTAGCTCTAGCTATTGTTAAAAAATTAAAGAATAGAAAAAGAAGAGTATTAAGAGTTATAAGAATGGCTTTAAGGTTATCAAAAAAACCTTATTTTAATAAATTTTATTCTGATTATTTAAATACTAATAGTTTAGATAATACATTTATAAGAAAAAATATAAATTTTTCATTAAATGATGATTATTTGCTTTTAAATAAAGATTTAATATGTAAACCTATATCATATAAAAGCCGTCTTGTTTTTTATTATTTGAATCATAAAATAGTAAGTGGTATGAAATTACAAGGTACAGGTAGATTAACAAAACGTTTAACAGCTTCAAGATCTATATCTAAATCTATAAGTAAGGGTAGCTTGAAAAACAAAGTATCTTCTTATAACGGTTTATCTACGGTAGTATTAAGAGGTTATGTTAAGTCAAATTTACAATATACTAATATTAATTCTTGTAATCGTATTGGAGCATATGGTATAAAAAGTTGAATTAGTAATTTTTAATTAAAAATTATGTTGTTAATTCTTTTTATAGTTATCATATTTTGTCTATTGAATAAAGTATAATAAATTGAAAAAATAGTCTGAACCATTAAAAAAAATGGGAAAAAAGATAAATCTTTTTGTTAATAGATTGAACAGGCTGATTGCGCCAGAGAGTACAAATTGAGTGCGCAGTTTGGCACCTCGATGTCGGCTTAGCTCATCCACATGAATGCAAGAGTCATGAAGGGTACGACTGTTCGTCGATTAAAGAGCTACACGAGCTGGGTTAAATACGTCGTGAGACAGTATGGTTTCTATCTTCTAGAGGGAATTGGAATAAAATAAGAATAGCCCCTTCGTACGAAAGGAGTTGGGTATGTTAATCCATGATTTATCTGTTGTTTATTTAATATCTAATATTGATCTTTTATTGTGTTATAAAGATAATCTTTATAATATGGTAATTAGAATATAAATAAATAAAATATATTTATTTATAAAAGAGTATTATACTAATAATTATTATGTACTATTATAATATTATTATATATATATATATATATATATATATATAATGTATTTAATAAGCATGGCAGAAAAGTTATATTAATTAAAAATAAGTGTTGAATGCATCTAGACACGAAATTTATCTTATGATATTCTTAAATACACGTAATATATTATTACATATTATTTATATAGGCTTTAGTTCAAATAATTTTAATATTTTAAGACATAAAGTACTAATTTTGTTATAAACTATATAATATACATATCATTCATTTATATATATATATAAGGTTTAATATTTTTTAAGTGTATTAGTTTAATGGTAAAACAATACTTTACGAAGGTATTTTTATAAGTTCAATTCTTGTATACACTTTTTTACTTAAATTTGAAACTTATAAAAAGAAAAAGAAATATATATATATATATTAAGACATATTTAATTATCGTATAGTAATTTAATTAAGAAGCCTAGTTAGCATAAAAGTAATGCAACCGTTTTGTAATCGGTAGAAGTAAGTGCAATACTTGCACTGGGTTTATATATGTTTGTATATATATACATATTTTTAAGTTATATGTATTATTTATAAGAGAAAAATAATTTTGCGGATTAATGTAATGGTAACATAACTGACTCATGATCAGTGTATATGGGTTCAAGTCCTCTATCCGTATAAAAGGCTATAGCTTAATTGGCAAAGCAAGCTGCTCATGATAGCTCAGATGAGTGTTCAACCCATTCTAGCCTTAATTTTTGTAAAACATAGATATTGAACAAATATGTTTTTATATTTTAGTTGTATATAAATATTAATAGTTGATATATAGATATATACATATCTATATATGAATTTATTTTATATTAAAGGAAGGTCCCGTTTGTTGGTATGACGGGTTGAGCTGTAAACTCAATAGCTAAAGCTATCAAAGGTTCAATTCCTTTTCTTCCTATCTGTATATACATATATATGTATATATATACGAATTTGTATTATAATATGAATCCGAATGCTGGAATAGGTAGACAGGATAATCTTAAGATTTATTGATATTTATCATAAACGTTCAAGTCGTTTTTCGGATATTAAGTAAGTAAAAAACATATACAATTAAAAGACCCATTCGTCCAAAGGTTAAGACAAAACTCTTTCACTGTTAAGATAAGGGTTCGAATCCCTTATGGGTTATTAATAATATCTTTTTTATAAAGTAAAAGGGAAAAAGAGGGGGATATAGTTTAATAGGTAAAACTACGATTTTGCATATCGTTAATTTAGGATCGAGTCCTAATATCTCCAGTTTATTAAATTTAATCTTCAATAATTAGTTTATATAATAGCTCGTGAAGCTCAATCTGGTAGAGCAGAATACTGAAGCTATTCTTGTTATAAGTTCAAATCTTATCTCGAGCATATAATTTATTAAGGTAATGATGAAATAGATAAATATGAATAATTTAGGTAAATTCGACTTTTATAATTTTATCCATTTAAGTATAATTTACCTTATTAAATTAACTTTTGATGTGTTATAGATCAATTAGTAACTTATAAATTTTCAAGGTTGTAAGTTCGAATCTTATCTTTAGCACTTATATAAATTTATATAAGTTTATATGTAATGGGTATGCTGGAATTGGTAGTCAGGTTTCGTTTAGGACGAATTGGAAATTTCCATACAAGTTCAAGTCTTGTTACCCATAATATATATGTATATTTTATATATTTTATATGTACAAAAAGGGTGGATATAGTTTAATAGGTAGAACAACTGTATGTGGAATAGTAAGTTCCCTGTTCGATTCAGGGTATCCTCCCCATTAAATTAGATCGTTTATAGTTATATAAAAGTATTTTTTATAGTTTAACTATATTAGTAGAGATCAATTTAATAGTGTTAGTATGAATATCAATGATATATATATATATATATATATATTATTGATCAGAGATGAGTCATAAATTTTTAGTATTTACGAATAAATTTACAGATGATTGTTTGACTCACTCTGATATATATTTTAACACTAATAATAAATTATCATATAGCTGTTCCTTTTTTTTAGCAGCTATTGTTATATCTAAATAAGTTTAACAATATAAGACTTATTTTAAAATAAAGAGTTTTTAACAATTTTTATAATATTATGACAAGCCAAAATAATAATAATAACACAAGCAATAATTCTAATGATATGTATGAAGATATGGAATTATTTGAAGAAGATATAAAAGAATCTAATAAAAGAGCTAGAGATGAAGAAGATGATGAAGAACCAGAGTCTAAAAGACAAAGAGAAGATGAAGAGAGTGAAGATGATGATATATGACGTAGAATTTCATCTGAAACTGAGAATTCAGTTTCAGATGAGGGAGAGGAATCTGATTCAGTTTCAGATGAAGGAGAGGAATCTGAAACTGACAGAATTAATACTAAGTACTCTAAGCGTTTTTCCGCTATAGAGGATTATAAGGAAAAAAACGAATTATTATCTGAAATGTCTATACAAGATGTAATGAGTAAATTAGATAGAGGTGAAATAATATCAGAACAAGAATTTGAAACTCTAAAGAGAGCAAATAGATTAATGGATCAAGATGTAATTAAAGATAAAGATTCAATAGAACGTATGCAATTATATGAGGATTTTTCTGCATCTGTACAAAAAGAGATTAGTGATAATAATGCTGAAATAGAAAGACATGAAGAGAAAATATCTGAATATCTAGCACGTTTAGATGAATTAAATAAAGAAAATAATGAAACATCATCTGATAATGCTTCTTCTGATTCAAGTAATGTATCTAATTCTGATAACCCTTCTAATTCATCAGGTCCAGATGATGTCGATGACGATGATAGATTTGATGATTTTCCCCCTTCTTTTGATTTTGATGACTTTTAATTATAAGGTTTGATAATTTTATATTATTAAAATGCCAGGATAGTTTAAAGGTTAGAACATTAATTTCATATATTAATAATGAGAATTCGATTTTCTCTCCCGGCTTATTTTAGTAGAAACATTATTGTTTCTATCTATATTTTATATTAAACTTTGTGTTATTAATGTAAGAAAATATTTTAATTAAAGTAATATATTTATAATATAGACTTAAATATTTAAAAATATTTTAGTTTAATAAGTGGATTCAAAATGATTAGGAAATATTTTTAAATATCAATGTGATGTACCTAAACCTTGGGGAGTATATTTTCAAGATAGCGGTAGTCCTCAAATGGAAGCATTAGTAGAGCTACATAATAACATTATGTTTTATCTTTTCATAATATTATTTAGTGTAGGATGAATACTTATTTCTATAGTAAGAAATTATACATATAAAAAATCTGTTATAACTAATAAGTATTTAAATCATGGAACATTGATAGAGCTTATTTGAACTATTACTCCTGCTTTAATATTAATATTAATTGCTTTTCCTTCATTTAAATTATTATATTTAATGGATGAAGTTACTGATCCTAATTTATCTTTAGGTGTAGAAGGTCATCAATGATATTGGAGTTATGAATATGCAGATTTTGTAAATGATGAGGAGGAATTTATTGAATATGATTCGTATTTAGTACCTGAATCTGATTTAGAATTAGGAGCATTTAGATTATTAGAAGTAGATAATAAAATTATATTGCCAGAATTGACTCATACTAGATTTATGATTTCTGCTGCGGATGTTATTCATTCTTTTGCCTGTCCTTCTTTAGGGATAAAATGTGATGCTTATCCTGGTAGATTAAATCAAATGTCAGTGCATATAAATAGAGAAGGAGTGTTTTACGGACAATGTTCGGAAATATGTGGTATACTTCATAGTTCAATGCCTATTAGCATACAGTCTGTAAGTTTAGAAAAATTTTTATTGTGATTGAAAAATCAATAAAATTATTAGATTTATTAATTAATTAAATGATAATTAAAAGTCCTATTAGCTTAATAGTTAAAGCGAGATATTTTTAATATTAAATTATAAGTTTGATTCTTATATGGGATATTAAAATTAAAAAATAGTTTGGTTTTTATAAAGTTTAATTTAGATAATTAAGTGATAAACATATTTAATTTTTTTTATTTATGAACTGTATTTTATATTAATGTAGACTAAAAAAGAATTTTTTGTTATATAATAAAAATAAAAATTTTTATTTTGATAAATGAGAATATTAAAAAGTCATCCTTTACTTAGGATGGTGAACTCTTATTTAATAGATTCACCTCAGCCTTCCAATTTAAGTTATTTATGAAATTTCGGTTCATTATTAGCTTTATGTTTAATTATGCAAATAATAACAGGTGTTTTTTTAGCTATGCATTATAATCCTAGTGTGTTAGAAGCATTTAATTCGGTTGAGCATATTATGAGAGATGTAAATAATGGGTGATTAATTCGTTATTTACATTCAAATACTGCTTCAGCCTTTTTCTTTTTAGTATATCTTCATATAGGTAGAGGTATATATTATGGATCATACAGATCACCAAGAACATTAGTCTGAGCTATAGGTACTATAATTTTTGTAGTAATGATGGCTACAGCTTTTCTGGGTTAGTTACATAGCCCAAAATAATATAAATTAATTTTAAATTTACTTTTATTAAATATTTTAGTTTTCTTTTATAATATACTTTTTATAATCGGTATATTATAGTTAAATGTATGTATATGTAGGTGCAGAGAGCTTTGTTTTAGTTTTAATATCTCTTTGACTGATTGGTCTTTTGAATACAAATAATGAAATTTTATTTAAATTCACTGTATGAAAATATATTATTGTTTATACATTATACTAATTATTATCACATAATAGGTATCTTTCTATTTTTGCTGCAAATTAGTTTGATTTTACTTTATTTAACTGATTTTAGTTTATTCAATATAAGGGTTATTAAATACGTGCAAATTATTTTTTTATTTACCATACCTTTATTTGTGTTATTAATATACTTTTTATTTATATATGACAATGCAATGTTTTCAAATATCGTTTATAGTATTGATGATCTTAATAAAAACAATAGTGGTGTCAATGTAAACTTAGAAGCCAATAATGTTACTGTTAACGGAATTGAGGTCGCAGTTGGACAAATACGTGATAGTGCTGTGTATATAGGAGGAATGGCAGTAGCTGGTAAAGTAGTTAGAAGTTCTTCTTTACCTATAGGAGCTAAATTGGGAGCTGCCATTGGAATAGGTGCAGCTTCTTTAATTGGTTATAAAATGATTGAAAATAATCTGTCATATAATAGAGCTCAAGATGGTATGATAATAAAAGTGGATAAAGTTAGTGCTGGTATTTCTAATAATAATGATTCTTTTGTAAATAAACTTGTGGCGGGATCGGGGAGTTCAGATGAATCTAAGGATTATCTGAATATTTCTTCACTTGATGTGGAGCAATTACAATTGGATTTATACTTACATGTAGTTATTTTATATTTGCTTATTATAGTTATTGTTTTTCTTATAATGAAGAGTATTAGCGATCGTGATTTAGAATTTAGCTTTCTACATAAATGACCTTTTTTACAAAGTTTATTTGTAAAACTGTTTAAATTATGAGGTAAGGCTAATATAGCATGAGTTTATATTATATTAATCACCATCTTCTTTTCTGTGTTAATATCTACTTGATCTATTTACATAATATTAAATAATATAAATTAATATTTTACGTTCATAAAATCAAAGAAAAAAGTGTTTTCTTTGATTTTACGATTTAGCAAATCTAGTATTTGTTAAGTATCAATACAGGTTTTACCAGAACCTTTAATCTGGTATGGTGTTTTATGAAATTAATAAATTAAAAAATGAAAATATGTTTAGAAATAGATAAATCGATAAACAATTTAAATAGGGAATTTTTAGATATAGGTAAAGCAATAAATGATTTTTATAGAGAATTTCATCCTATGTCATTTAGGTTTTTCTCTTTTTATACAAAATATACAATTTGTTATCCTAGTAATATTTTACCTTCAAACAATTTTTTATACTGGTTTATCGGATTTATTGAGGCTAGAGGATCTTTTATTGTAAAGAATAGAGGTGAATTGGTCTTTATTATTACACAATCTAGAAAAAATATAAATATTCTATATTGTATAAGAGAAATTTTAGGTTTTGGTAAAGTCATTATTCAATCAGCAGGAGTTAGTAGATATGGATATATAGTACAAAATAAAAAGGAAATAGAAGTTTTAATTAGTCTTTTTAATGGAAATATTATTTTACCTACTAAGCAAGAGCAGTTACGTTATTTCATCATAGGATTTAATAGTTGAGTTAGTAAAGGAAAGATTAAATTAGAAGTCGTAGATTTTGAATATAGTTTTATACTACCTAGTTTAATTAATAGTTGGTTGACCGGTTTTACTGATGGAAAAGGTTATTTTACTTGTTTAATAAAGAATAAAGGCTATATTTATAGTTATCATATTAGACAAAAAGGAAGAGATAATTTAAGAATATTTGAACTAATATATTCATTATTTAAGGTAGGTAAGGTATTTTTAGTAAAAGACGTATGTATATACAGAATAAGTGGTACTATGAATTGTTATAATATTTTTTCTTACTTTGATAGACATAATTTGTTAACTTATAAATATAGATCTTATATTTTATGAAAAGGATTGTATAAAGATTTAGTTAATAAATTATATTATCTGAATAAGAACAAAAAAATAAGGATAATTAAAAAACTTGGGAAATAAAAGATAAATGAAGAGTAAGAAAGTAAATGTGAATAATATAAATAATGTAAATAAAATTATGATTAACAAATTATTTATTTAAATTAGTATTATGCAATTTATAGTTTTTTATATTGAAAAATTATATAATACATTCACATAATTGTATTTAAGTTATTATATGTTTAATTTTGTTCAGCATTTTTAAAAGAGATATAATAATAATTGTAAGAGTAATAATATGTTAAAAAGATTTTTAGAGGAAAAAAACTTAAAACCTGTGTATGTATATGAAAATTTACATTTAGATGAAACGAGAAAGACTATTTTAAAGGATCTTAAAGGTCTTAGTGGAATTTATCTTATTCTTAATAATGTTACTGAAGATTATTACATAGGATCTGCTTCTACTAATAGATTTTACGCTAGATTTTCTAATCATTTATTATACTTTAAGGGTAGTAGGATATTAAAACATGCAGTAAAAAAGTATAATCTTTCAAATTTTACATTTTTAGTATTAGAATTATTTCCTGAAGAGGTAAATAAGGAAAGTAATAAAAAGTTGTTGGACTTGGAAGACTTTTATTTAAAATCTCTATTACCTAATTATAATATATTAACTGAGGCAGGATCGAGTTTTGGTTACAAGCATACTGAATTGGATCGTATAAAAATGAAGATTAATTATAGTTTAGAGCGTCGTAAGCGAATAGGAGATTTGAATAGGGGTAAAAAGCTTTCTTCAGAAATAATAGAAAAAATTAGGGAAAAAGCCTTAAATAAAGGAAAGATTGCTTATTCAGAAGAGGCCTTAGCTAATATGAAGAAAAAATCTAAACCAATAATATTATATAATTTAAATAATACTGTTTTTGGAGAATATCCTAGTATAATAGAAGCAGCTAACGCTATAAATTGTAGTCCTAGAACTATTAATAGGGCTTTAAGAACGAATAAGAAGATATTAAAGAGACGTTTTATTGTAAAGTATATATCATTAAAGTAAGGTATTTTGTAATGATAATTTATCATTTAATATTAGGTTTATCAAAGTAAAAGATAATTACAAATAATAAAATATTAAAGTATCTAGATTAATATTTTATTATGTAATTATCTTATTTTTATTAACTCTAATAGATAAAATATCTAATAAAAGTAAATTTAAAATTAATTTATATTATAGTCCCACAAGTATAAATTACTATGCAACTTTTATGGGAAAGTAGTTTTAGTTAATAGCTAAATTCAAAGTATTTATTACTTTGATAATAAAGTGGAATAGTCCGACAGGATTATTGAAGAAATAATATATTTCTTTGGCAATGTCAGTGAAAACGATCAAAGAGTTTAATGCTAGAGATCGTCGGTTACATAAATGATCGCGACAGACTGGGTCACTGATGGGTAGCTGAAATGCTGCTTAATGCACAGTCGAAATTTTTAGTATATGTTGATATTATACATCGATGCATTTATATTTCTAGCTTATACTAATAGAATAGACGAATTCAAAGTTATTCTAGTTTTTTATATTATATGGATTATATAAAAAGTAAATTTGTATGTACTTCCATATGGTCAAATGAGTCTATGAGGTGCAACAGTTATAACTAATCTTATGAGTGCTATACCTTGAATAGGACAAGATATAGTTGAATTCATTTGAGGAGGGTTCTCAGTTAATAATGCTACTTTAAATAGATTCTTTTCTTTACATTTTGTTTTACCTTTTGTATTGGCTGCATTAGCTTTAATGCATTTAATTGCATTGCATGATACTGCGGGATCAGGTAATCCTTTAGGTGTGTCAGGTAACTATGATAGAATACCTTTTTCTCCTTATTATATATTTAAAGATTTAATTACTATATTTTTATTATTTATGATATTATCTATTTTTGTTTTCTTTATGCCAAATTTATTAGGAGATAGTGAAAATTATGTTATGGCTAATCCAATGCAAACACCTCCAGCAATAGTACCTGAGTGGTATTTACTTCCTTTTTATGCTATTCTAAGATCTATTCCTAATAAATTATTAGGTGTTATAGCTATGTTTTCTGCTATATTAATTTTATTGATTATGCCGTTTACTGATCTTAGCAGAACTAGAGGTATACAATTTAAGCCTTTAAGTAAAATAGCATTTTATATTTTTGTGGCTAACTTTTTAATTTTAATGCAGTTAGGGGCCAAACATGTTGAATCTCCTTTTATAGAATTTGGTCAAATCTCTACAATTTTATATTTTTCATATTTTTTAATTATAATGCCTCTTATAACATATATTGAAAATACTTTGATAGATTTAAATGTAGATAATAAGATTTAAGGTGAAAAAAAATACTAATAATCTTTAGAAATAAAAAAATTTTTTGTTAAAAGTAATACAAAGCAATAAATTTATAACAAAGGTTTTAAATTTTAAATTAAATTGTGACAAACTGTTTATGTTTGGTATTTCTGTATATTTTTGTTTACTAATAGTGTTGTCTTAATTAGTGATAAAGAAAATATATTAAAATTTTTAATGTCAAATATTATCAGAAGTAATTTTCAAGCTCACCCTTTTCATTTAGTATCTCCTTCACCTTGACCTATTTATACTAGTATAAATTTACTGTCACTTACTACTACTGGTGTTTTAACTATGCATGGTTTCTCTTTTGCTTATAATTTCTTTTTTTTAGCTTTAATTTCAGTTCCTTATGCTATGGGTTTATGATTTAGAGATATAATTTCAGAAGGTACATATTTAGGTAATCATACCTTAGCAGTTCAAAGAGGTATTAATATAGGAGTGGCTCTATTTATAGCTTCAGAAGCTTTATTTTTTTTAGCCATATTTTGAACTTTTTTTCATAGTGCTTTATCTCCTAACGTAGAATTAGGAGCTCAATGACCTCCTATGGGTATACAAGCAATTAATCCTTTTGAATTACCTTTATTAAATACAGTTATTTTATTGTCATCTGGTATTTACTTTATATAATGCCCTATATGAAAAAGATTTAAGATAGATTTATTTTACTTTGCAATGTGGAAATGATATTAATAATTATTTTATTATTTATGTTTCTTTGGTTCTATTGGGTATTAGGTACTTCAGATCATTTGGAAAGTATTAATATATGTATATTCTTATGTACAATATATATCTATATATATTAATATATAGAGAGGTGTATTTTAGTTTTAATATCTCTGAATATTTTATAAATGAATTAAAAAATGATTTTTGATTCAAGTTTACTTTATGGAAACATTTTATTGTTTGTGTACTGTATTTTTGGTTATTACTTCATAGCTATAATATCTTTTATATTACAAATTAGTTTAGTTTTACTATATTTAGATTATTTTAGATTTTCACCTAGTGTTTTAATAAGATATTTTCAAATACTTTCTATTGTATTATTATTTTTGTGTATTATCGTGTTTTTATATAGCGACATGTCATATATTAATCATATATCTTGTATTAAAGACGAAAATGACATTCATCTTCATGGTCATGTTTCTATGGATAAGCAAGCGGCAGAAGTATTAGGTAAAAGTTTAAGCACAGTTGGTTCCAATTTGGGTCTTGCTGGTTGTGTGGGAGCTGGAACATATGGAGTAAGTAGAACTATAGCTAGAAGTTCTTTACCTCCTGTGGCGAAAGCAGGATTAGTTCTTGTTGGAGGAGCAGCAGGTACTTTGTATTATACAGTAGGTACTGCAGTTAGTATTAAAACATCAAGAGCAAATTTTTCTGGACATACAGTAGATCAAAATATAATACCTAAGAGTGGTAATTCTTTAATAAGTTTCATGGATGATAACACTCCTTTAGAGATCTTATTGCAATGTGTTTATCTATTTAATTTGCTTTCTTTATATGTATTCATAATTATATGTTTACAATTATTTTATAGATACTATGTTAGTGATAAACCTAAATTACTGTGGTTAAATTATATATTTTCTATTTCTAAGGCTGATCTTATTAGAACTTATATTTATAAGTTAATTAAGCTTAATAAGAATATGAATATATTTTGAATTATTTTTGCCGTAGTTTTATTAGCTGTTTGTATATCGGGTTCAATATATGCAGCGTGAGAATTGTATAGTGATATAGATGGTTATGTTGCCGATTATATTAAATATAAAACTAACAAATAATATAAAAATAATAAATCTTAATAAAACATAATATATATATATATATATATAAATTGCATATAATGTAATTTTATACGATTTATATATAGTTAAAAACAAAGTTTTTTAAAGGGATATGATATAATATTTTAAATAATGAATGAAAAAGAAATTACTATTTTACCTTTCTTACCTTTTAGTTCTCCTAGGATACTTTCCACTAAACGTATAGGTCCCCATAATTATGAAATATTATGTATTTTAATAGGATCTTTGTTGGGTGATGGTTCAATGGAAAAAGATGGTAATGGATCTAGATTTTGTTTCTATCAAAAAGGGGAACATATTGAGTATGTGTTATGACTTCATAAAGAATTGTTAATACACGGTTATTGTAGGGAAAATATACCTCAAATCCAAAGTAGGATAATTAATAATAAATTAGCTTACTATTGTAGATTTCGTAGCTTTACTTATAGTTCATTCAATTGAATATATGAAGGATTTTATAAGAAGGGTAAGAAGTCCATTCCTTTTTGAGTAGAACAATATTTAAGTCCTATAGCTTTAGCTATATGAATTATGGATGACGGAGCATGAATTAAAGATAGAGGTATTAAGTTATGTACTAATTGTTTTACTTTATCTGATGTAAAAAATTTGGTTTTTATTTTAGAAACTAAATATAAATTTAAATTAGCAATACATTCTGCAGGGTCCCTTAACCAATATAATATTTATATACCTAAATCTAATTTTCCTGTTTTAGTACCATTAGTCTTACCTTATTTACATCCTTATTTTTTATATAAATTAAATATGGTTAAGGCGGATTTATCTTAAATCTTTTTTATAGTCCTATTATAATATAATATGCAATTTTCATAAAAAAATATTATTAGAATATAATAAAATATTTATATTTATAAATTAAAAGACTTTTAATTTATGGGCAATACTGATGTTAACGGTCAAAGATTAATGTAATAAGTCAAGACCGTCGATTTTATGAAAGATCGCTACAGACTGGTTCATCGGCGGGTGGCTGAAATGCTGCTTAATGTACAGTCGGAGTTTCTTCTCATTGGAGCATAGTGAGACACAAGGATTAATATTAAATTTACAAAAGACAAATGCTATTTTGTAGTAAATATATAATTAATATTAATTACAGGGATAATGATATAAATAACTCATTTTTTAGAAACTTGGTAACAGTAACTTATGCCCATCATTGTTTAATACAAGGTAATAGAAGTGGAGCTTTATATGGCTTAGTTTATACAATTATTTTAGCTATTTTATTTACAGGTTTACAAGTAATTGAATATTCAGTCT
>Ga0335075_10002857_pt1 | contig 27580 bp, 18 predicted proteins | sample Lox_Sample_24_FD_206723 | JGI IMG/M metagenome (GOLD analysis project Ga0335075, IMG submission 206723) | Soil microbial communities from Loxahatchee National Wildlife Refuge, Florida, United States - Lox_Sample_2.4 | ecosystem: Environmental > Terrestrial > Soil > Wetlands | place: USA...
GTCTGCAGCGCCTCGGTCGTCTCCAGCGCGGTCAGGATGCTGATCGTGCCCAGGCTGATGGTCAGCCCGCCCAGCGACTTCACCAGCGCCTTCGCCTTGGCCAGGTCGTAGGTGCGGTACCCGGGGACCTTCGGCGAGTAGCACAGGCCGCCGGGGCCGGTGAACCCCTCGGTCTGCGGATACAGGTTGTCGAAGATGTGCTGGAGGATGACCGGGAAATCCGTGGCGTAGTAGATGGCCTCGCGCGCCTTGATGTTGTTGAACGGCGGGCTGGCCGTGTTGAGCTGGAGGTCATACGGCGATGTGGAGAGCTGGTTGGTCACCACGAAGTGCTGCGCGGCCTCCTTCAGGATGGCCGGGGTCGACATGTCCTCATAGGCCTGGCCGTCCCCGGCCAGCATGGCCTCATACGCGGCCTCGTCGCTGGCCACGGTCTTGAACGTGAGGCCGTTCAGGTACGGATGGCCCTTCTGCCAGTAGTGCGGGTTGCGCTTCAGCACCAGCACCGAGTTCGGGGTGTCGCTGACCACCTCGAACGGGCCGGCGCCGACCGGCCGGAGCGCGAACGCCTTCTCGCCCATCTTGCTCAGCGCGGTCGGGGAGGCTATCCAGTTGGCCGCCGAGTCGAAGAACGAGGCGATGATCGGCGCGTAGACCGTGCTGAGCTGCATGGTCACCGTGTACGGGCCGGTCGCGGTCACCGACGTGACCGGCCATACCGGCTTGCACGAGCACGATGACTTGTCGACCCGGTTGATGTTGAACGCCACCGCCTGCGCGTTGAACGGCGTGCCGTCCTGGAACGTCACGCCGTGCCTGATGTCGAGGGTGACGGTCTTGCCGCCGTTGCTGAAGCTGTACCCGGAGACCAGGTCCGGGATGATCTGGCCCTTCGACCCAAGCTCGAACAGCTGGCCGTAAATGGAGTTCATCTGGCTCTGGTCGGCGGCCCCGTCGATGTTCGTGGCCGGATCGAGGCCCGCTGGCCATTCCCCGGCGTAGTTGCCGACCTCGAGCACGGTCAGCGACCCGCCTTGATGCGGACCGGGCGCCGCGGCCGAGGGCGTCGTCGAACTGCTGCTGCTCCCGCAGGCCGCGGCCAGCGACAGGGTCAGCGCTACGGACACGGCGAGGCAGACGGAGCGGAGCGAACGCAGAGAACGCCCAGAGCGGACAGTCCTGGTTGTTCTGGGCCGGAATGTCATGAACCCACCTACTCGATAGTGAGGCGGTCCAGGGGACCGTCAAGGCCGGCGCACGCATGTGGCATCGCTGAGCCGGGCATGCATGTGACAGTTTTAAATCCGAGCGTGCCTTGATTTGTCTTGGATACTAAAGTCCGGCTGACGTCGATGCAAGGCTTGGTTCCATCACAACGGGTGCCAAGTCAGAGGTGCGCTTCACTCCTGATCCGCGGGGCGGGCGAGCGGGAACGCCGACATCCCGCCGCCGTCGAGCACCAGGATCTGGCCGGTCATGTAGCCCGCCCCCATGCCGGCCAGGTACGCGACCGCGGCCGCGATGTCCTGCGGCCTGCCCACCCGGCCCACCGGGATGGCCTTGGCCCGGCGGGCCAGTTCCGCGTCCACGTCCAGGCCGGGATCCTCGCTGAGGATGGCCCGGCTGGTCCCGACCAGCCCGGGGCAGATGGCGTTGACGGTGATCCCCCAGGGCGCGAGGTCGAGCGCCATCGAGCGGGTCAGCCCGATCACCGCCGCCTTCGACGCCGAGTAGGCGGCCGAGCGCGGCGCCGCGACCACGCCGGCCATCGACGCGACGTTGATGATGCGGCCCCAGCGCTGTTCGCGCATGACAGGAACGGCGAAGCGGGACATCAGGAACGGGCCGCGAACGTTCACCCGCAGCACGTGGTCCCACACCTCGATGGGAACCTCCGCGATGTCGCGCCGGTCCAGGCCCTGCGGTGCCGCGGCGTTGTTCACCAGAATGTCGAGCCGGCCGTACCGGGCGACGGCCGCGCCGATCATGCGCTGCGCGTCGCCGGGCTCGCCGATGTCGCCGAGTTCGGCGCAGGCCGTTCCGCCGGCCGATGTGATCTCCTCGACCAGGCTGGTGACCCCGCGCCAGCCATGCGCACCGCGGCCGGGCACCTTCTCCTGCCGCCGGTTGGGCACGCCACCCGGATCCTTGTCGCAGACCACGACCGCGGCGCCCGCCTCGGCCATGGCCCGGGCGATGGCCCGTCCCATGCCGTCGTGCTTGCCGCAGCCGGTAACCAGCGCCACCCGCGCGGTCATCGGCCGCCGTCCGACGGGTAGCGCAGGTCGATGGCCTGCTCGTCGACGCCGAGCGCCCGCCCCAGCATCGCGCGCATCAGGTCCTTCGGCACCAGGCAGTCCGCGCACGTCCCCGGCCCGGCCGAGATCACCGCGCCGACCCGCCCGTCGCGCTCCTCGACCTCGAGCCGGTAGCCGTCCGCCTCCAGTGACCTCTGCAGCTCCCGGACCCGTTCGCCATCACCCATGAGCTACCTCTCTTCGGGACCCGCCCCGCTCACGCCCCCGTAGCCGGGAACGCGCCCACCGCTTCCGGCTGGCGTTCGACCGCGACCGACGTGTTCGACCAGAGGCCGAAGACGCGGACGACCATGGAGATGGCCGCGTTCCGGGCACCGGCCACCACGACCGGCACGTGCTGCCGCGACGGGAGGATGCGGGAGAAGCCAAGCTCCCCGTCCCCGTTCTCTGGCGCGGCCGCCGCGGCGAACCTGACGTTGTTCTCGCTGACCCCGTCCTTGCCCGCCCGCCGGAGGTCGGCCGCGCTCCGGCCGCAGTGCTCGATCAGCCAGTCCTTGACGCCGTCCTTGGTGAAACCGGCCGCGGCCAGCAACTGGGCATGCTCGGGGCAGAAGACCACCCCGGCCGAGGTGTCACGGAAGATCAGTGCGCCGGTGCGCGAGATCGTGTCGGCGAAGTCCCACAGCACCTGCTCGGGGTCCTGGGTGTGCCGGTTGTCCACGAACTCGGACGTGCGGATCAGCGTGGCCGACACCGCGCTGGTGCCCTCCGGCTGCCCGGTCTCGGCCGAGAGCGGCTCCCACGGGCTCTCCTCCTCGTTCTCGGCCAGGCAGATCGACCACCGGCCGGGAATGCCCTGGGTCGCCTGCTCCAGCACGTGGGGCTTGATGCCGAAGACGTTGCGGACGATCAGGCCGATCGACCGGGCCACCGTGGCGTTCGGCCGGAATCCCGGGCCGAAGGCGCCGCCACTCCCGTTGAAGCCGAGCTCACCGCGCACCGGGCCGTTGATCACGATCAGCGGCGCCGGGCCGCTGGTGCTCTGCCAGCCGCCGCCGCGCGCCGTGCGCTCGAGCATGAGTGCCTCGAACGCGGCCAGCACCACCGGGAAGTACTCGGGCCTGCATCCGGCCATCCCGGCGTTGATGGCGGCCAGCTCGACCGTGCACTCCCGGCCGACCTGCTCGAGCGAGCCGATGACCTCCTGCGGGCCGCGGCTGGTCTGGGCCAGGAACCGGTCAAGCAGCGGCTGCGATACCGGGACCAGCGGCAGCCCGTCCGACCAGTCCTGGCCGTAGCAGTGCTCGATGGCCTGCTGGGCGAGGTCGGGATCGAGCCGGCCGGATCCCGTCATCAGGCCGGGCCCTCCCCGTCCCCGTTCTCCGCGGTCAGGAGCAGCGCCACCACGTCGGGCAGCACGGCCAGGGCCCGCTCCCGGACCTGGCCCGGCGTGAGCACGGCGACCGGGTGCGGGGTGGTCGCGTACTGGTAGCCCGGCGCGCCGCGCAGTTCGGCGATCGCGTCAGCACTGCCGCGGAACGCGTCGCTGCAGATCACCGCGGTCGGCGTGCCGCGGCCCTCGAGTGCCACGCCGTCGGTGACCGCCGACGCGCTGCAGGATCCGCAGTCGCCGATCCCGGTGACCACGACGTCGCACTCGGTCGTGAGTTCTTTGAGCAGGCCCTCGGGGGCGGGCTGGGCAAACGCCGTCTTGGTGCGAGCCAGCACGCCGGACGCGCCATGCCGCTCGACCAGCAGCCTGCCCACCTCGGCGAGGAAGACGTCGGCGTTCTGCTTGGTGTTCACCAGCAGACCGACCGTGGCGCCGGCCAGGTCGCGACGGCGCGGCGCCAGCACCGCGCCTTCCGCCGCGGCCGCCGGGGCGCGGCCGCCGCCGCCCGTCGGATCCAAGATCGCATTGGGCATTTCCGTTCCCTTCCGCTCGCCGGGCGCCGCCCGGGGCCCGCACGGCGGCGGGCAGCCGGGCAGCGGGTCAGTGCTCGTGGATGATCACGCCGCGGATGTTCTTGCCGTCGAGCATGTCGCGGTAGCCGTCGTTGACCTGGTCCAGCCGGTATCGCCGGCTGACCAGCTCGTCGAGCCTGATATCGCCAGACCGGTACAGGCCCAGGATCTTCGGGATGTCATGCAGCGGGTTCGCCCCGCCGAACAGCGCCCCCTGCAGCCGGCGCTGGTATCCGATCAGGATGTTGCCGGGGAGCCGCAGCTCGTAGTCGCCGACCCCGGTCATCGTGACCTGGCCCGTCTTGCCGACCAGGTCGACCGCCTGCTGGACCACCTCGGCGTTCATCTCGCCGACGGTGAGGATCGCGTGGTCGGCGAGCTGCCCGCGGGTCAGGTCGGCGACCAGGCGCCCTGCCTCCTCCGGATCGGTGGTCACGTGGGTGGCGCCGAGCGCGCGCGCCATCTTGAGTTTCAGCTCGACCGGGTCGATCGCGATCAGGTTCTTTGCCCCGGCGAACCGGGCGCCCTGCACGGCGTTGATGCCGACCCCGCCGATCCCGAACACCACCACGGTGTCGCCGGCCCGCACCCCGGCCGCGTAGACCGCGGTGCACCAGCCGGTGGTCACCCCGCAGCTGACCAGGGCCGCGATCTCGAACGGCACGTCATCGTCGATCTTGACGCAGGACCACTCGGAGAGCACTGCATACTGCGAGAACGTGCCGAGCACGCACATCCCGCCCAGATCTTCGCCGTCGGAGTGGAACCGGAACGTGCCGTCGGGCAGGCAGCCGGTGGACGCGTTGAGCCCGGCGTCGCACAGGTTCTGGTGCCCGGTGGAGCAGCACCGGCAGGTACCGCAGACCGGGATGAACGAGCAGGCGATGCGGTCGCCCTCGGCGACCCTGGTGACACCGGGCCCGGTGGCCTCGACGATGCCCGCGCCCTCGTGCCCGCCGACCATGGGCAGCCGCGCCTGGAAGCCGGCCCGGATGTGCTCATCGGAATGGCAGAGCCCGGCGGCCATAAAGCGGACCAGGACCTCGCCCGCCCCCGGCGGATCGAGATCGAGCTCGGCCGTCTCCCACCAGTCGCCCGGCTTGCGCAGGATCGCCGCCTGGGTCTTCATGGTCATGCCCCTCGGCCTTCCTCGCGGCGCCCCGCGCCCGGCAGGCCGCCACCGGGCTCCCCAAGGCGGTCAGCACGCGGTCAGGCGCGAGGCTTTGGAAGACCCGGAATCAGCTAACAGACATGTGACATATCTGCCTACGGGCACAGTAATCGAAGTCACTATTTCTGTCACCCTGGTGCCTGGCAGTAAGTCGAGCACGAGCCGCGGAGCCGGGGCAAGCATCTTCTGCTTCCGCGCTGGCAGCCCGCAGACACGCGGCCGACCGCTTGGTCCGGCGCTGGCCGTACCGTGTGCCCGGCTCCGGTGAGGAGCAGGCGACCGAGCGTGCGCTGGCCTCGGGGCACAGGCGGTACCGGCCCAGTGCGCAGGCGCCGTTGACCGCCTGGGACGTCGGCATGTGCTACCTGGCGGTGACCCTGCTGGCCGCCCGGTCCCCCCAGCTGCGCCAGGCGCTGCGGGACGCGGGGAAGGCCGGGCACGCCTACCTCGTGATCGACGGCACGCTGATCCCCATCGACCGGGTCGCCGCGGAGCGGCCGTTCTACTCCGGCAAACACCACCGGCACGGGATGAACCTGCAGGTCATCTCCGCTCCTGACGGTGAGATCGTGTGGGTGTCCGGGCCGCTGCCGGGCGCGGTGCACGACCTGACCGCGGCCCGGATCTGGGGCATCATCCGCGCGCTGGCCCCCAGCGGGCTCGCGGTGCTGGCCGATAAGGGCTACACCGGTGCCGGTGACCACGTGCACGTCCCGTACAAGGGCAAGAACAAGCCTGCCTCACAAAAGGACGCCAACCGGGCGCATGCCCGGCTGCGCGGTCCCGGTGAACGCGCCAACGCCCAGCTCAAGTCCTGGCGCATCTTGCGCAAGCTCCGCTGCTGCCCGTGGCGCGCCGGGCAGCTGGCCAAAGCCATCCACGTTTTTCAGACCCGCGAAATCAGACGATGACCCGAGCCGGGTCATGTTAATGCGCACGTAAGCGAGCTCGGCAGCGCCCCGGATAGACAGCTCGCTCCATCGCTAGCAAGGCCGCTGTTCCGCGGCGGCCTTCATCGCGGCGAGCGTATGCCGCATGTTCGCCTGCAGCGTCTGCCGGCGATCTTCGATGATCTCCGCCGACCGCTCCGGATGCCGCCGCATCATCCAGCGCAGGCCACTGTCGCCGGGCCCGTGCACGAAGCAGTGCCGGACGAAGGTCGCGCCGTCCAGAGCCGGATCGAGATCATACCGCCAGCGTGAAGACGGATGATCGACACTCTGAGTGCCGTCCTCGTCATCCAGCACCACCCACTCCAGCATCCGCGGCCGGTCGGCTTGGGTGATAACGCAGGTCACGGTCCATTCGAATCCGCCCGGCACCCGGTTACGCCCGCTGAACCGAGCACCCGGCCGGGCGTCGTGATAACCGTCGAGCCAGGCGGTGCGGATGCATTCCGGGCTCCAGTTGCCGGTGTTGGTGATGTCGGCGAGCAAATCCCAGACCAAGCCAGCCGGAGCGGCAACCACGATCTCAGCGTCGATCCGCACCCCGGTGACGTCTGACGGCTGCACACGCCCGATGCTAGGTCACCAAGCCTGCTGGTCCACAGGACGGCGTCGGCGGCACGTCGGTCGTACCTGCACCAAGTGCGCCTGGCCAGTAGGGCAGCTGGCCAAAACCATCCACGTTCTTCAGACCTGCGAAATCAGAGGATGAAAAAGGCGCACTGGAGTGAGCCTATGTCTGCGGTTCAAATTGAGCGGCTGCTATCCGGAAATCAGTAAGCCTTTTCACCAGCACCTCATAATTCTGTGGTGATTCTTGCAGCACGAGGTGGAAGGGAACCGCAGGCCTGTCCAGAGCTCCGCCGCGGCTCACCGGAGTTGCCCATTCGGCGGCAACGTGTTCGATAAGGTTCGCGAATAGCCTGAGCCTGCTCTCGCTATCCGGTTCGCTTTCCAGGAGGAGACGAGCATTGTCGATTGCCACGGTATAGGCCCGGCTAGGCAGCCAGCTCAGATCGGCGAGGCACTCGTCTAGCGAGTCCCAGGTACCGCCGAAGTACCCAGGGAACTCAAGGCGAGACGCGAACTCACTCAGCAGTCCGGCGGTCGTGCGAGTGCGGGCTCCCCTCAGCACCCTGGTCGTGAGTCCGGACGGGTGCAGTGATCGCTCAACATCACGCAGGCCAGGACGGTCACCAGCGAAGCCCAGGATCCAAGGCGGGGCAGCCTTCAAAAGATGTCCAGCGCCAAGAACCATAAGGCAACTTTACGGTATCGGAGCGAATGACACATAATGATTACTTGTGTAATATGCTGACCCGTCACTCCCCACGACGAGCCGCTCCGCTCCTCGGTTTACACCTTCCTGATAGGGATTTACGTCGTATTCCTGGTAAGTGATCGGGTTACCCGCTGGGTCCTCCGAGGGCAGCATGCCCTCATAGTTGCCGAACGTACGTCCGCCAACATACCCAGGCGGCGGCTCACCACCATTCGCCTGGACGTAATTCAGGACGTCCTCGGCGCTCTGCGGAATCTCCGACGGCTCGGCACCGGTCGGGCAGTTGTGAACGAGCACAGGCGCAGCGGCACTATCGACGTAGAAGTCGTGGTCATTGCCGCCCGGAACGGATAGGTCCCACATCCACCCGGCCACGACCGCGGGCGCCCGCCCGCCTATCACCGTCACGGTGGTGCCGCTCGGGGTGCGCAGGTTGTCGCCGTACTTAAGCGCCCCGGCCTTGACCCACCGCCCCGCTACCGGATTCCAGAACAGATGGTTGCGGGTCGTGTCGATTACGGCAGCCCGATCCCCCGTCTCGATCGTCAGGTCATAACGGTCGACATCCCGCCTGACCATCACGGCGGTAACGGTCTCGGCCGAGGTCCGCCCGGTCTTCACGTTGGTGGCGAGGACCTTGTCGCCCACGTTTATCTGGCTGATCGGGATGGCGACCCCGGAAGCCAGCAGCACCTTCGTGCCGGCAGTGAAGGATTCACCACCGCAAGCCGCCGCGTCCGCATCATCAGCTGTGGAACCGAGATCTCCCTCACCGCTATCAACCTCGGCCGCGCTGGAATCCAAGGAGGCTTCGGCACCGGCCTCATCGGCTGCGCCTTCCGCCTCAAGGGTGAGGGTGTCAGTCTCGTCAGCGATTAGATCACCGGCAACTCCGGCCCAGTCCGCCGCTTCCAGAGCTCCGCCGACCGCCTCGAGGATGGCTCCGCCGATACCACCAAGGGCCACCCCCAACGCAATACCGCCGAGGAGATTGCCGAGGCCGAAAGCAAAGTTTGCGCCTGGTCCGCAGTAAGGCGGCTGGATGTGGAAGAGACCCAAGGTAAGCCCATTAAGGGCTCCCGCCCCCACATCAGCGAGGAATCCGCAGACGCTGCCGCAGGTCCCGGTGGGGTCATTGAAATTGACCGGGTCGTCACCAGCGTATTCGTACAGGTTCACTGAGCCGCCCGCCAGGCCGAGCGGGTCCTGGCTGATGAAGCGGCCTAGGGCGGGCGAGTAGTAGCGGGCGCCCATCTGGTCCAGGCCGGTGGGGTCGGCCTGGCTGGTGGCGTACTGCTCGGGATCCGGATTTGCCGAACCACTTGTGGTGGTATTGCCCGACGGGTCGTAGCTGTAGCTGGTGGTCAGCTGGCCACCAGAACCAGTCTGGGCCACGGTGCTGCCGACAGTATTGGTCAGCGGATCGGATGTGCCAGCGCTGTTCTGGACCTGAACGGTGCCACCGGGCCCGGTAGACAGGTAGTTGGCGACCGCGGAGCCACCGCTGGACTGCTGGACCAGGGCGGAGCCGTCGTACAGGCTCGTGGTGGTGGTGCCGCCGGTGGTGCTGCTGACCCGCTGGCCCGCCGGGTCATAGGTGTAGCTGTAGCTGGCTGAGGGGGTGGTAACGCCTGAGAGCTCGCCGAGCGGATTCCAGGTGTAGGCGTTGGTGCCGTCCGAGGTGAGGTTGCCGTCGGCGTCGTAGGTCAGGCTGGTGGTTCCGTTTAGGGTGGTGAGTTCGTCATCAGCGTTGTAGGTCTCGCTCTCGACCGCGGCGGGCAGCGCGGTACTCGCGAGGCTGCCGTTCTCGGTGAGGATCCGGCCATCGGGATCGTAGGTGTACTGAACTGACCCGACTGTGCTGCCGCTGGAGTTGGTGTCGGTGGTGCTCGTCAGGTTGGCTGCGGCGTCGTAGGTGTCTGCCTCGGTGACGCCGTTGGGGAGCGTCTGCGAGGTCAGGTCGCCGTCGGCGTCGTAGGAGTAGCTGGCGGTGGCCGAGCCCTGGGTGAGGCCGGTCAGCTCGCCGTCGGCGTCGTAGGTGTAGCCGGTGGCTGACTGGCCGGAGGCGGTCATGCCGGTCCGCTGGCCGACGCTGTTATAGGTGTATGAGATCGATCCCTGCGGTGAGGTGTACTGGGTGACGTCGTTCAGGTTGTCGTAGCTGTAGCTGTAGGTGCCGGTCAGGCTGTCGGTGACCTGCGTGGGGCGGTTGCCCTGGTCGTAGCTGGTGGTGACCGTGTCGTAGTCACCGGAGCTGGTCACGCCATACTTGGCCGTGGTCAGCCGGCCGAGCGCGTCGTAGTTGTAGTCCGTGACGTTGCCGTCGCGGTCGGTGCTGGTCAGCACGTTGCCGTCGGCATCGTAGGTCCAGCTGGCCGTTTTGCCCAGGGGATCGGTCTCGGTGAGGACAGCGCCGATCGAGTTGTAGGTGTAGCTGGTCTTGTTGCCGCTGGCGTCGGTGTAGCTGGTGAGCTCGCCATCGGCGTCGTAGCTGAACGATGTCGTGTTGCCCAGCGCGTCGGTGCTGGTGAGCTTGTTCCCAGCGGGGTCATAGGTGTAGCTGCTGCTGTTGCCGTCGGCGTCGGTGACCTCGAGCGGCCGTCCCACCGAGTCGTAGTAGGTGGTGGCCACGTTGCCCAGCGGGTCGGCTGTGGCGACCAGATCCCCGTACAGGTAGCTGTAGTAGGTGATGCCGCCCAGCGGGTCCTTCGTCGAGACGGCCTGGCCCAGGCTGTTGAGGGTGATGACGGTCTGGCGGCCCATCGGGTCGGTGATGGTCTCGGTGCCCGCGGCGTCGTTATAGCTGTACGTGGTGGTGTGGCCGAGCGGGTCGGTGACCGAGGCGATCCGGTTGTACACCGGCTCGTAGGTGTACTTGGTGGTCGCGGCCGCCGAGGTGCCGGCCAGCGCGGTCACGGTCAGCGGGTTGCCGAGCGCATCGTAGGTGTAGTCGGTCTTGCGGCCGAGCGGGTCGGTCACCGACGCCACCAGCCCGGTGCCGGACTCGTAGGTCGTGGTGGTGGTTTCGGCCAGTGAGGTCCCGTATCCAGCCGTGTTGCTGGTCACGTAGCCGTTCGAGCCGATCGAGGTTGAGCTCTCGTCGCCGTCTGGGTCGGTGACGACAACCTTCGTGATGACACCGCTGCTGGTCGTGTACTGGTACTTCCAGATTCCGCCGTTCGGCTCGGTCTGCTGGCTCACCAGGCCGGCCGAGGTGTAGGAGATCTTCGTGACCCGGCCCATCGGATCGGTGATGGACGTCACCTCGGTGCAGGTGGTGACGTTGGTGCAGGCCGCCCAGGCGTACTTGGTGACCCCGCCGTCGACATTGGTGACCGAGGTGAGCTGACCGTTGCTGTTGTAGCCGTACTTGACGGTCCGGCCGTCGTTGTCGGTGACCTGGGTCACGCATTCGGTACCGGCCGACGGCACGCACACCCCATAGGTGAACTGGAGCCAGCGACCGTCCGACGTGACGACCGACTCGATCTGGCCGCCTCCGAGGCTGGCGTCGTTGTACTCGACCCGGTTGATCGTGAGGGTGTTGCCGAACCGGTCGGTGACCCCGGTCAGGAACGCCGGGTTGCCGAACGACAGCTGCGTCCCGTTGCGCAGGGCGAGAACGAACGGGCCGTCCTGATCGCCGTCGGAGTCTTCGGTGAGAGTCGAACCCGCATAGTCGGTCGGGGTGTTGACCGCCTGGTACAGGCCGGTGGTGGAGGTGGCGGTGTACTGGACGGTGCCGCCGTCCGGGAGGACCAGTTCGAAGTTGCCACTGTCGTTGACGACGATGTACAGGTCGAGGCTGTCGCTGCCGCCAATCCCGAAGTCACGGACGACGTCATCGAGCTGGCGGAAGTCGCGGGTGAGGGTGAGGCCTTCGGTATCGGGCAGACTGATGTCATTCGCCTGGTCGTCGAACAGGCCGGTGGCGAGGTCTACCGGGTCGCCGCACTGGCAGTTGCCGCCGGCGGGCGGCCCTGACGCTGGGGCGCCGTCTGTGCTGTAGCCGCCGGGGCCGGTTGTCCGGTACCGGGTGCCGCTGTCCGGGATGATTTCCTTGCCGTTCGCGCTGACGTGGCCCAGGCCGTAGCGGTACCAGCCGGAGTCGTCCCAGGCCGGGTTCTCGGCGACATAGTCGACCGTCTCGCCTGCCGGGCGGTGGCTGCTGTTGGGGTAGATGACCTGCAGGCCTGGACCGCTGATGGTGGCGTCGCCAGGCTGGAGGGTGAAGAACTGCGGGACCATTCCCGGGCCCCATGGCATGGGGGTGCGGTCGGTTGGCAGCGGGGTCAGTGACAGCGAGGTGACAGCGGTGCCCTTGCTGTTACGGATGACGGTGCCCGCCGGGATCAGCACCTTCAGTCCCGGGAGCCGCGGGCTGGTCAGCGTGACCGCCTGGGTGGTAGGCGACGGCAGGGTGACAGCTGCGCCGGTGTCGATCGCGGTCAGGTAACTGATCCACGGCATGACGCTGGTGCGGCCTGGCCGCAGTTCGACGGGCTCGCTGTAGGTGCCGTAGTCGTGTCCCCCGGGCAGATCAGCGCCGTTGATGACGAGGGTGCGCCGCCCGGCAGACAGACCGGTGACCAGGAACTGGCCCTTGCTGTTGGTCACCGCCGAGGCGCCGGTGCTGCTCGACGCACCGCTGACGCTGACCGTGACGCCCGCCAGCGGGGCACCGCCGGCGGTGTCGATCTGGCCCGCCAGGGCCGTGACACCGGCCGCCGCGCGCAGCGGCAGCGGGTCGGCACCCTTTTTGCTCACGGCCGGCTGCCGCGGGCTGCCTGCGATGGCCACGGTGCCGTGGGTGCTGGTGCCGCCGGTGGTGGAGACGGTGACCTTGCCGCCGGTGCCCGGGGGTGCGGCGACGGTCAGGCGGGACGGGGAGGCGGACAGGACATCGGCGAACAGGGAGCCGATCCGCACGATGTCGTCCGCGCGGCGGGTGCTGAACCCGCTGCCCGTGATGGTGACCGGCTGGCCGGTCCTGACCGCCGGCTGGAGCACCGAGGCGATGCGCGGGATAGCGGCCCGAACGGGCCGGGCGCTGGCTGGCCTCGTTTGGGCGGACGCCGTTGTGGTGGTGATCGAGGTGACATCCCCGACGGCGTCGTAGTTGTAGGTGGCGGTGTCCCCGGCGGCGTTGGTGACCGTGGCCAGCCTGCCGTCGGCGTCATAGGTGTAGGACACGGCCGGTGCGCCAGCCTGGACCCGGGCTGCCTGGGCAGGGAGGACCGGCTGGATCAGCTGGATGACGGTGCACGCGGCGGCGAAGCCCGCCACTAACCGCCAGCTGCCGCCCCGGCTGCCGGGGGCCATGGCGCGGAACATGCGGGTCAGCGGTGCCGTGTTCATGCTCTGGTCCTTCCGCCGCGAGCCCGGGCTCGTCGGTGAGGTGCTGGCGTCGCCAGCGGCAGGCTGTGCGGTACCTTCCTGGCTGCCGTCACGTCCGCGGCGGTGTAGAGAGCCGAAATCTGGGTGGCTGACAGGACCGACGGGAAGATCGCAAGATCATCCATGGTCCCGGAGAGGCCGTAACTGCTGGTCACGTCGGACCCGATGATCAGCGGCTGGCCCGGCGCGGTATCGAGCGTCACCGGGAACTTCTGGGTGCCGAGTGACGTGCCGTTGAGGTAGGCGGTGGCGGAGGTGCCGGTGGCCGTCACCACGATGAACTGCCAGTCACCGTTGGTGATCGTGGCCGTGGTGGTGAAGTCGAGCACGTCTCCGTACTCGTCGACGTAGATGTCGTTCTGGTCGAAGCCGACGCTGAAGCCTTCCGAGGCCTCTGCGGTGCTGCCCCAGCCGGCCACGTCCTGCTCGCCGGTATAGGTGGTCTGCACCCAGGCGGTGACCGTGCGGGCCTGCTGCTCGTCCGGAAGGACCGGGTCCGCGGTGCCGATCGGGCCCTCGGACGTGCTGGCCGCCGTGGCGGAGTCGTCGCCGACGGAACCGGCCACCCCCACGGTGACCCCGGAGGCGTAGAAGCCCTCAGCACCCTTGCCGGAGGAGTCGGCCATCATCCCGGTAGTGGAATCGGCCAGCCGGTAGAAGGCGGCGGGAGCATCGGCCAGCACCGTCGAGGCATACGTGCTGGTGCTCCCGGTCGGGGTCACGGCCGGGCTGGTGCCGGCCGGCCCGGCCCCGTAGGGGTCACGGGCCACCACCCGGAAGGTGTACTTCACGCCGGCGGCCAGGCCGGTGATCACCGCCGAGCTGGCTGTGCCCGGGACGGCCAGCGAGTTCCTGGCCGTGGTGCCGGAGTACGCCGTGACCAGGTAGGACGTCACGCTGGTGCCCGGTGCACTGGCGGCCGACCAGCCGATTGTGGCCTGGTTGCTGCCGGCGAGCGCGGTGACGCTGCCGGGCGCGGTGGGCACGGCATACCCGGCGGCGGCGAAGTGAGCGGCGATCCGGGCGGCGCTGAGCGCCGCCGGGTAGATCGAGACCTGGGCCAGGTTCACGCCGTCGCCGGGGCCGTCAAAGCCGTACACGCCGGCCCCCAGGTTCAGCTGGCCGGGAAGCGTGTCCAGCGTCCCGTCGAACTGGCCGGTGCCGATCTGCTGGCCGTCGAGGTACACGGTGATGGTGCTGCCGTTGTAGGTGACGGCCAGCTGGTGCCAGTGGCCATCATTGACCGGATACGGGGTGGCGAACTGATGGGCGTCGATGCCGCCGTCGACGGTGATGGCATCGGCCGAGATGCCGCAGTTGAACGCCTGGTCGGTGTTGTCCTGGCCCCAGCCGACGATGTTGCCGGCGGGCGTGGCGCCGGCTGGGATGCTGAACCAGGCTTCCACCGTCCGTGGCGAGTTGTACAGCGGCACGTTCGCCGACGCGTCCACTGCCGTGTAGCCGTCGCTCAGGCTGATTCCGGTCCCGGGATCACCCTGGATCGGCCCGGTTGCGCCGGCGGTGTAGCTCCCGGACTGATAGACGCCAGTGACCTGGCTGGCCGAAGAGTCGGCCGCGACGGTCGCACTGGAATCAGTGAGACGGTAGTAGGCGGAGGGCTGGTCGGCCAGGACCGTGCCGCTGTAGCTGCTGGCACTGCCGGTCGGGGTGACCTGGCTGGTGACAGCGGCGGTGCCCAGGCCGTAGTTGTTGATGCCGGTGACCCGGAAGGCGTAACTGGTTCCGCCGGCCAGCCCGCCGATCACCGCTGAGGTCGCGGTCCCGGGCACGGCGATGGAGTTGCCGGCGGTGGTGCCGCCAGCCAGGGCGGTTACCAGGTAGGTCTGAACCGTACTGGGGCCAGCGGTCCAGGTCACGGTCGCCTGGTTGGCACCCGCCTGCGCCGCGAGACCGGCCGGAGCGGCTGGGCGGGTGTGACCGGACGCGGTGAACTGGGCGGCGAGCTGGGCCGCGGTCAGGGCACTGCCGTAGACCGAGACGTCAGCCAGATTCGCCCCGATCGGGCCTTCGTAGCCGAGGTCAGGATCGCCGCCGAGGGACAGCGGCGACGTCAGGGTGTCCAGTGGCTCGCTGAAGTCGCCGGTGCCCACGAGCTCACCATCCAGGTACAGCGAGAACGCGGTGCCGTTGTAGGTGACCGCGATCTGGTGCCAGTAGCCGTCGTCGATGGGGTACGGCGTGGTGACGGTGTGGATGTCGTCGAAGCCGTCGACACCGATCCCCTGTGCCCCGGACACCATGAGCTGGAAGGCCTGGTCGGTGCCGGGCTGGCCCCAGGACACCAGGGACTCGGTCCCGTCGCTGCTGGTCTCTTTGAACCATGCCACCACGCTGCGCGCACTGTTTGACAGCGGCAGCGGCACGTTCGCGCTGGCTATGCCGGAATCGCCGACGACCTGTGCGCTGGCGCTGGCATCGCCGACGATGGGGCCGGACTGACCGAGGGCGACCGCTCCGGCCAGGTATGCACCGTTCTGGCCGTGACCGGAGGAGTCCGCCATGAGATTCGCGGTGGAGTCACCAAGGCGGTAGAACAAGCTCGGTGCGGTGCCGAGCACAGTGGACACGTAGGTGGTCTTGTTTCCCGTCGGTGTGACCGTGGTGGCAGCAGCCGTGGCTGTCCCAGCACCGTAGCTGTCCCGCGCCTGCACTTCGAAGCCGTAGGCAGTGCCGGCCGCCAGGCCGGTCAGCACCGCTGACTTCGCTGTCCCGGAGACGGCCACGGCGTTTGCGGCGGTCGTGCCGTTCTTCAGCGCGGTCACCAGGTAGCTGGTTACCGCCGACCCGGGCGCGCTGGCCGCTGTCCACGTCACGGTGGCATCGTTCGCGCCCGCCGTGGCGGTCACCGATCCGGGCGCCGTTGGCCGGGCGTGGCCCGAGGCGGTGAACTGGGCGGCGATCTGCGCGCTGGTCAGGGCGGTAGGGAAGATCGCGACGTCGGCCAGGGAGCCCTGGTTCATCGGGCTGAGCGGGCCCTCGTCGGGGGAGATTCCCTGGCCCAGGTAGAGCCCGCCCGGTGGCCCGATCGCCGTAGGAGCCGTGGGGAGAGTGTCGAGCTGCTGGGCGAAGTTGCCGCTGCCGATGGCCAGGCCGTCCAGGTACACGGTGAAGCTGGAGCCGTTGCTCGTGACCGCGACGAAGTGCCAGTTCCCGTCGTTGATCGGGTAGGGCGTGGCAACCGAGTGCGCGTCGTAGGAACCGTCCACCCAGATCGCGTCCGGGGTCTCGCCCACCGTGAAGCCCTGGTCTGTATTGGTGCTGCCCCAGGCCAGCAGCGCCTGGTACTGGGAGTCGTCGGCGGACGTGGTGCTGAACCAGGCTTCCGCGGTTCGCGGTGAGTTGTAGAGCGGCAGGCTCCCGCCCGCGACGCCGATATCGCCGTCAGATCCCACGGTTGCGGCCGGTGTCGCGTCACCCACCAGCGGCCCGGGAGAGCCGAGGGTCACGGTGGAGTCGTAGGCGCCGGTGGCACCGTTCCCGGAGGAGTCGGTCATCACAGCGGGCGAGCCGTCTCCGAGCCGGTAGAAAACATCGGGCGTCCCGGAACTGACCGTGCTGGCGTAGGTGGTCGCGGCCCCGGGCACGGTATAACTGTTGGTCGTCGCGGCCGGCCCCGCGCCGGACAGGTCTTCCGCGGTCACGGTGAATTGCGTGGCTCCGGCCGCGAGCCCGTTCATCCGGACCGCGGTCGCGCTGCCTGGCGCCGACACGGACATGCCCGCATCGGGGCCGTTGACCGCGGTGACGACATAGCTGAGGGTCGGCTCGGCCGGGTTGGAGGCATCGCCCCAGCTGATCTGGGCCGCATTGGCCCCCCCGGCGGCGGCGTGCGCGACCGGCGGCACGCTTGGCACCGCATACCCCGCGGCCGCGTACTGGGCCGACAGCTGGGCCGCGGTGAGCGCCGACGGGTACACCGCGACGTCCTGCATGTTGCCGGTGAACCCGGAGTAGCCGAACGCGTATGAGCCGAGCTGCAGGCCTGAGCCGAACGTGGCCAGGGAGGAGCTGAACTGGGCCGTGCCCTGGAGCTGGCCATCGAGGTAGGCCGAGATGAGCGACCCGTTGTAGGTGACGGCGATGAAGTGCCAGTTGCCGTCGCCCACTGGGTGGCTGGTCTGGATGGAGTGGTAGTCGCTGTAGCCGTCGACGGTGATCGCGGATGGGCCGATCCCCACGATGAACGCCTGGTCGCTTTCCTCGGTCCCCCACCCGACCAGCAGCGGGTTGTACGCGGCATTGGCCTCGGTGATGTTCACCCACGCGGTAACCGTCCGCGAGTCGGCGAACTGGGGCAAGGCAGCCGGGCTCGAGCCGATGCCGTTTCCGTCCGAGCCTGGGCTGGCCGACGGTGAGGTTGGGTTGGTGAGCAGGGCACCCGGCTGGCCGAGGGCGGTCTCGGAGTCATAGGTGCCGTCGTGCTTCCCGCCCGACGAGTCGGCCATCACCGTGCCCGAGGCTTCCGCGAGCCGGTAGTACACGCTCGGGTGGTCAGAGATGACCGTGGACGCATACGTGGTGCTCGTACCGGTGGGGGTCGCGGCCGTGGAATCAGCCGCTGGCCCGGCGCCGCAGGAATTCTCCGCCACCACCGAGAACTCCGCCGCCACGCCGCCGGCCAGCCCCGTCATCACCAGGCTGGTGGCGCTGCCGTTGTTGGCTTGAGACTGCCCGGCGTTGCCACCGGAGATTTCGCGCACGACATAGGCGGTCAGTGCGCTGCTGCCCTTGCTGCCCGCCACCCAGGAAATCGTGGCCTGGTTCGACCCCGCCGTTGCGGTCACACTGGTGACCGCGGACGGCACCGTACACGCCGCGGACACAGCAGCCGCGCCAGCCGGTGGCCGGAGGTGAAACCGCAGGGCGCCAAGTCGTCCGGCCCGCCCGGCGGCAGCGTCACGGGGAGGCGTAACCGCGCCGGGACCGGGACTGGGTGCTTCCTGCACCCGCTGAACAGGCACCGGCCGAATAAGCCTCCCGGCCGATATCAAGTTATCCGGCCGCGATAGCGCAGAACGGCCGAAAACGGCCGCAGAAGCTGAGTTACTTAGATGCGGGGTCACGAGCGCGCCTATCAGCAAGGCAGCACTTACCGTGACGCAGGCAAATAATCTGCAGGCAGAACGATACACCGCGCAACCCCCCCACCCCTGACATCCGTCGCGAAGGTACACACGATGCGCAGAGACCGCATGAACGCATACGGACGGAATAATTCCCCGACAGCATGCACCATGGGCGAACCAGGACGCAAGAGGCTAACCCAAGAAATTGGTAGCGCTGCGGAACATCGAAGCCCGGATCCCACTGCCTAAATGGTTGCCACGACTGCCCGCTGAACCCGAAAGTGTCCTTGACCAGGGATGATGGGAGTTGCTTATGCTGCCATGACCTGGCCCGGAGGAGCACGCGCACCTGAAGTCTCCTGCCTGGCGGCCGGGATGATCGCCGGGGCAGACAGCGTCGATGACATTGATCTGCGGGGGCCATAGTGCGGTCCGCGCTCGGCCCACGGTGATGCCGTTTCTGTGCTCGTCGAGTTGACCTGGGGAAACGTGCCACAAAGAACACCAAATCCACCACGGCCATGGAACGGCCATCCGCCCCGGCAACGTTTGGCGGGCGCTGTGACCGCAAAGGCCGCTTTCAGCCACAGGACCTGGCGCCGCAACCGCGTCCGTGGCGAACCACCCCGCCCATCTTCTCCTGGGCGAAACGTAACCTGATGCGGCACTGGCCCGATTCCGGCATGCGCATTAGTGGCTCACCGGTAATCGGTGAGTTCATGGGCGGTGAATACGTCGGTCCTATCGCACGTCACCTCATGGACTCACATGGAAGGCGGGCCCGCTCGCGGCAATCGTTCAGCGCGCCCCTGCCCGTTCCAGGGCTGGCCGGCGGGTGGCCTCCTCGGGGCGTCTCAAGCATCGGAGCGCCGCCACCGCCCGGCGGGTGCTTGCTGGCCGTGCGCCATGACGCACAGGCCCGGGCGAAGGCCTCGTCAACAAGTTCTTGCGCCGTGTGCTGGTCACCGACACTGGCCAGGACGGTGCGCAGGCATTCGCTGGCCGACCTGCGGTAGAACTCCGCGAAGTCCCGTGGCTGAGGTCTCACACCCCATCAACGCGCAACACACGCCCGGGGACTACATGACTCCTCAGCGCCCGCTGGCGACCTTCCATAGGTAGGTGTTGCCGTCCTGGTCGGCGGTGGCCAGCATCCGGCCGTCCGGGCTGTACGCGACCGCGCCTACGCCCTCGATGGAGGCGTCGGCCAGAATGGCGGTCAGGTGCCTGGCGGCGATATTCCATAGGTAGGTAGCGCCGTTCCCGTCGCCGACGGCCAGCGTGCGGCCGTCCGGGCTGAACGCGACCGACTGCACGCCCAGGCTGAAGTCCGGGTCGGTCAGGTTGGCGGCCGGGTGCCTGGTGGCGAGGTTCCACAGGTAGGTGTGGCCGTTGGAGTCGCCGACGGCCAGCGTATGGCCATCGGGACTGAAGGCGACCGAAAACACGACAGCGTTCACGCCCTGGGTGGCGGGGTCGGTCAGGGTGGCGGTCAGATGCCTGGTGGCGACGTCCCACAGGTAGGTGCTGGCGTTCTGGTCGCCGGTGGCCAGCACCGTGCCGTCAGGGCTGAACGCTACCGTGTTCACGCCCTGGGTGGCGGGGTCGGTCAGGGTGGCGGTCAGGTCCCTGGTGGCGACGTCCCACAGGTAGGTGCGGCCGTTCTGGTCGCCGGTGGCCAGCGTGCTGCCGTCCGGGCTAAACGCGACCGACTGCACGCCCTGGGTGGCGGGGTCGGTCAGGGTGGCGGTCAGATGCCTGGCGGCGACGTCCCACATGTAGGTGCGGCCGTTCTGAGCGCCAGCGGCCAGCGTGCCGCCGTCCGGGCTAAACGCGACCGACTGCTCGCCCTGGGTGATGGGGTCGTTCAGGGTGGCGGTCATATGCCTGGTGGCGACGTCCCACAGGTAGATGCTGCCCTCCCCGTTGCTGATAGCGAGCAGCTGGCCGTCCGGGCTGAACGCCGCCGTGGCGCTAGCGCTACCAACGGGGCTGGTCAGGGTGGCGAGCGGGCGAGCGGGGCGAGCGGCCGGGCTGGTGGACGGGTGGCTAGGACGGGAGTCCTGAATCAGCGCGACAACGCCCGCCGTGACCACGATCACGGCCAGGTGCACGGCGACCACGCCTGCCACGCGACGACGTCGCGAGTGCCGCCGCGGCGCAGCCAGAACGGGTGGCAGATCTAAGGACTCCTTGCTCACCAGGCCTCCCTCAGCGATCGCGTGTCGGCGTGACTCTACGACGCAATGCCCGAAAGGCGCCTGCGGAATGGCTGGGCAAATCCCGACAACGGTCGCCGCCCACGTAGGCCTTGACAGCGCCTGGGCCGAGGCGTGTCATTTCTTGCGACGGGCGTGACCTAGTTCGTCAGATATCGCTGGACGGAACGCATCCGGCCGGGCCGGGAGGAGAGATGGAGATGTCCTTGCCGGGCAGGGTCGCCCCGGTCACCGGGACCGCGCCGGGTACCGGCAGCGGGATCGCCCGGGCGGAGCGCGAGCATGGCTGAGCTGGTCCGCGCCGCCGTTCAGGCCGGACCCCGCCAGATCGAGATCCGGGAATTCCCGCGCCCGGTGACCGGTCCCGACGACGGGCTGCTGCGCGTCGAGGCCTGCGGGATCTGCGGCAGCGACGTCGAGACGTACAAGGGCCATCTTGGGCGGGGCGTGCTGCCCATGATTCCCGGGCACGAGCCCCTGGGCATCGTCGAGGAAGTCGGGGAGCGAGCGGCCGCCCGGTGGGGCGTGCGCGCGGGCGACCGCGTCGCGCTGGAGATCCTGATCCCGTGCCGTAGCTGCGATCTTTGCCTGGCGGGCCGGTACATGTCCTGCCCGAACCGGCACGGGAGCTACGGGTACAGCCCGCTCAGCCGCGCGCCGAGCCTGTGGGGCGGCTTCGCCGACTACGTTTACCTGCACCCGAACGCGATCCTGCACAAGGTCTCCAGCGACATCCCGGCCGAGGTGGCCGTGATGTTCAACCCGCTGGGGGCCGGCGTCAGGTGGGCCAGCCACCTCGGCGGCACCCAGCTCGGCGACACGGTGCTCATCCTCGGGCCGGGCCAGCGCGGGCTGTGCGCGGTGATCGCGGCCCGGGCGGCGGGCGCGGGCACGATCATCGTGAGCGGCCTGGCCCGGGACCGGGCCAAGCTCGAGCTGGCCCGCGAGTTCGGGGCCGATCACACGATCGACGTCGACGCCGAGGACACCGTGGAGCGCGTCAGGGAGATCACCGGCGGCCGGCTGGCCGATCTCGTGCTCGAGCTGACGCCGATGGCCGCCGAGCCCGTGCGCGACGCGCTGCGCGCCGTGCGGCACGGCGGCCGGGTGGTGCTGGCCGGGCTCAAGGGCGATCACCCGGTCGAGCTGCACACCGACCTGATCATCAACAAGGCGATCACGGTTGTCGGTGCCTACGGCGTGGACTCCCGCGCCTATGGCGAGGCGATCCGGATCATCGAAGCCGGGCAGGTGCCGCTGCACCGGCTGCATACGCATACCTTCGAGCTGGCCGACACCACCCGGGCCATCGAGACGCTGGCGGGCGAGATCCCCGGCGAGAAAGCCGTGCACGTGGCCATCCGCCCCGGGCACCCAGCGGCGTGAGCCGCCGCGGGCACCCGTCGCAAGAACCGCGTCCGCTTGAGTCAATATATGACACTACAGAAACCGATCATCGTAACGTTCAAGATGCTTATGAGGTGTCTGTCGTCGCCATGATTCCGTCTGATGACCGTGGCGATGGCACACGGCCTTTCGATACCCTCATGAAGGTGACCGCCTCTCATCCGTCCGCCCTGGCTGCCGAGCAGGCGCTGCTCGCCGCCGACGACGACGATAACTCCGAGATGCGGCCGTGGGGCGGCGCCCAGAAGCCCCCGCGGCTGCTGCTCACCCTGCTCGGAGACTACTGGTGGCAGCACACCGAATCCCTGCCGTCGGCCGCGCTGGTCGCGCTGCTCGCGGAGTTCGGCGTCAGCGACTCGGCCGCCCGGGCCGCGCTCAGCCGCCTGACCCGGAACCAGCTTCTGGTCACCTCCAAGATCGGCAGGCGCACGTTCGTCCGGCTCAGTGAGCGGGCGGCGCAGATACTCGACGAGGGCGCACGCCACATCTTCTCCTTCGGCCGGGCCGCCCAGCCGTGGGACGGGATGTGGAGCCTGGTGGCGTTCTCGATTCCCGAGCAGAACCGGGCGGCCCGCGACGCGCTGCGCAAGCAGCTGCGCTGGCTCGGCTTCGCGCCGCTGTACGACGGTCTCTGGGTGGCACCGCGCGACCAGGCCTCCGAGGTCGTCAGCCAGCTGTCCGAGCTGGGCATCAGCACCGCGACGGCCTTCCGCGCCACGACCGTTCCCGGCATCGAACCGGACGGGTTCCCGCAGCAGGCGTGGGACCTGGACGACCTGCACACCAGGTACGAGGCGTTCATCTCGTACGCGCAGCGGCTGCGCGAGCGTGCGCTCGCCGGGCGGATCTCCCCGGTGGAGGCGCTCGTGGCCAGGACGCGGGTCATGGACGAATGGCGCGCGTTCCCCGGGCTCGACCCCGACCTGCCGGTCGAGCTGCTGCCCGACGCATGGCCGCGCGCCGCCGCCCGCGAGCTGTTCATCGCCGCCTATGACCTGCTCGGGCCGCTGGCCGCGCACCGGGTCAGGCAGATCATCGCCCGGTACAGCCGCGAACTCGCCACCCGGGCCGCGTACCACAGCTCCGAGGAGACGATCGGGCCGAAGGCTGGAAACGACGGCTCCGTGGCCACGGCCAAAGACGCGCCCCGTGAGCGCCCCGTGAGCTGGAGGCTGCGCCTCAGTCGGCCAGCCCGAGCAGGCGCACGGCGTTCTCCTTGAGGATCTTCGGTCGCACCTGTGGCTTGATCGGCAGCGCATCGAAGTCGGCCAGCCAGCGATCGGGGGTGATCAGCGGGTAGTCGGAGCCGAAGAGAACCTTGTCCTGCAGCAGGGTGTTCGCGTACTGGACGAGTTGCGGCGGGAAGTACTTGGGCGACCAGCCAGACAGGTCGATGTGAACCAGCGGCTTGTGGGTGGCCACCGCCAGGGCTTCGTCCTGCCAGGGGAAGGAAGGATGCGCCAGCACGATCGGAAGGCCAGGAAAGTCCGCGGCCACGTCATCGAGGAACAGCGGGTTGGAGTATTTAAGCCGGATGCCGCCGCCACCCGGCGCGCCCGCCCCGATCCCGCTCTGCCCGGTGTGGAATACCGTCGGCACACCGAGTTCCTCGATCGCCTCATACAGCGGGTAGACGACCCGGTCATTGGGATAGAACGCCTGGACATTGGGATGGAACTTGAACCCGCGCATGCCGAACTCGGTCACCAGCTTGCGCGCCTGGCGGACCGCGGCCTTGCCCCGGGCCGGGTCGATGCTGGCGAACGGAATCATCACGTCCGGGTTGTCCGCGGCCGCCTTGGCCACCTCCTCGTTCGGCACCCCCGGGACGCCGGTGGCGGCCTCAGCGTCCACCGAGAACACCACGCACGCCATGCGCCGGTCCCGGTAGTACGCGGCGATCTCGGGCAGCGTCGGAGGCCGGCGTTCCGCCTTGAACAGCGCCCGGGATGCCTCGAGCAGTTCCGGGCTGAGCGCGTCCTGGCCCTCGGCAGAGACCTCAGCGTGCACGTGCACGTCGATCGCGACGAGGTCGTCAACGTTCACTGCGCACTCCTTCGCGCCGACGCAAACGAGGAACTCCCGTCATGGTAACCAACGCCGCAGCGCCGGTAAGGCACTCGCGGCAGTGCTGCCTGGGCAGGAAGCCGCCCTCACCGCCGCAATCCACGCCGCGTTCGACCTCGACTAGGCCGTCCGTCAGCGCGTCGAGCCTGGTCTCATTGGCCGCGCAGCATGTCCCCGATGATCCCGCCGACCACGCCCGAGCCCGCCGCCTGCGTGGTGTGCTCGTCGTGCGGGAGGTACGGCGCCAGCGCGTGGGCCAGCACCGGAATCGGCATCGACTGCAGCCAGACCCGTCCTGGCCCGGTGAGCGACACCAGGTGGAAGCCATCGTCGCCGAAGACGGCGTTGGCGATGCCCGGAATCCGGGTCACGGTGAACTGGACGCTGCCCTGGAACATGCCGATATGGCCGGGGTGCACCAGCAGCCCCTGCATGGGCGGCAGGTCGTAGGTGGTGAGCTCCCCGGACAGCTCGATCCAGGCCCGGCCCTGGCCCTCCAGCTTCTGCAGCACGAAGCCGTCGCCGCCCCACATCCCGCCGCGGAAGCTTTGCTGCAGCCCGACGCTCGGGACGATGCCCGGCGTGCCGCACAGCCAGCCATGCCGGTGCACGAAATAAGCCTGGCCCGGTTCGATGTCCACGGGCATGATGTGGCCGGGCACCTTGGCCGCGAATGTGATCGAGCCCGGTCCCGTGTAGTGCGTCAGGAAGATCCCGCCACCGCCGATGGCCCGCTTGAGGCCCTGCATGAAGCCACCGCCACCACCCATCCCGCCGCCACCGGTGCCCGCCCGCTGTGACAGCTGGATGCTCTGCGTCATCCAGGCCAGCTCGCCGTGGGTGGAGACGACTTCCTCGCCGTCGTTCAGCGAAACTTCCAGGATGGGCATGGTGGTGCCCTTGATCTCGGCCTGCATGACATGCCTCCCCATGGACACCAAGCAGCGCCGCGGATGGGGCGCTTGCCCGACAAACTACTTGCGGGCAAGGCCATCGGATAGGTGCATCCAGAAGTTCGCGGCTGCGTGCTGGCGGCACATCAATCTCAAGCCTCCGGTCAAACAACACGAACGCCTAAGCTCGGGCCCATGGCGCAAGGCGTTCCCCCGGTCACCCACCGGCAGCTGCAGGCCGGCCCGCTGTCGGTACACATCGCTGAAGCCGGCGACGGCCCACTCGTGCTATTGCTGCACGGATTCCCGGAGAGCTGGTACTCGTGGCGTCACCAGCTGACCCCCCTCGCCGCTGCTGGTTACCACGCGGTGGCGCCGGACCAGCGTGGCTACTGCCAGACCAGCGCGCCGGCCGATGTCGCCGAGTACACGATGCTGCACCTCACCGGCGATGTGATTGCGCTCATGGACGCCCTCGGCGCGGAGCGGGCCGTCGTCGCCGGGCACGACTGGGGCGCCCCGGTGGCCTGGCATACCGCGCTGTTCCGCCCGGACCGGGTGCGCGGCGTCATCGGTCTGAGCACCCCATACCGGCCACGCGGCAGTTCGGCCCCGATAGCCGCGCTGCGGCGGCACTTCGGTGATGGCTTCTACATCGTCTACTTCCAGCAGCAGGGCATCGCCGACGCCGAGCTGGGCCGCGATCCCGCGGTCACGTTCCGGACCATCCTGGCCGGCCTGTCGGGCGAGACCGCCGCCATGCCGCTCATCGCGCCCGGTCACGGCCTGCTCGACGTTGCCGCAAGGCCCGGCACACTGCCGCCGTGGCTGACCGAGGACGACATCGACGCCTACGTCACCCAGTACGCCCAGGCAGGGTTCACCGGCCCCCTGAACTGGTATCGCAACATCGACCGCAACTGGGAGCTGACCGCGCCGTGGCAGCATGCGCTGATCGAGGTGCCGGCGCTGTTCATCGCGGGCGACCGCGACCCGAACCTGCGGACCATCAGCCCCGCCGGGATTGAGGTGTTCTTGCCGAAGCTGACGAAATCGCTGATGCTGCCCGGGTGCGGTCACTGGGTCCAGCAGGAGCGCCCGGCCGACGTCACCGCCGCGATGCTGGAGTTCCTGGGCAATCTGCGCTAGAGAGCGAAGCCGCGGATTCACCGGCAACTCGCCGGCGCGCGCCTTGGTGTACCGCTGCCCTGTCCTGCGTGCAGGCTGATGAAATTTTTCCGGCTTCGCGTCGCGGGGATGTCCTCTCCGGGCGGGCCTGTCCGTCCTTTCCCCGGGTGGCGCTCGCCACCACGCGGAGAGAAACGAGGAGACCGATGACCAGCAAGACCACCACGGCAGGGTCCGACGCCGACCGGCAGGCCGTTCTCGACGTGCTAGCACGCGTGTACCAGGCGTGGGCAGCCGGCGACGCCGAAACGTTCGTGGCCGACTACACCGAGGACGCCAGCGTGATCCAGCCCGGCGTCTATGAGAAGGACCGTGAGGAGATCCGCACTACTATTGCCGCGGCGTTCGCGGGCCCGCTCAACGGGTCGCGGGTGGCCTCCCGCCCGGTGGACGTCCGCTTTGTTACCGGCGACACGGCCATCGTGGTCAGCGAGGACGGGATCATCTTCCCCGGGCAGGACGCTGTCTCGAGCGAGCGACTGGTGCGCGCGACCTGGGTGCTGGTCAGGCGCGACGGCGGCTGGCGCATCGCCTCCTACCACAACAGCCCCGCCAGTTAGGGTGTCGTCGTCCGGGTATGGGGCGCCTGCCTTCCGGGGGAGCCGCCCCAGGCCCGGATCCAGACGGGTTCCAGGGCCGTGGCAGCGGTTGTCGCAGTCATGATCGCCCAGGTAAAACGGTACGGCATGGTCGGCTGAACGGAAGGAGCCTTGACGATGACGCTGTATGTGGCCTTGTGCTACTACGACCGGGATCAGTACTGGGACACGCCGCCGGAGACCGAGTTCTCCCCTGAGTACACCGAGTTCGCCCGGCGGGCCACCGAGGCCGGGGTCATGCGCGGCGGTGAAGCCCTGCACCCGGTGACCATGTCGACCACCATCACCGTCTCGGGCGGCAAGGGCGGCGACGTCCTGGTGACCGACGGTCCTTACGCCGAGGCAAAGGAGGTCTTGGCCGGGTACTTCCTGCTGGAGGCGGCCGACCTGGACGAGGCCATCGCGTGGGCGGCGCAGATCCCGGCTGCCTGGCGCGGGAAGATCGAGCTTCGCCCGATAGCGCCGCACGGCTAGGCACCCTGGCATGGACGCCACCGGCGCTCTGGTCGAGGTGCTGAAGGGCGAGGGTCCCAGGGTACTGGCCACGCTGGCCAGGACCATCGGCGACCTGGCCGTCGCCGAGGACGCGCTGTCCGAGGCCACGATCACCGCCCTGGATGCCTGGCCCAAAACGGGGATCCCGGACAACCCGCGGGCCTGGCTGGCGGTGGTCGCCCGCCGCAAGGCGCTTGACCTGCTGCGACGTGAGTCAGCCCGGGCGGCCAAGGAGGCCGCCGCGTTCCGGTGGGGAACCGGGGACGCACCGGACCAGATCGAGGAGGCGATCGAGGCGATGGAGCCAGAGACGTCTTTGCGCGACGACATGCTGCGCCTGGTCTTCACCTGCTGCCACCCGGCGCTTAGCCGTGAGGCCCAGGTGGCCCTCTCGCTCCGCACGCTGGCCCGCCTCGAGGTGCCGGCCATCGCCCGCGCCTTCCTGGTGCCTGAGGCCACCATGGCCAAGCGCCTGGTACGGGCCCGCTCCAAGATCGCCACGGCCCGCATCCCCTACGCGATCCCCGCCGACACCGAGCTTCCCGGCCGGCTGGCCGCAGTGCTGGCCGTGGTGTACCTGATCGCCACCGAGGCCCACGCCCCGA
>Ga0335075_10002858_pt1 | contig 27578 bp, 3 predicted proteins | sample Lox_Sample_24_FD_206723 | JGI IMG/M metagenome (GOLD analysis project Ga0335075, IMG submission 206723) | Soil microbial communities from Loxahatchee National Wildlife Refuge, Florida, United States - Lox_Sample_2.4 | ecosystem: Environmental > Terrestrial > Soil > Wetlands | place: USA: Florida...
GCTCCCCGCGGGCCCGTACCTCGAGCTGACGGCGACCAACGCCACGCTCACGGTGGCGGGGCAGACCCTGTCGGGCGACATCTCCATCAGCCAGGCCTCACTGCCGGTGCTGGGCAACCCCACGATCCCCGCCGGGCAGAGCGCGCCGGATCCGACCGGGGCCACCGTCACCGCCCTCGAGGTGACCATCGCCAACGGCAGCCTCGGTCTGGGCGACGGCGCGGAGAACTTCGTCGCCGTGACCGGCATCGCCGGCACGCTGCTCGTCTTTGACAACGTGGCCGCGCAGGAGAGCGCCGGGGCGGCGACGCCGACGGTGACGCTGAGCGGCGTCGTCGGTCAGCTGAGCGGCACCGTGGCCCTGGAGAACGTCACCGGCGTGTCGTTCGGCGCGACGATGGCCCTGACCTTCAACACCACCGGGGCGACGGTGGACGCCCTCGTCACCCCGCCCGGCCAGAGCACCAGTCAGATCGTGTGGGATGCCGGGACGCGGTTCTCGGTCGCCGCCACCCATGTCGCGCTCACCGTCCTGGGGCAGACCATCACCGGGGATCTGACGCTGACCATCGGCACCGACTCCGTGCAGGCCACCTTCGCCAACGTGTCGGTCTCCCTGGGCGGCGGCATCCTCAGCGTGACCAACGGCCAGGGCAGTCTCACCGTCACCAGCGGGGCGGGGGGCGGCATCACCGGCAACATCTCGGGCAACGTCGCGCTCACCACCACCGGCGCGTCGTTCAGCGGCACCGTCGCCGTTCAGATCGACACCACCAACCATCAGACCAAGCTCGTCATCACCTCGAGCAGCGCGACGCTCACCGTCGCGGGCCAGACGATCGGCGGGACCTTCACGATCGCCCAGACGACCGCCGGCGGTCAGACCGTCGTCAGCGTCGAGGTCACCGACCTCATCCTCCAGCTCGGCCCGTCGGGCTCGCCGTTCGTCAACGTCACCGCCGCCAATGCCGTCTCGGGCGCGATCATCGTCACCTCGGCCGGGGTGGCCGGGCAGTTCAGCGGCAGCGCCACGAACGCGGATCCCATCTTCACCCACCTGCCCGGGGACCTCGCCATCACCCCCGGAGCGTTCTCGGTCGCCTTCAACACCGAGAGCGTTGCCGTCGACCAGACGCTCGCCGGCGGCGCGACGATCAACGTGCCCGCCGGGCCGTTCGTCGAAGTCTCGCTGACGGGAGCCTCGCTGACCATCGGGGGCGTGTCGGCCAGCGGGAACGCCAGCTTCATGGAGGGCACCCTGAGCGACGGCACGACGCAGGTGACCGAGATCGGGATCAGCGACCTCACCATCACCCTCACGCCCACCTCCGGCAGCACCACCTCGCCGGTCAGCCTCACCCACGGGCAGGGCGCCTTCGTCATCACCTCCGCTGGCATCGCCGGGATCTTCTCGGGCTCGATCACCGCCGGTGGCTCGGGCGTCAACGCCGGCGCCAGCGCGACCGTCAGCTACAACGGCATCCAGGGGACCGTCGATGACAGCATCACGGTGGGCGGCCAATCGATCCCGATCGTCTTCACCAGCTCCCAGGAGGCGACGGGCCCGAGCAGCCCCTACATCGCGATCGCCGGCTCAGCATCGGTCACCCTCGGCAATCCCCCCTTCGTCGAGATCGAGGGCTCGTTCACCGCCGACGGCTCCAGCCACTCGATCAGCCTCGGCAACCTCTTCGTGTTCATGGGGCAGGGCCCCGCGTTCACCTCGGGCACCACGCCCAACCCGACGGCCAAGGGCATCTACATAAACGTCACCAGCTACACGGCGGCGTCGGGCAACACCTCGTTCTCGGCGAGCGGCAACATCAACCTCGTCGGCTTCGCGGGGCTCACCCTGTCGGGCACCGGCATCTCGATGAGCTGGGCCACGGGCGCGACCTCGGTGTCCTTCAGCGGCGACATGACGCTCGGGCTCCCCGGCGTGTTGTTGACCGGGGCCATGGGCTTCAGCTTCGCCAACGGCACCTTCACCGTGCAGCTGGGCAGCGCCGCCACCGGCACCGACGGGCACGCGGTCCAGTTCGACCTCGGAGCCCAGGCGGCCGACGGCACCTTCCCGGTGGCGGTCTCGATCGCCTCCGGCTCGCTGACGCTGAGCTCGGCCGGCGTCGTCGCCGACATCACCGCCGCCCTGACCCTGAACGTGCCCGGCCTCGACCTCTCGCTCCCGGCGATCTCGGTGGCCATCAACGGCACCGACGCGCCGGTCGACGAGACCGACCCCACCAGCCACCAGACGGTCACGCTGCCCGCCCAGTCGCTCCAGGTCGTCGCCGGCACAACGGCCAACCCGGCGGCGCTGACCGTCATGGGCCAGACGATCAGCGGCGTCTTCGCCTTCTCGCAGGTGGTGGGGACCCTCAGCCCGCAGGCGCCCGCCGGATCGACGGCGCCCATCACGGTGTGGCTGAGCGCGTCCGACGTCTCGCTGACGATCGGGTCCACCAGCGGCGGGGCCGGCATCACCAACGGCTCGGGCCTGCTGCTCATCACCCCCGAGGGCCTCGCCGGCCAGATCGGCGGCACCCTGACCGTCTTCGGCCCGGCGGGCAACCCGTTCTCCGGGACGTTCGCCATCAAGCTCAACACCACCGCTATCGCTGTCGCCGAGCAGGCGACGCTGGGCGGAGCGGCGGTCAGCCTCAACCTGCCGGCCGGGCCCTACGTCGAGATCGAGGGCGACAACGTGACCCTGACGCTCAGCGGGCAGACGGTCAGCGGCAACTTCGTGTTCAGCGCCGGCAAGGACGCCAACGGCGTCGCCGCGCGCATCTCGGTGACCAACCTCAGCGCGTCGCTGGGCGACGGGTCGGCGAGCTTCGTCACCCTGTCGAGCGGCAGCGGCACCCTCATCATCGACTCCGCCGGGTTGGCCGGCCAGATCAGCGCCAACGTCGCGGTCTCGGTTCCCGGGGTCACCGTGACCGGCAGCCTGTCGCTCGTCGTCAACACTGGGCATGACGGCGTCACCGAGACGATCGAGAACGCCGAGAGCCCGGACGGGGCGACGGCGGCGGTGCTCGGCGACGTCAACGGCGACGGGCGCCCCGACCTCATCGTCGCCACCAGCACCGGCCAGAAGCTGCTCTACCTCAACCAGGGCGGCAGCGCCCCGTTCTCGGCGGCGCCGTCGGACATCGTGGCCCCCAACGGCGACCAGACGACGGCGCTGGCCCTCACCGACCTCAACGGCGACGGGATCGCTGACCTCATCGTCGCCAACGCCAACGGGGCGACCGAGGTCTACCTCGGCGACGGCAAGGGCGACTTCACGCCGGCGACGCTGCCCAGCGACGCCGCGTCGGGTGACACCGTCGCGCCCGGCACCGGGGTGACCGCAATCGCCGTCGCCGACGTCAACGGCGACGGGAACGCCGACCTCGTCGTGGTGGCCGGCGGCGCCGTGTTCGAGTACCTCAACGCGGGCGCCGACGCCAACGGCGACTGGAACGGCTTTGCCGCCTCCACCCAGATCGGCTCCATCTCCGGCGCGTCGTCGGTCGCGCTCGGCGACGTCAACGGCGACGGCGCGCCCGACCTCGTCGTCGGCCTCACCGCGGGGGCGACGCAACTGTGGCTCGACGGCACCACCTCGGGCACGGCCAACGGCACCTTCACCCAGGACGCCGGCGTGAGCCTCGGCAGCGACGCCACCGCGGTGGCCCTGGCCGACCTCAACGGTGACGGCTTCGATGACGTCATCGTCACCAGCGCCACGCGGACGACGGTATTCGTCAGCACGGCCGCGGCGACCTTCACCGCCGACGCCACCGCCTTCGCAGGCGGGAGCTCGATCACCATCGCCGACCTCAACGGTGACGGCCACCTGGACCTCGTGCTCGGCAGCGCCACCGGTGGGACGGTGCTGCTGGGCGACGGCACCGGCAACTTCACCGTGGCCGGCGACCCGAGCTACACGCTGCCGCAGACCTTCGACACGACGGCCACCGCCGTCGCCGACCTCAATGGCGACGGCCATCCCGACCTCGTCCTGGTCAGCGGACAGGCGGCCCAGGGGATCGACCTCCTGCTCGGGCAGACGGGGGGGACCCTCGGCGCGGCCGGCCAGGCGGGCGCGGTGAGCTTCAGCGTCCCCGGCGGCCCGTACTTCGATCTGCAGGGCACCGGGATCACCATCAACTTCCTCGGCCAGACGATCACCGGCAGCCTCTCGATCGAGCAGCAGACCAGCGGGGGCGCGCAGATCGTGGAGATCGCCATTACCAGCGCCGGCTGGCAGCTGCCGGGCGTGGGCACGATCTCGATCCCCAGCGGCGATCTGCTCATCACCACCGGTGGCATCGCGGGCTCCATCACCCTCTCCACCACCAGCCTCTCGCTCGGCGGCGTGACCGTCAGCGGGGCCCTGTCGCTCCAGGTCAACACGATGAGCGCCGCGGCGGTGCTCTCCGACGGCACGCGGCTGCCCGCCGGTCCCTACGTGGAGCTCGCGGGCACCAATCTCACCGTCGCCCTCGGCACGGGGAGCGGCGCTCCCTCGCTGAGCGGCTCCTTCGCCATCGAGAGCGTGCACGACAGCGCCGGGAACGCCACGCTGCTCCTCGCCGCCACCGGCGTCAACGTCAATCTCGGCGGTTCCCTCAACGGCGTGGTGACCGGCGCCTCGGGCATCCTCGTCGTCCTTCCCGGCGCCACCGGCGGCCTGGCCGGGCAGCTCTCGGGCACCGTCGACCTCAGCGGCCTGCTGCCGAGCGGGATCGACCTCAGCGGCACCTTCGGCTTCGCCATCAACCAGACCGGCCAGGCGGTCGCCGAGTCGGTGACGGTCGGCGGCCAGACGGTCGCGATCAACGCGCCGGCCGGTCCCTACCTGGAGATCTCCGCCACCGGCGCGCGGCTCTCGGTCCTGGGCGAGACGCTCACCGGCACGTTCTCCATCCAGCGCCAGACGGTCGGAGGGTCGACGACGACGGAGATCGTCGCCTCCGGGGTGGCCATGTCCCTCGGTGTCGGCGGCACCACCTTCGTCAGCCTCACGGGCGGCAACGGCCAGATCGAGGTCACCGGCGGCGGCCTGGCGGGGACCCTGGGCGGCACGGTGGCCACGAACATCCCCGGCGTCTCCCTGAGCGCGACGTTCACACTGCAGCTGAACACCACCGGCTCGGCCGTGACGCTGCCGTCGGGCACCGTGATCGCCGCCAGCCCGAGCCTCGAGCTCACCGCCTCGAGCATCACCGCCACCATCCTCGGCCAGTCCCTGACCGGGACCCTGGCCTTCACCCGCGACGCCACCGGCACCGTCCAGCTGACGATCACCAACCTGGCAATGTCGCTCGGCACCGCCTCGCTCGGCGTGTCGATCTCCCAGACGAACAGCCAGTCCGCTCAGCTGACCATCGGCTCGGCCGGAGTCAGCGGCCAGATCCAGGCCACGATCGCCTTCCGCGGCCTGCCGTCGCAGATCAGCTTCGGCGCCGGCATCCCGGTGGCGGTCATGGTCAGCCCCGGCTCGCTCAGCGTCCAGCTCGGCACCCTGAACCCCGACGGGACCGTCGCCACTCCGGCGACCGTCACCATCCTCGGCCAGTCACTGTCGGGCGTGTTCACCCTGGCCAAGACGACCGACGCCGGCGCCGACGGCATCCTGCACACCTCCGACGATCGCACCATCATCGAACTGAGCGCGATCGACGTCTCGGCGCAGTTGGGCGCCGGGGGCGTGACGGCCAGGCTGTCGGGTGGCACGGCGCTGTTCCTGCTCACCCCGGACGGGTTCGCCGGCCAGGCCTCAGGCGCGGTCAGCGTCACCCTCGGCTCGGCCATCACCGCCTCGGTGGCCAACGCGACGCTGGCCGTGAGCACGATCACCGCCGCCACCAACGAGACGTTCGGGACCGGATCGACGCTGACGCTCCCCGCCGGGCCCTACGTCAGCGTGGCGCTCAGCGGAGTCTCGATCACCGTGGTCGGCCAGTCGCTCACCGGTGACGTCACACTCACCGAGACCGGCGGCGGCGCCACCGTCACCTTCGCCAACGTCGGACTGCGCCTCGGCACCGACCAGGCCGACTACGTCGTGGTCAGTGGCGGCGCCGGCACCCTCACCGTCACGCCGTCGAGCGCGAGCAACCAGGGCATCTACGGGACGATCACGGCCACGGTGGCCGTCACCGTCCCCGGGGTCGGTGTTTCCGGCACGTTCGCCGTCGCCCTGAACACCACCGGCGTCAGTCAGACCATCGGCTCGGGGCAGAGCGCCCAGACGCTGGCCTCCGGCGTCACCGTCACCGGGACCGGGGTCAGCCTCACCGTGCTCGGCCAGACCCTGACCGGCAACGTCACCTTCGTCGACGACACCACCGACCACGTGATCGGGATGGCGGTCAGCGGGCTCACCCTGTCGCTCGGCAACGGCTCCACCACGTTCGTCAGCGCCACCGCCGCCGGCGACCTCGTCCTCACGCCGGCCGGAGTCGCCGGCAGCCTCTCGGTCAGCGCCATCACCACGCCGGGCATCCCGTCCTCGGTGTTCAGCTTCACCGGATCGATCACGGTGTCGGTCAACGAGACCGGCCAGGCGGTGAACGAGACCTTCGCCAAGGACTTCACCCCGCTCAACCTCGCCGCCGGCACGTATGTCCGCGTTGACGTCGGCAGCGACGCCACGCCCGCCTCGCTGACCGTGTTCGGCCAGACGATCACCGCCCACGCCTTCTTCGTCCAGACCAGGAACTCGGGCGGGGACGCCGTCGTGGCCCTCGGGCTCGACGAGGGCTCCTTGACCCTCGGAACCGTGTCTGACGGCGTCTCGGTCACCGGCGCCAGCGGCTGGCTGATCATCACCGCGCAGGGCGTGGCGGGCAGCCTCACCGCGCAGGCCACGGTGGCGCTCGGCAGCATCCTCAACCTCTCCGCCCAGGTCACCGTCGACGTCAACACCACCAACGCCGCCATCAGCCAGACCTTCCCGGGTGGCTCGGGCACGCCGACGAGCTTCACCCTCGACGCCGGCCCGTTCCTGCGGGTCACGCTGCTCAACGCCACGGCCACCATCGCCGGCAACAGCCTGACCGGGAACTTCTACTTCGAGCACGCCACCGAGAGCGACGGCACCGTCGAGACGGTCATCGCGGTCACCAACCTCAAGGACTCCGCCGCCTCCTTCACGGTCTCCGGAGCCCTGCTCTACAGCGGCTCGGGCCATGTCGCCGGCGTCCTGCAGGGCACGGCCACCGCGTCCACCGGCGGGCTGACCGTCGGCGGCGGCGTCAAGCTGACGATCAATACCGGCCCCGCCGCGGTCAACCAGACCGTGACCGTCGCCGGCCAGTCGATCACCATCGACATCGGCCCCAACCAGTACGACGTCGAGGCGCAGCTGTCGCTCAACCTCGACAACCTCGTCGAGTTCTACGGCACCTTTGACCTGTCGAGCTCGGGCACCTTCACCGCCTCGAACGTCACCCTGTTCGTCGGCTCGGGCCCCTACAAGAACGCCGACGGGTCGATCAACACCTCGGCCATCGGCGTGCTCATCACCAACGCCAGCGTGTCCTTCGCGCTGGCGCCCAACACGACCGCCGGCCAGGGGCTGTACGCCCTGTCGGCCACCGGCTCGCTGGCCCTCGTCGGCCTCAGCGGACTCAACATCTCGGCGACCGTCACCCTGGCCATCAACACCTCCACCGCCGCCATCCAGGTCGCGAACCCGAGCGGCACGGGCACCACCAGCATCGGCCCGTCGAGCTTCAAGCTGTCGGCAGACAACGTCGACATCAACGCCGGCGGCGTGTTCGACGTCCACGGCTCGCTCGAGATCGCCCGCGCCCAGAGCGGCACGCTGTATCTGGCCGTCACCGGCGCCACCGTCTCGATCACCGACAACGGCAGCCCGGTGTTCAGCGTCGGCGGCAACGCCACCTTCACCATCGACCCGGTCAGCGGCTTCCACATGCAGTCCTTCTCGGTGTCGGACTTCGACCTGCTCGGCATCGACGCGGGGCTGGGCAGCTCCTCGCCCTCCGGGGCGTCGTCGCTGGCACCGACCGCCGCGCTGGCCAACCCGGTGGCCGAGGCCACGCTGGACGACAGCCAGCCGCTGACGTCGATCGACGTCACCTTCACCGATCTCAGCGGGAGCGGGCTGGACACCACCAGCGACGACACGTCGATCCTCAGCTCGCTGCAGAAGTTCACCGTGCTGCTCAACGGCCAGCCGATCCCCGGCCTCGTCGTCAACCCGGTGCCGACCGCGGTGGTGGGGGAGCCGGGCACCTACCGCTTCACGCTCACCGGGTTCCCCACCGGACAGGCCGGAACGGTGACCATCGAGTTCCTGCCCGGCTCCTTCGCCGACGGCGCGGGCACCACCGACGTCGGCTCCACCGCGGAGTTCTTCCTCGCGGCGCCGGTCGGCGGCGCCGCCCCGGCCACCGGTCCCACGGCCACCCTGTCAAGCCCCGCGCCCGGCGAGGCGGTGACCGCGGCCGAGCTCAACGCCGCCGGCTACATCGACATCACCTACGCCAGCCACAACGGCTCGCCGATCGACGAGTCCTTCCTCAACACGCTGGCCCCGTTCACCATCACCGGCACCGGCGCCGCCAACGTCAAGAGCATCAGCGGCGTGCTGCAGCTGGTCGGCGCGCCCGAGGCGCTGGACGGCGGCTCCTCCGCCGATACCTCGGTCACCTATCGCTACTTCCTGGTGGCCGTCAACAGCAGCGCGCCGCTGTTCAGCGCCGGCACGGTCACGATCACCTTCAACCAGGTCTTCAAGACGGCCGACGGGACGGCCAGCCCGACGGGGATGACCCAGACCTTCACGGTCTCGGCCAGCGCGCCCGGCGCCGCCACGACCTCCAAGACGATCTCGCTGGGGCCGCTGTCGCTGCAGGGCCCGAGTGCCGGCCTGGAGAACGTCGGCTTCAAGAACGGCATGCTCGACGTCACCGTCGCTCTCGGCGTCAACAACGCCAGCCTCGCCTTCGGCGGCTCGCAGGGAGCCAGCGGCGTCAGCGCCACCATGACGGGGCTGCAGGGCACGCTCGAGGTCGAGATCGATGTGCTCGGCCTGCTCAGCGGCCACGTCCGCATCGACGTGCCCGGCAAGTTCAGCCTCTCGGTGGCGTCGCTGACGGTGACCATCCCGCAGATCCTCAACGTCAACGCCTCCGGCGTGCAGATCACCTACGACCCCACCGCGCCGAGCAGCCAGAAGATCCTCGTCATCCAGAGCGCCTCGGTCAGCTTCCCGAGCTTCGGCGTCACCGGCACCATCGCACCGTTTGACCCGACCACGGGGCAGAACGTCAGCACCCCGAACGCCAACACGATCCCGGGCCTCACGGTCTACGGCGACGGCCTCACCTTCGGCCAGGCCGAACTGACCCTGGCCCACAGCGACGGCACGCCGATCACCTTCGGCAGCATCATCACCTTCAACGACCTGCGCTTCGGGGTGGAGAACTTCTCCATCAACTTCGACGGGCCGCAGGCGGCGTTCAACGGCTCCATCTTCTTCGCCACCGGGGGCGCCACGCTGCTGCCGGGCAAGCCGGTGTCGGCCGCCATCACCAGCAGCGGCACCGAGCTGAACGCCAACGGCACCGTCGACACCGACGCCATGCGGCTGACCTTCGTGTTCGCCAACGGGCAGATCTCGGACTTCGTCGCCCACGTCGACACGCTGACGGTCAGCCTCGGCAGCTTCCTGACGCTCAACGCCAGCAACTTCAACCTCGACCTCGACGCCGGCCCCGATCAGGACCTCGTCTCCTTCGCCTCGGTCGGTGCCACGGTCAAGATCGGCTCGCTGCAGATCGGCGGGGAGGCCAAGGACTTCGCCTTCACCGGCGACGGCAGCTTCGTCCCCGGGCCCGGCTTCGGCGTCTTCCTCAGCGTCGGCTCGGCGACCGGCAGCTCCTTCAACTGGCCGAGCTTCCTCCCGATCCAGATCCAGGCCATCGGGATCCAGTGGGCCAACATCCAGCAGGACCCCGCCGACTTCACCCTCACCCTGTCGGCCTCGGTCACGGGCCTCCAGGGGATCTCGGGCCTCAGCTTCTCGGGCTCGGTGCAGGGCATTCAGATCGACCCCGCCCTGCTCCTGGCCGGCCAGTTCCCCATCGTCGGCATCTCCTCGCTCGGCGTGGAGGTCTCAGGGTCGCTGTTCGGCGGGCAGATCAACGCCGAGCTGGTCGGCGGCATCGAACGGCTGGACAGCGGCTTCAACATCATCGCCGCCACCGACACCACCACGCCGGTGGCGCACCGGATCCTGTACCTCGGCCTCCAGGGCGGGTTCACGCTGGCCGGCATGGCCGGGTTCGAGATCCAGGTCGGCCTCAGCCAGCTCGGGCCGCTGGACGCCATGATCAGCGTCAACCTCCCGGAGGGGATCATCCTCGACCCCGACACCGGGATCGCCATCAACAACTTCGTCGCCGGCGTCCAGTTCTTCAAGACGCTGCCGTCGATCACCGACCCGATGGCGCTGGCCAACCCCGAATTCGGGCCGCCCACCCAGATCACGCCCGCGCAATGGCTGGCCTCGCTGCAGCAGCAGGTGGCCGCGCAGGCGCGCGCGACCGGCGGCACCGCCAACTTCGCCGCCGCCTTCGAGGCTCCGATGACGATCACCGGCTCAGCCACGATCTTCGACATCTACACCTCCCAGCAGCTGTTCAACGCCCAGGCGACGGTGATGATCTCCACCGACGGCAAGTTCCTCATCGACGGCCAGCTGAACTTCGCCGACAACAAGATCAGCCTCAGCGGCAAGCTCTACGCCGACCTCTCCCAGGTCTCGAGCGGAGCGGTGACCGTCCTCTTCCTGGCCGACATCCCGGACCAGGTCAAGCTCCTGACCATCTACGGCAAGCTGCAGATGGGCTTTGAGAACGCATCCGGGCAGCAGGTCACCTTCGATGTCGTCAACCCGACGGTCTCACCGGGGTCGGCATCCACGGCGCCGACGGCCACCGTCACCGACCCGGCGGCCAACGACGGCACGGTTGACGTCGAGGTCGCCGACGGGTCGACCGTCGACTCCACCGGCGTCTACACCACCGATCCGACCAGCGGCGCCACCGTCAGCACCGGTGCCGGGCAGGCCTACATCGACGTCGACTACACCGCGGCCACCGGCGCCAACCTCGACTACACGCACATCTACAGCGCCTCGAGCGGCGCGATCTCCCTGAGCGGCGCCATCAGCGGCGGCGGCACCATCACCTTCAGCGGCAACGCCATCCCGCTGGTCAGCGTCAACACCGAGACGGGCGTGATGAACGTGCCGTTGATGCTGGAGAACACCGGCGGTGCCGATCCCGACGTCTTCACCTACGGCCCGACGCGAGAAACCGTCTACAACGAATCCCAGCTCGCCTGCTGGGCCTCTGACCAATGCGCCGGCGTCGACGCGCAGACGCTGGATTCCGAGCTGATGAGCGGAGCTGCCGGCGTGGGCACGGCATCACACCTGGACGAGCGCATCGACACCGTCACCGTCAACGGGGTGACGATGCTCGGCGTCACCGATCTGGCCAAGGTCGTCGTGCTCGACGAGACCGCGTCGGGCCTGACCGGCACCGCGCTGCTGGCCGCCGCCATGGACAAGATGGGGGTGCGCGAGTTCCGCTATCTGCTGCCCGCCGGCGACGCCTTCACCACCGGCACGGTGACCGTCACCATCGGGGCGGGCGCGGTCAAGAACGCTGACACCACCGACGCCTCCGGCGCCACTGTCACCGGCGCCTCCAACGTCAGCATCACCGACATGTTCGCCGTCGAGGGCCCGACCGCCGTTGTCACCAACCCCGGCAACGGCGGGACCATCGACATCAACGTCGTCAACGGCCGCAACTGGATCGACGTCGTCTTCAATCAGCCGAGCTGCACGACGTCGCCGTCGTGCATCGTCATCAACCAGAGCTCGATCACCAGCCTGTCGCCGAAGTTCACCCTCGGAGGCGCCGGCCTGGGCACGCTGGCGCTCGACAGCACGCAGGCGCCGGTGCTCATCGCCAGCACCGCGACCACCCTCACCTACCGGTTCTGGCTGACCGGCGAGGCGTCGACGACGTCGACCGCGCCGGTCACCCTCACCTTCCTGGCCAACAGCTGGTCCTACTACCTGCCCTCGCTGCCGACGCTCCCGTCGGTCACCGTCGGCGTGACGAGCTCCGGCGGCGCCTTCGTCGGCCCGGTCACCGTCCAGATCACCATCCCCGACGCCGCCGACACCGGCCACACCGACGCGCTTCTGACCGGCTTCAACGTCGACCCGACGTCGCTGGTCCTCAAGGATCTCGTCTTCACCACCGCGACCACTGGGTGGTCGGTGGTCATCGATCCGACCCGCGCCATCACCCTGGTGGCGGGCACGACCGACGAGTTCAACATCCCGGTCCTGGTCACGCTGCCGAGCACCGGGCTGAGCGCGGCATCCTCCGCGGTGTTCGACGTCGCCTTCCAGAGCACCACCGACATCGCCTACTACGGCAGCCCGGACGGGGCCACCCAGGCGGGCACCAACGGCGGCAACACCTACACCGCGGCCAGCTTCCCGAGCAACCACAGCTACATCGACATCGCCTACAGCCCGACCTCGGGCCAGACCCTCGCCTCGGTGCCGAGCCCGGGCAACGGCCAGATCACGCTCAGCGGCTCGGGGCTGGGCGGCGTGAGCTTCGCCTCGGGCTCGCCGATCGCGCTCGGCGGCGGCGTGTACCGCTACCTGCTCACCGGGAGCTTCGTCGCCGGCACCGTCACCGTCAACCTCGCCGCGGGCGCGGTGACCTCCAACGGGGCCCGCGGTCCTCCCGGCCATCAGACCAACGTCACCGACGCAAGTCTCGCCACGACGATGTCGTTCACGGTGCAGGGCCCGACAGCCGATGTCGTCGAGACCGATCCGAGCACCGGAGCCGTCACCTCGCTGGCGGGTGGCTCGATCGGCCGCTCGGTGATCAACGCCGCCGGCTACATCGAGATCAGCTTCCACGCCACCAGCGGGAACACGATCGACCCGGCGACGATCACCGGCAACGAGATCCAGGTGCGCGACGCCAACGGCAATCTCCTGACGCTGAGCGGCAGCCCGATCCGCGTCGGAAGCACCAGCGTCTGGCAGTACGCGTTCACCGGCGCTCTCGCCGACGGCACCTACACCGTCACCTTCCTCGCCGGCAGCTTCGGCGATACCAGCGGCATCACCAACCAGGCCGCCTCCGAGACCTTCACCGTCAGCGAGGCGACGACGACGCTGACCGCTCCCCCGACCGGCGGGGTGGAGAACCAGGCCGACCTCAACGGCCGCGGCTGGGTCGACGTCACCTTCCCCACGGTCAACGGCTCCGCCGTCCTGGCCAGCTCCATCACCAGCGGGGCGGCGCTGTTCACCCTCACCGATGCCGCCGGCGACAACCTCGTCATCGACGGGGCTCCGGTGCTCATCGACGTCAGCACCAGCACCTACCGCTTCTTCTTCACCGGCGACGAGAGCGGCACCGCCGCCAGCGGGCTCACCCTGGCCTTCACGGCCGGCAGCTGGCAGGACGCCAACGGCGATCCCGTCACCTCGGCGAACTTCCCCAGCGCCAGCCAGTACACGATCACGCTGGGCAGCTGGATCGACATCACGCTGGACCCGACCGCGGGCGCCACCGTCAACGCCGGCTCGTTCACGGGAGGCCTGGTCACGCTGAGCGGCCCCGGCGTCGGCAGTGCCGCACCCCTCACCGGGCCGAACTCCGTGGTCCAGATCGGCAACCCGGCCGCCAACGAGTACCGGGTCCTGCTCACCGGGACCTTCGGCACCGGTCAGGTCAACGTCGGCTTCGCCGCCGGGGGCTGGACCGACTCGGCCGGCAACGCCAGCATCGCCGGCTCGGGCGCCACCTTCTCGATCGTCGCTCCGGCCCAGGACTTCTTCATCGAGCTCTCCGGCGGGCTCATCCTCAACGCGCCTGGAGTCAGCGACCCGCTGCTCCAGATCACCGCCGACATCAAGCTCGTCATCGACCCGACGCGCGGCCTGGTCACCCTCAGTTTCTCGGGCCAGATGTCGGTCATCGAGCTGGGGACGGTCGGCGCCACCACCGGCTTCTTCGTCCTGGACACCGGCGCCGGGCTCTCCAGCGGCCCGCAGCTGTGGGGCGTGGCCAGCATGCAGACGAACTTCGCCAAGCTCCAGCCGCTGGGGCTGACCATCTACGCGTCCGCCTACCTGGAGATCAACACCACGGGCGCCGAGCACGTCGAGACGATCTCCCTGGCCGGGCTCGGGGCCGGGGGAGGCCCGCTGGTCCAGACCTACGACCTGCAGCCCTACACCTTCGCCATCGCCGCCGCCGGTGAGCTGAAGGTCTCGATCCCGCAGACGTCGGTCACGCTGCTCGACGTCAACGGCGGCTTCTTCCTCTCGCTCAGCGAGGACGAGGAGGTCCTCTACGCCACCGGCTCGACCATCTACGGACAGGCCACCGGCCTCATCATCATCCGCACCGGCGTCGACGGGGAGACCCCGGGGGTGGCCGGCCTGCTCACCGTCGGCAAGTCCGAGGGCCTCGACATCCCGGGGATCGGAAGCATCTTCAGCATCAGCGGCTCGGTGACGATCGCCTTCAACACCACCAGCCAGGACCAGACCTTCACGATCCCGCAGATGTTCGTGCCGCTGCTGCCGGTCGGCGCCCCCACCACGATCACGGTCTACGGCGCCCAGCCCGGGCTCGACGGCCAGCCCGCCGGCAATCCCGCCGGCCCGTATCTCCAGGCGACGGTCCAGGCGCAGCTCACCATCGGCGGCGTGCTGACGATGAACGGCTTCATCCAGATCACCGCCGGCGAGTACGGAAGCGGAGCCAACGCCGTCGCCGACCTGCAGCTCGTCGGGGCCGTCGGCACCACGATCCCGTTCCTCGGCGCCCTCTCGGGAGAGATCAACTTCACCGTCATCCTCGGTGCCCACCCCGGAGTGGTGGGGAGGGCGGAGCTGGCGCTCGGGTCCAATCAGATCCCCGGCGTGACGTTCCAGGGTGAGTTCCTGCTCGAGCTCAACACCTTCGGCGCGCAGAAGTCGGTGACGACGTTCGCCATCAACTCCACAGCCAACGGCTTCGGCAGCTTCGTGTCGTGCACCAACGGCACCACCGGGTGCGTCGACGGCATCCAGACCGACACCGAGACGATCAGCGCCGGCCCCTACTTCCACCTCTTCATGGGCGGGGACCTCATCGTCGGCAGCGTCGTCGACATCCACGGCACGCTGAGCTTCACCATCGCCCTCGGCGGCAGCGATCCGAGCATCAGCCTGCTCGTCAACGGCTCGGTCACCCTTGGCCCGCTGGGGTCGATCAACCTCACCAACAGCGGCTTCAGGATCGACTCCCAGGGGCTGGTGGCGCGCCTGCAGCTGTCGGTCGGCACCAACTTCGGTCAGAGCATCGGGCTGTCGTTCAACGTGACCGCGATCATGTCGCTGAACACGAGCTCGAAGACCCAGACCCTCGGGACCTCGACGGTGGCGCCGGGCTTTGACCTCTTCCTCTCGGGCAGCGTCACCTTCGCCAGCTTCGCCAGCGCCAGCGGGTCGATCGACGTCTCCATCAGCCAGAACCAGTTCCAGCTGACCTTCGCCGTCGCCTTCACCCTGGGGCCGCTCAACTTCTCGGCCAACGGCGGCGCCGTGATCTACAGCGGCGGGATCGCGCTCGACCTGCAGGTCTCCGCCAGCGCCGACGCCGACGTCTTCTCCATCAACGCCAGCGGCCTGCTGGAGATCAACACCGGCTCGCAGACCGAGCTCGGGATCGCCGGCAACAGCTTCCAGCTCCAGCTCTCGGGCAGCGTCTCCATCCTCAAGGTCCTCAACTTCAACGCGAGCATGGACGTCATCGTCGCCGGCGGGGCCTGGCAGTTCAGCACCACCGCCTCGGTCGATTTCTTCGGCATCTTCACGCTGAACGGCTCCATCTGGCTGGACTCCGCCGGCGACTTCACCGTCAGCCTCAACGGCGGGGTGGACTTCGGCTGCTGCGGCTTCGGGATCAGCGGCAACTTCTGGATCAGCATCACCTCCACGCACGACCCCCAGACCGGCGCCTACATGTTCAACGCCTCGGGCGGCGTCAGTGCCGACCTGGAGGCCTTCGGGATCGACTTCGGCGGCGTCAGCTTCAGCTTCGGCGTCTCGGTCTCCAGCGCCAACGGCGGCTCGGCCCCGCTCATCCTCGACACCGAGGCCAGCGTGCACATCCTGTTCGTGCACATCCACTTCCACCTGCACTTCACGATCGGGTACATCGAGCTGCCGCCGCCCGTGTACATGGGAGGCTCGGACTCGAACGATGACCCCAACAACGTCGCCGCGGCCGAGTCCTTCAACGGTGGCGAGCTCTACCTCAACGTCGGCAACCTGGCGCCGCTGCGCAACATCGCCGGTACCAGCACCAACGACACCTACCTGATCAAGCAGATCGGCGGGACCGCCCAGTCGGCGACCATCCAGGTGACCGCGTTCGGGCGCACCGACACCTACCAGAACGTGACCGGCATCTCCGGGGACTGGTCCGGCCAGCAAGGGTGCGCGAACCAGACCGACCCCAGCGACGGCACCACGTTCAACACGTGCCAGGACACGATCATCGTTGACCCCAGCGTGCTCGTCCCGCTCAACCTCAAAGGCAGCCCCGGCGACGACGTCATCGAGTACGAGGGCAACAACGACGCCACCCAGATCTGGGGCGAGGGCGGCAACAACCAGATCTTCGCCACCGGCCCCTCCGCGGTCACCATCTACGGGGACGCCCCCGGCGTCGTCTCGACGGGCCAGAACGTGATCAACCACACCGGCACCGGCACCGCTCGCATCACCCCGGGCGGCGGGGGAGACGACATCACCGTCGACAGCCCCACCGACCTGGTGTTCGCGGCGGGCGGCAACAACATCATCAACGGGGTCGCCCAGGAGATCGACACCGGCAACGGCATCAACACCATCAATCTGTCGCCGCAGGGCAGCCCGGTCATCATCGACAACACCGGCGGCGGGCAGGACACGCTGAACTTCACCATCCCGTCGGGGACCGCCACGATCAGCGGTACCGGCACCGCCACCAACGACTACACGCTCACTTACTCCGGGCCGCTGGCCTCGGGGTTGACGGCCTACACCGTCACCGGCGTCCAGACCCTGGTTCTCACCGGCAGCGCGGACACCACGGCGTTCAACGGCTTTGACGTGACGATGCAGACCCTGACGCTGACGACGCCGGGTGCCTTCACCATCGCGAATTCCACCATCGCCACCACCGGCACCGGCGCCGCCTCGGGGGCCGATCTGACCATCACCGCGGCCACCGCCGTCGAGCTCACCGCGAGCACGCTGACCTCCGCGGACGGCGCCGCGCTCACCGTCAGCAGCGGCGATCTGACGATCGACACCGGGAGCTCGATCACCACCGCGGGCGTGCTCACCGCCTCGGCCAGCGGCAACGTCACGGTCGAGGATGGCTCCACCCTGCAGGCGACCGCGGGCGCGGTGAGCCTCAGCGCGGGTGGGCAGCTGACCATCAGCGGCTCGACGGTGAGCGACGCCGGAGGCGGGGTCGCCTTGTCGGCGCCCGGCGGGGTCACCATCAGCCAGGAGAACCCGCCGGCAGCGCCCGGCAGTCCCGCCCCGCCACCGGAGGGCGCGTCGATCAGCGCCACCGGCACCGGCGCCTCGGTCCTCATCACCGCCGGCACGCCGACCTCGCCGGCGCCGCTGACGATCACCAACGCGTCGGTGAGCTCGGCGGCGGGCGCGCTCACCCTGACCTCGAGCGCGGCCGCCAGCCTCACCGGGGCCGTCCTGTCGGCCGCCACGGGGATCTCGGTCACCGCCCAGACGGGCCTGACCGTCACGCCGGGCACCGGGGCCGGGTCATTCACGGTCACCGGCACCGGGGGGACGATCTCGCTGACCGCCACCACCGGCACGCTGTCGATCACCGGCGCCACGGTGACCGCCGCCGCCGGCTCCGTCAGCCTGGCCGCCCAGAGCGGGGCGATGACCATCGACGCCGACACGATGACCGGCGGCACCGGGATCTCCGCGAGCGCGACCCAGAGCGTGACCCTCCAGGGCGGCAGCCTCACCGCCGGCGCCATCGGGCCGCTGACCCTCAGCGCCGGCCAGAACCTCGCCGTCAACAACGCCACCCTGCGCTCGGGTGGCGCGGCGACGTTCACCGCCACGGCCGGCGCCCAGACCTGGAGCGGGTCGGTGCTGACCGTTGGCTCGGCCACCGCGACGGCGGCGACGACGATCTCGCTGGCCTCGACGCGGCTGACCAGCGCCGGGACGGTGACCGTCACCGCCACCGGCACCGGCGTGAGCTCGGCTGCCTCGTCGCTGACCCTCAACAGCTCAAAGCTCGTCTCGACGGGCGGCACGGTGACCGTCACCACCGTCGCCGGGCAGCTGACAGTCACCAACAGCAGCACCGTCTCGGCCAGCGGGGCGGCCGCGCTGACCGCCCAGGCAGCCGCCCTGACGGTCTTCGCCTCCACGGTGAGCGGTTCCTCGGCCACCATCCTGGCCCAGGCCGGCAGCGAGACGATCGGCTTCAGCTCGGTGACGGCGACCTCGCTGAACGCCACGCTGACGGCCAGCCTGGGGATCACCGAGACCAACTCCCACATCACGGCCGCGGCTGACCTCGCGCTGACCGCCCAGGGCGGCAACATCCTCGTCGACCCGTCCACCAACCAGGCGAGCAACGGTTCCATCACCGACTCCGCGTCGGGCAGCTACACCGTCGAGGATTCCACCTACACCGCCGCGGACGCGATCTCGCTGACCGCGCTCGGGGGCGGGGTGACCGTGACCAACTCGACGATGCACGCCGGGACCGACTTCACCGCCACCGCCGATGCCGGCGACGTCAGCTTCTCGGCCGCGACGGTCACGGCAGGGGGCACGTTGACCGCCACCGCCTCGCGTGATGTCCTCGCCCAGTCGGCCACCGCCGCCACCGGGTCGGCGGTCACCATCACCAGCGGCCGGGACACGAGCGTCACCGACTCGTCGTTTGACGCCACCGCCGCCGGCGTCGTCGAGGACCTCACCATCACCGCCCAGCGCAACGTCCTGGTCGACGCCGCCGCCGGCCTCACCTCGGCGACCGTCGCGACGATCAACGGCGGCCAGGACAACGCCGCCGGCGACACGCTGACGCTCGAGGGCACGTTCTCGGCGCCGCTGATCGAGATCAACGGCGGCAACGGCGGGGACACCTTCCTGCTCAGCCCGGTGGCGATCATCGGCTACACGCAGCTGTGGGGCGGGTCAGGCAACGACACGATCACCCTGCACCTGCCCACCATCGACCTCGCCCACAAGCTTGACAACAGCCAGTGCGCGGCCGGTCAGACGACCTGCCCCGCGGCGCTGGTCAACGGGACGGCCGCCGAGGCGGCGCTCGGGCGCGCCCGGACGATCGAGGGTGTCACCGGGCTGCCCGACCGCAACATGGTCGACGTCGACGGCCAGGGCGGCAACGACGCCTACATCGTCGACATGTCGGGCACCACCAACGATCCGGCCGGCGCCGACTACGTCGTCCGCATCCATGACAACCACGGCGGCGGGGCCCCGACCGACGTCAACACGCTGACCATCAACGGCGTGCCCGACGCCGACAACATCTTCCTGCTCCAGCAGCTGTTCGTCGCTCTCGTGCACCCGGCCGCCGGCGGCACCGGCTTTGCCCCCGACTACGAGCGCGTCAACTACGACAACTCCATCAACCTGCTGCAGGTCAACGGCGGCGCGCTGTCCGATCAGTTCTACGTCGATGACAACAGCGCCATCACCGTCCTCGATGGTGTCGCCGGCGACGACACCTTCCAGTTCGGCCAGGTGTTCGGGACCGACCCGACGGCCGCCACCGCGGTCGCCCCCGGCGACGAGATCACCACCGTCGACACCACCGACGGGTGGCTCAGCCGCGGTGTCAGCTATGCGACGACGGCCTACGCGGGCGCGATCCCCGTCACCGGCGCCTTCTTCCAGCTCACCCAGGCCGACGGCTCGGGTAACGCGGCCGGCCTGTATCAGTGGAACGGCGCCGCCTGGGTGCCGTCGACGTCGACCGCGCCGTCGGGCACCCCGACGGGCACGGCGCTGCCCGGCCGCGGCGATGCCACCTTCACCGTCTACAGCAACAAGGCGACGCTGAAGCTGTTCGGCGAGGGCGGCAACAACACATTCATCGTGCGGGCCTTCCTGATCATCACCACCGGCCAGTCGGCGACCTCGCAGACCGACATCACCACCGGCAACGGCAACAACCAGATCGAGTACAACATCAACGCGCCGGTGGCGATCGACGGCGGCTCGGGCTTCAACACCCTGCTCATCATCGGCACCGACGCGAACGACACGTTCGTGATCACCAAGGACGGGATCATGGGCGCAGGCCTCAACGTCAGCTACACCAACATCGAGAAGATCGAGGTCGACGGCGAGGGCGGCAACGACACCTTCGACGTGCTCAGCACCGATCCGGACGCCGTCACCGTCCTGGAAGGTGGGTCGGGCTCCAATACCTTCAACGTCTCCGGCGACGTGACCACGCCGGTGGTGGCGCTCAACGCCGACGGGACCAGCGGCGTCATCAACCACAGCGTCTCCAGCGCCGACCCGGAGTACAACGGGATCTTCGCCGCCGGCGTCCCCGTCTCGGTGGCCGGCACCACCGCCGGCCAGGTCATCATCGGCCAGCCGGCCGACGGCAACACCGTGGAGCAGACCGCCGCCTGCGCCACCACCCCGACCCCGGCCTCCTGTGAGACCTCGTACACGATCTCGCTGGGCGCAGCCCGCCCGACCGACGGGACGATCTGGTACGTGACGGTGGCCGCCGCCGCCGAGCCGGCCGACGCCAATCCGGGCACCTCGCTGCAGGTCTCGCTCGACGGCGTCACGTGGGCCTCGGCCATGGTGCTGACCTTCGACTCCTCCAGCGCGGCGAGCTGGGGCGCCATCCACACGGTGTTCGTGCGGGCCGGCGCCGGCTCGGTCAGCACCGGTGACCAGACGGTTGAGATCATGCACTCGCTGTGCGCCACCACGCCGTCGGCGCCGGGGACGTGCAGCGCGGTGGCCAGCATCTTCGCCGGCTTTGACGACGTGGTCATCTCCAACGTCGAGGTCCACGTCATCGACGGGGATCTGCCCGGCATCATCACCACCACGCCGGCGTCCGGCCTGAACGTCATCGAGGGCAGCACCTCGGTGGTGGGCACCTACGAGGTCCGCCTCACCGAGGCCCCGGCCGCCGGCGAGACGGTGACGGTGACGCTGACCAGCGACGATCCGCGGCTCGTCATGCCCGCTCCGCTGCAGTTCACGGCGGCCGACTGGGACACCGACCAGCAGGTGACGATCACCGCCACCGATGACGGCAAGGTCGAGGGCGTGCGCCTGTCGCGCGTGTTCTCGACGGTGACGAGCTCCCTGCCCACCGGCGGCGTGTACTCGGCGGGCGTTGTCGATGACCCGGTGGTGCAGATCAGCGTCTACGACGGCGACTCCGGCGGCGTCCTCGTCGTCCAGCCCACCGGCAAGACGATCGTCTCGCCCACACAGACCGCGACCTACACCATCCAGCTGACCCGAGCGCCGACGGCGCCGGTCACAGTGACCATCATCACCGACGGCAAGACGCTCATCTCGTCCGCGGACCCGCGCTTTGAGGCCACCGGCGGCCTGGGCGGCCTGCCCGCGGTCGTGTTCGCGGCGGGCGACACCACCCCCATCACCATCACCGTCTCGGTCAACCCCAACGCGCCCGCCTCCACCAGCAACCAGCCGATCCAGGAGTTCCCGGCCCAGGCCCACGAGGTCAGCGGGATCTACGGCCCGCTCATCATCGAAGGTCAGTCGACGGCCAACCGGCCCATCACCGAGGCCGTGGAGCTGCCCACCGAGATCGACGGCCCGCTCCCGACCCCGCCCGCGAGTACCGACACCGGCACCCCGCTCAACACCCTCAACGTCTTCAACGACGGCGATCCCGCCGACGAGACCGGCCACCTCGGTGCCATCTCGACCTCCGAATTCACGTCGGTGTCAAGCCTCTACGCGCAGATCTTCGCCGCCTCGCTGAACATCTCCCAGTTCGGCGAGATCGACGGCCTGGGCATGAGCGGGCCGATCACCTTCAGCCACGGCCTGGCCACCCCGCTGACCTTCGCCGGGGGCATCACCTACCGCGACATCGACGTCATCGACGTCATGCTCGGCACCGGCGCCGACAACTTCACGGTCTCAGACACCGTGCCCAACTCGATCACCATGATCCAGGGCGGCGGCGGCCTCAACACCCTGACCGCCACCGGCGGCGGCGGCTTTGACTCGCCGTTGCTGCTGATGGCCAGCACCACCCAGGACGGCAGCTACTACAACTCCACCACCGCCGACATCACCGGCGAGGCCCGGGTGTTCACGCTGCCGACCAGCGGCCACAGCGTGCTCGACGCCAGCCAGGATCCCTTCGGGGTGATCATGTACGGCGGCGCCGGGAGCACCTTCATCATCGGCGGCGGCGGAGGAGACCAGATCGCCGGCGGGTCGGGGCCGGATCAGATCTTCGCCGGATCGGGCAACGACATCATCCACGTCAACGACGGGTTCAACGTCGACCTCACCCATCCGCTGTCCGAGATCATCGACGAGAACCTCACCGCGCTGATCGTGACCCACGATCCGAGCCCGACCGACTCGCCGACGAGCGACCCGTTGCTGCCCACCTCTGACCAGGTCTTCGGCGGGGCGGGCCACGACATCGTCTTCCTGGACCACGGCGACGTGGACCAGTCCAACAACCCCATCACCGGCACCCAGGGTGTGGAGGACGCCATCACGACCGATCCGGCGTCCTTCGGGCTCAGCGACTTCCAGGGCGGCTTTGACTCAAGCGCCGTCGTGCTGGCCGGGTCGGGGGCGCAACGGATCACCGTTGACGACACCAACCAGCCCAACGTCGTGGTCAAGAACGGCTACGTGTACTTCTCGCAGCCCGACGGCTGGCTGACCCATCTCTCCAAGGTGGGGAGCACCAGCCCGGGTGCCGGCGGCAACGACGCGATCACGCTCGGCGACGGCAACGACATCGTGGTCGCCGGGACGGGCTTTGACACGATCACCGGCGGCGCCGGCAACAAGATCATCCTCGGTGACGACGGCGAGATCACCTGGTCAAGCGGCGTGGTGACCCAGGTCATCAGCCAGGACCCGGGGGTCTCCCTCGACGCCACCTTCGCCAACCAGATCACGCTCGGCAACGGCAACGATGTCGTCTTCGGCGGCTCGGGCGCCAACACCATCAGCCTCGGCACCGGTACCGACCTCGTCGTCGGCTCCAACGGTGAGCTCGACTACACCGCGGGCAAGCCGACGCAACTCGAAACGATCTTCCCCGACGACGGCGGCCGTTCGGCGATCACGGTGACGGGCCAGAAGGGTGTGATCATCACCGGCACCGGTCGGGGACCGGTGCGGACACCACAGGGCAGCAGCTACCTCGTCATCTCCAGCAACGGCGCCGCCGCCTTCAACAACGCCACCGGCTGGGTCCAGACCGCGCCGGCACTGCCCGGTGGCGGCTCCGGCACGGGTTCCGGCTCCGGGACCGGCTCGGGCTCCGGGTCCACCGGTACGGGCACCACGCCGCCGGTCACCACGGTCGTGACCCCGCCGGTCACCCCGATCGTGACCCCGACGACGCCGATCAAGCCGGTGACGCCGCCGGCGAAGAAGCCGACCAAACCCAAGAAGCCCAAGAAGCCCAAGAAGCCGTCCAAGCCCAAGAAACCGTCAAAGCCGAAGAAGCCCACGAAACCCAAGAAGCCGTCCAAGCCCAAGAAACCCAAGAAACCCACGAAGAAAAAGGCCAAGAAGCCGGCGCCCAAGCCGGCCAAGAAGGCCAAGCCAAAGAAGCAGGCCAAGGCCATGCGCGCGCCGAACAACGGCGCAGCGTGAGGGCGTTGGTCCTGATTCGTAACGACAAATGAGCAGCGTGTCTCGATCAGACCGTGCGGGCCTCGGCCCAGGTTCAGCAAAGGAGGAAGTAGCGATGTCATTCAGTCGCCTCAAGCGCGTCGCGGCGGGGGTGGCGCTCGGCGTTCTCGGCGGCGCGGTCCTGGGGATCTCGAGCGCGTCCGCGAGCCCGGTGGCCACCATCACTGCCGTCCAGTCCAGCCACACACTGCTCAGCTGTGTGAAGGTCCAGAAGATCTCTCAGTCGGTGTGCGTGGCCACCAAGCCCGGACCGACGGGCCCAAGGGGTCCCGCCGGCCCCCGCGGTCTGCAGGGCGCCGCCGGCCCGGCGGGCCCGACCGGCGCCACGGGCGCCACCGGCCCCGCGGGGGCGACGGGTCCGCAGGGACCCGCCGGACCCACGGGGGCCACCGGCGCCACCGGCGCCACCGGACAGCGCGGGGTGCAGGGCCCGCAAGGCCTGGCCGGCTGCGTCGCCGGCGGCAGCACCACGTGCACGACCGTCGTGCACGGCAACAAGATCGGCCCCATCGTCGCCAGCGGCACGTCGCTGACCGGCTCTGAGACCTTCTCGGTGGCGCAGTGCCCGCCCACCGATCCCGAGGTCTACGGGGGCGGCGGCCTGATCGTCAAGAACGGGACCAACAGCGGCGGGGACGTGGTCATGCTCGAAGCGAGCTACCCGGGCACGTTTGCCGGGTCCGGTGCCGAGGTGGCGCCGATCACCGGCACCAGCGCCTCGGCCAACGCCTACGAGGCCAAGGCCGTCGTCTCCGTCCTGACCAGCGGCGACAACTACACCCTGCAGGCCTACGCGGTCTGCGGTCCCTGAGCACGGGTCGGCCGGCCGCACCCCGCACGATCGAGACCACCCGGGATCCCGGCCTGAGGCCGGGATCCCGCGTCGTCGTGACCGGGCCCGCGGACGGCGATCCCGGGTTCCCCGCCTGATAGCCTCGACCGCGGCATGGGGCGAATGACGCAACTGCTGGTGTCGCTCGTCGTCGCCTCCGTATTGGCCATGGTGGCCGCCGGCTCCGCGGCGGCCGACGAGTGGTTTCCCCATCCCAACGGGGCCACCTGGACCTACAGCTGGTCCGACACCCAGTTCAACCCGTCAGGGACGACCGAGGCGGTGACCGTCTCGAGCCAGAACGCCGCCAACGGCTGCGGCTGGGATCTCGCCTGGACCGGCACGACCGACGTTCCGCTGTCGGGCGGCACCGGGCCCGTGATCTCCCAGGCTGACGACGGCACGATCTGCTTCCGCGACCAGACCTACGGGCTGGAGAACACCGACTGGTCCGCGAGCGCGCCGCCGATCGACGAGCCGTCGCTGTGCGCCCAGGCGTCAAGCTGCTCCGACAGCCTGGGCAGCACCCTGTTCGACGTCATCTGGGGGTCGCGGAATCCCGTCATCTCCGAGCCGCTGCTCAAGGGCACGTCGTGGACGGCGACGGGGGGCGGCAACGGCAACGTGACGAGCACCAACCAGTACCTCGGCCTTCAGCTCGTCAAGGTCCCGGCCTTTCCCGGCGGCGTGATCGCCGCCGCGGTCCGCTCGCAGATCGCCCTCGCCGGCACGCCGGGCGACGACTACGGCTCCGGCATCCGCACCACCTGGTGGGTCGACGGCGTCGGCCCGGTCAAGGTGGTGTTTGACCATGTCGACGGCGCCGTGACCACCGCCACCCTCGGCGCCACCAACCTGAAGCCCAGCAAGCCTGCCTCCGACGCCAACTATTTCCCGATGACGGTCGGCGCCACCAACACCTACCGGTGGACCAACAACCGCCACATGACCCAGCCCGAGGTCGAGCAGGTCAAGGTGGCCGCCGAGGTCAATCGCTCGGCGCGCCTCACGGTCAAGAGCGTCTCCGGGCCGATCCGGGCGGCCGCCAACTACGTGTTCAGCCTGCGCCTCGACGGCCTGCGCACCACCTACGGCCAGAGCTCGGCGGCGACGCTCGAGAAGTTCCCGCGCGTGGGTCACGGCCGCCACTTCTTCAACCCGATCGATCTGATGGTCTACGGCTTCGGGCCGGTGCTGCCGGCCTACGCGGTGACGGGCGCACGCTGGCACAGCGGCAACGCCTTTGACTTCAAGCTCTCCGGGGTCACGGGGACGACGCGGATCGTCGGCCTGGACACGGTGCGGGTTCCGGCCGGCCGCTTCCAGGCGCTGGAGGTCCGCAGCACCCTGACCCAGAAGGGCTTCCGCTACGGCAGCGGGGTGCGCACGATGTGGTTTGTCGCCGGTCGCGGTCTGGTGAAGCTGACCTTCGCCCACCGCGACGGCAGCACCGACACGATTGTCCTGATCAAGAAGTAGGGGAGGGGCGTGCGCTTCGCCGCCGGCGGCGCGGCCGCCGTCCTCATCGCCCTTGTCCTGGCGGCGTGTGGGGGCTCCTCGAAGGACACGGGCCGCCGGCAGCTGGCGGCCTACCTGACCGCCGTCGATCGCATCGAGCGCCAGCTCACCACGCCATTGAGCACCGTTGACTCGGTCGACAGCCGGCTGGCCGCGACCTCCACCCACGGCCACGCCGGCACCGCCACCACGGGGCAGACGACCCCGACGGCCTCATCGGTGCCGGTCCGGACCCCGGCCCAGCAGCAGCGAGCCCTCGCTCAGGCCCACGCACAGATCGCGGTGGTCACCAGCCGCCTGAAGGCCCTGCCGGCGCCGGCGCCCGCCGGTCACCTGAAGTCGCTCATCGTCGCGCTCGCCGCGCGTCAGGAGGCGCTGGCCGTACAGACCGAGCGCCTGATCGCCTTCGGCCCCGCGTTCACCGCCAGCCTGCGCCCGCTGGGGGCCGCCGTGAGCAAGCTGGAGCGCGTGCTCTCGGTCAACCGCGCCTACGGTCCGGCGGCGGTGCAGCAGGTCTACGCCGACAAGGCGGCGGCGCTGCGCGGGTTCGCCGCGACCCTCAGCACCGTCCTGGCCTCCCTCGGCCGCCTGCGGCCCCCGAGCTCCTCCCAGCCCACCGACACTGCCGAGCAGCGGTCCCTGACGCGCATGCGGGCCGCCGCGCTCACCGTCGCCGCTGACCTGTCCGCCGGGCGGGCCACCGGCATCACCGCCGCCCTCAGGCAATTCGATCGCGCCGCGAACCTTCCCGCGTCCCGGTCAGCCCAAGAGGCGGAGCGCGCCGCCATCCGCGCCTACGACCGCCAGGTCGGCGAGCTCAACTCACTCGTCGCCCAGGCCAACCGCGAGCGCGCGCGGCTGGCCGGGGAGAAGGGCTGACGCGACTACCCTGCGGGGAGGATGCCCACTGCACGTCTGACCGTGTCGATCGGCCCGGTCAGATGGGCGTTGCTGGCCCTTGCCCTCGGTGGCTTCGGCATCGGCACCGGGGAGTTCGTCTCCTTGGGGCTGCTGCCGAACATCGCGGGGAGCCTGCACGTCAGTATCCCCCAGGCGGGCCACCTGATCTCGGCGTACGCGCTCGGGGTCGTCGTCGGCGCGCCGTTGCTGACCGGGGCTGCGGTGCGGCTGCCGCGCCGGCGACTGCTCATCGTGGTCGTGTTGACCATGGCA
>Ga0335075_10002859_pt1 | contig 27578 bp, 29 predicted proteins | sample Lox_Sample_24_FD_206723 | JGI IMG/M metagenome (GOLD analysis project Ga0335075, IMG submission 206723) | Soil microbial communities from Loxahatchee National Wildlife Refuge, Florida, United States - Lox_Sample_2.4 | ecosystem: Environmental > Terrestrial > Soil > Wetlands | place: USA...
AATCGTTCGAGGGCGTGCGCCGCGGCGTGCGTCTGCTCGCGACGCCGTCGACCTGCGCGCAGTTCCAGCCGCGCTCCGATCAGTTCGTCATCGATAATCATCCGCCCGCCTATCGCCTGCTCACGCTGCATTCCAACGGCGCGATCGATACTGGCGTGCACAGCGTGACTGCCGCAGAATCCGCGGCATGACCTTCCGCCAATTCGTTCGTCGGGGCTGGGTTGCCGGCCTCGCCGGAGCGCTGTTGCTCGCGTCCGCCGCGGGCGCCGACGCGCGCGCGCGTTCGTCGGTCTGGGTCATGAAGGGCGCGAAGAACACCGTCTATCTCGCCGGCTCCGTGCACGCGCTGCCGCGCGATCACGCCGAGCTGCCCGCGCAGCTCGAGCGCGCGTACGCCGCGTCGCGCCGCGTCGTCATGGAAGTGGATCTCGACGACATGGATCCGCTCGAAGCCGTGCAGTTCGTGACCTCGCGCGGCACGTTGCCCGAGGGCCAGACGCTCGAGCAGGTCGTCGGTCCGGACGACTGGACGAAGGTCGCGAAGCTGGCGGGCTCGCTGGAAGTGCCGGAGGCCGTGATCACCCGGCTCGAGCCGTGGGCCGCGGCGATGGTGCTCACGCAGTTCGCGTTGATGAAGACCGGCTACGACCCGCAGCTCGGCATCGACATGCAGCTCGCCGAGAGAGCGCGCGCCGACAGCAAGCCGGTCGACGGACTGGAGACCGTCGTCGACCAGCTCGGCATCTTCGACGCGCGCAGCCTCGACGAGCAGAAGAAGTTCCTGGTCGAGTCCGCCGACGACGCGCCCCAGCTCGCCGACGACCTGCGCCGGCTGATCGCCGCCTGGCGCACCGGCGACCTCAAGTCGCTGGAGTTCGAGCTGAACAAGGAACGCACCACCGCGCCCGGCCTGTACGACGAGTTGTTAGGCGCGCGCAACCGCCGCTGGATTCCGCAGATCGAGGCGCTGCTGTCGCAGGACCAGGACGTGCTGGTCGTCGTCGGCGCGCTGCATTTCGTCGGCCACGACGGCCTGCTCGAGCTGCTGACGAAGGCGGGCCACAAGCCCGTGCCGCTGCGACAGTAGTTCGATGCGCAGTTTCGGGATCTTCCTGGGACTGATCGCCGTCGGCCTGCTCGGCATCGCCGTGCTCGCCTGGCCCGCCTGGGAGCTCACGCAGGCGCTCGGCCTCGACTTCAAGTTCCACCGCGTCGCCAGCCGCATCGCGATGCTGACGCTGCTCGCCGGGTTCGTGCTGGTCGCGCGGCGGCTGAAGGTCGCGGATCGCGTCAGCCTGGGGTTCGGCGCGCCGCGCGCGCAGTTCCTGAAGTCGATGGGCGGCGGCCTCGCGCTCGGCGCGGTGACCATGTTGCCCGTGCTCGCGACGATGGTGCTGCTCGACATGCGCGAGCTGCGGCCGGACTTCGCGCCGACCGTGGGGCACTGGGTCACGCTGGCGGTCACCGGGCTCGTCACCGGGCTGGTGGTGGCGCTGATCGAAGAGACATTCCTGCGCGGCGCGATGATGACCGCGATCTCGCGCGAGTCCGGCATGACGGCGGCGATCGTGCTGACGTCGCTGGTGTACGCGGCGACCCACTTCATCGGCAAGTACCGCGTCGCGCCCGGCGACGTGGACTGGACCAGCGGCCTCGACATGCTCGCCGGCACGTTCTCGGCGTTCGCCAACTTCGGCGGCATCGTCGACGCGTTCCTGTGCCTGGCCGGCGTCGGCGTCTTGTTGGGCCTGGTGCGCGCGCGCACCGGCAACATCGCCGCGTGCATCGGCCTGCACGCCGGCTGGGTCATGGTGATCTACGTCGTGCGTGAGACGTCGATGCGCAATCCGACCGGGCCGGCGACGTGGTTGTTGAGCGACTACGACGGGTTCATCGGCTGGATGGTGCTCGCCTGGATCGTCGTTCTCGGCTTCCTGCTCGCGCGCGTGTACCGAAGGTAATGGGGACAGTCCCCGTTTCCAGGAAACGGGGACTGTCCCCATTAAGGCGGGACGATGGCGAGCAGGGCGTCGAGCCGGGCGAGGGGGTCGTCGAGCTCGAGCAGCACCTGCTTGTCCGCCAGGTCGATCGGCAGCAGCTCGACCAGGCGATTGCCCACCCACTCGGCGTCGTCGAAGCGTTTCTCGACGTGTTCGTAGTGCTCGGCGAGCTGGTCGATCGCGCGCCGCACGGTGTCGGCGAGGCGCGCGCATTCCGCGGGTAGTTGGACGGGCGGCGGCGGCGCGATCCACGCGACTTCGGCCATGTTGAGGCCGTCGGCCTCGCGCCAGACGCGTTGCACGCGGAACTTGCGCTCGCCGACGCACGAGATGCCGAGCAGCCCGTCGGGCAGCGTGCCGAAATCCGCGATGCGCGCGCTGCAGCCGAGCAGCGCGGTGCTGGCGACGTCGCCGGCCTCCTCGCCGTCCTGGATCATCAGCACGCCGAACGGCCGCTGTTCGCGCAGGCAGCGTCGGACCATGTCTGTGTAACGGGTTTCGAAGATGCGCAGCGGCAGCGGACCGCCGGGGAAGAGGACGGTGTGCAGCGGAAACAGGGGTATGACGCCGTCTTCCGCCATCGGTAGCTAGCCCCGGTCGGCCAGCGCCTCGAGCAGTTTGCCGTGCAGCCCGCCGAAGCCGCCGTTGCTCATGATCAGCACCTGGTCGCCGGCATGCGCGCCGCCGACGAGGCCGGCGATCAGTTCGTCCATGGTGCGCGCCAGCCGGCCCTTCGCGCCCAGCGACGACACCACCGCCTCCGCATCCCAGCCGAGATCCGGCGGCGCGAACATCCACACCGAATCGGCGGCCGACAGCGACGGCGCCAGCGTGTCGCGATGTACGCCCATCTTCATCGTCGCGGAGCGCGGCTCGAGCACGGCGACGATCCGCTTGTCGCCAACCTTCCGGCGCAGGCCGTCGATCGTGTACGCGATGGCCGTCGGGTGATGCGCGAAATCGTCGTACACCGCGACGCCGCCGACCTCGCCGCGCAGCTCCATGCGGCGCTTCACGCCCTTGAACTCCGCCAGCGCGGCGATCGACTGCGCCACCGGGATGCCGACGTGGCGCGCGGCGCCGATGGCGGCCAGCGCGTTCTCGGCGTTGTGCGCGCCTAACAGACCCCAGCGGACGGTGCCCGCCGGCTTGCCGCCTTCGAGCACGACGAACTTCGAGAAGTCACCGCCTTCCTCGACGTCGAGCGCCCACGTGACGCCGTTGCCCGGCGTGCGCGCGAACCCTTCGCGCGGCGTCCACGCACCCATCGCCAGCGTCTCGGCCAGCGGCTTGTCGACGGCGTTCACGAGGATCCGGCCCGAGCCGGGAATGGTGCGCACGAGGTGATGGAATTGCTTCTGGATCGCGCCGAGGTTCTCGTAGATGTCGGCGTGGTCGAATTCGAGGTTGTTCAGAATCACCGTGCGCGGCCTGTAGTGCACGAACTTGGCGCGCTTGTCGAAGAATGCCGTGTCGTATTCGTCGGCCTCGATCACGAAGTACTTGCGGCCGCCGAGCCGCGCGCTGACCGGGAAATTTCCCGGCACGCCGCCGATCAGGAACCCGGGCTCGAGGCCGGCGTGTTCGAGGATCCAGGCGAGCATGCTCGACGTGGTCGTCTTGCCGTGGGTGCCGGCGACGCCGAGCACGTGCACGTCGCGCAGCACCTCGCGCGCCAGCCACTCGGGCCCCGAGGTGTACGGGATGCGGCTCTCGAGCAGCGCCTCGATGACCGGCACGCCGCGCGTCATCACGTTGCCGACGACCACGACGTCCGGCGCTGGCTTCAGCTGCGCGGCGTCGAAGCCCGCGGTCAGCTCGATGCCCAGCGCCTCGAGCTGCGTGCTCATCGGTGGATAGACGTTCTTGTCCGAGCCCGTGACGCGATGGCCGGCGGCCTTGGCGATGGCGGCGATGCCGCCCATGAACGTGCCGCAGATGCCGAGGATGTGAACGTGCATGTGTCGAAAGTCCTTCAAGTCGGCTTCACGCCGAGAGCCGCGAGCGCCAGCGCGAAGACCACCAGCACCACGAAATTCTGCGCCATCACCAGGCCGAGCGCGCCGGCGGTCGGCCACTCGAACGCCGAGCGGATGATGCGCACTTCGACGACCAGTAGCCAGATGCCGAGCGCGGCGGCGATCAGCGCCAGCGCCGCGGGCGCCGACTGCGACGCCTCGAGCTGGCCGTGCACGGCGGCCGCCATCGGCAACACCACCGGCGTGAACACGGTGCGCACGGCGAACAGCGCGGTCATCGTCTGCACGAATCGCTCGCTCTTCTTCGCGAGGTGCAGCACCCAGCGGAAGAAGAGCATCGTTCCCGCGATGCCGACGACGATCTCCACCGGCCAGCGCTGCGCCTGCTCGGGCGTGGCGACGTGCGCCAGCACCAGCGACGTCAACGCGGCGAACACGGCCACGACGATCGTGAGCAGCGAAGTCGATGCGGGAAGGTTCTCGGGGCCGCCCTTGAGCCGGACGATGTCGAAGACGACAGCGAGGAAAGCGCGCAGATTCACAAGCATAATGCGCGACGAATTGTACACGTCACCCGGAGACCGGCCGTCTTGATGATCGACTCTGCCGATGCACTGACGGCGTTCGCCGCTGGCGCGACCCGCGCCGGCACGCTCGCGCTGGACACCGAGTTCATGCGCGAGAAGACCTATCGCGCCGAGTTGTGCCTGCTGCAGGTCGCGGACGGCGCGACCGCGGTGTGCATCGACCCGATCGCATTGCCGGATTTGTCGGCGCTCGTGCCCGCGCTGACGTCGCCCGCCATCGTCAAGGTGATGCACGCGGCGCGGCAGGATCTCGAGGTGCTGTTGCCGGCGGTCGGCCTCGTGACGCCGGTGTTCGACACGCAGATCGCGGCTGCACTCGCCGGCCACCCGGCGCAGGTCGGATACGCGGAGCTCGCGCGGCGACTGCTCGGCATCGAATTGCCGAAGGCGCAAACGCGCACGGACTGGTCGCGCCGGCCGTTGTCCGCCGAACAGCAGGAATACGCGCTCGACGACGTGCGCCACCTCGGCGCCCTGCGCGACAGCCTGCTGGAGACGCTGCGCGCGAAAGGCCGCCTCGCCTGGCTCGAGGAAGACCTGGCCGGGCTCGCGAACGCCGACGCGCTGCGCGTCGCGCCCGAGGACGCGTGGAAAAAGGTGAAGGGCCTGCCGACGCTCGATCCGCAGCGTCAGGAACTGGCGAAGAGCATCGCCGCGTGGCGGGAACGCCGCGCGGCGGACCGCAATCGTCCGCGCGGCTGGATCCTCGACGACGCGGTCCTGCGCGAGATCGTGCTGCGGCTGCCGCGCTCGACCGAGACGCTGGCGACGCTGCCGGAGATGCAGGAATCCGTGGTCCGCAAATGCGGTGACGAACTGCTCGAGCTCGTGCGCGAGTCGGGCATCGGCGATCCGCCGCCGCCCCTGCCGCGGCGCGAACGGCCCGACCCGGCGCAGGTCGCGCTGGTGAAGAAGCTGGCGGACCTGTCGAACGAGACCGCGAAGCAGCTCGAGATCAGCGGTGAAGTGCTGGCGACGCGCCGCGAGCTCGAGAAGCTCGCCGCCGGCAAGCGCGACGTGAGCCTGCTGCGCGGCTGGCGCGCGGACGTCGTCGGGCAGAAGCTGCTGGCGGCGCTCTAACTAGCACGCCGCGACGCTCGCGGCGTCGAGATCCTTACTTCTTGCGACGGACCGGCCGCGACTTGCGCGCCGGGGCGCGCTTGGTTTTTGCCTTCGCCTTGCCCTTGCGCACCGGCGCGGCTTTCTTCTTCGCCGCGGACTTCTTCACCGGCTTGCCGGAAGCCTTCGCGCGCGCGGGCGCCCTCGCCTTCTTCTTGGCCTTGGCCTTGGCCTTGGCCTTCGACTTCGCCGCCTTCTTCGCCGGCGCCTTGGCCTTCGGCTTCGCTGCCTTCACGGCCTTGACCGGCGCCGCCGCGGCCGGCTCGCTCGATCCAGCGGCCAGCGTGTCGAACATGCGCCGGGTGACTTCCGTGATGTCGCCCTCGGCGTCCACCGTGCGGATCAGGCCGGTATACGAATAGAAACCCGACACGGGCTTGCGCGTCTTCTCTTCGTATTTTTCCAGTCGCGCGCGCACCGTTTCCTCGGCGTCGTCGGCGCGCTGCACGACCTGGTGTTCCTGGCGATCGCCGACGCAGGCCGGCGGCACGGACGGCGGCGCGGTGTGGACGTTGAAGACCTTCTTGCACAGCTCGCACACGCGGCGGCCGGAGAGCCGCTTCACGAGCTGCTCGTTGTTCACTTCGAACAGCAGCACGACGTCGAGCGGCGCGTCGATCTCGGTCAGCAGCTTCGACAACGCTTCGGCCTGCGGGATCGTGCGCGGGAATCCATCGAGGATGAAGCCGTTCGCGGCGTCCGGCTGCGTGAGGCGGTTGCGGATCATCGCGATCATCGTTTCGTCGTCGACGTAACCGCCGGACTCCATGATCTGCTTCGCGCGAACGCCGAGCTCGCTGCCCTGTTCCTGCTCCTTGCGCAGGATGTCGCCGGTGGACACGTGCGGGATGCCGTAGCGGGAAACGAGGCTCTGAGCCTGGGTGCCTTTGCCCGAGCCGGGCGCGCCCATGAGAACGATACGCATGCTAGATTCTTGACCTGTGACCACCCCTCGAAGGGCCGTCACAGTACCCAAACCACTCCGCCCGCGCAAACGCGCGGTCGAGACAAAACACGAGACAAAAGAATGCCTGCCAAACGCCCCGCCGCGAAGAAACAGAAGCCCATGAACGCGTTTTATGCTCAATCGGGCGGCGTCTCCGCGGTCATCAACGCCTCGGCCGCCGGCGTCATCGAAGCGGCGATGAAGTCGAAGAAGATCGGCAAGGTGTACGCGGGCCGCCACGGCATCGTCGGCGCGCTCACCGAGGACCTGATTGATGTAAGTAAAGAGTCGCTGGCCACCATCAAGGGCCTGCGCCACACGCCGGCCGGCGCCTTCGGCAGCGCGCGCTACAAGCTGAAGAGCCTCGAGCAGGACCGCGCCAAGTACGAGCGCCTCATCGAAGTCTTCAAGGCGCACGACATCGGCTATTTCTTCTACAACGGCGGCAACGACTCCATGGACACCGCTAACAAGGTGTCCCAGATCGGCGACCAGCTCGGCCACCGCGTGATCTGCGTCGGCGTTCCGAAGACCGTCGACAACGACCTGCCGCACACGGACTGCACGCCGGGCTTCGGCTCGGTGGCCAAGTACATCGCGATCTCGACGCAGGAAGCGGCGCTCGACGTCGCGTCGATGGCGAAGACCTCGACCAAGGTGTTCGTGATGGAGGTCATGGGCCGCCACGCCGGCTGGATCGTCTCGGCCGCGGGCCTCGCCGGCAAGGGCCCGGACGAAGCGCCGCACATCATCCTCTTCCCGGAGATCGCGTTCGACAAGGAGAAGTTCCTGGCGCGCGTCAAGGAAGTAGTTAGCCGCGTCGGCTATTGCGTGGTCGTCGTGTCCGAGGGCGTGCACGACGCCGACGGCAAGTTCCTCGCGGACGCCGGCACGAAGGACGCGTTCGGCCACACGCAGCTCGGCGGCGTCGCACCGGTCGTGGCCAACATGGTCCGCGAGGCGCACGGCTACAAGTACCACTGGGCGGTGCCCGACTACCTGCAGCGCGCGTCGCGTCACGTCGCATCGAAGGTCGACGTGGCCCAGGCCTACGCGATGGGCAAGGCCGCGGTCGAACTCGCGGTCGCCGGCAAGGACGCGATGATGCCGACCATCATCCGCAAGAAGTCGAAGCCGTATAAATGGGTCGTCGGCAGCGTGCCGCTGAACGACGTCGCCAACGTCGAGAAGAAGCTGCCGCGCGATTTCATCACCGAGGACGGCTTCGGCATCACCGAGAAATGCCGTGCGTACCTGCAGCCGCTGATCGAGGGCGAGGACTACCCGCCGTACAAGGACGGGCTGCCGGTCTACGTGAAGCTGAAGGCGGTCGGCGTGAAGAAGAAGCTGAACACCGAATTCAAGCCGTGAGCATGTGAAGGACGCGCGCGACTTCCTGCCGGACGTTCGCGACGGGCTCACCCGTCGCGAACGGATCGTGCTGAAGGTCCTGCACGACACCCAGAAGGAACGCGGCGGACGCAACGTCCCCACCGCGATGCTCTGGGGCCGGGTCTGCGAGGTCGTGGACATCAGCCCCGAAGAGCTGTCATCGATGCTCGCGCGCCTCGGCGCGCGGAAGGCCTGACCGGCGGCGGCGCAAGCCCCATCCCCGAGTCGCGGAGCCGAACTGCGTGGCCTGTCGCCATCGGCGAACGGCGAGTCGTCTCCCGGCGCTGTCTCACGTTGTCATGGCCAGTTCGCGGTTGGCCGGGGCCAGACACGTTGTTATAGTGCGCGCCCTTTCGGGGGTGGCGGCTCAAAAACGCTGCCCTTAACAATTACTAAATCGCTGATTTCCGACAGGAGTTCTGCATGACTGCCACGACGTGGCTATGGCTGGCGATCGGCGCCGGCGTAGTCGCCGTTTTGTACGGCGTGTTCTCGATGTTGTCGATCCTCAAGCTTCCCGCGGGCAACCAGCGCATGCAGGACATCGCGGCGGCCATCCAGGCCGGCGCGAAGGCGTACCTCAACCGCCAGTACACCACCATCTCCCTCGTCGGCGTCGTGCTGTTCGTCGTGATCGGCTTCGCGCTGAACTGGTACACGGCGGGCGGCTTCGCGATCGGCGCGATCCTCTCCGGCCTCGCCGGCTACATCGGCATGAACATCTCGGTGCGCGCCAACGTGCGGACCGCCGAGGCGGCCAACAACGGCCTCAACGCCGCGCTGCAGGTCGCGTTCAAGGGCGGCGCCATCACCGGCATGCTGGTGGTCGGCCTCGGCTTGTTAGGCGTCGCGGGTTACTACTTCGTGCTCGCGCACAGCGTCGACAAGGACACCGCGCTGCACGCGCTGGTCGGCCTCGCGTTCGGCGGCTCCCTGATCTCCATTTTCGCCCGCCTCGGCGGCGGCATCTTCACGAAGGGCGCCGACGTCGGCGCGGACCTCGTGGGCAAGGTGGAAGCCGGCATCCCCGAAGACGATCCGCGCAACCCGGCGGTCATCGCCGACAACGTCGGTGACAACGTCGGCGACTGCGCCGGCATGGCGGCCGACCTGTTCGAGACCTACGCGGTGACGCTGGTCGCGACGATGCTGCTCGGCGGTCTCGTGATGACGGGCCTCGGCGAAAACGCGGTCCTCTACCCGCTCGCGCTCGGCGCGGCGTCGATCGTCGCCTCGATCGTCGGCACGTTCTTCGTGAAGACGTCCGAGGGCGGCAAGATCATGAACGCTCTTTATAAGGGTGTGATCGTCGCCGGCCTCATCTCGGCCATCGCGTTCTGGTTCATCACCGAACAGCTGATGCCGAACACGGCGGACAACCCGGCGCTGAAGACGCACATGTTCGGTTGCGCGCTGATCGGTCTCGGCCTCACGGCCGCCATGATCGTCATCACCGAGTACTACACGGCGACCGAATACTCGCCGGTGCGCAAGACCGCGGCCGCGTCGCAGACCGGCCACGCGACGAACATCATCGCGGGCCTGGGCGTGTCGATGAAGTCGACGGCGCTGCCGGTCATCGCGATCTGCTTCGCGATCTACGGTGCGTATGCGCTGGGCGGCCTGTACGGCATCGCCATCGCGGCGACGTCGATGCTGTCGCTGACGGGCGTGGTCGTCGCGCTCGACGCGTACGGCCCGATCACGGACAACGCCGGCGGCATCGCCGAGATGTCCGGCCTCGACAAGAAGATCCGCGACATCACGGATCCGCTCGACGCCGTGGGCAACACGACCAAAGCCGTCACGAAGGGCTACGCGATCGGTTCCGCCGGTCTCGCCGCGCTCGTGCTGTTCGCCGACTACACGCACAACCTCGAGGCCGCCGGCAAGACGGTGGCGTTCTCGCTGTCCGATCCGGCCGTCATCATCGGTTTGTTCATCGGCGGCCTGGTTCCCTATCTCTTCGGCGCCATGGCGATGGAAGCCGTGGGTCGCGCCGCGGGCTCGGTGGTCACGGAAGTGCGCCGCCAGTTCCGCGAGATCAAGGGAATCATGGAAGGCACGGCGAAGCCGGAGTACGGCACCGCGGTCGACCTGCTGACCAAGGCGGCGATCAAGGAGATGATCATCCCGTCGCTGCTGCCCATCCTGATCCCGGTCGTCATCGCGTTCGCGCTGAACTGGCTGATGGGTCCGGGCGCCGGCATCCGCGCGCTGGGCGGCCTGCTGATCGGCACGATCGTCACGGGCCTGTTCGTCGCCATCTCCATGTGCACGGGCGGCGGCGCCTGGGACAACGCCAAGAAGTACATCGAGGAAGGCAACTTCGGCGGCAAGGGCTCCGAGGCGCACAAGGCCTCGGTCACGGGCGACACCGTCGGCGATCCGTACAAGGACACGGCCGGCCCCGCGATCAACCCGCTGATCAAGATCATCAACATCGTCGCGTTGTTGCTGGTCCCGCTGCTGTAATGGGGACAGTCCCCGTTTCGTAGCAAAAGGGGACAGTCACGACGAACCCGGGGCGCGCATCGAAAGGTGCGCGCCCTTTTCATTTGCCACGCGCAATATCGTCCCCACATTTCCGGTCCGGTCGTTCAAGCCCCAGGAGAATCGCAATGTCGGACGAGAAGTTCGCTGTCGAGAAATCCGAGACCGAGTGGCGCTCGCTGCTCACCGCCGACCAGTTCCGCGTGCTGCGCGAGCACGGCACCGAACGCGCCGGCACCAGTCCGCTGAACTACGAGAAGCGCACCGGCCAGTACGACTGCGCCGCCTGCGGCCATCGGCTGTTCGAATCCAGCACCAAGTACGAGAGCGGCTCCGGCTGGCCCAGCTTCTTCCGGCCGCTGCCCGGCGCGGTCGCGACGACGAGCGATTCGTCGCACGGCATGACGCGCGTGGAAGTGCATTGCGCGAACTGCGGCGGCCACCTGGGCCACGTGTTCAACGACGGTCCGGCGCCGACCGGCCAGCGCTACTGCATGAACGGGATGTCGCTGAAGTTCGAGCCGAAGTAGGCGGCGAGCGCGCGGCGGAGGTTGTGAGGCGGCGGGCTGGCGAGGTGAGCGGGGCTAACTCCCCACATCCCCCACCCGGCACCGACTCGTCATCGCCGGCGCAGCATCCCGGGCCGCACCGCCATCCGCGCGGTGTCGCCCGGATCGCCAGGTAAGGGCTGGCCCGTATCGCTGGCCGGCGCGGCATTCACCAGCACCGCGCCGACTAGTTTGTTGAGCCGATCGCAATAGGCCGCCGCTTCGGGCGTGGCCGGATGCAGATCCTCGAGCGCCTGCGAGATGTCGTGCAGGCGGCGTTCGATGCGGGAATCCATCTTCAGCGAATGCGCCACGCAGGCGCTGACGCAGGCGGTGATCTCGGCGTCGAGTGCGCCGGCAACCGTTCCCGCGATGTTCATGCCCCGCAGTTCCGGCGGACAGCCCGCCTGCAGATGCTCGCGCCACATTTGCGACAGTTGCATCCCGAACGCTCCCAGAGTCGGATGAGCGGCCGAAAGTACCCCAATTTGCTGCACCCGTCCCGCGCAATTTCGGGCGGCATTCGCGCCGATCGGCGGCGGACCCGGTCCAGATCCGGAGAGCTGCGTCGCTCCGTGCCAACAAACAACATCGGGGACATCCGCGGACGAGGTTAAGTGTTTGATCGGCCGCGCCGCGCCGGTGATGCCGCCGTCGTTGCGGCCACGCCATCACCGCGTCCCTTCCCGCGCCTCACAAACATCGTCCGGCCGCGGGCATGGTGCAATATCCGCCGCCGCCGCCCGGTCTGCACCGGGAACAACGGGAGCATCCATGACACTCATTTTCATCCTCGTCCGCTGGCACGGCGCGTTGGCGCGCGCACTCGATTTCCTGCGTCCGATCCTGCTGCTCGGACTGCGCTGGTGGGTGGCCTGGCAGTTCCTCGCCTCCGGCTGGCTCAAGCTAACAACCTGGGACACGACGCTGTACCTGTTCCAGGACGAGTACCACGTGCCGCTGCTGCCGCCGGCCGTCGCCGCGGTGGTCGGCACGTTCGGCGAACTCTTCTTCCCCATCCTGCTCGTGCTCGGCCTGTTCACCCGCCTCGGCGCGCTCGGGTTGTTTGCCGTGAACGCGCTGGCACTGGTGTCGTACTGGCACGTGCTGGGCGGCGACGACTTTGCCGCCGCGCGCGGCCAGCACTATCTATGGGGAGTGATGACATTGGTGATCGCGTTTGTCGGCGCGGGGCGACTGTCGGTTGACGCACTGTTAGAGCGCGAGCTGTCACACAGATCGTCACAGGTGTGAGCAGGTTTGTGCCATATACTCGGCCGAACTTTCCTTCGGGCTCGCGTGAATGGCAGACGATGCGGACGACCAACTAACCAGGCTCGCGGCGGGACTCGCCGGCGCGCGCGGCGACGGATTCTTCCCGGCCCTGGCGGCCCTGCTCGGTGACTTGCTAGGCGCGCGCGACGCGCGGTTCTGCGAGGCGGGACCTAACCACCGCGCCCGCACGCTCGGCGCGTGGCGCGACGGGGCCGCCGTCGAGAACTTCGACTACGAACTCGCCGGCATGCCGTGCGCGGACGTCCTCAAGGGACAGATCCAGTCCGGCGCACTGGACCGGTCGCGCTTCCCGGCGGCGCCGGCCGAACTCGGCGGCTACTTCGGCATGCCGCTGACCGCGAACGACGGCGTCGCGCTCGGCCACCTGTGTGCCTTCGCCACCGGCCCGCTGACGCCGTCGCCGCGTGCCCGCGCGTTGTGCGACATCCTCGCCGTGCGCGCCGCGGCCGAGCTGCGGCTCACGCACGTGAAGCGCGAGCGCGCCCTGCTGCGCGGACAGAAGCAGCGGCTCATCGCCGAGATCGTCTCGAACGACGCCTTGATCGGCGGCGGTGATACCCATCGGCGGCTGATGGACGAGATCCGCCGCGCCTCGCTGACCGGCGCTGCGGTGCTGGTGAGCGGTGAACCCGGCACCGGCAAGGCGATCGTCGCGCGCGCGATCCACGCGGCCAGCGCACGCGCCGCCAAACCTTTCGTCGTCGTCGACTGCGCGTCGATCGCGGTCGAGGCCGAGCTCGACGTACTGCCTGCGACGCTGGCGCTGGTATCCGGCGGCACGTTGTTCCTCGACGAGGTCGGTGCGCTCGCGCCGGATCCGCAGGCACGGCTGCTCGCGGCGCTGGCCGGCGTCGGCGCCGACGTGCGCGTCATCGCCTCGACGAATCGCAACCTGCAGGCCGCCGTTTCGCGCGGCCAGTTCCGTGACGAGCTGTACCAGCGGCTCGCGATGTTCCCGATCCGCGTGGCGCCGCTGCGCGCGCACGTCGAGGACGTCGCGCCATTGATCGACGCGTTCGTGCGCAAACATGCGCGGCGCCTGGGCCGCACCGTGAACGGCATCGATCCGGACTCGTTGTCGGCATTGCAGCGGTATTCATGGCCCGGCAACGTGCGCGAGCTCGAATACCTGGTCGAACGCGCACTGGTCATCAGCGACACGCCGCTGCTGAAGATAGACACGGATCCGCTGGCGAACACGTCGCCCGCGCAACGCGCCGCGCTGCTGGCCGCCACGGGCTCGATGCCGCGGCCGATGCCCGGCTCGATGGAGCTCGACGACACGATGGCGACCGGGCTGCATGAAGTGCAGCGCGAACACATCCTGCGCGTGCTGAACGCCACGCGCTGGGTCATCGAGGGCAACGCCGGCGCGGCGCTCAAGCTCGGGCTCAAACCCGCGACGCTGCGCCACCGGATGAAGAAGCTGGGCATCTCGCGCGCGCTGAACCAGCCGGGAGCCCGTCCGTCCACCGAGCCGTGACGAGCGTCGCCGAGCACTACGACCGCGTCCTGTCGCCGGTGTATTCGTGGATGGCGGGCGGTGCGGCCGCCGCGCTCGACGCCGGCGCCGCCGAGATCGCTTCCCTCGCGCTGAACCTGCCGGCGGATGCGCAGGTCGCGGATCTCGGCGCGGGCTTCGGCATGCATGCGATCCCGCTGGCGCGCGCCGGTGCGCGCGTCGTCGCCATCGACAGCAGCGAGCTGCTGCTCGCCGAGCTGAAGAAGCTCGCCGGCGATCTGCCCATCGCGGCTTCTTGCGATGACCTGCTGAACTTCCGCGACCATCTCGACGGCCAACCCGCCGTCGTGCTGTGCCTCGGGGACACGCTGACCCATCTCCCCGAACACACGAACGTCGACTTCCTCGTGCAGGAGGTGGCCGAGGTGCTCGCGCCGGGCGGTCGCTTCGTGATCTCGTTCCGCGACTACAGCGAGCCGCTGACGGATCTCGCGCGCTTCATCCCCGTGCGCAGCGACGAGCGCCGCATCCTCACCTGCTTCCTCGAATACGACGACGACACGGTGCTCGTGCACGACATCCTGCACGAACGCGCCGGTGACGACTGGGAGACGCGCGTCAGCAGCTATCGCAAGCTGCGGCTGTCGCCGGAACGCGTGATCGGTAGTTTGGAGACGCTGGGGTTCGTGACGCGCCGCGAGGCGGGGCCGCGCGGCATGGTGCGGATCGTCGCGACGCTGGATTGACGCGGCCGCGAGGCCGAACTCCTCGCGGATTCCTACGGCATCGCGCCGCGCCGCGCGGCGAAATGGGCGGGTGGACACCTCACAACTCGTCGCGCTCCTCGCCGTCGCCGTCGTCCTGATCGCCGCCGGCCTGCGTTTCTCCCGCGCCTGGATCACCGTCGCCGGCATCGCCGTGGCCGGCTTCGTCGCGTTCGGCCATCTCACGGCGCGTTTCGGCGTCGACCAAGTCTGGTTCCGCGCGCCGACATTCTTCGTCGCGCTGGTCATCCTGCTGTTCGGCGCCCTCTGGTGGATGCGCCGGCCCCTGCCGTTGAAACGCCGCGTCGGCGCGTTGGTCGCGGTCCTCGGCCTCACCGGCGCCGTGCTGGCGATCACGCTGCTCGACGGCCGCGGCACGCCGCCGTCGATGCTGCTACCGACGCGCAACCAGCCGGCGCCCGACTTCGCTTTCGTCGATGACGCGGGTCGGACCCGCCGCCTCTCCGAGTTGAAGGGCGACGTGGTGCTGATCAACTTCTGGGCCACGTGGTGCGCGCCGTGCCGCCGCGAGATGCCGTTGCTCGCGAAGATGCAGCGCGATTACGCGCAGCGGAACTTCCGCGTGGTCTACCTATCGCTGGAAGAACCGGACGTGCTGGCGGCGTTCCGTGCGAAGAACCATTTCGACGGCATCCAGGGCCGGCTCGACGCCGCGCCGCCGTTCTACGACGCCGGCCGGTTCTATCCACTGACCTACCTGGTGGGCCGCGACGGCGCCGTGGTCGCGCGCTGGAGCGGCCGTCCCGGCGAGAGCTGGCTCGACGGGCTCATCGAGCGCCAGTTGTAGCGAGTCGCGCGCGCTCAGCGCGCGACGCTCACCACGTGCGCGCGCAACGCGCCGCTGATCGCGCCCGCCCCGAAACACGCGACCAGCGCGCGTTCCGCCGCGGCCGTCGCCTGCTCCAGCGTGACGCCGCCGCGCGCCTCGATCTCGCTGCGCATCGGCGTGCCCTGGCACAGCCCCACCGCGGCGACGTGCGCCGACGCCGCTTCGCTGCGCGCCGAAACGACCTCGATGTCCACCGGCGCGGTGAAACCGCCAGCCGCCACGTCGCGCCGGAGCCGCTCGTGATCGAAGTAGCCATGCGGAACGCGCGCGAGGAAATCCGGCGGATTCTGCGGGTACACCTGCGCGAGCGCCGCCACGACCGCGGCCGTGAATTCGTTCGCCTCGATCCGATCCCAGGTATTGAACAGCAGCCGCCCGCCCGGCTTCAGCACGCGCCGCGCCTCGGCGAAGGCGGCCGGCTTGTCCGGGAAGAACATCACGCCGAACTGGCAGACGACGCAGTCGAACGTCGCATCGGGAAACGGCAGCCGCTGCGCATCCGCCTGCCGCCACGTGACCGGCCGCGATGGCCTGACCACCGCGGCGCGATCGATCATCGGCTGGTTGAGATCGGTCGCGACGATCTCCGTCGTCACCGGCAGCGCCTGCGCGAGCCGGCGCGTGACGGCGCCGGTGCCGGCCGCGAGCTCGAGCACGTGCGCCGGCTGCAGCGCGGCGACGCGCGCCGCGAGATCGATGGCAAACGGCGCGAAGATCAGCGGCACCAGCCACGCGTCGTAGATCTCGGGAATCGATCCCGCGAAGGTCTTGTCGCCCTCCGCTATCCGCATGGCAATGGGCTCATGGAACGCGGCTCATGGAACGTGGCTCCGCGCAGGAACTCACTGCCCGGCAGGCGGCTCCCACAACTCGATCTTGTTGCCGTCCGGGTCGAACACCCAGCCGAATTTCCCGTACTCGGAGTCGTCGAACTTCGGATCGACGTTGCAGCCTTCGGCGCGCAGCGCCGCCAGCAGCGCGACCAGGTCGGCGACGCGGTAGTTGATCATGAAGGGGGCGCGGCTCGGGTCGAAGTAGTTGGACTTCGCCTCGAAGACGTTCCACACCGTCGTGCCGACGCCCTGCGGATTGTCCGGGCCCTGCCAGCTGAACGCGGCGCCGCCCCAGTCCTGGATGTCGATGCCGAGATGTTTTCTGTACCAGTCCCGCAGCCGCGGCGGATCGGCCGATTTGATGAAGACTCCGCCGACCCCGGTGACGCGTTTCATGCGCGCTAGTGTGCTACGAACTCCGGCGCGGCGCGACCTTCGATGCCGGCCGGCGCACGCGCGTGTCGCGCAACCGCGGCCGGGCGCTGGCCCGCGCGCCGCGCCGCGTCGCGGCACACAGCGCGCCGGCACGCAGTCGTGGCAGGCCGGCGGCGAGCGGCAGTCTCGAGGCGGGACGGACCCCGGTGGGATGGTGTTGCCGGAAACGGCATGGTGCGGTGGTGTGACCTTGCGCGAGTGACATGAGTCTTCCCCGGTGTTTGTCAGGCCGCCATGGCGAGACGCGTCGGCCTCGCGATGATGAAGCCCTGGACGTAGTCCACGCCGATCTTGCGGGCGGCATCGAGCGCGGCGGAATCCTCCACCTGCTCGGCGATGATCTTGAAATTGAGCGTGCGCGCCAGCTTGATCATGGCTGTGACCATGGTCTGGCTGACGGAGTCGCGCGCCAGGTTGCGGATGAACGAACCGTCGAGCTTCAGGTAGTCGAGCGGCAGGTTCTTGAGACTCGAGAACGAGCCGACGCCCGAGCCGAAGTCGTCGATCGTGAACTTGCAGCCCATGCCGTGCAGCACGCCGACGAAACGGCGCGCGTGCTCGAGGTTGCCGACGACCGCGGTCTCCGCGATCTCGAAGCACACCTGGTCCGGCGCGACGCCGGTCTGGTCGAGACACTCGACGACGAACTCGAGGAACAGCGGATCGCCCAGCGTCTGGCCGGAGATGTTGATCGCGACGCTGCGGTCGCGCGCTAGCTGGAACGCGTTGCGCGACAACGCGCCGAGCGTGTTGTGCACCACCCACCGGTCGACCGAGGCCATCAGGCGATAACGCTCCGCCGCCTGCACGAATTCGCCCGGCTGGATCTCGGCGCCGCTCTCGTCGAGCATGCGCAGCAGCACTTCCATCGACGGGCCGTCCGTGTCGGTGCCGTACGCGGAGACGATCGGCTGGTAATAGAGCGCGAAACGCTCTTCCTTCAACGCGGACTGCAGCTTCTGCAGCCACTGGATCTCGCCGGTGCTGCGCGCCAGCGCCTCGTCGCGCGCGGAGTAGACGGACACGCGGCCCGCGCCTTCCTTCTTCGCGACGTAGCAGGCCGAGTCCGCGGCCGCGAGCAGCTCTTCGACGGTGCCGGCCTCGCGGCCGATCTCGATCAGGCCGATGGACACGCCGATGTTGAACACCCGGTCGTGCCACACGAAGCGGTAGTTGGCGATGGAGCGGCAGACGTCGTCGGCGATCTGCCGCGCCTTGTCGAGCGGGCAACCCACGAGCAGCATGCCGAACTCGTCGCCGCCGAGACGCGCGACGGTGTCGGAATCGCGCACGGCCTCGCGCAGTAGTTTGGCGACCTCGCGCAGCATGCTGTCGCCGGCGAGATGCCCGCTGGTGTCGTTGACGATCTTGAAGCGGTCGAGATCGAGATAGCACAACATGTGCGACGCTTCGCCGCGGCGCGCGGCCTCGGCGGCTTCCGTGAGGCGGCGCTCGAACTCGCGGCGGTTCACCAGGCCGGTCAACGCGTCGTGCGTTGCCTGGTACGACATCTGCCGGTGCTGGCCGCGCAGCTCGGTCACGTCGTGCAGCAGGACGACCGCGCCAACGAGCTCGTCTTCGACGCGCATGGGCGACGCGGCGAGCTCGATGGCGCGCTCCTCCCCCGAGGCCTTGCCGAGCAGCACCGCCCGGCGACTCAAGTTGTGCGGATTGCCGGTGCCGCCGCCGACGACGTCCTTGATGGGATCGGCGAGCTGCTTGCGGTCCTTCTCGTCCATCAGCCCGACCAGCTCTTCGAGCTGCTTGCCGATCGCCTGCGGACGGCTCACCGCCAGCAGCTTCTCCGCGGCGGGATTCAGGTAGACGAGCTTGCCGTCGAGATCGGTGGTGACGATGGCCTCGCCCAGCGACTGCAATGCGGCCACCTGCAGCGGCGGCGGCGCGGGCGGCGGCGGCGGCAACGGCGGCGCGACCATCGCGGCGCGCGCGGCGGTCTCCTTCACCTCGATCTTGCCGCTGGCGAGCGCGCGCAGCTTCTTCGTCGGGATGACCTCGACGCCCGTGACCAGCAGCGCCGGCGAGCCCTCGAAGTCGATCTGCGCGGTAGTTAGTTCGAGCAGGCTCACCTGCCCCTGCAGGCCGACCATCTCGACCTCGAAGCGCTCCGCGCCGTACGCACCGAGCAGGCGGCGGCGCAGGTTCTCGGCGACCAGGTCGGCATACTCCGGCGCGACTAGGTCCGCGAGCTTGCGGTCGATCAGGTTCACGCGGTCGACGCCGATGAAGCTCGCGAACTGGCTGTTCGCGTACAGGATGACTTCGCGATGCACGAGCACGGCTTCGTGGATGCGCTCGCCGAGCTCGCTGAAGAGTTTGGGGCCGGACTTGTCGCGGCTCACGGTGCGCGTCGCGCGCGTCAGCAGCTGGTTCACCGAGAGACCCAGCGCCTGCACGTCGAGCTGGCCCTCGTGGTCGGGATCGATGTCGATGTGTTGCGGCAGGCGTTCGGCGGATACGGCGCGTTGCACCGTGAGCGACAGCTCGGACACCGCCCGCAGATCGCGCCGTTGGAACACGAACAGCACGGCCAGCAGCGTCGCCACCAATGCGAGCACCACGCAGATCAATCCGAGTATCGACATCCCGAAGCGGAATCCTGTTGTTATTAGTCCGTCATTTTGTGCGGAGCATCCATGCCCGCCGGCAGCTTATCCGAGCGCCGCAACGGTCCATGCGACATTAACCATAAAAATAAGCGATGTGACGACCAGTTCCACGCCGAAACGAAGCCCTTCTGATGCGCGGATTCGGGCAGAATAAGTAGCATCCCAGTCACGGAGTCGATGCCATGCAGACCGAGCTCGCGCGCGTCCAGATGATCACGCAGCAGATCCGCGCGTGGGACGTGTTCGACGAGCGAGTGCTCGACGCCATGCGCCGCACGCCGCGCGAATTCTTCGTGCCCGAGCGCTTCGCCGACGTCGCGTTCGCCGACGCGGACATCCCGCTGACGCAAGGTCAGCACATGCTGCCGCCGAAGATTGTCGGACGTCTCCTTCAGGCGCTCGATGCGCGGCCGGGCATGCGCGCGCTGGTCGTCGGTTGCGGCACCGGCTTCGTGCCGGCCTGCCTGTCGACGATGGGCGCGAGCGTGCGCGCGATCGAGATCAACCCCGAGCTCGCCACCGCCGCGCGCGCCAATCTCAAGCGCGCCGGCTTCGGTCAGGTGGAAGTGGTCGCGGGTGACACTTTCAACTTGGATATCGGCAAGGACTATGCGGTCATTGCGGTATGTGGAGCCCTGCCCCTGTACGACGATCGGTTCGCTCGCGCGTTGGCGGTGGGCGGGAAGGCATTCGTCGTGGTCGGCGAGCGCCAGCCGCAGGAGGCCTTGCTGGTGACGCGTACGGCGGACAACGAATTCTCGAGCAGCGGATTGTTCGAAACGGCGGTCGATCCGTTGGAGAATGCGCGCCGGCCCGAGCGCTTCACCTTCTGAGGCCCCGCATGGTTCGCGAGGTGTCGGTCGAACAGCTAAAGGCCGCGCGTGATCGGGGCGAGAAGCCGCTGGTCATCGACGTGCGGGAAGACTGGGAACTGCAACTTGCGCGCATTCCGGACGTCCTACATGTGCCGATGAACCAGGTGCCGGCGCGGCTGGGCGAGTTGCCCCGGGATGTCCCGATCGTGGTCATGTGCCACGCGGGCGGCCGATCGCTGCGGGTAGCGCACTTTCTGGCGAACCAGGGATTCGGAGACGTGGCCAACCTCACCGGCGGCATCCAGGCATGGAGTGAGTCGGTGGATGCAACCGTACCGCAGTACTGAAACGTCTAAGGTTTTCAGAGTTGCTTGGGTAACCGGCCCCGGGCGAAGTGATATAGTGAACTACAACACTAACGAGGACTCTTATTAATGCGTCGCTTACTCGCCCTGGGCGTGGGATGCCTTCTTTCCGTTTCCGCTTATAGCGAAGACCTGCTGACGATCTTCGACCAGGCCGTGGTCAACGATCCGCTGGTCCGCGAGGCGGAATACACCCGCAAGGCTACGCGCGAAGCTCGGCCGCAGGCATGGGCCGCCTATCTGCCGCAGATCAACGGCAGCTGGAGCAAGACGAAGGAGGATTCCAGTGGAACCTCCAACTCGCAGCAGCTGGTCAACGACATCAACAACCCCGGCAACTTCATCATCCAGCAGCAGAACGGCGGCGGTGATCAGACGTTCGACCAGACGCAGTGGGGAGTGCAGCTGCGTCAGAGCGTCTTCAACTGGGGCCAGCTCTTTGGCGTGCACCAAGCCGGCAAGATCGTTGCGCAGGCCGATGCGGACTACGGCGTCGCCCAGCAGGACCTGGCGATCCGCGTCGCCACGGCGTACTTCAACGTCCTCGCCGCGCAGGACAACGTGCAGGCCCAGCAGGCTTCGCTCGACGCGATTTCGCGCCAGCTCGAGCAGGCGGACAAGCGTTTCGAGGTCGGCCTGATCGCCATCACCGACGTGCAGGAAGCGCGCGCCGCACGCGACACCTCCGCCGCGGACCTGATCGCCGCAAAGCGCTCACTCGCGACCTCGCAGGAACAGCTGCGCGAGATCACCGACATGCAGTACGCCGTGCTCGCGACGCCGCGCGCCACCATGCCGCTCGCCGTGCCGGAACCGGCCGATGCGCAGAAGTGGGTCGAGGCGTCGATGGATCAGAACCTGGCGCTCACCTCGAGCCGCCTCGGTGCCGACATCGCGCGGGACGACGTGCGCATCAACTTCGGGGGTCACCTGCCGCAGGTGGATCTGACCGTCGGCAAATCGCACTTCGAGACGGACCGGACGCAGACCTTCGGCGGCGTGCCCGGCTTCCCGACCGGCGGCAATCTGAGCTCCAACTCCGACGGCGACACCGACAAATCAGTCGTGTTGTCGGTGACCGTGCCGATCTGGTCGAGCGGCCTTACGCAGTCGCGCGTCCGGCAGTCCTCGTATCGCTGGCAGGCCGCGAAGCAGCGTCTCGAGCGCGTGTCGCGCGAGACCGAGCGCGCGTCGCGTGACGCGTACCTCGGCGTCGTGTCGGAGATCTCGCGCGTGCAGGCGCTGAAGCAGGCGCTCGAGTCGTCGGCCACCGCGCTGCGCGCGACGGAAGCGGGCTACGACGTCGGCACGCGCACCGCGGTCGACGTGCTCGCGGCGCGCCGCACGCTGGTCGCCGCGCAGACGGCGTTCTCGCGCAGCAAGTACGACTACGTGCTGAACGTGCTCACGCTCAAGCAGGCCGCCGGCATCCTCGACCGCAAGGCGCTCGAGGACGTGAACGGCTGGCTCGAAACGCCGCCGCCGCCCGCGAATCCGCCGGTCGTCGACCCGAACGCGCCCAAGGCGCAGTAATGGGGACATTCCTCGTTTCCTAGCAAACGGGGACAGTCTTGGCATCAACGGCGCGCATCGAAAGATGCGCGCCGTTTTTGTTTGGCGCCCAGCCAGGACTGTCCCCATTACGCCATCACGGCAGCAGGGGGCGGATGAAGGCCATCAGGCGATCCACCGCGCCGCGGTTCTGATCCACCGCGCGCCGCCCCGCCGCGCCCATCTGCGCGCGCGCGGCCGGGTCGCTCAGCAGGTTGCCGATCACCTGCGCCAGCTCCGGCGCGTCGTGCACGATCTTCACCGCGCCGCGCTCGATCAGCAGCTTCGCGATGTCAGCCGAGTTGAAATTGTGCGGTCCCGCGACGATCGGTTCGGACAACGCGGCGGGCTCGAGGAGATTGTGGCCGCCGATCGGCACCAGGCTGCCGCCGACGAACGCGACGTCGCCGGCCGCGTAGAACGGCGGCAGCTCACCGAGCGTGTCCAGCAGGAACACCTGCGTGTCCGGTCCCGGCGTCGCGCCGCTGGTACGCGTCACGAACGGGATGCCGCGCTCCTTCAGCGCGCCGGCCACGTCGCCGAAGCGCGGCGGATGCCGCGGCACCAGCACCAGCAGCGCGTTCGTGAATCGCTGCCGCACCAGCGCGTGCGCCGCGAGCACCTCGTCCTCTTCCTTCGCGTGCGTGCTGCCGGCCACCCACACCGGACGATGCACGCCGAGCAGCGTGCGCAGCTCGTGGCCGCGCGCCTCGATGTCGGGTGGATAGCCGAAGTCGAACTTGATGTTGCCGATGACGTGCGTGCGATCCGGGTTCGCGCCGATGGACTTGAAACGCTCGGCATCCTCGGCGCTCTGCGCGGCGATGAAGATGCCGTGCGACAGCGCGCCGCGGAACAGGCCGACCAACCGGCGATACCGGTTCACCGACTTCGGCGAGATGCGCGCGCTCGCCATGACCAGCGGCACGCCGAGCTTGCCGCAGCGGTCGTACAGGTTCGGCCAGATCTCCGTCTCGAGGATGACCGCCAGCCGCGGCTTTACGCGCGAGAAGAACCGGCGCACGCCGCCCGGCAGGTCGATGGGCACGTAACGCACGTCGACGCGGTTCTTGAACAACGCCTGCGCGCGTGCCCGCCCGGTCGGCGTGACGGTGGTCAGCACCAGCGGCACCGTCGGAAAACGCTCCAGCAACGCGTTCACCAGCGGCGCCGCGGCCTGCACTTCGCCGACGGACACCGCGTGCACCCAGATGCTCGGCTCCGCGACGCGCGCGCCCAGCCCGAAGCGCTGCGAGAAACCCGTCCAGTGGCTGCGGTCGCGGAAACCGCGGAACGCCAGCGCGCCGATGACCACCGGCGCGAGTAGATAGGCAACGACGATGTAGAGGAACCGCACGCGTCCTCAGGTCAGCGAGGCCTGCGGCAGCCCGGCGGACTCGCGGTACCCTGCCAGCAATCCGTGCCAGTCCTCGTCGGTGAAGCTGTCCGGCGCGTCGAGCAGCGTCACCTTCTCGAGCGAGCGGTACAGGCGCACCAGCGTGCTGTCGGCCCACCAGCCGCGCTTGCGCAGCGTGCCGCGGTCGAAGTCGATGACGTGCACGTGCTCCGGCGTCAGCAGGATGTTGTGCGCGTTGAGGTCCGCGTGGTGGACGCCCGCGTCGTGGAAGCGGCGAAGCACGCGGCCGATCGCGATCCAGCGCGTCAGCGGCAGCGGGCCGCGCAGCAGCGCCTGCGCCAGCGACTCGCTGTTCTCGATGCGCTGGGTGATGAGGTCGGCGCTGTAGAACGCGCCATGCCGCACGTAGCGTGCGGCGATCGGCACCGGCACCGGCAGGCCCGCGCGATACAGGTGGTACGTGAGGTACCACTCCGCGAACGAGCGCGTCTCCGAGTCGGAGCCGAACCAGTAGCGGTCCTTTGAAATTTTTGCAGCCAGTCCGCCGCGCCGGTAGTGCCGCAGCACGAAGCTCGAATCGCCGGCGCGGATGAACCACGTGGTGCCGCGGCCGCGGGCCGTGCCGTCGATCGCGCCGTGCTTGCGCCAGTAGTCGGGCTCGAAGAACTCGGGCGAGAAATTGCTCGTGCGCAGGGTGTCGTATAGCATCCGGCCGCCGTTGAATTCGGCTTCTGCGACTTCCGCGCCGACGGGCCAATGGCGTTTCATCAAGTCACGTCCATGGAATCACCGGCCTCGAACATCCCGGAAAAAGTCTGCCTGCTGCGGCTCTCGGCCATCGGCGACACCTGCCACGTGGTGCCGCTGTTGCGCACGTTGCAGGCCGCGTGGCCGCGGACGCGTTTTTCGTGGGTCATCGGCAAGGTCGAAGCGAAGTTGATGAGCCTCATTCCGGATGTGGAGCTTATCACCGTGGACAAGGGCGCCGGCCTCTCCGCGTATGGCCGCTTGCGCGAGGACATGCAGCGACGCGGCGCCTTCGACCTGCTGCTGCATCTGCAGCTGTCGCTGCGCGCGAGCACCGCGGCGGCGCTGATCCCCGCGCCTATCAAGCTCGGCTTCGACCGGGCGCGCGCCCGCGAGATGCAGTGGTTCTTCACGAACCGGCAGATCGCGCCACGCCAGCGCGAACACGTGCTCGACAGCTTCCTGGGATTCGCGGACGCGCTCGGCGTCGCGCACAAGCGCATCGCCTGGGACATCCCGCTGCCGCCCGACGCGCTCGCCTACGCCGAGCGGCTGATCCCCGATTCGCAACCGACGATGATCATCAGCGCCTGTTCCAGCCACACGGCGCGCAACTGGATCGCGGAGCGTTACGCCGCCGTCGCCGACTACGCCGCGACTCGTCACGGCATGCGCGTGATCCTGTGCGGCGGGCCGAACGCGCTCGAGCGCGAGATGGCGCAGCAGATCACGAAAGCCGCGCAGACACCCGTCATCGACCAGGTCGGCCGCGACACGTTGCCGCAGCTGCTCGCGCTGCTGGCGCGCGCCACCGTGCTGGTCACGCCGGATTCCGGCCCCGCGCACATGGCGACGATGGTCGACACACCCGTCATCGGCCTCTACGCCGCCACGAACCCCGAACGCAGCGGCCCGTATCTCTCGCGGCGGTGGTGCGTGGACAAGTACGACGCCGCGGCGCGCCGGTTCCTGAACAAGGCCGCGGCCGACCTGCCGTGGACGAAGAAGATCGAGTTGCCCGGCGTCATGGAGCTGATCGGCACCGACGACGTCACCGCGAAACTCGACGAGCTGTTAGCCTTGGCGCCGGACGCGCGCCTCGCCTTCTGACGGCGGCTCCTCAACGACGGTGACGGCATGAAAGACATCCTGGTTCCCATCTCGCCCGGCGAGCTGCTCGACAAGATCACGATCCTGCGCATCAAGGCCGCGCGCATGACGGATGCCGCCAAGGTCGCGAACGTCAGACACGAGCTCGCGCTGCTGGAGAAGACCTGGAAGGACTCCGGCGCCGGCGCCGTCGATCTCGCCGACGAGGAAGCGTCGCTGACGCGCGTCAACGAGATGTTGTGGGTCGTCGAGGACGAGATCCGCGACGAGGAACACGCGCAGCGCTTCGAGGCGAAATTCATCGAGCTGGCGCGCTCGGTGTACGTGACCAACGACGAACGCGCCGCGATCAAGAAACGGATCAACACGAAGCTCGGCTCGACGATCGTCGAGGAGAAATCGTACAAGCCTTACAAGCCGGGGTGAGCCGATGAAACGTCGCGAGGTTCTGACGATGGGCGCCGCGGCGGCGGTGGCGATGGCTCTGCGGCCCGGGCACCTGCTCGCGGCGGAGGCGCACGCGAAGGAGCTGGCCTCGGATCTGAAGCCGATGACCGGCGACGTGAAGCCGATCGGCAAGGACGAGTTCGCCGCGCGGCTGGCGAAGGCGCGCACGCTGATGGCGAAACACGACATCGGCGCGTTGATCGTCGAGCCCGGCTCGTCGCTGATCTACTTCACCGGCATCCAGTGGTGGCGCAGCGAACGCGTGACCGCGGCCGTGATCCCGCGCGAGGGCGAGGTCGGCATCGTCACGCCGCACTTCGAGGAGCCGTCGATCCGCGAGAGCCTCGCGATCCCGGCCGACGTGCGCGTGTGGCACGAGGACCAGAACCCGCTCGAGACCGTCGCCGGCATCCTGCGCGACCGCAAGGTCACCGCGGCCGTGGCGATGGAAGAAACCGTGCGCTACTTCGTGATGGACGGCCTGCGCCGCGCGCTGCCGCGCGTCGAGATCGTGAACGGCGCGCCGATCGTGCGCGGCTGCCGGATGATCAAGACCGCGCCGGAACTCGCGCTGATGCAGAAGGCCAACGACATCACGCTGGCCGCGTTCCGGTTCGCGCACGGGAACATCAGGGCCGGCATGACGCCGGGCGAGATCGACGCGATGATCGCCGCGGCGCACCGCGCGTACGGCGCGTCGTATGAAGAAGGTCTCGTGTTGCTCGGCGAGGCCAGCGCGTATCCGCATGGCTCGCACAAGCCGCAGCACGTGCGCGAAGGCGAAGTCGTGCTGCTCGATTGCGGCTGCGACGTGCACGGCTACAAGTCCGACATCTCGCGCACGTTCGTGTTCGGCGAACCGACGAAGGAACAGCGCAAGGTGTACGAGCAGATGCGCCAGGGCCAGCAGATCGCGTTCGAGACCGCGCTCGTGGGACTCGAGGCCGGCAAGGTCGACGATGCCGTGCGCTCGCAGTACGAGAAGTGGGGCTACGGCCCGGGGTACAAGCTGCCGGGCACGCCGCATCGCACGGGCCACGGCATCGGCCTGGACGGCCACGAGCCCGTGAACTTCGTGCACGGCGAAGTCACGCCCCTGGCCGAGGGGATGTGCTTCAGCGACGAGCCGGGAATCTATCTACCCGGGAAGTTCGGCATCCGGCTGGAGGACTGCCTGCACATGGGCCCCGAGAAGCCGGTGTGGTTCACCGTGCCGCCGAAGTCGCTGGACGCGCCGATCTAGCAAGGGTCCGCCGGTTTCCGGCGGCTCCCCCGCGTCCTGCTTGAAATGCCGGCGGGCATGGCGCGATATTCCGCGTGGGCAGGCCTGTGCGGGAGAAACACCATGCCTTCGAATACCCGGTCGTCGATCGGAATGCTGACCCTGACCCTGGCCCTGCTTGCCGCGGGCTGCGCGACGAAGACCCCGGCGCCGGCTGCCGGACCGGGCCCGGCGGCGGGAACCGTCGAGGATCACGCGCCGATCGGGCAGACGAAGTACAAATGGACCCGGGCATCCGAGGGAGAGGTCGCCGCCGCTCTCGAAAAGAAATTCCAGGAAGCCGCGAAGAGTTACGTCCAGCTGAAGCGCGACGACCAATTGATGTTCTGCAAGAAGTATCGCGAGATGGGCAGCAACATCCGCACCCTGCATTGCATCACGGAAGCCGAGTTACGCCGGCAGGTCGAGGACAGTGACCAGCTGCGCGAGCAGATGCGGAACAAGGTCGGGAAGTGCACCCTCGGCCCGAAGGTGCCCTGCGGCGCCGGCGCGGGCTGACGCGCCGCGAAGACGCTCACTTGACGAGCGTGTACTCCGAACCGCAGTAGGGGCATTTCGCCCAGCCCGTCTGCT
>Ga0335075_10002860_pt1 | contig 27576 bp, 29 predicted proteins | sample Lox_Sample_24_FD_206723 | JGI IMG/M metagenome (GOLD analysis project Ga0335075, IMG submission 206723) | Soil microbial communities from Loxahatchee National Wildlife Refuge, Florida, United States - Lox_Sample_2.4 | ecosystem: Environmental > Terrestrial > Soil > Wetlands | place: USA...
CACCGGCGAGGCCTTCGGGGACTGGCTGCAGCCGCGCGGCGATTCGGGCGGGCTGGTCGGGTCCCGGCCCGCCGGGCAGCGTCAGGCGCGCAACGGTCAGCCCCGGACGTTCTGACCCGGTCCCTGGTGACCCGGTCGTTCTGAACCGGTCGCTGTGACCCGGTCGCGGGCGGCGGCCGGGCAACGCGGCTCGCGTGCGCGGCGGGCGGATCGGTCAGCGCAGTTCGGTGCGCAGCTCGTGCGAGCCGTCTTCCCGCGTCATCTCGTAGTAGTAGCGCTCGCGCGAGTCGCCGAGGTCAAGGATGCTCAGGTAGCGGAGGGCACCGTCGCCGTACGGCGACTGGGCGACCCGGCCGAACGCGGCCAGCGCCGACGGCCCGGCACCGGTCGCGACGCCGGTTCGCTCGGCGAAGTTCTCCTCGGCGGTGGCCCGTCCGTCGTAGTAGGCGATGATCGTGCCCGGGGTCATCCGGACGGCGCTCACGCGCACGCCGCGGGCGTCCCACTCGCCGGGACGCGGGCTGAGCGCCGTTCCCTGCCAGGTCCAGGTGACGCCGTCGGCGCTGAATGCGTAGTCGGTCGTCATCCGGTCGGTGTGATCCGGGTCGGTCAGCGGGTGCACCGACGCCCACAGGTGCCACTTGTCCCCGTCGTGGATGATGACCGGGTCCTTGACCGCGCTGGCGGCGTCGCCGGGCAGGACCACCCGGCTCCGCCGCGCGTCGAAGGCACCGGGATGGCTGGCCTCGAGCACCTCGACCCGCCAGTGCTTGGTGCCGGGCGTGGCGCAGCTCAGGTACAGCCGCCAGCCGCCGCCCGGGACCGCGACCAGCGCGGGCCGCTCCAGGGACTCGGCGCCGAGTTCCTCCCGGGCGATCGTGACCAGGGTTTCGAAGCGCTCACCGTCGGACGACCGCGCCACGACGACGGCGTAACCGCGTCCCAGCCCTTCCGGGCGGCGCAGCCGGTAGGCCAGATAGATCTCGCCGTCGCTGCGGGCGACGCTCGGCGCCCCCGCCCATGTCCCTTTGCCGAGCCCGGGGGGTGGGACCGCCACGACGGAGCGTTCGGGCCGCGGCATCAGAGTGGCCACGTTCGCCACGGTTTCTTCAGGGATCACATCGGCACTTTAGAGGATCGGCGGCAGTGCTCAGGGCCGATCGCGGGCAATCGCACCCGCTCTGACCTGGGCGGGCCCCCTGGCCAGCCGAGATTCACGCGGCCCGAGCCGGCCCCTGGCATGAGGGCCGGTTTGCCGGGCAGTCTGTTGGCCATGAGCCCGCATCCCCCACCGGGCGTCCCCGGCGCGCGGCCCCGGTTCCGCCTCCCGGCGCGGCGCGCCCCGGCCGTCGTCATCGGAGTCATCGCGTTCGCGGCGGTCGCGGCCGTGGTCCTCAGCGCGGCCACGCGCGGCACCGGTCCCGGCCCGGGTCCCGGCAGTCGCGGCGTGTCGGTCAGCGCCGGGTCCGTGACCGCGGTCGACCTGCAGGCCGTCGCCGGGCAGCTGACGATCGTGGCCGCGGCGACCGACCGGGTCACGCTCACCGGTGAGCTGAACTGGACCGGCCGGGCCGCCGCGACCGGCCGCGAGTCGAGCTCCGGGCGGGTGCTGCACCTGTCGTACCGATGCGGCGTGCACAGTCCGTGCACCGCCGACCTGCGGCTGGTCGTGCCGAAGCGCACCGCGATCACGCTGCGGCAGCCGGGCGGGCACGTGGTCATGTCCGGCCTGGCCGGGCCGCTGCGGATCACCGCGCGCAGCGTCGACGTGATGGCCAGCGGCCTGCGGTGCCCGTCACTGGATGCCGCGATCACCTCCGGGCACCTGGGCGCCTGGTTCGACGGGGCGCCGCGCCAGGTGAGCATCGCGCTCACGTCGGCGCAGGCCACGCTGTGGCTGCCGGGCGGCGCGCCCTATGCGGTGACCGACCAGGTCACGTCGGGCTTCGTCCACGTCGGCGTCCCGCAGGCCAGCGGCGCTCCGCGCACGGTGAACGCCCGCATCGTGTCCGGGGAACTCGACCTGCGGGCCCGGTGAGCCGGCCGCGGGCTCAGCTGACGGCCGCGGCCCGCTCGGCCGAGCGGAGCGGGTCGACCGGCGCGAGGTCGATGCCGGCCGGCTGGCCCAGTGCGACGCGGGCGGCGATCGCGCCCGTGTACGGGCCCATGGTCAGCCCGTTGGCGCCGAGGCCGCTCGCCACCACCAGGCCGTCGACGCCGGATACCCGCCCGAGCAGCGGCCGGGCATCCGGGCCCATGGGGCGGAAGCCGACCCGGGTCTCCAGGTAGCGGGCGTCGGCCAGGCCGGGCGCCGAGGCCAGCGCCTGGTTCAGGACCTCGCCCAGGCCGCGCGCCGTCACCCGGCGGTCGAAGCCCGCGCCGTCCTCCCGGGTGGCCCCGGCCACCACCCGGGATCCGTCGAAGGCGAGCAGGTAGTGACCGCTCCGGGCGGGCAGCACCACGGGCCAGCGGCCGGTGTCGGCGGGCTCGACCGACAGGTGGACGATCTGCCCGCGCTGCGGTGTCACGGCCACCGCGACGCGGGCGGGTTCGAGGAAGTGCCCGGTCCACGCGCCGGTCGCGGCGACGACGGCGTCGGCCTCGATGACCTGTCCCTTGACCATCACGCCGACGGCCCGGCCGCGCTGATACACCAGTTCCGCCCGGCTGGCCGTGATGACCGCGCCGCGGGCCACCGCCGCCCGGGCCAGGGCCTCGGCAAGCCGGCGTCCGTCCACCCGGCAGGCGCCGCCGACCCAGACGGCGGCGCAATCCTCGCGCAGCGGCGGGAACAGGCCGCGAGCCTCGGCCCCGGTCAGCGCCGCGACCTCGCCGATCTCGGGCGCTGCGTCCCGGCGGGCCAGAATCCGCTGCAGCGCGCCCCGCTGCTCGTGCGCGGAATCGGTCAGGATCAGCGCGCCGACCTGGCGGTATCCCACATCGGCCTGGCCGCGCTCGGCGAGCTCATCAACCAGCCCGGGAAGGTACCGGACCGAGGCGCAGGCCAGCTCGTACCAGACCGGGTCGCCGGCGAGGGCCGATGACCACGGGCACACGATCCCGGCGCCCGCCGCCGTCGCCTGGCCGGGTATCGCCGCGTCCGCCAGCAGGACCTCCGCCCCCAGGCAACTGGCCGTGTACGCGCAGCTGGCTCCGACGACTCCTGAGCCCACCACGATCACTCGCATGTGGCTTCCTTCCGGCGTGGCAAGCACCGCCTCTGGGCATCCTGCCCGCGCCAGCGCCGGCCCATGCGCGCGGCGCCGCCGGAGCCCCGGCGCGGCGGGAAGAACTGATCATAAGACGCGCCCGATCATGCCCCCTGGGGCCTGGGTTAGCTCCCTGCTGTGTCATCCATCAACCTTTCGGCGCGGCCGGCGATATGCCGGCCGGATGACGACACAGTGGCCAGCGGCGGCGGCTCCGCCAAAAGCGGGTAAACGCCGCGTGAACGTTCCCGCGTTGGCTCAGGCCGCGCGGCGGCGGATCAGCCAGATGCTGGCCGCGATGAGCAGTAGCGACAGCAGCAGCAGCCAGCCGCCCTCGATGAACTGGAAGTGCCAGTACCGGGCCTCGGGTTGGTAGGTCGTCCACTGGGTGTAGCCGCGCTGCGGGCGGTCAATGAGCTGGATGATCTTGTGCTCGCTGGTGACGGCCCGGCCATTCGGCCCGGTCCACCACTGGTGAATCAGCCACGGGGACCTGCCGGGGGCGCCCCCGCTGCCGTGAACGGTCAGCGGGGCCTCGTAATGCGGGCGCAGGTAGAGAATGGTGACCAGCAGCAGCCCGGCCCACGCGGCCATGGCGGCGGCGATCGCGGGGACGACCTTGCGGATGAGCACCCCGGCCAGGGCCCCGATGGCGAACGCGGCCAGCGTCCAGGCGGCGAGCGCGATCCCGGTCAGCTCGAAGTACTGCGGGGCGAACGCGCTGTCGGCGGGGAAGGCGAAGAACGGGTAGTAGAACCAGCCGAACAGCTGGCTGAGCGCCGCGGCGGCGGCCGTGACCGTCACCGCGGGCAGCGCGAGGCGGGCCAGGGCCCACCGGGTGCGCCCGACGCCCTGGGTCCAGGCGAACCGGTACGTGCCGACCTCCAGCTCGCGGCCCAGGATCGGAGCTCCAGAGAACACCCCGATCAGCACCGGAACCGCCAGCATGAAGGCCGCGGTGGTCTCGCCCCATACGTGGTAGCCGCCGAACAACATCAGCGCGATCTCGCAGGTCCGCGAAATATGATTCGTCGTGAGCTGACAGGACCCCACGCTGGCGTAGCCGGTGCGAATCCGCAGCCCCATGATCAGCAGGTAGGCGGCCACCACGCCGAGGAAGACGGCCGCGCCGGCCGCGGAGAACCGGTACTGCCGCCAGCTCACCCAGGCCAGCCGGCGCCACGGGACCGGCCGGGTGCTGGTGGCGGGATGCGGCGGCGCCGGCGCGTTCAAAATGGTCATCTTTTTGCCTCCGTGGGCTCGGACGTGCGGGTGCGGGTGCGAGCCGGGCCGGGCAGCGTCGCGGCGCCGGGCTCGCGCAGGTAGGCCAGGACGACTTCTTCCAGGCCGACCGGGTGCGCTTCCCAGCCGGGCGGCACCGGCTCGCTCGGCGCGCCGGTCCTGACCAGCAGGTGCGCCTGCGCTTCGGCCCGGCGGACGTGCACCACCGCCTGCCGCTGCGCGATTAGGTCGGCCTCGGGCGCCGGGCCGGTCAGCACGCGGTGGCTGGCGAGCAGGTCGTCGACCTCGCCGGCCACCTGCACCCGGCCGCCGGCGACGAGGATGAGGTAGTCGGCGACTCGTTCGAGCTCGGCCAGCACGTGCGAAGACAGCACCACGGACATCCCGTCCTCGGCCGCCGCCGCCAGCACCGTGGCCATGAAGTCGTGCCGGGCCAGCGGGTCGAGGTTGGCCAGCGGCTCATCCAGCACCAGCAGCCGCGGCCGCCGGGCCAGCGCCAGGGTCAGCGCGAGCTGCGCCTGCTGCCCGCCCGACAACTTGCCGGCCTTGCGCTTCAGCGGGATGCTCAGCTCGGACAGCCGTTCCTGCGCGTAGCCGTGGTCGAAGCGCCGGTTGAGGTTGCTGGTCAGGTGCAGCATGTCCGCGGCGGACAGGTTCTTGTACAGCGGCGCGTCCTGGGCCACGAACGCGATGGAGTCCAGCGCGGCCGGTGACCCGGCCGGCTCGCGGCCGAGCACGGTCACGGTGCCCGCGGTCGGCGCGGTCAGGCCCACCGTCAGGTTCAGCATGGTGGTCTTGCCCGCGCCGTTGGGCCCGACCAGCGCGGCGACGTGGCCGGCCGGAACCGCAACCGTGAAGTCACGCAGCGCCCAGGTGCTGCCGTACCGCTTGCCCAGGCCGCTGGTCTCGATGACGTTCATGCGACGCCCTCCGTTTCGCCCCCGGCCGTGCCGCGGCGCTCTGGCGTGCCGCCGCGGCGCTCTGGCGTGCCGCCGCGGCGCTCAAAGAAATCCCGCAGCGCGCTGGTGAACAGGGCCACGATCCCGTCCTCGTCCAGCCCGGCCGCGTCCGCCGTGCCGAGCCAGGCCAGCAGCGACCGGCGCAGCGTGGCCAGCTCCGGCAGCACGACCTGGCTCAGCGTGGCCTGGACGAACGTGCCCTGACCGGGCCGGCCCACGGCCAGGCCCTTGGTTTCCAGTTCTTTGTAGGCCTTGAGCACCGTGTTCGGGTTGATCGCCAGCGACGCGACCGCATCCCGGACCTTGGGCAGCTGGTCACCGGGCTTCAGGTAGCCCAGCCGCAGCGCGTGCTCCACCTGCTGCACGAGCTGCAGATAGGTCGGCACGCCCGACGCCGTGTCCAGCCGGAACTCGATCGGCGACCCGGACCGGGCCGCCGGTGCTTCCCCGCCTTCCGCGCTCGTCCCGGGCGGGGCGTCGCCGGCCGGGCCGCCCGCCGACCTGATCCCTTTATCTATAGTCATAAGACAAGGGTACACGGGGCGGCCCCGCTGTCAAGGCGGCCGCGGCGGTGCGGCAACCCCCGGGGCCCCTCGGCCGCCGCCCCGCGCCGAGCGGTCGTTACGGCTCCGGCGCAAACGTGGGCCCAGGTGGTCGAAAAAGCGACCAGTTGGGCCCACGTTTGAAGGCGGTTATCCACACGCAGCCTGCGGCGCAATCGCGGTACGGAGTTGACGCGCGTCCGCACGAGCCTGGGCCGGTCAGGTGCGCAGCCATTCGCTGTCGTCGTTGCGGATCTGCCAGCGCAGGCCGGGAGCGGTGCCGGAGGTCAGGACGCGGGCTGGGTTGTCGTGGCGGCAGGCGGTCCAGACGCCGTCGGCCAGGGTGATGGCGCGGGCCTCCGGCCACAGGCCGCGCAGCTGGAGCAGGTCGGCGGCCTCCTCGCTGGTCACCGGGCTCGCCGGGGCAGGCCGGACGGGCCGTTGCCGGGCGCGCCCTCGCGGGCGGCGACCAGGTCCTCGCAGATGATGGTCAGATCGTCGAGCAGCTCGCTGAGCCGGTCGGGACGGACGTGCCGGCGCATGTGCGGTAACCCGTGAAAGGTATGCCGCGGCCCCTCAGGAGTATCGAGCGTGTAGGTGACCGCTATCCGCGTGATCTTCCCTGCCATGACAGCCTGCCTCCTTCGGGACGGGCAGGGCGGGCCGCCTGCCGACCCGGCGAGTCCCTGCCTGATGTACTCGTCATTCTACAGCGGCATACCGCTCTATAGAGCGGTATGCCGCGTCCCTCAGGTTTATGCTGCTCAGGGCCGCTCTATCGTCGTCACATGGGGAGCGTGCCGCCCTTCGACCCGGCCAGCGGCGAGCCGGACTACTTGTACGCACGGGTGGCCGATCACCTAGAAGCACGGATCGGGGCCGGGGAGTTGGTACCAGGCGCCCGGCTCCCGGGTGAACGCGACCTAGCCGCCGAATACCAGGTCGCCGTTGGTACCGCGCGGCGCGCCGTGGAGGAACTACGCCAGCGCGGCCTGGCCGTGACCCTGCCAGCCAAAGGCACCTTCCTTAAGAGCCCAAGCCATTAGCGGGCCGACCGGTCGACGGTTTGCCCGCGCTGCTATTGCGCAGAATCAGACGCGACGGCCTTCGAGAAACGGATTTCCTCCTCCTCGAAGCCGGCCCTTTCGTAAAAACGCCGCGCTCGGCGATTACGTGCCCCGGTGTCGAGCGTGATCCGCGAAAGACCCCGCCCGGCCGCCCACCGCTCGGCCGCGGCGATCAGCGCCCGCGCGGCGCCGCGGCCCTCGAACGCCCCGTCGGTGATCAGCTCGCCGACATAGGCGTCCACCTCGCCGGTGAAGTGCCGGCGCTCGCCCAGGCAAATCACGCCCGCAACGCGTCCGTCGAGCAGGGCGACCAGCGCAGCACGCCCGTCTTCGCCTGCGGAGGCCAGGGACGACTCGATCCAGCCGCGGGCCGCGGCGGCGACCCCCGCCAGGTCGCGCCAGGGCGGGGTGCCGATGGTGAGCCGCGGGCTGAGCCGCAGCACGGCGTCGTGGTCCTCGTCGCGGACGGGCCGGATCTGAAAATCTGCGGGCTCGCTCATACGCCGAGTATTGCATTTTCAGGCCGATTGAAAAAAGGTGTCCGCTGCAATTTATCCGCGTGTCAAATATTAAATTATATAAAAGGCAACCAGGTGCCACGCTAACCGAGAGTAACAACACGACAGCCCGGCACTGCGCCCGCCGCGAAGAGTAAAAGGGCGGGCCGGTCCCGGGGCTCACCCGAGGATCAGCTCGGCGACCTGGCGCAGGGCTCGCGTCCGCGGCGGGACGTGGACGATCAGCGTCGTCAGCAGGGAGTCGCGCCAGGCCGGCAGCTCCTCACGCACCTTTCCCGGCGGGCCGATGAGCGCGAGCTGCTCGACCAGCCACGTCGGTATCGCAGCGGCCGCCTCCCGGTGATTTCCCTCGCCCCAGAGCTTGCCGACCCTGGCCACAACGTCCTCATGGCCCATACGGGCGATGGCCTGGGCGTGAAAGTTCCGGCCGGGCGGGCCGATGAAGCTCGCGAACAACGGACGGAGCTGATCGGCCGCGGCCTCGGTGTCGTCGCCCAGGACCACCGGCACGGCCCCGATGATCTCGAAGTCCTCGTCCGCCCGCCGGGCGTCCGGTCGGACCGCGCCCTCGGCCAGCGCGAGGCGGTAATGGTTATCGCGGTACGGCGAGTACCAGGTGGCGATCCAGCCATCGGCAATCTCCCTGGCCAGGGCCACGTTCTTGGGGCCCTCGGCGCCGAGGACGATCGGCAGGTCAGGGCGCAATGGCCGGACCATGGACGTCAGCGGCCTGACCGCTTCGCTCCCGGTCCGCGGCGGCAGCGACAGGTGCCGGCCCTCGTAGCTGACCGGACCATCGGCGGCCAGGACCCGCCGCACGATCGCCAGGTAGTCGCGCGTGCGGCCGAGCGGCGGATCGAACGGCTGGCCGTACCAGCCCTGGACCAGATCGGGCCCGGACAAGCCAAGGCCGAGCGTGAAGCGGCCCGCCGACAGATGATCGATGCTGAGCGCCGCCATCGCGGTGGCCGCGGGCGCGCGGGCCGCCATGTGCATGACGGACGTACCCAGCCGGATTGTGCGGGTATTGGCTCCGACCCAGGCCAGCGGGATCAGCGCGTCCGAGCCATGGCCCTCCGACGTCCACACCGACTCGTAGCCCATCGCCTCGGCCTCCCGCACCCCGGCGACCAGGCCGGGCGGCGGACCGTCAGCGCCCCAGAATCCCAGCAGCAAACCGAGCTTCATACCCCGACGCCTCCTGCGATACGGATGAACGAACCGCGTTCGTTAGCAAACACTGTACGCTACCGAACGCCGTACGTACACTGAGGAGATGGAGCCAGGGGCGCGTGAACCGGTCAGCCGAAGGGGCCGGCCGGCCCGCCCGGCCCTCAGCCGCGCCGCGATCGTCGACGCGGGCCTGCAGGTCGCCGACCGCGAGGGCCTCGATGCCGTCACCATGCGCCGGGTGGCCAGCCAGCTCGACACCAGCGCATCTGCCTTGTACGTGTACATCCGAAGCCGCCAGGACCTGCTCGACGCCATGTTCGACCACGTCATGGCCGCGGTGGCTGGGGGGGCGATCCCGGAAGGGACCTGGCGGGAGCGCCTCGGCAGCCTGCTGATCACGTCCGTCGAGGCGGCCAGCGGTCACGGCGGTCTCGCCCGGGTCGCCCTGTCCAGCATCCCCGACGGTCCGAACGCCCGGAAGATCGCCGCCAACGTGCGCGACCTGCTCATCGAGGGACGGGTCAGCGAGGCGGCCATCCCCGCGGCACTCGACCTGCTCGCCCTGTTCGTTACCGCCGCGGCCCTGGACCGCGTGCCCGCCGCGTTCCTCGCGCCCGCACGGCAGCGTGACCGGCTGCGCTGGCAGATCGACGTCATACTCAGCGGCCTGGTCGCCACCGGGCCCGGTGACCACCGGGCCAACCCCGGCCCAGGTCCCTGAAAAGGCCCGGTAAAAACCTGGCGGCCCGTCGCGACTCGTGGGAACATTAATCCAGTTTTTGTGAGATATACGACCATTCCCCGCGTGGTCGGCGACGTCACGAATGACCTCAGGGCCAGTCCCCTCTGGGCCGAGGTCAGCCAGCAGCTCACCGATGACACACGGGGGTAATGATGGGTCGTTCCTGGAGTCGTGCAGCTTTCATCCTTCTCATGGCGGTGCCGCTGGGCGGCGCGTCGATGGCCGCCGTCGGATCGCCGGCGCTGGCCGCGTCCGCCCACGCCTCCGCGGCGCTGACTCGCGGCGCTGACCTGGCGTCGGCGAGCACCTCCGCGCAAGGAGACAGCCTGCTCGGCGTGAGCGCGGTGTCGACCACCGACGCCTGGGCGGTCGGCTACAAGTGCAGCAACGCCGATTGCTCGGAACCGAACCTGACGTACAGCACGCTGATCGACCATTGGAACGGCAAGACGTGGTCGACCGTCGCCAGCCCAGACTCCGGCGCGAGCGACCAGCTCACCGGGGTGAGCGCGGTATCGGCCACCGATGCCTGGGCCGTCGGCAACACGAACTCGGGCCCGGTCAACACCGTCCCGGGCCCGGCACTGATCCTGCACTGGAACGGCAAGAAGTGGTCCAAGACCCCCATCCCGGAAGCCAGCGGCACCTACTTCTTCCTGAACGGCGTGAGCGCGATATCGGCGACCGACGCCTGGGCCGTCGGAACCTGGGACGCCTACGGTGTCAACTCGCACGCGCTGTTCCTGCACTGGAACGGCAAGAAGTGGTCCCAGGTCCCGAGCCCGAGCCCGGTCGGCCGGGCGCTCTTCAGCGTGAGCACGGCCTCCGCCACCGACGCCTGGGCGGTGGGGGATTACATCAACTCGGGCGCCAGGGACACCACCCTGACCGAGCACTGGAACGGCAAGAAGTGGTCCAAGGTCGCGAGCCCGGGCCCAAGCCCGGGTGAAGGAAACGTCCTGTTCGCCGTCAGCGCGCTCACGCCGGCGCAGGCCTGGGCGGTTGGCTACAACGGGACGGGCCTGGGACAGCGGACGATGGTGCTCCGCTGGAACGGCAAGTCCTGGAAGCGGGTCCACAGCCCGAACCCCGGCTCAGGCTTCGACGTCCTCGACGGCGTGAGCGCCGTCTCGGCCAGCGACGCCTGGGCGGTCGGGAACTACAGCTCCGACAAGGGCGCCACGCAGATCACCCTGATCCTGCGCTGGAACGGGCAGGCCTGGACCCGGGTCCCGAGCCCGAGCCCCAACCCCGACAAGTCGGGCGTCAACAACCTGGCCGGGGTGAGCACGGTCGGGCCGGGACGCGCGTTCTCGGCCGGGTCCGCTGACGACGCGTGGACCGGGGTCAACCTGCCGCTGATCGTGAACTGGAACGGCAAGACCTGGGTCAGGCGCTGAGCAACGCCTAGTAGCGAGCCCCGACGACCTGGTCGCCCAGCGGGTCCAGGACGGGCAGGTCGTCGGGCGTGAGCGTCAGGTCCAGCGCGGCCACGTTCTGCTCCAGCCACTTCACCCGCTTGGTGCCGGGGATCGGGACGACCGGGATGCCGAGCCGCTCGCTCTGCCCGTGCACCCAGGCCAGCGCGACCTGCGCCGGGGGCACGCCCTTGGTCTCGGCGACCCGCCGCACCGCGTCGGCGATGGCCTGGTTCGCCTCGGCTCCGGGCCCGGTGAACCGCGGGTTGTGGCTGCGGAAGTCCCTGGCGTCCAGGCTCGCGACGTCCACGGTGCCGGTCAGGAAGCCCCGGCCGAGCGGCGAGAACGGAACCAGCCCGACGCCCAGCTCGCGCAGCGCGTCCAGCACGGTGGTCTCCGGATCGCGGCACCAGAGCGAGTACTCGCTCTGCACCGCCGTGATCGGGTGGACCGCGTAGGCCCGGCGCAGCAGGGCGCTGTCCACCTCCGACAGCCCGAGGTAACGCACCTTGCCCTCGGCGACCAGCTCGGCCATCGCGCCGACGGTCTCCTCGATCTCGGCGGTCTGCGGCGGGCGGTGCAGGTAGTACAAGTCGATCACGTCCACGCCCAGCCGGGTCAGCGACGTCTCGCAGGCCCGCTTGACGTAGGCCCGCTCGCCCCGGATCACCCGGCTGTTGTCGCCGCCGGTGCGGTCGATGCCGAACTTGGTCGCGAGCTGCACTTCGTCGCGGCGGCCGACGATGCCGCGGCCGACCAGGACCTCGTTGTGGCCCGCCCCGTACACGTCGGCGGTGTCGAGGAACGTCACCCCGATGTCGAGCGCGCGGTGGATCGTCGCGATCGACTCGTCCCAGTCCGGCTGGCCGTACCACTCGCTCATGCCCATGCAGCCCAGGCCCTGCGCCGAGACCGTGAGCTCCCCCAGTGAAACGCGACGCATGTCAGCTCCCGCCTATCGTGACCCGGCCGTCTGTGCCTGCGCCGCGAGGATGCGGCCGCAGTAGTTGCCGATCTTGGCGTCGAGCAGCTTCAGGCACTCCTGCTGCTCGAGCAACGACTGCTGGACCCGCTCCCGGTGCCGCCGCAGCAGATCGATCCGTTCCCGTTCGTGCGCCCCCGAGCGCACCAGCTCCGCGTAGCGCAGCATGTCCCGCACCGGCATGCCGGTGGCTCGCAGCCGGCTCAGCAGCAGCAGCCAGTCCAGGTCCGCGTCGCTGAACCGCCGCCGCCCGTCCGGGGTACGCGCGACCCGCTCGAGCAGGCCGATCCGCTCGTACCAGCGGAGCGTGTACTGGCTCAGGCCGCACTTCTCGGCCGCCTGCCTGGTCGTCCAGCCCGTCATGCATCGACCCTAGGCGTTGGAGTGCACTCCAGCGCAAGCCGCCCCGGCTACCGCCGCAGCGCCCACTTCTCGATCCGGGCCAGCGCGTCCTGCAGGACCTCCGGCCGCTTGCAGAACGCGAACCGGACCTGCGTGCGGCCGGCCTCGGGATCGTCGTAGAACACCGCGTTGGGGATCGCGACCACGCCGGCCTGGTGCGGCAGGTCCCGGCAGAACTCCACGCCCGTGGCGTCGCCGAGCGCCCGGATGTCGGTGGTGACGAAGTACGTGCCTTCCGGCGGGTACACCAGGAAGCCCGCCTCGGCCAGGCCGCCGCAGAGCAGGTCGCGCTTGGCGCGCAGCTCGACGGCGATCCCGGCGAAGTAGGCGTCCGGCATCCGCAGCGCCTCGGCGATCGCGTACTGGAACGGGCCGCTGTTGACGAACGTGAGGAACTGCTTGACGGCGCGGACGGCCGCCACCAGCTCGGCCGATGCCGTCACCCAGCCGACCTTCCAGCCCGTGAACGAGAACGTCTTGCCCGCCGAGCTGATCGACACCGTGCGCTCCCGCATCCCCGGCAGCGAGCCGATCGGCAGATGCTCGCCCGCGTAGACCATGTGCTCGTACACCTCGTCGGATATCACCAGCAGATCGCGCTCGCAGGCCAGCTCGGCGATCGCGGTGAGCTCGGCCCGGCTGAATACGGATCCGGTCGGGTTGTGCGGCGAGTTCAGCAGGATCAGCCGGGTCCGCGGGGTGACCGCGGCGCGCAGCGCGTCCAGGTCGGGGCGGAAGTCCGGCGCCCGCAGCGTGACCGGGACCCGGGTGCCCCCGGCCAGCGCGATACACGCGGCGTAGGAGTCGTAGTACGGCTCGAACGCGATCACCTCGTCGCCCGGCTCGACCAGCGCGAACAGCGCGGCGGCCACCGCCTCGGTCGCCCCGGCGGTCACCAGCACCTCCGTATCGGGGTCGAAGCCGAGGCCGTAGAACCGCTGCTGGTGCGCGGCGACGGCCCGGCGCAGCTCGGGGATCCCGGGGCCGGGCGGGTACTGGTTGCCGCGCCCCTCCAGGATCGCGGCGGCGGCCGCCTCCGCGACCTCGCGGGGCCCGTCGGTGTCCGGGAAACCCTGGCCCAGGTTGACCGATCCGGTCGCCACGGCCAGCGCGGACATTTCCGCGAAGATCGTCGAACCCATTCCGGCCATGCGCCGGTTCAGCAGCGGTCTTTTCACCCCGCCATGAGACCACGACCAGGATTAATTACGCTAACGTCTCGGCCCAGCCGGTCACTCGAAACGGCACCTGGGCCCCCGCTCCCACGGCTCGCCCCGGCACGGGCGTGCACCTGCCCAACCTTTGCCCTGCCACTGACGTCTGGAGAGTCAGGGCATCTGGAAGGAGCCGCCCATGAGCGTCTGGACGGGCAGAAACCGGGTAGGGCGGTCAGCCATGAGGACCTGGCGAGCGGTGATCGTGGCGGCGGCCTCGGCCGGGGCGCTGGCCGGGTGCGGGGTCAGCGGCGCCACGGGGGCAAGCCCGGGCCCCAGCGGGCCAGCGTCGGCGGGCACCTCCAGCGCGGCCCCCACCACCACTGCGTCGCCCGGCAAGCTTGCGGCGAGCCAGTCCGCGGGCGGGGGCACGTCGACGTCGCCGGCCGTGCTCTACCTGGCCACCAGCGAGCAGGTACCGTTCGCCGGGGACGCGGTCACGGTCACCGCCCAGGCGACCGCCGGGCCCGGCACGACCCGCTGGCTGCGGCTGGCCGACGTAACGGTCAGTTTCGGGGACGGAGCGTCCGGCTCGGCCCGCCAGGCGTGCACCGGCAATCCGGTGCCGCCCGCCAAGGGACTGTCCGTCGGTCACCGCTATCTGCAGGCCGGGACGTTCACTGCCCAGGTGACGTCGGCGCGGATCTGCGGCCAGGCCGCTTCCCCGGACCTGAGCGAGGTGATCGCGGGCATGCGGGTGCTCCCGGCCGCGCCGCCCGCGAGCGCGTCCTGGCCGATCTGCACGGCGGCGGCCGGGGCCCGGATCGCGGCCCGCGGGACCGGGGCCGGGCTCGGGCATGTGGGCGTCCTGTTCACCGTGCGCAACACCGGCGCGAGCGGCTGCCGGCTGTCCGGCTACGCCGGGCTGCGCCTGCTGGGACCGGGCGCCAGCCCGCTGCCCACCAGCGTGCATCACGCGACGTCCGGCACGTACCTGTTCCCGCCGGTCGCGCCGCACCTGGTGGCGCTGAAGCCGGGTGGCTATGCCGCGTTCCTGCTCGAATACGAGGACAACCCCTGGGGCGCGCTGGCCAGCGAGCCCTACGCCAAGGCCTGCCCGTCGGTGACCGACGCCAAGGTCACCCTGCCCGGCGTCCCCGCGGCCAGCGTGATCAGCGTCGTCGGCGCGGCCATGGCGCCGTGCGGCGGCGAGGTCTGGATATCCCCCGTCATCCCCGGCCGCGCGTGGATCAACTTCCCGTGAGATCCGGCCGCGCTGGCTCAGGCGGCCGGGAAGAGCACAACGAAGGGCAGCGTGGCTCCGTTGAGCACCAGGACACCGTCGTTGGACGGGACGGTGCAGACCGTGCCCTGGCCCATCGCGGCCGTGATCTCGGCCTGCACAGCCGACAGGTTGGTACCTTCGGGCAGCGCGTACCCGAGACGGTCCGGCTCCAGGGCTGCCGTCGACGGCAGGTACAAGAACGGCAGCGACACCGGCTCCGCTCCGCTGGGTATGGCGTTACCCACCCCGGACAGCGCCGCGCTGGCCATTGCTCGGCCGGACAGTATCAGCGTGCCGCTGCGGCCGGCCAGGATCGTGGCCTGGAATGGCTGCTCGGATGTGAGGGCCGAGGCATCGATCGGTTCGCTGAGCTTCCAGGTAGTCGGGTCGCCTTGGATCTGGAGATAGGGGTAGTTCACGGGCACCTCATCAGGTCGTATCGGTAGGAGCGGGCGGGATCATGCCGAGTCGCGCGCCGATGGTCGCCGCCTCGGTGCGGTTGCGCACGCCGAGCTTGGCCAGGATGTGGGACACGTGAACAGCTACCGTCCGGTCGCTCAGGAACAGGGCGCGTGCGATCTGGCGGTTGCTGTCTCCCCGGGTGAGCAGGGCCAGCACCTCTGTCTCACGGGCGGTGAGGTCGAATCGGGCGCCTGCCATGGTGGACCCGTCTCGGGGCGAAGGCTTGCTGGTCAGCCTGGCCCGGCGGGCCAGGTTCTCGGCCAGCGCGAGGAGCGGGGCCGACGGGAGCTGGCGGGCCAGGTTCTCGCATGCCGCCAGGGCACGCGCAGCTTGTTCGCGACGCCCGGCCCTGACCGCGGCCTCGGCCTCGCGTAGCCGTGCATAGGCTTCCCGGTAGGGCTGGCCGGCCAGCTGCCAGGCTCTGGCTGCGTCACGCCAGGCCGTCCGGTCGCCACCGTCGTGCTCGCGAGCGTGCTCGGCGGCCACCAGAGCCCCGAACGCGGCTACCTCCGGCCGTCCCGGGTGTCGGTCGACGATGGCTCGGGACCGGTCGGCGAAGGTCTCTGCCAGCGGTCCCCAGCCGGCGGCCAGCTCTCGCGGTCGTGCGGGGCACGGCAGCGATGCCAGGTCGGCGCAGACTCTCGCTCCCGCGGCCAGCAGCCGGACTTCCTCCTCGGCCAATGCGGAGTCCTTCAGCGCCCGCAGCCCGGCTGTCACCTCATCGGCCGCAGTCGCCAGGTCGCCAGCGTTGAGGGCCTGTTCGGCGAGGCAGGCGTGCAGCGGCCCGATGAGCCTAGGATCGTCCGGCGACTTCCCGAGCGCACCGGCGATCCTCGCCGCGCGCTCGCCGTCGCCCCGGCCGACCGCCAGCTCCAGCTGCATGAGCTGGAGGTATTTCGTGACCTTCGCCGCCGACTCGCCGGCCAGATCGGTCAGCAGCTGATCGGCTTCGGCCCACCGCCCGGTCGCGGTGAGCACCTCGGCGGTGTTGTTGTCCAGGACCCAGGTCAGCGCCGGAGGCGCGTCGAGGGTGCGGGCGGCCCGCCTGCCGTCACGCGCCACCTCGAGCGCCTGGTCCAGCCGGCCCGCCCTGATGAGCAGGTACATATGGTTGGCCGCCGCGCGAACAACGTCCTCGATGCTGCGAGTGCGCTGCGCGAGGTCGAACGATGTGCGCAAAGCCGCCAGCCCGGCGTCCAGGTCACCCTGCTGCGCTTCAAGGATGCCCAGGGTGGCCAGGCCATGGGCGTGCTCAGCCACGGCGCCAGCCTGCTGCGCCACTTCAACGGCGCTTTGGGCAAGCGGAACCGCCTGGTCGAACTCACCGAGCAGCATTCGCCAGGTTGCCAGGGCGGCAAGCGCCCGGGCCTGCAGGGTCGACGGCGGCCCGCCATCGAGTAACGCCACCGCCTGCTGCGCGGCCTCGACAGCGGCCCTTGGCGCGCCAGCCTCCCAGCGGTACCGCCCCAGCCGCTCCAGCAGTCGCGCGCGGTCAGCCGGGGCAGAGCCGGAATCGGCCAGCGCGTCGGCGGCCCAGATGATGGCACGGTCCGGGTTCTGCGCCCAGCTTGCGGCCTGCGCCGCCTCCTCGAGCAGTGCCGGGCCTGAGTCGGGCAGCCACCGAGCGAGCTTGATGGCCAGTTCGTAGTTACGGTGGGCTTCCGGGTAGGCGCGCGCCGATACCGCCTGGCGTGCCGCCGTGAGAGCCGCAGCGGCCGCGCGATCCCCGGCGCCGGCCAGATGCCACTGCCGGGCGAGCTGGCCGGGGTCTGAGCCGGGGCTGGCCGCTAGAGCGTCCGCGAGCCGACGGTGCAGATGCCGTCGCTCGCCGGGCAGCAGCTGATCGTAGAGCACCTGCCGGATCAGTGAGTGGGGGAAGGCATAGCCATCGGCGGTCGCGGCGAGCAGACCCGCCGTGGCGGCCTCCCGCGTGCACCCCAGCAGGCGTTTTTCCGGAAGCCCGACCGTCGCGGCCAGGAGTTCGTGGGACATCCCGCCGTCGGCAACGCAGATCTGGTCGACCACGCTCCGGGCGGCTGCCGAGACGCCGGACGCCCGGGCCAGCACGGCATCCGCGATCGAGGCCGGCGGCCCGCCGGGACCCGCTCTGGCGAGTTCCATCGCGTACAACGGATTGCCTTCCGCAGCGGCTACCACCGCCGCCATCCCGCCTGGGTCGGCGCCGGCCGGCATCAGGCCAGCCACCAGCTCGGCGATGTCGGCGTCGGCCAGCCTGGTCAGCCGCAGTCGTGTCACCCGCGGGCGACGCTCCAGTTCGGCGAGCCACCGCCGCGCGCCATCTGCGAGTTCCTTCTCGCGCAACGTCGCGATCACCAGTACCGGCGACTCGCGCAGCCGGACCGCCAGAAAGGCCAGCAAGTCGCGGGAGGATTCGTCGGCCCAGTGCAGATCCTCGAGAACAAGCACCAACGGCACCCGGGCGGCAAGGTCGGCCAGCACGCCGTGCACGCGCATGAAGAGGCGATGCCGTTCGGCCAGCATGTCGCCGCCGCTGCCGCCGGAGAGCAGCCACCCCGCTTGATCACGCAGCGCTGCCGCGAACGGCCCGTATGCCAGCGCCGCCCCCGCCAGCGGCGCGGACTCCCCGATCCGCACCTGTGCCGCTCCCGCGGCGGAACGCGCCCGCTCGCACAACTCCTCGACGAGCCGCGTCTTGCCGATGCCCGCCTCGCCGGAAATCAAGAGGAACTGTGACCGGCCATCCACAACGTGCGAATAGGCCGCTGCGGCGGCCTCGAGCTCAGCGACGCGGCCCACGATTGGGAATAATCCCGGCACATAGGAAGTGTCCACGTCGGTGCCGAGTCTGTCGATAGCGGAACAGGCCTATCCACCCACCGGAATACGAAGCCCCGCCGGCGGGCTATTCGGCACGTCGGCGGGGCTTCCCGCTGAGCACCAGGCTCAGCTGCCGGTAAGCCAGTTGACGGTGAATTGCGTTCCGTCGTCCGACAGGGAGGACGGTGTCGCGAGTTTCGTGCCGCCGGGGTCGGTCAAGTCCATGGCCTGGTTGGGGTAGTCCCAGATCGGTTCGGCTGGACCGTCGCCGATCGTGGCCTCGCAATTGGTGAAGGTGGCAGCTCCGAAATCGGTGAGGGGCAGCCCGAGGTCGCTCGGTTGCTCGGTTACGAACTCGGCCGTTGCCCCGGTGGCACCGGGATCCGACTGCGTCGTTGAGTAGACCCAGCCGTAAGTGTTGTCCTGTATCGTCAGTTTGTATTGTCCCGGGGCCCCGGTAGAAGTGACGCTGGCGGTCATCGAGTCGCCCGCGAAAACCGGATAGTCAGCCGGGACGGCGCCGATAACGACGGGCCCGGATGGAACCATCTGGAACCAAGCCCAGTACGAAGCGTTGAAGAGCGTGCAGTTGGAGTCGGTTCCGATTTGCTCCAGGGTGTTGGTGCCCTCCCCGTCGAGCCCCACCCAGGTTGCGGCGGCCGTGGCGAACGCGTTTCCGCAGTTCGCCGCGGGCACGGTCCAGCTTCCGGTCACGGAAGTGTAGGGCCCGTCGACGTCGACGTAGCCTCCCCAATTCGAATTCGGCTCGTTTATCACCTGAGGTGTTTGCACCTGGTTAACGGTCACGGTCTCTGAATCCGAGGACGGGTCGTAGGGCGGGATCGTGCTGCCATAGTACGAAGCCTTGACCTGATCTGTGCCCGCAGGAAGATTGGCCAAGGTGCATCCCGCCGCGGTACCCGCGGTGTAGGAGCAGTAGGTGCTGCCATTGACAGTGATCGTGAGCGTCCCCGACGTGACGTGAGTAGATCCCGCCATCACGGTGGCAGGGTTGGCGGAAGTCCAACCCGTGTCTATCGTCGACGGAATCGAAAGCGTCGTGGTTGTCGGCTGGATACATGGGCCGGTCCACGTGACGGGCTCACTCACGGTCTCGCCGGTGTGGACATCGGTGTACTGCATTGTGCCGGCTTCGGTGGCATCGCACACGAGACCGTAGTCGACGGGCAGGGCCGCGGTGAAGTATCCGCCACCGGCTTCGATGCAGACCGGCTTCAGGCTGCCGGTGCAGACCCGGGTCTGGGCCGCGGCGGTGATGGTGGACGAAGAGAAGACAGTACTGCCAGCGTAGGCCCGAATCTCCACCTGGCCACTTGGCGTGAAGCCGGTCCCGGAGGCGGTGCAGCTGTTCGTTGCCGTACAAGTGATGGTGACCGAAGGGGACGCGGCCAGCGCCGGTGCGGCCTGCGCCACGACGCCCGCCGAAACGGCCCCGGCCACCGCCAGCATGACCACACGTTTCCTGAACCCGAACATCTCAGTCACCATCGCGGGTCAGGACAGCGCAGCCGCCAAAGAGGCTGCCGCTGCCGAGAGCGGAGCTTTGCGCTTTGATCATGGGTGCCTCCCGTATGAACCCTGTCGCCGCCGGCATTCCGCCGCGGGTGCGACGGGCTGGTCGGCAACGGTAAGGCAGCCAGGATGCTCGGGCATGACGGGCTGACACATCGGCAGCTGTACGTATTGGAACCTGCGCAAATTGACTACGTGGCTCATTGGCCACTCGAACGGTCGGCGCGGGCCTCGCGCGCAGCTGGCGGCCGCCGGCAGGCTCAGGCCACGGCGTTGCCCGCGGCTGCCGTCTGCTCGGCATCGGGCGCGCCGGTCTCCGGGGCGGCGACCGTTCGCCGCCCGCGGCGGGCGGGAATGGTCGCGGCGGCGTCGGCGTCCCGGATCGACAGCGCCGAGGCCACCCCGGCCAGGCAGACCGCGGCGGCCACCAGGAACGTGATCCGGTAGGCGGTGAGGTTGGCCGCCTCGTGCCCGGCGACCACGTGCGTCGCCCCGATCAGCACGATGACCGTGGTGAGCAGCGCGACGCCGATGGCGCCGCCGAGCTGGCGGATCGCGTTGAACATCGTCGACGCCCGGCCCGTCGCGCTCGGCGTGATCGTGGCGAACGCCGCGGCCTGGCTGGGCACGAATACCTGGGCCATCGCGAACCCGAGGGTGAACATCAGCAGCCTGGCCCACCAGAGGCTGGAGCCGGAGGTCAGCAGCGCGAGCAGGGCGATGGACAGGGCGGTGCCGACCAGCCCGATGGCGATGTGCCGGCGCGGCCCGAGCAGCGGGTAGAGCACCCGGGTGGCCAGCTGTGCGCCGAACATCACGCCGACGGCCTCGGGAAACGTGCTCAGCCCGGACTGGAGCGGGCTCAGACCCCGGCCGTCCTGGTAGTACAGCGAGATCACGTACAGAGTGCCCAGGAACGCTATCGACCCCAGGATCATGACCCCGTTGGCGGACCGGAACAGCCGGTTGCCGAGCAGGCGCAGGGCGACGATCGGCTCCCTGGTCCGCATTTCCACGACGAGCATGATCACCAGCAGGATCAGCCCGACGACGATCGTGCCGAGCACGGTGTCCGAGCCCCAGCCCAGATCCGGGCCTTCCGAGACGCCGTACATCAGCGCCCCGAGGCCGGCGCCCGAGAGCAGGAATCCGGCCAGGTCGAACCGGCCGGGACGGCTCTCCGCCGAGTGCTTCAGGAACACGGCGCCGAACGCGAACGCGGCCGCGCCGATGGGCAGGTTGACGTAGAACACCCAGCGCCAGGACAGATCGGTGACCAGCAGCCCGCCGAGCACCGGCCCGAGCGCCGGGGCGAACGTGGTGGGCACGGTGAGGATCCCCGATGCCCTGATGCGCTCCTCCGGGGGGAAGGCCCGGTACAGCATGGCCATACCGACCGGGGCGAGCATGCCGCCGCCCGCCCCCTGCAGCACGCGGAATGCGACCAGCTCAGCGAGGCTGGAGGCCAGGCCGCACAGGGCTGAGGCCAGCGTGAACACCGCGATCGCCATGAGCAGGACGCGCTTGCCGCCGAAGCGGTCGCCCAGCCAGCCCGACGCCGGGATGAACACCGCGAGGCTGACCAGGAAGCCGATGGAGATGCTGTCGACCGCGGTCGGGGTCACCGCGAAGTCGCGGCCGATCGTCGGCAGGGCCACGTTGACGATCGTGACGTCCATGATGCTCATGAACATGGCGGCGACGAAAACGACGCTGACCGCTACCTTCTGGCTCACCCGTGCCTGCACAGCCCTGACTCTCCCGCCCCGAAGCGCATCCGTAACCGCCGCCAAAGGTTAACCGCGCTAACGACCCGCCTGTTCCCCGGGATCGGCGGGCCGGGCCCTCAGGGCGGGTCAGTGACCGCTGGGCAGCTCGGGCGGGGGTGTGCCGGCGCCGATCTGAGCCTTGAGCGCGGCAAGCTCCTTGTCGACGTCGGCGGCGGTCCCGGCCTCATCGAGCTCCTGCTGAATGTCGTCGGTGTCGCCGCCGACATCTTCCAGCACGCCGGACTGGAGCAGCTCGTCCGTGGCCTGGGCCCGGGCCTGCATGTTGGCGATCTTGTCCTGGGCGCGCTGGAGCGCCGCGCCAGCGTCGCTGGCGCCGGAGGAAATCCCCGCGACGTCGGCGTTGATCGAGCTCTCCGCCTCCGCCGCGCTGTACTGCGCCTTCAGCACTTCCTTCTTGCTCCGGAACTCGTTGACCCGCTTCTGCAGCGCGTCGAGGGTCTGCTCCAGCTTCTGCTCCTGCTCGGTGAGGTCCTGGCGCTGGGACTCCAGCCCGTCGATCTGCTGCTGCGCGGTGGCCTTGCGCGTCAGTGCCTCGCGGGCCAGGTCCTCCCGGCCCTGCGACAGGGCGGCCTTCGCCTGATCGCCCAGGTGGTCCACCGAGTGCTGGAGCTGCTGCTCCTGCAGTTCGAGCTGCTTGCGCGATGCGGCGATGGAGACCAGCCCGCGCTTAACCTGGGTGATCTGGTCGAGCATCTGCTCGTAGGAGTAGTCGAGCAGTTCGTCGGGCTTCTCGGCGGCGTCGAGCGCCTTGTTGGCCTTGGCCGCGACGATGTCGTGTGCCCGCTGGAAAAGACTCATGATCCGCTCCTTGCCCGTGCCGGCCTGGCTCGCCCTTTGAGGCTACCGCCAGGCCGGCCACGAGGAACGGTCAGCCGAACGACACGAGCCGCGCACCCCCGTCGGTCTCGATGATGGTGCCGGTCACGTTCGGGTTGGTCGCGGCGAGGACGACCGCGTCCGCGACGTCATCGGCCGTGGCGATCCGCCGCGTCAGCAGAGCGCCGGCGGCCTGAGCGAAGTAGGCCTGCCTGGCCTCATCCGGCAGCGCGGCCCACCAGGGCGTGTCCACGAACCCGGGCGAGATCCCGTTGACCCTGATCGGCGCGAGCTCGACGGCCAAGGGCTTGACCAGCGCCTCGACGGCTCCGTTGATCGCCGCGATGCCCGCGATGCCCGGGGCGCCGGCCCGGGCGCTGATCGCGCCAAGCAACGTGACCGACCCGTCGGCCGCCAGGTACGGCAGGGCGGCCTGGACGGTCGTGATGTGACCCCAGAACTTGGCGTCGAAAGCACGCCGCAGCACGGCGAGATCGAGGCCGGCGAGCGGGCCGGCGCCGTCGCTGCCGCTCAGGGTGACGATCAGCCAGTCGATGGTGCCGATCGCCTCGGCCAGGGCGCCGATCTCGGCCGCGCTGGCGCCGTCGGCCTGGTGGCCGATCAGGCCGGGATCGCTGGCCGCCACGTCGTCGAGTCGCTCCTTGCCGCGCCCGGCGATGTGGACGGTCGCGCCCAGACCGTGCAGCCGCCGCGCGGTCGCGAGCCCGATGCCGGAGGTGCCGCCCACGACCAGTGCGGTGCGGTCGCTCATGCTGATCCCCTCTTCCTCAAATCGAACCAAGACGTCTCGTCTCGATTTAGAACGCTAGCATGCCCGGGCCGCAGGCCCAAACCCCATGCGAGATGCGCCCGTCGACGATGAACATCTCGGCAGCGCCCGGCCGGCCCGGCCGTCCAGATCCGCGTGCCACTCGCCCGCGCCCGCCGCGTCGTCAGGGTTCCCGCGGCCAGATCACCGAAATCGGGCCGAGGCGGCGGGCGTGGTCAACCAAGACAAGACGTCTCGTCTTGATTGGCGGGCGCGGTTAGCATGAGGCCCGTGACCGACGACGTCGCGCCCGGCGACGGCCAGGCCCGGGCGGCTGCGCGGCCGGGGCGCAAGAGAAGCGAGGAGGCCCGCCGGGCGATCCTGGCCGCCGCCAGCGAACTCACCGCCGAGGCCGGGTACGCGCGGCTGACCATCGACGGGATCGCCGCCCGTTCCGGGGCCGGCAAGCAGACCATCTACCGCTGGTGGCCGTCCAAGGACGACGTGCTGCTCGAGGCCCTGGCGGCCAAGGCCGAACTGCATGTGCCGGTGACGGATGAGGGCAGCTTTCGCGCCGACCTGCGGGCGTTCCTGCTGGCCAGCTTCGCGATGGGTCGCCAGCCGCAACTCATCGATGTGCTCCGCGCCCTGATGGCGCGGGCCCAGATCGACGAGGCGTTCGGGGAACGGTTCCGTGCCGCGTTCCTGCAGCGCCGCCGGGATGCCCTCGCGGTCATTCTCGATCGGGCCACGGAGCGCGGCGACCTGCCGCCGGGCGCGTCGCCGGGCACCATTACCGATCTGGTGTTCGGCATCTTCTGGTACCGGATGCTGGCCACGCGCGAGCCGTACGACGAGCGGCTGGCCGACGAGCTGGTCTCGGTCCTGGCCGGTCCGCCGCGAGGCTCCTGATCACCGGCCGGCATCGTTCCCCGGTGCGGCCCGCTCGGTGGGCGGGTTGGGCCGTTCCCTCGGACCGTGTCCGGCCACCAGGTGCGGGGCATGGGAGATGCGCAGCGGCCGGAACGGCCCGTCCGGGCGCGCTTCGACGGGCTCGGTCACCATGCACACGTGATCTCCGCCCTCGTCGAGCAGCGCCGTCCGCCGGACCACCATCCGGTTGGGGCACTGGTCGAGGACCGGCGTCCGGCCGGCCCCGATGCTCACCGGCAGGCCGGCGAACTTGTCGACCTCATCGCCCGTCCGGGTACCGAACAGCTCGGCCAGCCCGAGATCGGCGGACGTGAGGAAGTGAATGGCCAGGTGGGTCGCGTGCAGCGCCACCCGGTAGGTGTAGTTGGCCTTGGACAGCCAGACGCAGTACCGCGGCGGCTCCATGCTGGACTGGCTGTGGAACTCCACGAGGCATCCGGCTCGCTCCTCGCCCACGGCGGCGGTCACGATGATCAGCGCGGGGTCCGTGGACGCCACGATCGATGCGAATGAGTCGCTCATACGGCCTCAAGGTTAGTGCGCGCTGGCCGGGGCAGATCCTGACCAGCACACCGAAGGCCGGATCGACCAGGAAAGGGGCACGGCCGTGGTTCGCAAAGCCATGCTGCTGCTGATTCCCGCGATGCTCGCGGCGCTCGTCGGGAGTCAGTGGCCAGACATCATGCGTTACCTGAAGATCAGGCAGATGTCCCAGGGGCAGGGACATCCGGAGAACGTGCCCGCCGAGGGCACCATCTTCTACCCGCAGGACCCGGCCGAGGGCGCGCCCGACGGCACCGGCGAGTTCGCGTCGGCCAGGCGGGGCGGACCGGCCTGACCGGCGCCCCGTCCCCCGCCCGGAACGCCGTCGGTCACAGGCGGCCGTAGGCGCGCAAGGTGCGCAGGGCGCGGAGGGTCTCGGCACCGCGGCACTCGTATCCGGCCGCCGGGCCGATCGGCTCCCAGCTGATCGGCCAGCCACCATCCTCGCGCTGTTCCGCCGCCAGGGCGTCGAGGTGGGCCTTGATGACCGACGGCTCGAACAGGCCTGCCCAGCGGCTGTCCGGCGCCGGGGCGTAGTGCAGCGGCGTGACCCCGTAGCCGGGCTCGCCGGGGTCGAGCCGGAACATGCGCAGCGATCCGAGGTGAGCGGCCGCCTTGGCCGCCACGTCGTCCGCGCGTGACCGGTCCGGCACCTGGGCCAGGAAGGCCAGCGTCTCGCCGAAGCCGTGCGCTTCCTCGGTGAGCCCGGCGTCGATCCGCTCCCAGCAGAACGCGGTCGCGGCCGCCCGCCAGGGGTGGTCGACGTCGTGCTTCCAGAGCATGGCGGCGATGCCGGCGGTCGGGTTGATGTCGGGGATCACGGCCCAGTCGCCCCAGTGCGGGGCGTGCGGGTAGCCGCGGTACGACGCGGTCAGCGTGCCCACGCCGGGGCCGATCCCCTGCAGGAAGTCGCACGCCGCGCGGGCCAGGCCGGAGTCGAAACGTCCGGCCGTGTCCATGGCCCAGAACGCGGCCTCGACGTCGAGTGGCTGGCTGTCCGGCACCCGCTTGTCCGGCTCAAGCCCGTGCCCGAAGCCGCCGTCGGCGTTGCGGTAGCCGCGCACGGCGTCGACGATCCCGTCCGCTCCGGCCCCCTCGAACAGCACGCCGAACAGCCGGCGCTCCAGCAGCCGGCCCTCGGCGTACAGGAAACGGCGGGCGTCATCAAAACGTGGATTGCTCATGACACCGGTCTACCGCCGCTCCCGGCCAGCCGTCTTGAACGTTTCGGACACCGGGCCGGCCCGGGCAGAGGACGCAACCCGAGATGAAAGTGAATCCAGTGCACGCTGCAGTGACTCAGCTTCACATTCATCCGGGCCCCGGCGGCGGGAGCAGCCGGTCCAGGTGGTAGTGCAGCACGCCGAGCGCGTCCTCGGCGCTGCGCTGGCCGGCCAGCACGCTGGTGCCGAGCCCGGCGGACATGGCCAGCAGCCCGGTGGCCTCGGCCCGGGCGTCGATGCCGGCCGGCACCTGCCCCGCCTGCTGCGCCCGGGTCAGCTGATCGGCGACCACCTTCTCGACCACGTCGGAGGCGTGCCTGAGGGTATCGATCGCGTACGCGGGATCGGTCAGGGACAGCGCGGCGTAGGAGCTGTACACGATGTTGAACACCCTGCTGTCCTCGTCGGTCGGCAGCGCCTCGGCCAGGATCGCGTCGATGATGTCTCGCGGGCCGGGCGCGGGCGGGCCGGGCGCTCCGGCTGGGCCGGCCGCCGCGCGGAACCGCGCCCTGGCGCGCTCCGCGAACTCCCGGGCCAGGTACTCCATCGTGAACCGCAGCAGTGCTTCCTTGGTGCCGAAGTAGTACTGGATCAGCCGGACCGACACGCCGGCCTCGGCCGCGACCTCCCGCATCCCGGCGTTGTGCACGCCCCGGGTGGCGGCGATGCGTACCAGGGCGTCGGCGATCTGCCGCCGCCGTTGTTCATGATCAGCCTGCCGTGGCACGCGTCCACCGTATCCGCCGCGCCCGCCGCGGCCTCGTTGTGATACATTCGTATCATAACGAGGTGAGAAAAGGGCCGGGCGCGCGGAGAGGGAGACCGGGCGAGAGGGCCCGGGGTGGCCGGCGAGAGGTCCGGCTGGGACGGGAGGCACGTGATGCAGGCAGCGAAGGGCGAGCCCGGCGGATTCGTCAGCGACGAGGCGCGGGAGCGGTTCCTGGCCGCGTACGACCGCGGGTTCACGCTGTGGCCGCGGCCGTGGACCGAGTTCGACGTCGAGACCGCGACCACGACCACTCACGTTCACCGGTACGGGCCGGCTGAGGGCGAGCCGGCTGAGGGCGGGCCGGGCGGGGGCCAGCGGGCTGAGGACAGGCCGGCCGAGGACAGGCCGGGCGGGGGCGAGCGCGCTGAGGACGGGCCGGCCGGGGCGGAACCAGTCGTGCTGCTGCACGGCGCCGGCTTCAACGGCTCGATGTGGTACCCCAACGTCGCCGCGCTGGGCCGGGAGCATCCCGTGTTCGCCGTCGACGTCCCCGGCGACCCCAACCGCAGCGTGGCGCGCGCCCCGATCGCCGAGCCCCAGGCCAGCGCCGAATGGCTGGACGAGGTGCTCGCCCAGGTGCTGGGCGAACTCGGCGCCGACCGCGCCCACCTGGTCGGCGCCTCGTACGGCGGGTGGATCGCGCTCAACCAGGCGCTGCACGCCCCGGGGCGGGTGGCCAGCATCACTCTGCTCGACCCGGCCGGCCTGACGCCGCTGGACTGGCGCTTCTGGTGGTGGTTCTGGGTCCGCGGCCTGGCCGCGCTGGCCCCCCGGCCGCTGCGCAGGCACCTGGCCGCCTGGCTCGGCGAGCCGACCCTGGCCGAGAACGAGATCATCGCGCTCATGTGGGCCGGGACGCGGACCTACCGCATGGAGGCCAAGTTCCCCCGCGTGCTCACCGACGACGAACTGCGCCGCATCGACGTCCCGGTCCTGCTGCTGACCGGCCGGCACAGCGCCCTGATCAGCCCCCGCGAGGCCCGGGACCGGGCCAGCCTCATGCCGGACGCCCGGGCCGAGGTCGTGACCGGCTCCCGGCACGGCCCCGGCCTGGAGCAGGCCGGCCCGGTCAACGAACGCATCACCGCGTTCATCGCCGCCGCCACCGGCAACCGGGCCCGCCGCTGATCTCACGTTCCGGTGCTGCCGGCCGTCTACCGGGTAGCAGCAAGCACCGGAACGAGGAGAGGGCGATGACCAGCCACACGATCACCGAGTCGCCGCTCGGCGAGCTGACCCTGGTGGC
>Ga0335075_10002861_pt1 | contig 27574 bp, 27 predicted proteins | sample Lox_Sample_24_FD_206723 | JGI IMG/M metagenome (GOLD analysis project Ga0335075, IMG submission 206723) | Soil microbial communities from Loxahatchee National Wildlife Refuge, Florida, United States - Lox_Sample_2.4 | ecosystem: Environmental > Terrestrial > Soil > Wetlands | place: USA...
GGATACGGCGGCCTCGTTCTCGGCACGTGAACCTCACTTTCCCCGGCTTACGACCGGAAGTGTTCAAGTGTCGTCGAAAACGGGGGAACTCCAGTGGGCCGCGCCGAAGTCGTGACTGGTTTCGTGGGAGGCTGTCGGAATATCGGTGTCGTCTGGCGGGTTTAAGACACTTCCGGGATGGCTCGAGATTTCGTTTCGTGTGAGCGCGGCCAGTTGTTGTTGATGCCGCCGTCGCTGGTGGAGTGGTTGCCTGAGGATCATCTGGGTAGCGCCGGGATAAACCGGCATGGAGAAGGGGCTGAAAGGGCTCTACGTCGAAGGGTTAGCGATCCACGATGGCCCCGAGTCATGCGTGGGCTCCCGCGAGGGGGTCGGCGAAGTGTTGACAGGGGTGCGCGCAGGCTGGGCTATTGAGCCTCGAAATTCCTGCATCCGGGGTGCCGACGCCCTCCAAATGGCGGAAGGCAACACTGCCGGCAGCGTTTTCGCGAGTTGCCGGCGGGTCCTGCGGGGTCAGAGAACCTGTGCATGCGCGCGATCTCTCCATGCGCGAGAACCGGGAGGTCCCACGGTCACCCGCTTGTGGTGATGGTTGGGCGGGTCGTGCGGGGAAGGCTGAGGCCGTAATCCCGTGATGGACGATCGTGGGAAGTCAGACGGTCCTGTAGTACCGACGAAGCTGCCGAACAATGCCCCGGGCGGGGCGGCGGAGGTGGTGGAGGGAAGAGGACCGGCCGAGGGGAACGCGGCCAGGGAAACACGTGCCGGACTCAGAGCCGGGGTGGGCGTGTTCAGTGACCTGGATCGTGTGCGCCGAGTGGCGCGGAAGGACAAGGATGCGCGGTTCACAGCGCTCCTGCACCACGTCGATGTCGATCGCCTGCGGGCGGCGTACTTCGCGCTTCGGCCGAAGGCTGCTCCTGGGGTTGATGGCGTCACGTGGGCGGACTACGGGCTCGATCTCGAGGTGAACCTTCGGGATCTGCATGCTCGGGTCCATCGCGGGGGTTACCGGGCGAAGCCGTCGCGGAGGGTGTTCATCCCGAAGACCGACGGGCGGCAGCGGCCGCTCGGCGTCGCCGCGCTGGAGGACAAGATCCTTCAGCGGGCGCTGGTCGAGGTGCTGAACGCGATCTACGAGTCGGACTTTTTCGGCTTCTCGTATGGGTTTCGACCGCGGCGTTCTCCGCATGACGCGCTGGACGCGCTCGCGGCTGCGATCAAGACGAGGCATGTGAACTGGGTGCTCGACGCGGATTTCCGCGAGTTCTTCACCAGCCTTGACCATCGCTGGCTGGTGAGGTTTCTTGAGCACCGGATCGCGGACAAGAGGGTCCTGCGCCTGATCCAGCGATGGCTCAGCGCGGGAGTCATTGATAAGGGGTCCTGGACGGCGTGTGAGGAGGGCGTCCCGCAAGGGGCGTCAGCGTCGCCACTGTTGGCGAACGTGTACCTGCACTACGTCTTTGACCTGTGGGCTCACCCGTGGAGGGGTCGGCACGCGCGCGGCGAGGTCCTGATCGTGCGTTTCGCTGATGACTTCGTGGTGGGGTTCGAGTACCGGAGCGACGCGCTGCGGTTCTGGGCGGATCTACGCGACAGACTCGCGCAGTTCTGCTTAGAGCTCAACGCCGAGAAGACGCGCCTGATCGAGTTCGGCCGGTTCGCCGCCGAGCGCCGGCGGGCGCACGGTCGCGGCAAGCCCGAGACGTTTCAGTTCCTGGGGTTCACGCACATCTGCGCGGAGACTAGGAAGGGACGGTTCAAGCTCAAGCGGATCACCGACTCGAAACGGATGCGGGCGAAGCTGCGCGAGGTCAAGGCCACGCTCATCAAACGCCGCGATCTGCCCATTCCCAAGCAGGCGCGCTGGCTGGCCAGTGTCCTGCGCGGGCACTGCAACTACTACGCGGTGCCCGATAACTACGAGGCGATCAACGCCTTCCGCCAACTGATCATCCGGCACTGGCTCAAGGCGCTACGGCGTCGCAGCCAGCGAACCCGGTTGACCTGGCAGCGGATGTATCCCCTCGCGGAACGATGGCTACCTACCGTTCAGATTCTGCACCCCTGGCCCGAGCCTCGCTTCTACGCCAAGACCCAAGGCAGGAGCCCAGTGCGTTAACGCGCACGCTGGGATCTGTGCGGGGGGCCGCCGGCAACGGCGGTCCCTACCGCGATTGTGGACGATCTTGGGGGTGGTTGATCAGATGGACCTGGGGCGGTTCGCGGAGGGGTATCGGCTTGGCGGGGCGGGTCGTGCTCCGTATGACCCGGCGATGCTCGTGGCTCTCCTTCTTTACGCGTACGCGCGCGGGAACCGCTCCTCGCGTCAGATCGAGCGGGCGTGCTGGGAGGATGTTGCCTACAAGGTGATCTGTTCGATGCGGGTGCCGGATCATTCGACGATCGCGGAGTTCCGCCGTCGGCACGAGACGGAGATCGCCGAGTTGTTCGATCAGGTGCTGGGGCTGTGCCGGGAGGCGGGGCTGGTGTCGGTCGGGGTGGTGATGATCGATGGAACGAAAGTCAAGGCGAACGCGTCGATGGATCAGAACCGCTCTTACTCGGGCTTGGTGAGGGAGATCCTGCGCGAGGCGGAGGAGACCGACCGGCGCGAGGACGAGCTTTACGGCGAGAAGCGCGGCGATGAGCTGCCCGAGCAGCTGCGCACCGCGGAGGGGCGCAAGGCCGCGCTTGAGGAGGCCAAGCGACGGATCGAGGAGCGCAAGGGCCGTCCGGTCGGCCCGCAGAAGCCCGAGCAGGATGTCGAGGTGGATCCCGAATTGGTGCTCGGCCGGGGTGGCAGGCGTGGCGGGAGGCGGGAGTGGCCGCGGGTCGCGCGGCGCGAGCTCGAGTCACGCCGCGAACGCGAGGCGGAGCCGATCCCGCGTGACCGGGAGGACCGTCTGTTCCAGGCGCTCGGTCGGCTGGAGGAGAACCACCGGGTCGATCTGGCCGCGAACGATGCCTACGAGCGTTGGCGCTCCAGTTCACGGGACACGCTCGGACGGGTCATGAAGGGCTACAGCAAGCCATTTGTGCCGCCGACGCTGCCGGACGGTCAGGTCAATCTGTCCGATCCGGACTCGCGGGTGATGCGCTCGAAGGGGCTGCCGCACCGCCAGGCCTACAACGTGCAGACCGCCGTGACCGAGCAACAGATCATCCTCGCCGCGGAGATCTCGCTGGCCGCGGCTGACTTCGGGCAGCTGGAGCCGATGCTCGACCGGGCGCTCGCTCACCTGTTCCGACACGGGATTACCGAACAGCCCGAGGCGGTCGTCGGTGACGCCGGCTACTGGCACACCCAGCAGATCCAGGCGATCGCGGACCGCGGGATCGAGGTGCTCGTCCCACCAGACGGCGCCGGGCGCGAGGGCAAACGTCCCGGCTGGGAGAACGGGCTCTACGAGCAGATGCGAGAAAAGCTGGCCGGCGAACCCGGCCGCAAGCTCTACGCGCTCAGGAAAACCACGATCGAGCCGGTCTTCGGGCAGATCAAATACAACCGGCGCGTCACTCAGTTCATGCGACGAGGCAGAGCCGCCGTGCACTCAGAGTTACGGCTAGTGGCAGCCACCCACAACCTGCTCAAGCTCCACAACCACTGGATCGCCAACACCGCCTGAGGCGGCCAGCGCGGCAATTGACACAGCGCGTGTTCCGCGGAACACGCGCCCCGGCAGGAATCACGCTCTTTCCGCATTTTCCGACGGCCTGGTGGCATTGCGCAAGCGCGCTCGGCGGCCTCGCCGACGGGAAAGCAATCACGCGCCTCGTCACACGACGGGACCATCGGCGTGATCGAGATGTCGCCGATGAGATCGTCCACGCTGTCAGCGAGTCTGACGAAAGCGATACCAAGCTCGGCGCCGATAGCCGGCGGCAGCGCTGCTGATTGGGCGAGCGCGGACTTCGGCCGCTCAGCTATGCGTGCGCCACCAGGCAGCTGCCTTAGCGCCCCACGATCTGACGCCGGCCATCAGCTTGCCGGGGATCGCAGGGATGGGTCGGAGGGTGGTTAGTGCTGTACCGGTAGGAGGCGTCGAACTGTGTTCGTGACCGTTCTCGTCGGCGACTTCCGGAGCCTCAGATTTTGTAGGCAGTTGGATGAGACGTAGCGCCGGGTTCACCTGAACGCCGACCACCTCGCAAGCAAACTCCGTTTCTAGTTCTACGCGCACTCGGCACAGCGCCTGGATTGCCTGTTCACGTGTCTCATCCGCGCTGGCGCGAGCAAGCCCCCGGTCCAGGAGCTCACTGGCGCGTTGCGGCGTGATGTCTTGAACGTGGATCGAGAGCGGCACGTTGGTTTCCTCGCCAACTTCCTTCTCCCTGACGAGCAGCGTGCGGGACAAATCACAGACCACTGCATAGTGGCCTTCCATCGCGCGGACGAGCCGTGCTGTCGCAATCCCCACATGCCCCATCGCACCAGGACTTGCCGGGTCCCACGTGAACTGCGACCCGAAGAGCTCGTGCGGCATGTGCCCCCATGGCACAAGAACGTTGTCGGGCTGAGCTCCCGTGGCGGTCAGGTCGGCGATCGCGGCAATCGCCGCCGCGCCGAGGTCGCCGCCGCCGTCCGTGACAGCTCCGAGTGCTAGGCCCAGTTCCACGAGTTGCCGATACATCCATTCCTCCTGCCACTCGGCGACGCCGCGTCCTACCTGGTCTCCTTGCGGCCCGGCATCGACGCGACCATCGGCGATGAACTCTTCTCGCGGCACCACCCTTGGAAGGAGCGTGGACGTTGCGTCGCTGTCGGCTTCAACGGTGAGGTGTCCGGCCTGCAGCAGGGCTGCGCGAAGCTCGTTCCCTCGCTCGAACGCCCGTCGCGCTCGCTCCTCGCACCCGTCGACGCGCTCCCTCGCAATGGGCGCCGCGGCGATGCGCTCTTCCCATTCGCGCGCTTGCCGCTCTCGTGCTGCTTTCAGCTCCGACCGGATGAGGTCAGCCTTGGCGCGGACGTCGCCACCAACGAAGTCTTCCCATCGGGCGGCATCGCTCTCGATGTAGGACAGTTGGTTCTCGAATTGCTGGCTGTAGGAGAAGCCCGTCTTCGACGACAGTTGCGGGATGTGACCTTCTGCGGTGATGCGGAGAAGAAGCAGCGCCGTCCAGAAGAGCGCCATCGCAATTTCGGGAGGCTCTCCAACCCAGGTGGAGGGGTATATGCCCGGCAGGTCTAGACGCCATCGCCCGAGCGGACTAATTTCGTCACGAGCGAACCCGACATCGTCGAGGTGGTCAGCAATCGAGTCGCGAAAGAATGGGTTAGCCAGCTGCAAGGCGAATGCCTTCCATGCTCGTTCGTCGAGGATTCCCTCCCGAAACTTCCACGCCGCCCATGCGCCAGCCCTGAACTGTGTCCAACTGAAAGCGTCGAAAGCGGCGTCAACGGCTGCCTCTAACTGCTCAGCGAGACGGATCTCCCGGGCGATACGCGCGCGGTCATCAGCGGTCGTCACGAGCTGCGCTTCGCGGCGAAGTCGAAGCACTTCGTGATCGGGTTGTAGATGGATTGGGCGTAGTTCGCTGAACAGCGCAAGGAACGCATCAACATCCTCGGCGTCGACGTAGCGTTTCATTAGCTGCCCGCGGAACCAAATCACACGTTGAAACCGGGTCATAGCAAGCTGTCGCTCGGCCAGCGACCGTCGGTCGCTCTCGAAATCCGCGAGAAACTCTCGAGAAAGGGCTGAGCTCAGGCGGTGGACGCGCTCGATGACCGCGTTCCGCGTCCCTTCGACGCTGACGCGCCGCGCCGCGTCAACCTGCGTGAGCCAGAGGTTGAGCGCTTGATCGAACATGAGCAGGACGTCGTCTCGTAGCGCCGCGACGGCGAGGTCATACGGGAAGGCCACCCAATGGACCAGCGCATCCGGCCGGTCTGACACCGCTATGTCGGTGGTTATCGAGCGCAGCCGCTCGAGGGCTCCGTCCTCGTCGGCAGGCTCCCAGGTCAGAGGCCTGACCGCGGAATAGTCGTATTCGACCCCAAACCGACGATACGCCTTCGGGACCGTAATGAGGGCCTGAAGCAGCACACGGGTCGCAAGGTCGAGGTCTCGAGTGGTTCCTTCGACCAGGGCGCGACGAGCCATGTCGGACACGTCTTCGAAGAGGGGGAGCCAGTCAGCGCGGCGCCGATGCCGGCGCCGGACCCGAAACGCCGATCTGTACAGCCGTTCAGCCTTGGCGGTCGGCGCGGAACTGACCTCGACTATCGGCGTGTCCGGGTTCACCTGGTTCCCGATGGTCGCCGCTAGGCTGTTGAAGCTGTCCCCAAGCTTCTTCTTTGCCAACCGTCGTGGAAGCCTGAGGTTGATGTCGTCGATCTCACCGGACTTAGCAACAATGACTGGGTAGCTGTCAAAGCTCGGCGTGATCGCGATGTTGGCGGTCCGGAACTTCTCAACGAGCAGCGCCTCCGCCGTCTGGGTGACGAGACGTTGCTCGACGCCGAGCTCAACTTCGGGCCCTATCGCTCGTTCCAACACTCGTGCGATCCCAGCGGGCGCCAGTAGCCGGCGGACCCCGCCGAGCATTGCGATGAGGGCGAGAAGTTGGGCTAAGAAGAACCCCATCGACCATGTCGTAACCCATGTTGGCGCAGGTGACGAAGTTGTTGCCGAGAAGCGGTCGATGACAGCGACCCATCCGATGAACACGAGCGTGAACCATGTTGGCCACGCCACGCGACTGCCTGTGATGACGGCTCTCAGCGTCCTCTCGGCTCGCAGGCTCCGGTCGGCCACCGCCTGCAGCAGGAAGATGAGGAGTGCGATGACGAAGCCGAGAAGGACCGCACTTACCTGCCACGCATCAAGAACCCAGCCAGCCTGATGCCCGACGTACACGAACATCGGAGCGCTCAGTGAGAGTGCCGCGACGAGTGGCAGCAAAGAGTCGAAACGCATCCCGTACTGGCGAAGCCGAACTTTGGCCCACGCCCACCCGGATTGATGCGGCTTCTTCAGGACGGCCCATCGGGCCGACTTTCGAGCCGATAGGACAGGGTTGAATCGCCAGAGTTGCACGCGCCAAGCCTAAGCCTGGGACCAGCCGGACAAATGTTGCGTAGCCCCCGGACGAGCAACCCGGGAGCCGAAATGCCCCGTGCGGCGACACCCGTCATCCCAATGGCCACGAGGGGAACCTGATGCTCGGTGGTCGCGGCCGCGACGTTCGACTTCACGCCTCGAAGGAGCTTCCGACATCGCTGAACAGTAAATTCGAGGCGCCATGCCGGTTGATCACATGAAGCTGCTTGCCTGGATTGCTGATCGCGAGAATGCGTATCCCGGCAGCTGGCTGGACGGGACGGCGCTGATGCAACAAGCCAGTGGGCTCGCGGGCAGCGAAGGACTGCCACAGGACGCCGTGGCCCGAGCGGCTGCGCGGCTGCGGAAGCTCGGCCTGATCGACTGGGACTACAGCCTCTGGCCTAACGAGCGCCAAGAGCCCCCGCCTGAGTTCATTGATCAGCAACTGCTTCAGCGGACCCGCAACATCATCGTCACCGGCCATGGCCATGAGGCGCTCGCCGCACGATCCACGAAGGCCGGAGCCACACAAGTAAACATCGTCAACTCCACCGTGGGGCAGCTCGCGCTAGGAGACATCCGAAACATCGATGTCTTCATGATCCTGGATGCGGCGGAGCAAGCGCTCGAACGTATCGACGCTCCAGCTGACGCTAAGGCCGAGGCCCGGAGCGCAATCCGCCGCATGCGGGATGCTGGTGCATCTTTGATTTCCGCGACCGCACGGGAGGTGCTGGCCGCCGCGGTACGACAAGCGCTTGGGCTGCCGTAGCAGTTGGCTGGCGCACGATTGCCTCGACGTTCTCGCCGCCGATCTAGGCGCCCGCTCTGGCGACAACTCGGCGTCACCGGAAGTGACGTGCCGCTCAGCCGCACCGTCCAGGAAGTGCTCCGGCGCGTCGTGACGAACGAACTGGTCATTCATCTCGCAGCCGCGCGAGCAGATCGTCTCCGCGGAATGTCGCCAGCCACGGTCCTAGGACCCCGCGAGCTGCTCGATATGGATCCCGCAGATCGTCGAGTGCGAATGTGCCGCCGTCCGTGAAATGCGACGGCACTTCGGCGACAGGCCGTATGCCATCGTGGGGTTCTCCGAAACGACCTCCAGCAACTGCGCGCTCTGACGAGACAAGTCTGCCCGATGGCGCCGCGCCGATTACAACAGCCAGGTCGGCGGCGGCCACGCCGCCCGCCGAATGGAGCAACGATGCTGCGATCCGCAGCGTGATTAGCAGTTCAGCGAGCACTTCCGCCTCGCGAGCCGCGTGGTAAAGCAGCCGCCCGCGATCGTCGACGATGGCCGTCGGCCACGTGCGATCGACGGTGAGCACGCACGTTTGCGTCGAAAACGACGCGGCAGCGGTCGGTCGGGAGGCCAGCGAGCCAGGGTCAGTTGACGACCTGCCGCCCTGCCAGACATGAGGCGCAGCGGCCGTCCATCCCCGCTGCAGACGGCCCAAAACCAGGCTCACGCCGTCGGGCCATGCCGCCGCCACCTGAGCTCCTCGACGCACCGCGGCTTCGAGCTCACCCTGCGGATTGCTGGCAGCAGGATGACGGATGTCAAACGGAGCCGGTGCCACCACAACGTGAAGCAGCAGCATCCCCTCGTAGAGCATCCAGTGATCGGGGCCGCCGGGCGTCCGGGCGGCGAGGTCCAACGTCGCCCGGGGCGTCCGGGCCGCCGCAACTCCGCTGCCGATGGCCCGGCCTGGCCTGACCGGCTCCTGCGGCGACTCCCCAGTTAGGGGGTTCTGCGCGCTACGGACCAGGTCTTCCCGCTCTTGTTCTAGATCCGCAAGTTGGCCTCGCACCTGCATCCATGCGCGGTACCACGGGAGATGGGGCCCTTCTCCGGGCCCAGGCTGTGGCATCCGCGACAGCGTTTGTCTGAGGACGCCGATTCGCTCCTCGAGTTGACGCACTTGTTCCTTTGCGTTCGGTTCCGTATCCCCGCGCACCTCATCGCTGGCGGGCGCCGCGCCGCTCCTTGGCGTTAGCGGGACCAAGTCGGGCAACCGACCCAGCGGTGGCAACTCGTGGACTGGGACGTCAAGCACGAGATGGAGTAGTGGTGTGACGCTCGACGCGGCGAGGTCGCTCAGCTCTACCCGCGCGATGCCCTGAAAGCGTTCCGGGATCGCCTCCTCGTCACGCATCGACGGGAGGACAACGAGGACGAGCTTATTTCGCAACTGATCCTGGTCTCGTCCGAACGTACCAAGCAGGACGTCTGCTTCGGCGACGGCGCCCGCCCCTTCGGTAGGAGCGTTGGAGCCCTCCAAGCGTGCGCGCCAGGCCGGACTCACGACGCCGAGCACGATATCGGCGGCCTGGACTTGCGCCGGGCCCCAGCGCGTCCAGTCGACGCGGCGATCATGGAGGTGGAATAAGTCGATGTCTACATCGACCCCTAGCGACCTCAACACCGTCACGAACGCGAGCACCTCCTCGCGCCACCCATCGGTGCGTTCCTCGGTCCACCCGGGGTCCCTGTGCGCCCACGAGACGAAGACAGACGGAGAGTCCATGCTGTGGACCATACGGGGAGCGCTCGGCATCAGGATCGCGCTGGTCAAGCGGATAGGCGACGCTCACCTTGGCCGCTCACCCACGCCTCACACCGTCCCGTTCGACCGGTCGACTAGCCACCGGGCGGCGGATACGAGGGTTTCGTGGGTGCTTCACGCAAAAGGGCCGTCATCCGGTGGTCTCGGTGGTGCACGCCAGGCGCCGGCGGCCGTTAGAGCCGGACGATCGCTCTTGCCGTCGCGCCGGTGTCCGGCCTGCGAACGCTTTGGCGGCAACTGGATGACGGCGATCCTCGTTGCCAGGCGCTGACCGCACCCTTGCTTTCGCGCAGGCCGCTCCTTCAGGTCGCCGCCAAGCGCGCTTGCGCAACGCCGCGATCCCTATCATCTTGGACGGGTAGTCGGCCCCTTTCCGTGGTGCCTCCTTTGGCTGCGGACCGGGAACGCGGTCGACGCCCTACCGGACGCGTGCGGCAGCGTCTCGATGGCCGCCTTCGTTGGAGCTGCTTGACGCTTTGCGCCGCGCGGCACCCGCCACGCCCATGAGCTAGGCCCCGCAGCTTGTCCTTCCTGGGTGAGCGTCACCATCTCTTGGTCGCGCTCTATTGTTCGGCCGTAGCACGCGCAGCCGCTTCTGCACCGAGTCGGCTACGAAGACACCAACCATGAGGATTCCCGACACCATCCGCGATTGCGTCTGCTTCATCGGGACGGAGGATGCGGCTGGGGACGTGCACCTGGGCGGGACACGGTCTCGTCTCCATGAGGCTCGGCTCGTTGCAGCGCTATGCGACGTACTTCCTCACGGCCCGCCATTGCGTTCGGCGGGCCAACGAGTCGGGCGATAAGCCTGTCGTACGCGTCAACTCAGCTGAAACTGGAGTTTCGGTGATCGACATCTCGACGCTGACGTGGAACTACCCGGATAACGATGCGTCCGATATGGCCGTGAGTGAACTAATACCGGATGGACTCTATTCGGGCACAACATTGAAGGCGTTCGACATATCTCTGATTCTGACCAAGGACGAGGCGAAGCGTGTACAGCTCGGGATCGGCGATGAACTGATCTGCACTGGCCTTTTCCAAATGCGGACAGGAGATCGGCGCAACATCCCGATTGCGCGCTTCGGCAACCTCGCCGCCATGCCCGAGGAACCACTTTTGGACGAGGATTCAGGATTGGAGTTCGACGCTTTTCTGGCCGAGATCCGCTCGATCGGCGGACTCAGCGGGTCTCCGGTCTTTACCCGGCTTCCACCTGGACGCAAGGACCCCGACGGAGAGACCGCAATCTCCCAACAGTGGTTCTGGTTAGGCACGATCCGCGGGCACTGGAGGCAGGACCAGTTCTCGGCAGCGGATGCGACGAGCGGTGAGGCTTCAATGCTAAACACCGGAATCGCAATGGTTACGCCTGCGTGGGAGGCGCTCGAAGTCCTGAATGACGACGACTACGTGCGGGACCGTCGGGAGTCGGAAAGGGAACTACGCAAGAAGGACGCACCAGGCGAAGCACCAACAAGCTCATAAGCCGGAGACGGTCGGCACGCCCGCATCAGGTCCGACCTACCGTGGCTGACTGTCATGCCCCCTCCCGCCCGACCTCATCGGCGACAAGTCCGATAGCGCTGTACCATTGGTCCACATCAATCGCACATTTGTTCCCGTAGGTGCCACACGGCGACCCAAAGCGTTACTCCTTGGGCCCCGAAGAGCGTGATCGTCATCTCCGGCCGTACAACGAGCAGGCCGAGATCATGCTCAGCTCTCGGTTCGCCGCCGCAATGTTCGACCAGCAGACTGGCGTGACAGTTTCCGGCAGCATGACTGGCCCCGTCGAGGTGACAAGGATCGGCCCGGACGAGGAAGCGGTTCGCGCATTCATCCTCACGTTCCGGATGTTCTTCCGTGACGGCGATGGGATCTCGTTCCGCCAGATGGCCGAGGTCTACGACGACTCGTCCGTTCCTACTCGGTTCCAGGACGAGTACCGGAGAGCGCGCGTGGCGCTCAACGAGTTCCTCGGCGCCTCACCCGCGCTCGGGTTCAACGTCAACGGTGAACAGCTCACGCGCCAGCGCATCCTCGACGTGTTTCTCTACGGACGGCACGCTCATGCAAATCCGAAGCTGCGCGCCGACTATGACGTGTGGTCGCAGATCCCCATGATGCTCGCGCTGCTCGAGAACGAGTTCGCGGTGTGCCTGGCCGAATTCTTCAAATGGGCTATCTGCTTCGCTCCACCGATTGTGCCGTTTGCTGGGGAAGTGGTCAGGCGGCGGATCGCTTGGTGATCAGGCTTGTGTATGGGTGCGGGTTGGCGAGGAGGGCCCCCTCGATTAGTCGGTAGAAGAGCAGCCCGCGGTGTCGTGCGCGGCGACGGTTAAAGCGGAACGTGAACTCGTCGAGGTAGTAGTCGAGGTGGTCGTGGCTGACAGCGCCCTGGTGGGTGCCGAGCAGCCAGCGCTTGAGCAGGCTGGCGACGCGGTGCACCTCGGGCATCGCCACGTGAGCGGGATCGCCGGTCTCGTTCAGGTTGGTCACGACGTGTGAGAACCGGTAGCGACCGATCTGGTTATAGCCGTTCCAGGCGTCCGTGCGGACCTCGCTGCCGCGGGCGACGTTGTCGAGCACGAAGTCGGCAAGCACGTCACCCGACGCGTTCGAGATCCGGCGCATCCGGACACGGCCAGGGCCGCCATCGTGACACTCGACAGCGATCACGACCAACGCCTTGCCGACCGCGCGACGGCCGCGATTGCCTGGTTTCAGGCCACCGATCAGCGTTTCATCGACCTCGACCGCGCCGGCCAGCTCGTCACGACCGGGAAGCACCATCGCCCGCCGTAGCTTGTGCAGCCATGCCCACGCGGTCTGATAGCTGCCGAAGCCGAGCACGCGCTGTAGACCCAGCGCCGACACGCCCTGCTTCTGGTTGACCACATACCAGATCGCCGCCAACCAACTACTCAGCGGCAGGCGGCTGGCATGGAAGATCGTCCCTGCCGTGACCGATGTCTCACGGCGACACACCGCGCACTTGCGCAACCCCCGCCGCACCGGCCAGCAACCGCCTCCCACCGCCCCGCAACCCGGGCACACGAAACCGTCGCCCCACCGCAGGCGCTCGAGGTAGCTAACGCATGCCGGTTCGTCGGGGAACCAATCCCGGAGCTCGTGAAACGTCCGCGGATAGTCCACGCCGGGCTGTGGGTCGGTCCTCGCCACACCCGCAAGCTACGACCCCAGGTGGACGGAAGTGGATAGCCCATTTCTTCAATTTCATCCGCTTCGTCGTGAATCTGAACCGGAAGCTACTCGACCAGGACGGTCAGCCCGCTAGCCCGGAGGCGGCTTGAAGGGCTCCGGAACCCTGGCCAGACCCGCCTTGTCGGCGTAACCAGTCCCTCGGTGCCTGCCGAACTCAAGCGGCAGGACAACGCGCATGACCTCAGAGCCTCGGACTCACGACTCGCCCGCGCGCTGTTGCGCGCCGCGGGTGCAACCGACATTGCGTGGTGTCCGGTCCGAGGTCTACAACCCGCGGCAATGTCCGAATGGTGGGAACGCGGAGCCGAACCGGTTGACCGGCTGATCGAAGCTGTCGGATGGGTGATCATCCTCGCGACGTGGCGTAAGGAGCGAGTGGTGAAGCAACGTCTCGCCGACGTCGAAGTCCCGAATGGGATCCAACTTCCCGTCCTGCTGTTCTTACTGAGTGGGAAAAGGCAACGCAGCCGTCAGTGGGCTGAGGCGGGGAAGAGCCTCAACGAGCTTGGAGAGTCGCTGGCGAAACGGATGATCGCGACCGACGAGCGTCAACAGCAGCTTGTGGATCTCCAGGGGAGCCTTGAGCGGCTGGCACAATCGAGTTCGGAGCGGGAAGAGACATTGGTCGCATTGCAGCTAAGCGTGACGCGCTACACGAAATGGCTATTGATGCTGACGATTGTCGTCGCCCTGATCGGGCTAGGAACGATTGCGGTCGCCGCAACGCACTAACGCTTACTCCGGGTCGGCCGGCGGCGTGCGTCGCAGCTCACCAATCCACGGATCTGAGACTTCCTCGGCTTCCTCGGCCTGAGCGTAAGCGTCCGCGAGCGCCGCGCGGACCGTGGAGGTGATCGTCGTCACGTTTCAGGAAGCGGATGCCGCAGTCCGGCGACCGTCACCTGGCCGAGATCGACCCTGCTTGTTCGGGGTTGCGGCGTCACATCTGCGCTGAACATCTGATCGGTGGCGTCCATCAACCGTGCTGTCAGGGTCAGCTTGAGAGCGGCGGCGGGCCACGGATCGAGGTACGCGGGGGCGCTAACGACGAACATTCCGCCGGTCCAGTACACGCTCGCTGCGACCCACTGGATTGGGTTGTGAAGTCGTCTGATAGCCATGCTCACCAAGCTAGGCGCCGGACCGGCGGAATCCGGCGAGCGTAGATCGGCAGTGGTCGTTGAGCTGAGGCCCTGATCGCCGATGTGGGCGCTCGATTTCGTGGTGTGCGGCGGAGTCACCAAAGGACGAGCGCCTTGCGATTCGCGCTAGGTTCTTCAGAACCAACGCTTCGGCGACAGCCCATCCGCGCAGCCTGCAGACGCCGGGAGTTTCGATTCGCTACGAACGCCTTCGGCGAGCGCGCATGGGGCGCGCTCCCAGCCGGCTTCAGCTCTACTCTGAGGTTATGGCAGCACAGAGGAAACGTCATCAACGAGGTCGCGCAGCCAGTCGAGGCGATCACGGAGGTACGGCTCGTCGTTGTCTGAGTGTCGTGGTAGCTGCGAATCCCGGCTCAGGACTGACAGTCGCGCCAGAAGTTGAGCTCACCAAAGCGGCGCTCCTCTACGGCGATCGGGTCGTTGTGATCAGTCCGGCCACGACCATGCTTCTCGGAGCCGAAGCTTTGGAGCGCTTCTCGCCGGCCCAGCAGATCGATCTCGTTCGTCAGGTGGCGCCCTACCTGCTAAACGGCGACGAAGCAGCAAAATTTCTCAGCGGCCTTGACCAGATCAAACAACTGTCTGGCATCCGCTCGCCCGGAGGGAGACTGGTCCGAGGAAAATTGATGCAGGCACTTGCACCCATGAAGGCGATGATGGGTGAGGCAATCCGTGATCTTTCCGCCCAGGCCGACCTCGACCAACTTGAGAAAGCCCGTTCCAAGGGGTTGGTCGAAATCGATAGCACCGATCCGGGGACTGCTGTCGACCTGTTGGCGGCCTGCGTCATCTCAGCAAAGGTCGCTCAGAGAGGAGAGCGACAGTCGAGTGAGTACGTCGGCCGAATAGTCGAGACATTCGTAGGAAAGCTCGCCCACCACCTCTCCACAGGACGGGACTACCTCGTGTTTGACAGTGCGGTCGCTGGCTTGGTCGAGGCTGCAGTTCGCGAAGGCCTATTTCAACCCGCGATGGGTCCGGCCGGGCGCAGTGCGCAGGCCATGAGTGCCGCCTCGCTTATGGGTCGGCTGCCCACGTTTCCAGGGGCAGAGGTGGATGAGCTCTTGGATATCCGCGACGAGCTGTCGGGCCCGCTTACGCAATTTCGAGGGGCGATGGTCGGCGTTGCGAGGGACTTCACGAGCGAGCCCTGGGAGCGGGGCTTCGAGGATGAAGTCCACGATGCGTGGGTCGGCACGGTTCATCCGGCTCTAGAGTCAATCGAAGCCGCGGTCCGAGACAACCGATCGCTTCTATCCATCGCTTCGGGGGTCGTGGGGGCGGCCAAGTCCAGCGCGCCAGGGCTGGCGATCGTAGGTGCGGGATTACTAGGAGCCGGCACAGTCGCGGACGTGGTCGGTGGCGCGCTGTCAGGCGGAGCGCCGCTTTTTCAAGCGCTTCGCGACCAGCGTCGAGCAGCCGACGAGATCCGGATGCGACCGTTCTACTTTCTGTACGGCGTTCAAGCGTCGCTGGCGGCAAACTAACCCAGGAACGAAGCCAAGCCCGCCTCTCGTTGTGTGGCGACTCAGCTCGTGATAGCCAATAGTTGGGCAGCGCCGTCCATCAGGCCGTCTTGGATTGGTTTGATCACCTGCGCGTAATACGGACCGGCGTAGAACGTAGCGAGGACGTCTCCTACTCCGATGATCGTGGCCTCGACCGACAGCACAGTAGATGCGGCGCCCCGAGCTCGCTCCAGTGGATCGGGGTGCGGCCCGTAGATCGCACGGCGGAGTGGCGCGCTGAACATTGAGCGCACGCCTGAGCGGCGGATGTGGCTGACGTCGGAGAGCGTTGCGTAGATCCGCTCCATTCGCTCGTTCAGCCCGGCGATCTCTACGTGCACGCCCCTCGCCGCAGCCTCCTTTGCAACCCGCTGCGCGTGACGTTCCGCGGCCGAGCGTACCTTCTTGGGCTGCACTTCGCGCTCCTCCAGCCACCGCTTCAGGATAGTCTCCTCGGCATCGTCATTGATGACGGAAAGCAGCCCGAGCGCCTCATGCAGCGTCCGCGAGACTGGCAGCGCCGGATCGACGTAGCCACGATCGGATAGGTCGACCAGCGCATTGGCATAAGCGACTGCCGCGGCGGCCAGTAGCCAGCGCACTGCCCATCGCGTTTCGCCGTCGAGATCGAGATCACTATTGTCGCCCAAGTAGCCGTGCTTGCTGGCTAGTGAGTCAAGAGCAGTTCGGCAGTTCTTCATCACCGCAGCGATGTGTGCGTCGATTGATGGGCCGACCCGCCGCGATTGCGCGTCGGCTCGCTTGCGTCCCGCCACGACCTCCGGCAGCAGCGCCGCTTCGGCTGGACGGTCGTCGCTCGGGCTAGCAGGCCGCGTCTCGTCGAGGTCGGGGTCGGACATGACGCTAGAAGCGTATGGGTAGACCCAGCACTGACGATTGCTTCTGGTGTGCGGACGGCAGCTAGCCTCGAAGCGCCGTTTTCGGGGTGAGGGGTTGACCGTGATCGGGTGCTCGGGGTGTGAGAGCGGTCGCCGTCGAGTGGGATTGTGTCGCGTGGTCGTTCGCCGCCGTGTCGACTGGCGCGAGACGCGAGGTGGCGTTCGTTTTCGCGCAGCCGACGGTTGGTCGGTCGGTGTTGTCGGTCGTCAGCGTCGGCCGCGGCGCGGCGGGCGAGTATCAGCAGAGTTGCGGGTTGGCGCGCAGCCGTCGGAACGCGGCGGTGAGCGCCCTGGACCAGGGCCAGCCGCGGTCGAGCTTGAGGCGGGTGCGGCGGCCGTGGCGGATGAGCTTGCCAGCGGTATGCAGCAGGCAGTTGCGCAACCGTTTCGGCTCGGCCTTGGCAAGCTCGCCTTGGAGGCAGACGAGCCGGGTCCAGCAGAGCAGGTCTTGGGCGATCAGCGAGAGCTCCAGCCAGGTTTGGTTGTGAGCGAAGCTGTGGTGCGGGAGGTTGCGCATCCCGGTGTCCTTCCCGGTCCGGATCGAGTCCTCGACCCGCGCGCGGCCGCGGTGACGCAGCTCCAGGACCGCGATGTCCTCGCCGGCCTGGTCGGTGAGAAAGCAGGTGTGTCTGTACCCGTGCTCGTCGAAGATCTGAAACTGGGCGCCGGGGTGCGGCCGCTCGCGCCAGGCAAATCAGCCGGGACCCCTCCGGCCAGCCGGACAAGTTCACGAGCGAGCTGAGCTCGGTCACCCACGCGCCGTCACGATCCTCGCCGTCGGTGTTGATCGCCTGCACCCATTGGGCTTCCGGCGTGTCGAGGATCGCCGTGCGGACGGTGTCGGTCAGCTCGTAGCCGACCGAGAACCGGATCCCGGCCTCGCGGCAATCGCCGGTGAACGCGTGCGTGCATCCGCCGATATCGGTCCGGACCAGCATCTCGCGCTGAAGGTCCTGGGCGGGGATCTGCGCCAATGCCAATCTGAGCACGGTGAAGTGATCGGCGGCGGTGTTGGACCCGGCGTTCCCCGGCCGAAGGATCGCCGCGAGCGGTTCGCCGGTCTCATCCAGCCAGCACCCGAGCGGGTGAAACCCCTACCCGTGCTTGTAGTTCCCGGCCGCCAGCTCCTTGTCGGAGTGGGCAGTCAGCAACGTCGCGTCGATGTTGAACGTCAGCGTGTCCGGACGCGCACCGGCGTCCCACACCCGCGCCCGCGCCGCCGCGCGAGCGGCTCGGATCTCGCCCAGCAACCGCTCGTCGACGGACTTGATCACCCGATGCGTGGTCGTCTCCGACGCGCGAGCGCCGAACAGCCGCTCCTGCCCCCGATACGTCTCCAGGTCCGTGACGCACTCGCCACCGTCGGCGAGCATCACCGCGACGTCGACGAGTACCCGGCCAGGATCGTGCGCCGAACGACGCTCCCGCGTGCCAGCCAACGCCGCCGACATCGCGCTGGTCAGCCCGGACCGATCGGCCAACTCCGTCAGCAGCGCGGTCCCCGCGTGAGATATCAATCCCTCGCCGTCCGCCGTGACATCTACCGTTCCAAAACGAGGCGCGAGCTTCACCAACTGGGTGTCCTCCTGGGTCGAGCATCAAGGCCTGGAAACCCCGATTCTCACGGCCCGGGAGGACGTCACCCCATCATCGCGCCCAGCACTACCGGCGCTTCGAGGCTAGTAGGCCATCGCTCATTGGCGACATCTCGATCACGCCGATGGTCGCGTCGTGTGACGAGGCGCGTGATTGCTTTCCCGTCAACGAGGCCGCCGAGCGCGCTTGCGCAATGCCACGGTTTCGCTCACCATGCCGATGCGAGCCGGACGAGCCCTTTCATCGTTGAGCTGCGTGAGCGCGCGCTGCTGCAATGGCGACATCTGAATCACGCCGCGCGTGGCGGCTAGGCGCTGGCCGCACCGGGATTGCATTCGCGCCGGCTGGCCTTTGGAGGCGCCGCCGAGGGGGCTTGCGCAATGCGGTTGCGGTAACGGCATCGATTGCGTGGTCGCGACGGCTGGCGAGCGCCGAATGGTGTGCTCAGCACGAGCGTCGCCTGAACGGCAGTCGCCCGCATCCTCGTGTGGACCCAGTCGGCGCGCGGTTAGCTCTGCGGGCATGCGGCCTCCGGTCGTCCCGTAACTTCTGAGGCGATGTGCTCGCAGGGTCGCGGGCGAGCCGCCGACGATGACTTGGATGCGTTGGCTCGCCGCTGGCGCGTACGGATAGTCGCCCATTGGCAGCGAGGCGATCTGGAACCAGAACGTTTGGTAGAAGCTCGATTCGCCGGCGCCGAAGGTATAGGTGGTGGTGAAGCGCCCGTCGCCCGTGACGTGCTCTGCTACTCCATACGTCGTGTAGCTGGATCCGCTGCCAATCCGCAGGCGGACGAGTGCCCCCTCCGCCGGCAGATAGCCCCCTGCAAGTTGGCCAGTGATGCGCACCGTGTGGCCCCAAGCGACGCGCCGCGGCGAGACGCTGAGCAGGCGGACCTTTGCGGGAACGATGAGGCGGACCTGGGCGGAGACCACAGGCTCGGTGCTCGCCGTGCCGGAGTAAACCGCCTCGACAACGCGTGACGGGCCGGGGCGCAGGCGCGCGATCCAGGTGCCATCGGAGCTAGTCGTCACTTCCTCGGCGAGGCGGAATCTGTCGTTCCCGTTGTCCGGCGCTGTCATGACCGCGACCGGCTGGCCGGCCAGCGCAGTACCACTCGCTGTGCCGAGCCAGCCGCTCACGGTCGTTCCATGGCCGTGCGCGAGACGTCGGGTCGCGCGGGCGACGACATGCGGAGGAACTACCACCCTGATGAACTTCGTCCGCCTGACTCTGATGCGCTTACCATGTCGATCCACCGTGACCCAGGTGGTGATCTTCCGAAGCTCTGTTCGCGGGCGGCACTGCGTCGCGCGCACCGCCTTCCGGTGAGCGCGTCTAAGCACCCGGACGGTCCGGTGACGGCGGCGAACCACAACCCAATGAGCGGGAACCTTGACCCGCTCGGTGACGCGGCGGCAACGTAGGGCGTCCGCCACGCGGTTGAAGCTGATGCTGAACACGGTCGGCTGGCGGATCGTGAGCGACCAGGTCTGCGTGGTGGAGATGGCTCTCGCGCCACTCGAGTCGACCGAGTTGTTCTCCGCGACGCAGGAGACGTGGTGCGCACCAAGCCCCGAGATCGGGATACGCAGGACGGAGACAGCGTGCCATTGGTAGGGCGAGCCGTCCGTCGAGCACGCTATGCCCGCCACGCCACTCGGCCCGGCGCTCGCGGTGGCGGTGGCGTACTGCGTCCCCGCAGTCACCGGGGCGTCGCTCGGTCCAGACACGCTGAGCGTCACGGGCGTGTTGTCGACTAGCACCGGGTTATCGCCCGGGCCTCTCGTCGCGTTGCTGCTAACGGCAGCGGCGTTACTCGCGGAATAGCTCAGGGACAGAGGACCGTTTGGATACTTCGTTGTGTCTATCTGCGCCGCCAGTTCTGAGCCATCACATTGCGTCCAGCTGCTTGTGTCCCGGCTGGGGTCGCTCCAGGCCGCGATCAGCTGGCCGTTCACGGCCGTCGCGAGGCCGCACACGCCCGATGGATCGGAAGCGTCCAGAGACGCTGGCCATGTACCGCGCACCCATCCGCTCTGATACCAGAGGTTGCTCGTTGGTGTCGCCGCGAGGCTCGGGCCAGTGTTCTCCTGCGCCTCGAATTCGACGCCCTGCACCCCGAGCAACGCTCCCCCGCTCGACGCATTGCAGCTTCCTTTCAGCCAGCAGCCAACCGTCCAGCCGAAGTACTGGGACGGTGTGATGTACCGGTTCAGGCCGTCTGCGTAGCCCACGCCGCCGGAGCACCCGTTGATGTAGTTGATCGACTGGGTGCCGTAGTACTGGCCGTTTGCACCCCAGAAATACTGCGATGTGAACCCGTCCGAGCCCAGGCTGCAGTCGACAAAGACCGTGTTCACAGGCGTGAAGAGGTAGACGATCGAGATCGCCGGCGACGGGGTCTCCGTCATCCACTGAGCTCCATAGGTCTTCAGAACCGGCCCGAACACCTGATTGATCTCGAGCGAGCGATATGCGGTGCCGCTCCAGACCATGCACTCATCCGCTGGGCTGAGGTGTGCGGCGGTGGAGCTTGGCTGGAATATCGGAGCAGTGTTGCCGTACGAGCTGCAGCCGTAAACGTAATAATTGCCGGCTCGTGCAGTTGTGGCGAGAGCGAGGAACGCCCCGACTGATGCGCACACGGCAGCGAGTCTTGCCAGTCGAGTTCCGGCCATGTTCCTCTCCTACATCAGCGGTCCTTCAGCAGACGACTGCGACGTCGAAGCCGAGCGGCGTGAGCGCGCCCTGCTGGTTGAAAGTTGTTACGAATGTCGTGCTATGTGCTCCGCCAGTCGTGTTGGCGACGGCGTAGCCAGCGGTCACCGGCTGAGACGGGTTTCCGGAGATCGGGATCCGCTCTGTTATAGGCGAATGCGCCCCATCGATCGTCGCGACAGTCGCACACCGGGAGCTGGTTCTGGCCCCCCACCTAACCTCATATGACCCCGGTACCGGAGGATTGCCGACCCGCGGCCTGCCCCCGCCCGCCAGGACGTGTCCGCCGCTCCCGACGATTGCCCACGCGCGTACGCTTCCAGTGATCGAGGTCGGGTCGAGCTTTGCAGGGGCAATTGAGTGGTCTCTGATTTGCGCACCACCGACAGAACCTGGAGGCAGCGATGCCGCCGCGTACGACGTCCCGCCGAGCGCGACGAACAGCGCCACATACCCAACGAGGTGCTGCTTGAGGTGCATCGCAATTCGAGTCACTGGCGAGCCTTTCATGAGTCGGGTGAGCTTCCCGGACCTAATACGCCGTTTGCCCCGAACGCCGGCCGGTTCGCGGCCGAGCTCTGAGACGCGTTTGCGCTGGTGGCCTGAGGTGGGGAGGTCGACTCTCCTGTGGTTTGTTCGGGCGCTACCGAACGAGAGACGGAACGGGAGGTCGAGGCAGGGGCGGTCGAGCCCTGGCCCGCGCTCGACCGACCGCCGGAGTATGAAGTCGGAACAACACTGGGCTTAACGGTCGGCTCGGCGCGAACGTGATGGGGCTTCCTCGGCCTCGCTCGGTGCTGCACCTCGAGATGAGACCGTGCTGTACCCAAGGTCTGCGATGTCGGTCGTGCCCGCGGAGCTTGGGTGGCCAGTGTGGTCGTTGCGCGGGCGGCGGTCTTTTGAGATACGGTGCGGCCGCTCGGCGCCGACCCGCTGAAGAGCGCAATAGCCACTGCTGCGATCACACCGCCCGCCATGCTCGAGAGTGCGACCCGGCTTCCTCTGCTCGGCGAATGGCCCCGATACCGTGCGGCATCGGCGATTCCGAGGTCGCTCGGCGCGTCAAGCAGCTGCGCGGCCCGGGCTTCTCCCCAGGCGCCTGCCCGTCCGCTTCCGAAGGCCTCGTGTCCGACGTCTAGTTCAACATCGTCGACGCCGAGGGGAACGAGATCCTCGTGCAGGCCGTCGGGGAACAGGGGGACGACGTTGCCGTCCTCTGACGCGGTGGGCTCGCTGGGGTCGGACGTGCCTAGCCTCCGCTTGTGATCGGACGGATCGATCCTATAGCATGCCTAGCACCCGAACAAGGCAAAACTTGCATAGTTGGCACTAGTCGATGACGGAAAGCACAGCTGAGCAACCTGAGTTCCTGACGGTTAGCCAGATCGCCAAGCGCCTGCAGATGTCTCCCCAGACGGTTCGGACCTGGATCGAGGAGGGAATGCTCCGCGGGATAAGGGTGCGAAAGGTTTGGCGGGTGCCTCGAGAGGACTTCGAGCAGCTGCTGGCCTCGCTCGACAGCGGGCCGGCCGCGCCCGCGGGGGGATGGGAAGAGCGAACGCCGCGGCGAGGCTTCATCGACCCCGAGGAAGCATCGGCTCGGTAGGCGCGGATGCCGCCGGGTCGCAGCAAGCCGCCTCACCCTGCGGTCCGTGCTGCCCGCAAGCGACAGGTCCTAGAGCGGTTCGAGCAGGCGGAGGACCAGTGGGGGGCCGCGATGCGCGCCCACCGGCTCGCTCCTCCGGATCTCGGGTTCGCTGGTCGGCTCCGCACCCTTGCCAAGGCTGCGGCAGCGGAGGCGTCCGTCTGTCGAGAGGCGGCAAAGCTTGGGCTGGCATGGCGTCCGATCCCAGGAGCGGAGAACGCCGAGCCCCCGTACGAGCTGCGCCCTGGCACAGGTCGGCGCGGCCCGAGCGAGTTCTGGGAGCGGTTCGACACGGCGGTCGCTCGGTTCAACCACGCCAACGCTGGTACCGACGCCACATCCGTTGCCGATGCCTACGCCGAGGTGAGCACCGCTGCGACGGCGCTGGCTGATGCAATAGAGGCGGAGGACCGAGCCGCCGCTCGCGGCGCGCGGCGGAGCGCCGGCGCGGCGTAGACCTCGTCCCGGGCTTGCGAGCCAGGTCACGCTCCGCTCCGTCCAGGCTGCGATTCGCCAAAGCTCGCAAACTCATCCGCTGTTAGCAGGCCGATGATCTGGTCGGCGTCGTCGCCTCCGATAAGGGAGCCGACCACATATATCCGCAGCCCGGGCCAGGACAGCTTTGTCTTCCATACCGTTGGCCAAGCCCACCACCGGTGGCGCCACTGGCTGACGAGATCACCCCGGGGAAAGCGGCAGAGCGCAGCGCCGACGTCAAAACCGACGACCCAGTATTCGAACTCGAGAAGCCAAACCTCCTCGTCGGTCATCGCCAGCACTACGCGGAGCGGCTTGTGAGGCTTGAGGCTGCCGGCTGGAGACGCGATTCGGTGGAGGTTGAACGTGCTAGCCGCCCGGACGAGCTCGCCGAGGCGCCGCTCGCAGGAAAGGGCAAGGCTTTTCTCTACGGGCACGCCACGCATGGCCGGTAGTGTCTCTTCGATCTGTGGGGCATCGTCCGCAAAGAGCCCCTGGCGGGCGGGGTTTCCCCCTCTTAGGCGCTCGTGATTGCTTCCATGGGCGAACCAGCAGTCCGAAGCTCTACAAAAGCAGCAACACAGCGCCCGACGTCAGTGCTCGTCGGAACCCCTCGGGGGCATAACGTAAGCGTATGGCAGCGACGCCGGTCAGGGATTTCTCCGGATGTGTTTGGAGACACACTAGACCCAAGTGTCGCCTGACCGTAGTCGTCAGTGTGGGAATCCGAGCTGGTTCGAGGTGTCCTGTGGGTGATGTCGTGCATTTGATGCCCCGCCGTAAGCGGATAGCGTTGATCGCGCACGACAATTGCAAGGCAGAGATGCTCGAGTGGGCGCGGTTCAATGTTAAGACGTTGGCCGCGCATGAGCTTTACGCCACCGGCACGACGGGCGCTTTGCTGGCCAACGAGCTTGGCCTGTCGATTGTCCGGTTTTTCAGCGGCCCGCTGGGTGGAGACCAACAGGTCGGCGCGGCAATTGCTGAAGGACGAATCGACTTCTTGGTGTTCTTCTGGGACCCGCTCGAGCCACAACCCCACGACGTCGACGTCAAGGCCCTTCTGCGGATCGCGGTGGTGTGCAACGTACCAACCGCCTGCAACCGGGCAACCGCCGACTTCATCCTGTCAAGTCCGCTGACCGGCGAGGAGTACCAGCCCGCAAACAGTGCCTACCTTGGGTCGGCCACACGTGGCTACCGACGAGAACCGGAGCGCAACACAGGCTGATGTGCGCAGCCGCTGCTCGCGTGACAACCGGACCGTGCCGGACGCTCCGCCCCCGCGCGCACCGTCGCCTTACACTCGCCCATTGTTCGTCGCCCGGTAGATGGTCTCACGTCGCTCGCACTGAGGCGCAACCAGGCGCAATGAGCGCCTTACCAATTCAGCCTGCTCGAACCTGCCCAGACATTGCGTCGGCGAGTGGCGCGCGGCCGCCTTTGAAGAGCCTGACCCTGCCCAGGCCGAAGACGGCCGGGCGTTCGCGGTGCTCGCCTACCTCGGCGAATTCGCCAGCCGGTTAGTCTCGTCAGGTGGAGGACAACGGGGCACGTTCGTCCCCTGGTCACGAGGCGCTCCTCGATGAAGCTCGCCTTGAGCCGGTGGGTTCGTCCTGAAATACTCGAAGATCGATGTGTGGGGTCGTGAGGAACGGTCAGAAGATTGATTCCCAGCAAGGCGAGAACGAGGCAGGCGGGGGAACTGCGCTGAGGTTGCCGAGCGCCGTCGGAGCGCTCGAACGGGGGTTCGTCGTTGCTTGAGCAATCACGAACTCGGGGCGGCGCGATCGTGTTCGGTGTCATGGGTGGGTTGCCGGCCGTCTATCTGGCGTGGCTGGTGGTGCGTGGGCCACAGGCTCTGCAGTTGGAAGTGACGAACCGCTGGGTGGGCACCGCGTTCCGTCTGGCGGCCAGTGTCGTTTGCCCGATCTTTGGGCTGCGTCGGCGTCGAGGGTCGTACGTCCCGCTCGTCTTCGGCGTGGCACTGATCTTCACGGCGATCGGCAACACGATTCTGACCCTCGATTCGCTCCACGGCCCGCCGCCGCCACCGCCTGCACCCGCCGACTTCTTCGGTCGGGGGGCATCATCGCGCTTTGCGTCGCCGGGATCGGGCTGATGGCGCGCGAGGATCGCCAACGACTGAGCCCGCGCGAGTTGCTCGATGGTGGCATCGCGGCACTCGGCGCCGGCGCGGTGTGTGCGGCCTTCGCCCTTGCGCGCATCCCCCGCCTGCCGGGGGAGTCGACGCTGGGCTCGGCGTCGCAGCTCGCTTTTGCGATCGGGTTTGTCGTGATTGTGCTGCTCGTGGCCAGTGCCGCGACCGTCGCTGCCGGACGCTCCCGAGTGGCGTGGATGGAGCTGACGGTGGCGTTCGCGTTGCTCTCTCTGGGTTCCGGGCTGGGAGCTGCGCTGGGCATGACAGGCGCAGCTCGCACCTTGACTGAGATCCAATGGCAGGCGGCGACGACGCTCATCGCGGCGGCGATGTGGGCGGACCCGGGTGCGCCGGACCCATTGGCGGCGCGTAGGGGGTAGCCGTGTGGATTCCCGCGCTGGCATGCGGCGGAGCGATTGCCGTGCTGCTCGCGGCGACTCGACGCAGGTTGACCACACGGCGGCCGCGCTCGCGGCCGGTGCGCTGCTCTCGGTCATGGTGCGGGGGTACAGCGAGCTGCGGCACGAGATCGGGACGCGGCAGCGCACCGAGAAAGGCCTGTGGGTGAGCGAAGTCGGCTACCGCCGAGTGGCGGACGAGCAGGCCGCTTTGCGTCGCGTGGCGACGCTGGTCGCGGCAGGGGCGCCGCCGTCCACGGTCTTCGCCGCAGTGGCGGAGGAGGTCGGGCGCCTGCTCGTTGTCGATGCTGCATCGCTGGGCCGGCACCACGTGGACGGCACCATCGAAATCGTCGCCGCCTGGAGCCCGCGTGGTGATCCCATACCGGTCGGGCTCCGTCGTCAGCCTGTCGGGGGCACCGTGACGGCGACCGTCCGCGAAACCGGACGCCCCGCTCGGGTGGACCGGTACGGCGACGACGCCCGCGCGGCTGCGCTTGAAGTCGGCATACGTTCCGCCGTGGCCGTGCCGATCACCGTCGAGGGTGGACTGTGGGGCCTCGTTGGCGTCGTATCGACAGGCGAGGAGCCGCCACCCGTCGGAACCGAGGAACGTCTCGCGGGGTTCACCGAACTCGTGGCCACCGCGATCGCGAATGCTCAAGCGCGCGAGGAGCTGCGTACGATCGCGGATGAGCAGGCAGCCCTGCGTCGGTTGGCGACGTTGGTCGCGGCGGGGGCGGCGTCGCCAGCGGACGTCTTCGCCGCTGTGGCCGAGGAGGTAGGAAGACTGCTCTCGGTCGAGGGCGCATTCGTGGTCCGGTACGAGGCCGACGACGCCGTAAGGATTCTCGCCGGGAGGTCCACATCCGACAGGTCGCTGCCGATTGGTCTGCGAACGCGGATCACCGCGCCGAGCTTGGGCTCAGTGGTGCGCGAGACTGGGCGCCCAGCCCGAATCGACCATTACGCCGACCACCCGGTGGCGCTCGAATACGGCGTCAGGTCCTCCGCGGCGGCGCCGATCACCGTCCAGGGTCGTCTGTGGGGCTATATCGCCGTCACATCAGGGCGCGAGGAGCCGCCACCGGGCACAGAAGCGCGCCTCGCCGCTTTCACCGAAATCGCGGCGACCGCGATCGCGAACTCGCAGGCGCGTGAGGAGCTGCGCGCGATCGCGGACGAGCAGGCCGCGCTGCGGCGCGTTGCCACGCTCGTGGCGGAGGCGGGCGCGCCGGGCGACGTGTTCGCCGCCGTGGCGGAGGAGGTGGGTCGCCTGCTTGCCGTCGACGACGCCGCGGTGTGGCGGTATCTCCCGGACGGCACCGGCGAAATCCTCTCCGCGTGGAGCCAGACGGGCGAAGCTATACCGGTCGGGTTCCGGGCTGAGCCCGTCGCGGGCACCCTGACCGGAACCGTCAGAGACACCGGGCGCCCGGCGCGGGTAGACCGGTACAGCGACGAGGCCGGCGCGGCTGCGCGTGAGATCGGGATCCGTTCCTCCGTGGGCGCGCCAATCATCCTCGAAGGTGAGCTGTGGGGACTCGTTGCCGTCGTATCGACAGGTGAGGAGCCACCACCACCCGGAACCGAGGAACGCCTCGCGGGGTTCACCGAACTCGTGGCCACCGCGATCGGGAATGCTGAGGCTCGCGAGGAGCTGCGCATGATCGCAGATGAACAGGCCGCGCTCGGGCGGGTGGCCACGCTCGTCGCGCAGGGCGAAGCGCCAGCCGAGGTGTTCGCCGCGGTCGCCGAGGAGGTCGGCCACCTGCTCGACACTGATGACGCCCTGGTGGTCCGGTTCGAGCCCGACGAGAGTGTCACGATCGTCGCCTCGTGGACCGCCATCGGCGAGCCGCTCCCGGTCGGTCATCGCCGGCACGTTGAACCCGGCGATGGTCTGACTCCACTCGTTCGCAAAACCGGCCGATCGGCGCGCATCGATTCGCAGACGCGCTACTACTCCGAGCTGGGAGTCGAATCCGCGGTCGCGGCGCCGATCACGGTCGAGGGCCGGATCTGGGGGGTGATCGGCGTGGCGTCGCGCGGCCGCAAGCCGGCTCCGCCGGATACCGAGGAGCGGCTAGCGGCATTCACTGGTCTCGTCGCGACTGCGATCGCGAATGCAGAGAGCCGGGAGCAGCTGA
>Ga0335075_10002863_pt1 | contig 27563 bp, 25 predicted proteins | sample Lox_Sample_24_FD_206723 | JGI IMG/M metagenome (GOLD analysis project Ga0335075, IMG submission 206723) | Soil microbial communities from Loxahatchee National Wildlife Refuge, Florida, United States - Lox_Sample_2.4 | ecosystem: Environmental > Terrestrial > Soil > Wetlands | place: USA...
CGCCCCAACCTTGCGCTGTTCTTCGGTATCGATGTTCATACCTTGACTGTAGGATGAGACTGGATGATACGTCCAATATCTTGTTGCGTCTGATTGATATTGATTGCATATGAATCTTTTCGACATCGAACTTCGCCATCTTCGTTACTTTGTCGCGGTTGCTGAGGAACTGCACTTTGGCCGGGCCGCGCAGCGGCTGCACATCGCCCAACCGCCGCTGTCGCAGCAGATTCGCCGCCTGGAGGAGATGCTGGGGCACGCTCTCTTCGTACGCACATCGCGCGATGTGAGGCTCACCGCTGCCGGCGAAGAGCTGCTGGAACGGGCGCGGCATACGCTGACGAAGATTGAGGCAGATGTGGCGGCTGCGCAGCGCATCGGCCGCGGGGAGGCGGGGGCTCTGATGGTCGGGTTTGTCGGGTCGGGCATGCTGACCGTGCTGCCCCGGATGCTGGGCCGGTATCGCAAGCGGTATCCGCAGGTGGATTTGCAGTTGCGCGAGCTCCACACGGCCGAACTGGTGACTGCCATGCTGAACGGAACAGTGGATGTGGGTTTTCTGCGCGATGCGGATGAGGTGGAGGGTCTTTATATCGAGGTGCTGGTCCGCGAACCGTTTGTCCTGGTGTTGCCGCGCAAGCATCCTCTAGCCAAAGAGAAGACGGTGGCGGTCAAGAGCCTGCGAGACGAGCCGTTCGTGCTGTTTTCGCGATCGTATGGCAGCGTGGCCTGGAAGAAGACCATCGCGGTTTGCGAGCGGCATGGCTTTCTTCCTCGCGTGGTGCAGGAGGCGCCGCAGTGGCTCACGATCGTCAGCCTGGTGGGGGCCGGCCTGGGTGTGACCATCGCTCCGGCTTGCGTCGAGAAGCTCAACGTACCGGACACCGTTTGCCGGCGTCTGCGCCCCAACACCGAGCATACACACCTGGAACTGGCTTATCGCACCGGCGAGGTGCGGCCGATTGCGAGGGCCTTCAGCGAGCTGGCGCGGACGGTGTTTGGCGTCTCCTGATGCGATGGGACTCGGTGCCGAGCCTCTGTTGGGTGAGATCGGCCATCAGTTAGAGGGCGGCTGAACCGGTTTGGCGCCTGGCTGCTGCTGTGCTTCGGCGTGGAACTTCTGGTAGTCGCTGTCGCTGACCGTGATGTCGGCGCGATAGCCGATAATGCCGATGGCGTGGGCGACGAGGTGGGCCTGGCCGTCGGTGGGCAGCCAGAGCTCGTTGTTGACCAGCTTCTGATCGAAGGTGAAATTGCTGCCTTTGCCCACGGAGAAGAGCCCGAATCCAAGGTGAAAGTTGTCGTCGAAGCGGGCGATCAACCGGCGCACTTCGCGGTCCTTCTCGTCCACCCATACGGTGCCTGAGAGCTTCTTCGATGCATCCAGAGCCATGCCATGAGTCTTGGCGTGGGGATCACCGATGAAGTCGAAAGCGATGGTGCTGCGTCCATCGAGGATTTCGCGGCGCGGGTTTGACACCTTCATGATGCCGAGCAGCTGGCTCACGCTGACATCATTCTTGTCCGTCGAGTGCCCGGGTGGCGTGTTCTGGGCCTTCTGGACATCTTTCATCACGTGATCCTGTTCCTTCTTCTGCTCATCCGGGCTGAGGTCTTTGCCATTCTTCTTCACGGTCCGGTCGATCTCGTGGGTGTTGACGAAGAAGACCTCGCTTTCCTCGCTCTCGACCTTCTTAAGCGATCCGTCCTTGTTGAGCTCGTGGGTCACAATCAGCTCGCGGAAGGTGTAGTTCTCGCGGACCTGGTCCATCCTGCGCTGATGATCCTGCACCTGCTGCATCAGCGTGGGTACATCAGGTATGGGAGCCTGCTGGGCGCACGCGACGGCGGCGCAAAGAAGAAAGATGGCGATTGCAGAGCGCATGGAATGAATCTTTTCTGGCAACAAAAATGGCGGCCCCGGGATACACCATTTGCGAAAACAGTATAGAAATAACGTACGCTGTTAGCTGCCGACCGGTTCCCGGCTCCCCCGATCTACTGTCAGGGTACCCGGTCGATTCGGAGCGAGGGGAGTTTCAGGACATGTTTCGTCTTCTTCTGCGCTGGTTTTTGCAGGCCGTGGCGTTGTTGCTGGTGGCGGAGTTTGTGCCCGGTTTTCACGTCCGGAATTTCGCATCGGCGCTCATCGCGGCGCTGGTGATTGGCCTGCTCAACGCGACGCTGGGTCTGTTGCTGAAGATCATTACCCTGCCACTGGGGATTCTTACCCTAGGGCTTTTCTTCCTGGTAATCAACGCGTTCATCTTGAAACTGGCGAGCGGCGTGGTGCCTGGTTTCGGGGTAGCCACCTTTGGGGCGGCGTTCATCGGAGCCGCGGTGCTGGCTCTTCTGCACATGCTGGTGGAGGCAATCGCCGATTAGGGTATTGCTGCCATTGACCGAATACCGCGGACCGTCAGGTCCGCGGTGCTGCTAGGGATTCGGGTTCACCTGTGGCGGCGGATTCTTGGGAACGGCTACGCCCTCGGGCTTTTGCGCGTCCGGCGAGATGGTGGCTCGGCCGGTTCCGGTTTTTCGCTGCGTATCGGTCGAGGTCTCCCTTCCAATCTGCCGCACCGACCGGGCGTGCCCGTTAGCCGGCGCGACGACCGGCCTTGGCGCTACCTTCTCAGCGGACGCAGCGCCGACTCCCGAGGATGGATCGCCCGGCACCTGAAGGCCGGGTGCGATCGGGAGCAGGTGACGGGAGTGGTTCACGCTGGCGGCGATGATGACGATCGCCGCCAGCAAGCCGGCCGCGGAGGCGACGGCCAGGCGAGGTAACCCTAGAAAGCGGCTGGACTTATGAGAGATCTCGTAGACCGGGACATGAGCCAGCCGTGCGGCGATGCGCTTCTCAAGTCCAGGCCGGGGATTGGCTGATCCGATGAGGTGCAGGGTACGGTTGATCTGATCGTCCAGGAGGGAATTATCAATTTCGCGTTCGCGGCCGGTGTTCATCGGGAGACTCCTTGCTTTGCCAGCAATGCGGAGAGCTCGCGGCGGGCGCGGAAGATGCGCGACCGGATCGAGGACTCCGTGGCGCCGAGCACAGCCGCAATTTCGGGTGTTGCCAGCTCCTCGACTGCCGAGAGCAGGAGCGCTTGCCGCTCCTTTGAGGGCAACTGATCAATGGCCTTCAGGATGCGGCTATGCTCCTGAGAGGAAATCAGAATTTCGTCGGCCCGCCGGTCGTCAGAGGGCAGGACGCGGGCGAAGTCCGCGACATCCTCGTTTTCCGGGCGGGTCTTGCTGCGGCGCTTTTTGTCCAGAACGACATTCCAGGTGATACGAACCAGCCAGACGCGCAGGTCGCGGATCTCAGAAAGCTTCTCACGATGCTTGAGCACGCGCAGGAATGCTTCCTGCACGGCGTCTTCGGCCTCTGCGGCGTTGCGCATGACCGAATAGGCCACGCGGTACAAGGTCGTCGAATATTCTGCGACCAGGGCGGTAATCGTTTCGCTGGAATCCAAGGTCTCCGCCGTCGTTAGAGACGGAGTCACCCAGCCGGCAAGCTGTCCTGGAAACGCGCTCATCCTAACTCCATGCTCTAAAGACGGAGGATAGCGCCTTTACGCTCATCAAAGCTATTAATCGTCTGGAAGGCGGAATTCCTCTAGAATCCGAGCTTGAAATGTTTGAATTCCGGACAGAGGGCGGAGCCAATGCAACGGCGGGCATGGTTCGAGATCCACGATCACCGGTATTTCCCGCGTTTCCTGCGCGATCTGGTGACAGATGCGCTGGAAGCCATGTGGAATACGCAGGACACCTACGGTCCTATCGTTCCCCGGTTGCGCCAGGCCCTGAGAGACGCGGGCACCAACAACGTAGTCGATCTGTGCTCAGGCGGGGGCGGCCCGTGGCTGAGGCTTTCCCGCGAATTTGCAGGCCCGGGCAAACGGTCGCCGAATATCTGCTTGACCGATATCTTCCCCAATCGTCGGGCGTTTGAGCGTCTGCGGGAGGAGGCAGACGTCGGGTTCTGCGCCGCACCTGTGAATGCGATGCAAATTCCAAGGGAACTCGCCGGTTTTCGCACCATCTTTTCGTCGTTCCACCACTTCAAGCCGGATGACGCGCGGGCCATCCTAAAGGACGCCTTTGAGGCTCGGCAGGGAATTGCCGTCTTTGAAACCGCGACACGCCAGCCGCGAACGATCCTGGTTGTCTTTCTCCTGCCATTTCTCACGCTGCTGCTGGCGCCCGGGATCCGACCCTTCCGGTGGTCGCGCGTCCTTTTCACCTATCTGGTACCCGTGATCCCGTTCACGCTCTGGTTGGACGGCCTTCTCTCCTGCCTGCGCTCCTACTCGGAGAGCGATTTTCAGGACCTCGTCTCCGGTCTTGCCGCTGAGGACTACCGCTGGGAAGTTGGAATGGAGCAGGGAAGGGCGGTGTCAGTCGCCTATCTGATCGGTTGCCCGCAGGGCCTCGCGGAGACAAGTCGAGAGGAGGTTGAGCTGGTGACGACCGGACGGGAAATGCGAAAGCCCGTGCAGCACCAGGCTGCACGGGCCTCCTCGTTGATTTAGCTGATTATTTTCCGGCGAGCTTCTGCGCGGCAATCTGGCCAGCGGCGGTGGTCTTGTCCTGGTCCTTGATCTGGGCGTAAAGCTTCTTGGCCTCGCCTGGATTCGTGGTCTCGTAGAGCTGAGCCAGCTGCAGTTTCGCCGACGAGGCCGGCACGGTCAACGTGGGGTTCTTGATGACCTGGTTGTAAAGATCGATAGCCTGGCTCGGTCTTCCCGTCTGGCGGTAAAGCCCCGCGAGCGCCATCTTGGCAAGAGCGGCGAGACCTTTGTCGTGCGAGCCGGCAGCCTTCTGCAGTTGGCTCTCGGCTGAGGCGGTCTGATTCAGGTCAAGGTAGGTGAGCCCAGCAAAATATTCGGCGTTCGCCCCGGCCTTCAGCCAGCCATAACGGTCGGCCACTTCAACAAACAGGGGATTGGCGGCCTTGGCGCGATCGGCTGCGGTAGCGTAACTGGGCTCGTTCGGCGTAGCGGGCTGGCCGGGCTGCAGCAGCGGCGTGTTGTAGACATCCATGGCCTTGCCGAAGAGATTCTCCGCCTGCGCAGAACGATTGCTGTAGACGATGGAGCCGGTGACGATGAGCGCGATCAGCACCAGCGCGACCGCTCCAATCTTGATGACGTTGCCGCGATGCGATTGCAGCCATTCGATGCCGGAAGCCGTTGTCTCGACGAACTTATCCTGCTTTAAAGCGTGACGTGTCTGCGTATCCACTTATGGTCCTTCAGAATCCTTTGGCGGGGAGCTTGCCGATGACCAGGCTCTTGGCAGACCCGCAGGGTTCTCAGAGGCTGTCTGCTCACAGATACAGTAAGTGTAGCAGTCTGGAATCGGCAGGGTCAAAGAGCAAAGGAGCGGCCCGTGATGCGCATTGCGATCTTATCTGATATCCACGGCAATCGGACCGCCTTCGACGCGGTCCTGGCCGATCTCCGGGAAACCTCTCCGGACCTGGTCCTTCACGGCGGTGATCTCGCCGATAGCGGGGCGAGCCCGGTCGAGATTGTGGATCAAATTCGAGGTTTCGGCTGGCAGGGAGTGGTCGGCAATACCGACGAATTGCTCTTCAGGCCAGACTCGCTTCACGAGTTTGCCTCCCACTCCCCGCAGCTGCAACCGCTGTTTGCCGTTGTGGAGGAGATGGCGGTTGCCACCCGGGAAGCGCTGGGCGAGGAGAGGCTGGCGTGGCTGCGCGAGTTGCCGCACACGCAGATTCGCGGACCCATGGCGCTGGTCCATGGCAGTCCTGGCGATACCTGGCGCGCACCCGGACCGGAAGCGAGCGACACCGAACTTGAGTCCGCGTATCAATCGCTCAGCGAAGAGGTAACTGTCTACGCGCACATCCATCGGCCCTACATTCGGACGTTTCGGGGCGCACAACCGATCCACGGCTTCCCGCGGACCCCAAGCCGGACGATCGCGAATACAGGCAGCGTCGGTCTCTCATACGACGGCGATCAACGCGCATCCTATCTCCTGTTGGACGATGGGCAGCCTGCTATCCGCCGCGTGGAGTACGACCTTGGGCGAGAGCTCAAGGCGCTCTCGACTCGCGGACTTCCGCACGCCGACTGGATTGCGAGAATGCTCGTGAGTGGCCGCCCCCAGATGCCGTGACGCTGGAGTGCGGTTATTCACAACCACACTGCCCCAGCGTCACCCGGTTTCCTGAATCAAGAACGGCGCGCGCAATTTTGCACAAGAATAGGTGATTTTACGCGGCGCGCACAGGGTCTTCGATGTCGCCTCGCTCGATTTTTTCCTGGCAATCGATGCAGTAGCGTGACCAGGGGACGGCTTCGAGACGCTTCGCTCCGATTTCATTGCCGCAGTGCAGGCACTCGCCGAAGTCGCCGTCTTTCAGGCGCCGCATCGCTTCTTTGACCATGGTCAACTGGGCGTGGCCAGTGCTTCCCTGGCTGAACAGCATCTCCTTCTGATAGGAGAAAACGGCCTGATCGGCGGGATCCTGAGTATCTTCAGCCATGGTCTGGCGACCCTGCTGCACAGTGGTTCTCATGGCTCTCTCGAGCAGCTGCTTCTGCTGGAGAAGCTTCTCTTCATAAAGGCGGGCAGATTTAGGGGTGTGATTCACTTCTTATGACTCCTTCGGGTGTTGCTTCCCGTTACCAATACGACAACCATTGGACGCAGATTCATCCAAAAAATATGTTTTAAGTTGCATTTTTTTCGAATTTTTTCCGCCGCGCCCGGCACTCCCTTGCGCCCCCTCTTGCTGCGCAGAGGTCCTGCCATTAGGCTAGAAGTTGCTATGTATGAAGACTTCCACATCACCGATACCTGGAGTGGCGAGAATCTGCATTGCCGCTGGACCGCCAACGTCGTAGCCATCGCCACGCGGCATGCGGATGCTGTGGATATCCGCTACGACGTGAATGGACGGCCCGTATGGATTGCGATGCCGTGCACCGCGTGGGTGGAGCAGAAAAAGCGGACTGGTAACGTAATTACCGATGCACTGGCCGCACAGATTGCGGGCCGCTATCTGAAGCAGGCCATCGAATCGGGTTACGACAACGGCCGTGAGATGTACACCATGACCGTGGAAGAGGTGCTCGAACAGCTCGATGCCGTTCTGCACGAGGCTGGGCACACCAGTAATCTGCCGGCGCTGATTCCGTCGGATGACGCGCAGCCTCTTCCGTAGCGTTTCCCCATTGTGCAATCGCGATCTGCAAGCCGTCATCAGGAGCCGCGCCGGATGTTTGTCCGCAAACTGCACATCGAGCGGATCGACGGCGACGGGCAGAGTCATCCCTGTCCGATCGGATGGATCGACAACTTCGCCATGCGCAATTTCACCAATGAGGCGGTTTTCGATGACACGCTGCCGGTCGCGGATGGAGTTCTCGAAGCCGGATTCCGTGTACCACTGCTGCAGTTACAGATAGCGATGGAAGAGTGGTTCCGGCGCAAAGGCTACTTGAAACCCGGCGAGACCCTTAGCGTGCGCGAAGACGGCATGGGAAGCTAAGCCATCTTCTTCACAGGCCCAATCTTCGACTTAGCGAGATCAAGGCCGGGCGAAGGCAGCACATTTTTTGAGATTCTGGCGCCGAGAGCTGTTGCCGCGGACTGGATTTTCTATAATCAAAGTGCAGCTTCCGCCCTTTGCAAGTTCCGCCTTCAGGAGAGGTGGCCGAGCGGTTGATGGCTCCGGTCTTGAAAACCGGCATACCCGAAAGGGTATCGTGGGTTCGAATCCCACCCTCTCCGCCACACCCTATGCCCGTCCTCCTCTTGGGTGATGCTTCTCTCCCGGCGGATCCATAGCAACCTGCTCCGTCGTTATCGTCTAAGCTGTCCGGCGTGCTCGGCGAAGAACTCCCGCATGCTTTCGCGGTCGCGAAATGCCGCCACCCCGCCCGCCGCCTTGGTCGAGTAGGCTCCCGCGAGATTACCGGAGGCGAGGCACTGCTCGATTGATTCACCTGCGAGGTAAGCGCGGAGAAAGCCCGCGTTGAAGCTGTCGCCTGCGCCCACGGCATCGATCGATGTCAGGACGTGCGCCGGCGCCGAGTAGGTTCTGCTTTCGGTAAAAGCCATGGCACCCTGCGCTCCGCGTTTGACGACCACGCGCGGAACCATCTCCGAGAGCTTTTGCACAGCTAGGTCGAGCTGGAGCTCATGGGCGAGACAGCACGCCTCGCGTTCGTTGGGCATGAGGATGTCGACAAAGCGGAGTGCCTCGTAGATGGAAGAATCCCACTCTCCGGAGGGGTCGTCGTTGGTATCGAGTGAGATGGTGAGGCCGGCTTGTTTGAGTTCGGCGAAGAGTCGTGGCACATCGACGCGCAGATTCTTTTGCAGGAAATACGATGATAAGTGAAAATGGCGCGAGGCGCACAGGTATTCGAGATCGAGATCGCCGAAGCAGAGAGAGTTCGTGGCGCCGGGATAAGTCAGAATGCGGCGAAACTCCGGGTGCTGCAGAAGGACGGTAATTCCTGTTGCCGCCTCATCTCCGATTTGAACCGCGCGAGAAATGTCGACGCCCGCGAGTTCGAGATCGTGAAGGCAGATATTCGCAAAGGCGTCGGTGGTGGCGGCGGTGATGAATCCCACTTTGCAGCCCAATGCGGCAAGGTTGTGCGCCGTGATGGCGGGCGATCCTCCCAGGGTGAGTGCCATGCGATCGGCCAGCAGCTCCCGTTCCGGCGGCAGGTCGCTGGGCAGCCCATAGAGCAGCAGGTCGATGTTGGACTCGCCCACAAGCGTGACATCGAAGCGTCTTGATATCTGCGACCTGCTCATGCTGCTGCTCCCGACGTGTCGCCGGGAAGCACGGTCTGCTTGCGGCGAACGATCCAGAAGACAATGCCGACGAAAGCCCAGATGGTTCCGACGATCCGAGCCACGCTGCCAAGGTTCAACCAGATAAAGAAGCAGGTGGCAAAACCGGCCAGCGAGATAAGCATGGGCAGCCACTGACCGAACTTATCTTGACGCCATCCGAGGACGAGGGAAGAGACGTTCACGCCCATGAATGCCAGCAACGCGCCGTAGTTGAGCAGCTCGGTTCCGAGTTGATAGCTGAACGCCAGCGCGCCGATGATGCAGATGCCTCCAATAAGCAAAACATTGTTACGAGGGATGCGATTTTTGGGATGCACGGCTCCGAAGAACCGGCGCGGGATGGCGCCATCTTGTCCCATGGCTAGCAGCAGGCGCGCAGCGCCGAGCTGCGAGGCCATCCCCGAGCCGACGTTAGCCAGCAGCAGCGACCCGTTCACGATCGTGAAAAGGATAGGGCCGCCGATACGACCGGAGATGTGGACATATGCTGTGTCAATGTCGGGGAAGGCATGGCCGCGTGGCCAGCAGAGTTGCCCGAGATAGACTTCGATGCTGGCGAGGATACCGGTAACCAGGCAGGTGAGCACGATGGCGCGCGGGACGCTCCGTTCCGGCTGCTTGGCCTCGTCCGTGAGAGTGGAGATACCGTCAAAACCGATATAGGTGAGCACCGCAATCGACGTTCCTCTGAGCAAGCCCTTCGACGAAAAGGTCGAAGGATCATAGAAAGGCAGCCTGTAGAAAGACGCAGGCTGATGCCCGAGATGGAGCAGGTAGCGGAGCGCCGCGATGACGACCAGCACAATCACTACGCCGAGCGCAGCCGCCATCGCAGCATTGATCCGAGCTGACGTTTCGACGCCATTGAGATTCAGGGTTGTGAACATGATGGCGAAGAAGAGAACGAACAGCACGTAGGGAATCCCAGGCAGGAAGTTCTGCGCTGCCTTGCTGCACCAGATGGTGCAGATGAGCGGATTCAGAATGTAGTCCATGGCCATGCACCATCCGGTGAGATAGCCGAGACTGGGATGCAGCTCCTTTCCGACATACATGAAGGCCGAGCCGCCGTGCGGATAGACGCGCGCCATACGCCCGTAACTCACCGAAGTGAAGAGCATCGCTACCAGGGCGCAGAGAATGGCGGTAACCACATGCCCGCGCGCCTCCTGATAGATGACACCGAAGCTGGGCATCGGAGCAGTGGGCTGAATGAGGATGATGCCATAGAGCACGAGATCCCAGAAGCGCAGGCTGCGCCTGAGCGTGACCGGGGCCGAGTTGATTGCGGCTGATTCAGCGGACATCGATGACTCTCTTTGGCCGGGACGGTGGATGAATCGGTGTCAACGTGCGGCCACGCTACGCTCGACGGCCGGATGCAGGGTCTCAGAATTGATATTCCATCCGGAGACAACCACATCGACGTTGGAGGGCGCGTCTTTGGGGAGGATCGCGGTAATCGTGCTCGATTCTCCGGGCATCAGTTCAATGTAATTATCGGACCACAGAACGGGTGCAATCAGATCCCCCGACTTCGTGCGGGCTGCGAAAGACACCTGGAAGGCGAGGGCCTGGGAAGTATTCTGCAATTGCAGCTCTGCCTTCCTGCCGTCGGGAGAGTCGCCGATGCTCACGCGGGATTCAACTGTGGCTCGAGGAAGGGAGAGCAGAGCTGTCATATCCTCATGCTCCAGTGCCGGCGTGTGGGTGTAGTCAGTCTTGTCCCAGTCAAAGGTCGAAAGTTTCGCAGGAATCCAGTAGAAGTTGTGGCTTACCACTTCGCCCTTCGCCCCCTGCAACGTAAGATCAGCAAAGTAGACCTTCGATCCCGAACCGAAGGCTTGGGCGGGGATCTCCAGCACCCGCGTTGAGCTATCGGCGCCGACCTCAAGCTGCTTCTTCTGCGTAAAGAGAGGTTTCAGATTCAGGTCGTAAAGGTGAACCTCCGCCGTAACCGCGGGCGATGGGTGATAAGTGCTGTTCACCACAACCACGCTGTGATCGTCATACGAATACTGGATGTGCAGCGGCTCGCATGCCTTCTTTGTTCCGAAGTAGCCGCCGTCCGCGTCCAGATAGTAGTCATAAAGATGCCAGATCATCGAAGGCCAGGCGTTGTTGAGCATCCACTGGATCACCCCGGTCGACGTATACTTGTTGCGGCCATAGGCCTCGAACATGGCCCGCTCGCTGTCGTAAGACATGGTTTGCGCGATCCGCACATAGTCTTCAACCGAATGCGGCTGGCCATAGGTGGCATCCATGGCTTCGTTGAATACGGTAAGCTTGGTAAACTCACCGCCGCCGAAGTGGTAAGCCCAATCCGCATTCTGCGGCCAGAGCTGGCCGGCGGGAATGAACTTGCGAAGACTGGCAATGTTGGGGATCGCCGGGCCCGGACTGGTCTCGGTGTTGAATCCGTAAGCGCCGCCGTATCGATTGGTATCGACATACCAATACGAGGGATCGACCCAGTCGTAAGGCCCCCTCATCTTCACCCCGTTATTTCCGCTGGGCTTGGTGTCCTGCGTCGAGGCTGCCGAAAGTGTCGGGTTCGGCCAGTGCGTCTCCCGCTCGATTTTCAGGTAGGCGCTTTCGACAAAGGCCGGAGGCGCGTTGTCGCTGCCGTTCAGCCATACCAGCAGGCTGGCGTGATGGCGGATGCGCAGCATCTGCGAGCGAAGCGACTCCGCGGCGACCGAATAGTTTTCCGGAGTCCAGTCCTTCCAGTGTTCCCACTGGTCGCAGCAGCACCAGCCGAGCATCACCAGAACGCCTTGTTGATCGGCAAGCTGGAAGAAATCTTCCGTCTCCATCTTGCCCTCGAGGCGGATGGTGTTCAGATGCATATCGCGGACAAGTCGAAACTGATCGCGAAGACGCGCAGGATCTTCGCGGAGCAGCATATCCTGCGACCAGCCCGCCCCGCGGATGAGGATTGGCCTGCCGTTGACGCGAAAGAGACGATATCCCTTGCCGGTGAGCTCTGAGGTCATTTCTCTGATGCCGAACTGCACCGACTGTTCATCCGAGGTTTTGCCGTTCTCGACGAAGCGGAGCGTCAGCGTCTCCAGATTCGGTGTTCCCATCTGATACGGCCACCAGACATGCGGATTCCTGATATTCAGCTGCGGAAACCGCTCCGGTGTGAAGACCACGGTGCGGTCTTCATGCGGGGCAAGATCGACGGGTTGCTGCACCGGAACATTCGCCACCGTACCGGTTACAATACCGTGGATTGAGCGATCCGTTGCATTGTGCAGTTCGGCATAGACGGTAAGGCCCGCCTCTTTTAGCGATGAGTCCGCGAAGTGTGTGACCGCCAGCGGCGAGCGCAGCGAGACCGGACCCGTAGTCATCAGCTCGACCGGGCCCCAGAGCCCCATGTCCTTATCAGGCGGGCACGGATTCCAATCCACCCAGTTGATGCCGAGATCTTTCGCTTCCGGTGCGAAGGTTTCGACAGCAACTACGTTTACCTTGCCGGGCTCGACAAAACCAGTTATATCGAAATTGTAAGTGCGATATGCCCCTGCAACCTGTGACTTATCGGCGATCCTCCTGCCATTTATCCAGACGTCCGCACGGTAATTAATTCCACCGAAGTGCATCCAGATGGTCTTTCCCTTGTCCGTTGCGGGAATAGAAAACTCCTTGCGATACCACCAGCCGCAGTGATAGGGACTGTTGTCGGGAATAGGCAAGTCGGCGAAGTTATGGCCAATCGGGTAAGTGGTTCCCGGAATATCTCGGAGATTGGTTCCGAAGTAGGGCTGCTTCACTTCCCCGGCCGCCGCCTGCGCGGCGAGCACCGTGGAGGGCACCGTAACCGAAAGCCAGTGGTCCGGATGAAAGTCCGTCGTCGAGATCGCAGCTCCGTCCTGCTGGAGCTTGCAGGCAGACTGTAGGCTCCAGCCATCGCGGAGGGGCATGCCGCCGCGAGATGCGTTTGAAGGAACAGCAAATGCCGGGGTAGAGCCGAGCACAATGAGAGTAACCAGGGTCAGCGGGACAAGACGCATGCAGCGGAGCTTCCTTTTAAAAGTTAAATTTCAAACCAAGCTGCATGATACGTGGCTCGTGGGCGGCGGTGACGATCCCATAGGTTGAGTCGCTGACGTTGGTGTCGATGCTCGCGTAGCTGGTGTGGTTGAAGGCATTGAAAGTCTCGGCGCGGAACTGCAGCGACGAGCTCTCATACACCTTGATGTTCTTGAGCAGGGACAGATCCCAGCGCTGTTCGCCGGGCCCGAGGATGGAGTTCTTCTTCGCATCGCCAGGCATCGTCTGATTTGGATTGAGCGCTGAAGGCGCAGCAAAAGCCGCGGTGTTGAACCACTCCTCAGAGTTGCGATGCACGCCTTTGTTTGGATTGCCGATCTGATCGGGGCGCACCGTATTGGTGTCGATGCCCGTGTTCAGGCCGATGCCGCCGGGGTCCTGACCGTCGCTGATGGAAGGATCGAGCCAGTGGCCAGAGCTGGCGGCGACGATTCCGGAAAATTCCCAGCCTCCCAGCACGCGGCCGGTGAGACCTTGCTGGTTCTTGAAGAAGGGCAACTGATAAACGAAGTCCGCGTTGAAGACATTACGCTGATCGAAGCGCGCATAGCTGTATTCTGCGCCGAGATTGCGCGTATTCTGCACCACCGTGTAATTCGGATCGTAAGGGACGTTGCTGAGATTCTTCGACCAGGTGTAATTCACCGTGAGCAGAGAGTCAGCGCTGAAGCGCTTCTGAAGACTGGCCTGCAGCGAATTGTAGTTGGAGATGAAGACGGGCTCGTATTCATCGATTCCGGCGTAGCCAATATATGGACGCAGTCCGTTAATCAGGTTTTCGTTGCCAGAATTGATCGAGCCCGCTCCGTAGACGCTGGCGTAAGCACCAGGAATAGGTTGATTAATGTCGGCAACGGCGAGCAGGTGTGTTCCCTTGCTGCCGTAATACCCCAGATCGGCAATAACATCGAAGGGAAGCTGGCGCTGGATGTCCAGATTCCACGATTGCATATACGGCTGGCGGAAGTTGGGCTCAGTGCCGCCGATCGGTAGAGGGTTGTTGTTCGGGGCGGCCTGCGTCGATCCCGGATTGTTAAAGGCGGCACTATAGATCGTAGTTGTGCCAACGAACGGCGGATTGGCGAACACATTGTTCTCGATAAATCCCACACCGGGTGATTCGACGAAAATCCCGTAGCCGCCGCGCACCGACATCTTGCCGACGCCCGTCGGGTCCCAGGCAAAGCCAAGCCGGGGTGCGAAGTTGAGTGTGGTCTGTTTGGCGACGGCGGTCCCGAACGGCGATCCATTGCCGCCGATGATGATGCCGTTGAGCGGGTTGTAATTTGGATTGGTGTTCGATGTTCCACTGCAAGGCATGGTCTGCGGAGTGCACAGATAACCCTGGTCATCGAGCACCGGCGTGTTGGCCGAGTTATAAGCGCCTGGGTCGAAGCTGGTGGCGTGACCCTTGGCGTCAGTTGGCTGGCGGAAGAGCGAGTAGCGCAGGCCATAGGTGAGCGTCAGGTTGGGCCGGATACGGAACTCGTCCTGCGCATAGGTCTCGAACTCGTTCTGGTCGATAATGGCCCGAATATCCTGCTGCAGTTGCGTAAAGTTGGTGGACAGGCCCAGCAGGAAGTAAGCGAATTCCTGCCGCCACTCGGCATCGCCTCCGGTCGGGTCGGGATCGAGCGCCGCTAGGGTTGGATCGGGTGTGACCTGGAAGGTGAAGGTTCCGGCGTTATTACCACCCGAGTTTTCAGACTTCTGGTAGTGGTAGTAAGTTGCTCCAAACTTCAGCGAATGCCGTCCTACGATCCAGGTGAGATTATCGAAGGCATTGTGATTCTTGTTGTAGTCGCGATAACTCCCGAATCCGTAGAAGCTGGCCGAGCTGTTGCCGAAGGCGATGCTGGGAATCCGGTTGAGGGTTTCGGTGTACGGCAGTGTGATCGCGGAAGCGACATCCGGTGAGTTGCTCGCGGCCAGCGCGCCGATGTTCGTGCTAAGCACCGCGCCGAAGGACCATGCATACTCGAGCTGGTTCAGCAGGGTCGGACTGAAGGTAGTGTTCAGGCTGGCCGCAATGTTTTTGCCTGGCGACTGTGTGCTCGTGGTTGCGATATTGGGAATCGCGTTTCCGTTGAAGAGACCTCCGCCTTCCTGCGTGGGGATTGTGTCGTTCATGATGCGCAGCCAACCGGACCATTTGCTGTTGAACGTGTGATCGAGTCGCCCGATCTCCTGCCGGTAGTTGAAGATATTGGCTTGGTTGGCGACCAGCTGATCGATGCTGGTGTCCTGCGGCAGCGGCACTTGCGAATACACATCCTTGAGATAAGCCGCCGCGGCAGGATTCACCATGCCCTGAGGAATCGTTGTCCCCGAAGAGCCCGCAGGGCAGGTGCCGTCCGATTGCAGCGGTACAAGGCAGACGGGATAAGGAAAGGTGGGATTGGTCGCGCGCATGCCGGCATCGGGAACGATGCTGGTCGCGGAGCCGGATTGCACCACGCGGCGCGCCTCCTCTGAGAAGAAGAAGAAGGTTTTGCTGCGGTCTACGTTGTAGTGGCCCGGAATGAAGATGGGCCCACCGAAGGTTCCCCCGAAGTCGTTATAGCGAAGCGGCTGCCGCGGTACGGCTGGTGTCGAGAAGTGCTTGTCTTCCCACGTATTCGCGTCGAGCACATCGTTGCGGAAGAACTCGTACACGCCGCCGTGGAACTTCGACGTTCCCGAGCGAGTGATCACGTTGATGATGCCGCCGGAGCTGCGTCCGTATTCGGCGTTATAGTTGCCTCGAAGAACCTTGAACTCCTCAATGGCGTCGACGCTGGGATAGTTAAGCAGCGTGAAGTTGCCGCCGCGATCGACGTTATCGGCGCCGTCGACGGTCCAGTTATTTCCGGTGCCGAAGCTGCCGTTGAGTGAGAAGGCAGTCTCGTTGGTAGCGCCGCTCGGAGCACTTACTCCAGCGTAGAGAAAGTCGCCGCCGAGATCGGATGAGACGCCGGGCATGAGCGCAACGAGCTCTTCGTAGTTGCGGCTTTGCAGCGCCAGTTCGCGCACCTGGGTACCAGTAATGAGCCCGGTGGCCGCCGCCGATTGCGTATCGACCTGAAGACTGTTGGCCTGCACGGAAACCGTTTCGGAGATGTTGCCAACCTGCAGGGCTTCGTTCAGGGTGCGATGATCGTTTACGTTCAAGACGATTCCCGTCTCGTTGACCTTCTTGAAATTCGGCGCTTCTACCGTGACTGCGTACCTGCCGATTGGCAACTGCGGCGCGGCGTATTCGCCGGACGCGTTGGTCTTCACAATGCGCTCCACGGCGTGGCGATCCACATTGGTGATGGTCACCTTGGCATTCGGCACCACCGCCCCGGTGCTATCCGTGATCACGCCCAGGATGGTGCCGGTGACCTCCTGGGCGCGCGTCAATCCGGGCGCTGCGAGCAGCAGCATCACGGCCGCAGCAAGCAGGCAGTGCTGGAATTTCCTGCATGGGCCCTGTACGCGTTCGCGGGAAGTTCTGCGGGTGGGAGAGCAGAGTGGCATGGCGACGACCTCCGAAAAGACGAGCTTAAGACCTGAAATCGCTTGGAAGACCGGAGAAGGGATCCGATATTCAAACGTTTGAATATCGCCAAATATCGCCTTCCCACACGCCACTGTCAAGAGTTATTCAAATTTTTTATGTCGCGCCGTCGATTCCCGCTCCACCAGAACCGGGGCGAGAAGACGCAGCCGGGGCGGGGCGGGCTTTTTAGAATCACTCTTTTCGCCGCTTTCGATCGCCTCCAGAATCCACGCCGCCGCCACCTGGCCCATGGTTTCCATGGGCTGGCGGATGGTTGTAATTCCGGGGCTGCTTACCGCGGCCGGCAGCACATCGTCAAAGCCGATCACCGAGCAATCTTCAGGCACGCGGAGGCCCGCGTGGCGCAGCGCACGCACCGCGCCAAGCGCAGTGAGGTCATCAAAAGCAACGATTGCCGTGAAGTCCTTCCCGCGGCCGCGGCGCGATTCGAGAAGCTGCGCGGTGAGACGCAATCCTCCGTCGAAGCCGGATGAGGGATCGACCGCATCGGGTAGCTGGCAGATGAATTTCGGATCCAGTTTCAGGCCGGCCTCGGAGGCGTATCGCCGAATCCCGGCCCACCGTCCTTCGCTGTCCGTCAGCTCGCCCGGGCCGCGGATGACAGCGATCCGCGTGTGACCGAGGCTGTGCAAGTGCCGCATAGCCATATAGCCGCCGGCCTCGTTGTCGACCAGTACGGAATGAATTTTGCTCGCCGTGAGATCGCGGTCGACGACGACCACCGGGACGTTGTTCTTCTCGATATCGGCGAGGAGATGGAAGCCGGAAAAGATCCAGTTGGCAACGACAATCAGGCCTTCGACGCGCCGCTCCAGAAGAAGCTCGAGATAGGCTTCGAACTGCTTGCGCTGGTTCTGCGCATCCATCAGCAGGGGAAGGAAGCGGGTGTCGTTTAACTGCGTCTGCGCGCCGCGCACAATCTGGGTGCAGAACGGGTCGGAGAGGTCAAAGGCCATCAGGCCGATGGTGTTGCTGCGGCGGCGGCGCAGCGAGCGAGCGAAGGCATCGGGGTGATACCCAAGCGCCCGGGCCGCTTCGCGGATACGGTCCTTCGTTGCCGCTGCGACGTATCGCGACAGAGGAGCATTGTTGAGCACGATGGAGACCGTCGAAGCGGAGAAGCCGCTTGCGCGTGCCACGTCGAGCAGGGTGACATGATTGGAACTGCGTTTCTGAGGGGCCACTGCGACTCGTCCCGCCGGGCTCCATGAAAAACCGCCCGGCGTAGTTACTTATATCAGTGTCGGTTCTGTCGCCGCTGCGGAGGCCGGCTCAGAAGACCCCGGATTGGTGCAATTTCGGATGCGTCCACTGGATCGCATGAGTGGCAGATATGATCAGGCCATGGATTTTCCATACGTTGTTTTCCCCGCGCTGATCGTGCTGATCGGGATTGTGATTGTGTGGCTTTCTCTCCGGCGCATGCTGTCACTCCAAAAAATGAGCTATCCCACGTGGCGGAAGACTGCAGAGCGCGTTGTTCTCTCGCTGCTGGCCCTGGCTGCAGTCGTCGTAAGTGCGAGCAGTGCGTTCAATGCCATCATCCTATATCGCTACCGACATCCGGCGCCGGGCGAGTTATACCCGGTGGATGGACACACGATGCGCATCGACTGCATGGGAAGCGGCTCTCCGACCATCGTGCTGGATGCAGGGTTGGGCAATGATGGGCTGATATGGGGCGGCGTGCAGCCAGTGCTCGCAAGGACGACGCGCGTCTGCTCGTTTGATCGCGCCGGATTTGGATGGAGCGATAGCGTACCACCTCCGCATGACGCCGACCATCTCGCCGGCGAACTGCACGGGCTGCTGGCCGCGGCCAGGATCGACGGGCCGATCGTGCTGATGGGGCATTCGATTGCGGGAATATATATTCGCGACTATGCGACTCGCTATCCGGGCGATGTTGCGGGGCTCATTTTTGTAGATGGCTCGACGCCCTTGCAGAATCGAAACCCGGCGTTCCAGGCTGAATATGCGAAAGAGCATTCGAACTGGGTGAGCATGCTGTTGAATCAGGTCGTGTTTTCCGCTGGTATTCCACGCCTCTTCGGCGGATGCTCGCGCAGTTTTCCAGGATTCGAGGCAAGGGCCTCCAGGCTCCAAGCGGAAGACCTATGTCATAAGCCTTTTGGTGCAATTGCCGCCGAGATGGCCAGCTTCGATCGCTCTGGGGAGGAAACAGCGCATACGGGCCCATATGGCGCATTGCCGATTCTCATCTTCTCGCAGGACACAGCGGTAGCCGCCTCTTCCGGCGAGCCCGCGGATTTAGGAAATGCCTGGAATCAGATGCAGGAGAACCTGAAGGATCTCTCGACGCGCAGCCGCCGGATTATTGCCAAAGGCAGCGGACATTACATCCAGTTAAATCGGCCCGAATTGATAGAGCGAGAGGCGCAGCTCTTCATTCAACAGATTCGCGGTACGGCGCCGGAACCGGCGGCTTATGGAGCTACAACAACGGAATGAAAGCAAAGTTACGCCTGCATAAGTACGAGATCGGCCAATTAGAGTGACTTAATATCTTCTGGCAGGCAAGCCGTCCAGCAGATGACGCCGATCCTTGATTGAATGCACCTCCCGCTACAGAGTTTCGCCTCACGCGAAGGTGATATTTTTATCGGTTTAAACTTTTACCCCGCGGATGGAAATAACCTCTAAGACAAGTGGGCAATCAGGCATACATGCAGGTCTGGCTACCAAAGATTCGTCCCCAAAAAACTGTAGATGAAACCATTCCCGGCGGCAGCGACCGCAACTTCATCCCCGGTTCCGGGTATTGGTGACAGTGTGAAGCAAAGACTTGCAGCCCGCTTCAGCCCACGCGAATCCCGCCTCCGCTCAGCGTGCTGCAAAGACTCATTCAGGAGCATCCCAATGCGAATCCTCTCCCCCTCTGCCGCTTTGATCGCCGCCTTAGCCGTCGGACTCTCGTGCAGTGCCGTTTTGGCGCAGGATCAGACTCAACCGCCGGCAGGCGCCACGCCGCCTTCCGCCACCTCTCCAGCCCCCGCACCGCAGCCGCGCCATGCACCGAATCCGCAGCATCAAGCGAGGATGATGGCTAAGAAGCTGAATCTGACTGCGGATCAGGAGTCAAAGGTCGAGTCCATCCTCGCCGATCGCCAACAGCAGGTTGCAGGAATTCGTTCCGACAACACGCTCGCGCCGAAAGACAGACGGGCTAAGCTGCGCGGCGTTTTCCAGGACAGTAATAACCAGATCGAAGCGATTCTGAACGACACCCAAAAGCAGCAGTACGAACAGATAAAGCAGGACCAGCGTGCGCGCCGGCAGCAGAGAATGCAGCAGCAGAACAGCGCACCCAGCAATCCCGGCCCTGCCTCCGCTCAGTAACCTCACACCCACGGAAAAGGATTTGATCATGCTAAAACTGAAAACATTTTTTACACCATTGTTCGCGCTCGCTTTGTGCGCCATTCCAATGACTTCCCCCGCGCAGATCGGTGTGGGTATCGGAATATCGATCCACATCGCTCCTCCCGCGTTACCCGTGTACACGCAGCCGATTTGCCCTGGCGATGGATATCTCTGGACACCCGGTTACTGGGCATATGGCCCGGCCGGTTATTACTGGGTACCTGGCGTCTGGGTGAGGCCGCCGCGGGTTGGCCTGCTGTGGACGCCTGGCTACTGGGGCTTCGCCAGCGGAATTTACGGATGGCACGCTGGATATTGGGGCCCACACGTCGGCTTCTACGGCGGGGTGAACTATGGGTTCGGCTACGGCGGAGTGGGATTCGGAGGTGGCGTTTGGAGTGGCGGCGTCTTCCGGTATAACACCGCGGTCATGAATGTGAACACGACCGTGATTCACAACACCTACATCGACCGGACGGTGATTCGAAACACCACGATCGTCAATAACCATGCCAGCTTCAATGGACCGGGCGGTGTCGTGGCACGGCCCACGCCGATGGAGGAAGCGGCCTTCCACGAACAGCATTTTCAACCGACTGCAAATCAGATCTCGCACCAGCAGACGGCGAGCCAGGACCGCGGTCAGCTCGCTTCGGAGAACCATGGCCGCCCTGCTACCACCGCCATGGATTCAGTCAACGGCCGTCGCTATAACCAGCAAGGACGAATTGCCAACGGAGTTGGGTCTGGGCAGCTGAATGCCCATGAAACCCGGAATCTCGAAGGGCGTGAGGCAAATCTTAATCACGAAATTCATGCCGACCGCGCAGCAAACGACGGCAGATTGACCTCGCAGGAGCGTCAACAGGTGAACCACCAGCAGAACAATCTGAGCCGCTCGATCTATGACGACAAGCACAACTCCGCCACGGCGCACTATGGCAACAACGAGGTCGGGGCGCGCCGCGATGAACAGCAGCAGCGCATCGCGCAGGGTATTCGCAGTGGACAGATGTCGCCATCGGAAGCAGCAAGAACCGAGAATCGCGAGCAAAACATTAACCGCAGCGTTGCAGCGGACCGTGCGGCGAATGGCGGACGCTTGACGCAGCAGCAGCGGCAGAACATCAATCAACGACAGAATAGTGCAAGCCGACAGATCGATCGGCAGAAGCACAATGCCGAGCACGCGCCCCGATAAGGCGAGCGCTCACCCCACATGTGGAGGGCCGCGGCTTTTACCAGGCGGCTCTTCGCTTAACCTCTGACTGCACACACAATTTTGGAGGAATAAATATGCAAATGCGCAGAATCGTCATTGTCGGTGCACTCTTGCTGGGCCTGATTGGAGCTGGAGTGGGCATCGCGCAGGGGCCCGCGCAGAACGTCCGACCCGGCCGCCATCCTAATCTTGCGGCGGCTCAACGCCTCAGCGAACAGGCATATCAACGCATCGTGGCTGCCCAGCAGGCAAATGAGTTTGATATGGCCGGCCATGCGCAAAGGGCCAAGGATCTGCTCGACCAGGCAAATCGCGAACTGGCACAAGCAGCCGGCGCAGCGAATCGTCACTAGTGTTTTTAATTCCGCCAGGTGGTGAGAGCGATGAGAACAATGAAGAATTTTTTTCTACTTTCAGCATTTCTGCTTCCGGTTGTACTTGCGGGATGTTCTCATCCCGCGCCACCTCCGGCGTATTATCCCCCTCCCCCGGCGTTGAGCGAGATTGCCCAACAGGGATTTCATGACGGTGCAGCGGCCGCGCGGCGCGACATCCGGGCTGGCCTGCCTCCGGATGTCGCTCGTCATCCGCGTTTCCGCAATCCTCCCGTTCCCCCGCCTGCAATTGAGGACTACCGGCACGGATTTCGCAGCGGTTACGAGAGGGTCATTCATCCCGGTCCGCCTCCGCCGCCGCCCGGCAACTGAGTTTCGGACGGCTTGTGGTGTGAACCCATACGGGACGGTTCCATATCCTGTATGGGTTCATTTCTCCGGTGTGCTTCTGGTCAGTTCCTTGATGGGGCGCACTTCAACCCCGCCAAAGCGGATCACTGGAATCCTCGAAGCCAGTTGAATCGCCTCATCCAGATTCTGAGCCTCCATCAAAATAAAGCCCCCGATCTGTTCATTCGTCTCGGCAAAGGGCCCGTCAGTGACGAACACTTTGCCGTCGCGAACGCGCACCGTCGTTGCCGCGTGAACGGACTCAAGCGCCTGCGCCGCGATAAAGTGTCCACCATTTCGGAGCGCGTCATCGTAGGCCAGACTTTCGTCGTCCAGGGCTTGCGATTCGCTCCGGGACAGCGCGTTGAGCTTCTTTTCGTCAACCAGAACCATGCATAGATATTTCATTTTTTCCTCCGCAAAAAAGTGTGCTCCTGCCTCGTACGAAAGATAGTCGGTCGAGAGATGGAAAAATGGACACTCGATTTTTGAAAATTAGACCGACGCCTCTCGACGGCGATTCCTGTTGCGCCCGCATTGGCAACCGCGAGTCTCTCGATGTCTCCCGCGAGAAGTTGATTGCCTGAAGCGCTGCCCGGTTGACTTGGCTCCCGGCCCGTTTTACGCTTTCCTCAGCGCGAAGGGCGCATCCAGTCCGCGGAAAGGGCCGTGCCCACCTCAAATTTAGCGAAGACTACGAATCTTCTTTCCAGCCTGACTTGTGCGGACTCCAGGCAAGCATTGAAAGGAGCTTCGTATGGATATCAGGGAATTACCGCGTCACCCCAACCTCGAGCAGTATAAGAAACAGGCCAAAGAGCTAGTCAAGCGTCAGAGATCTGGCGATCCTGCCACCCTTCAGCTCATCCGCGAATTTCATCCCCGCTTCACCTCGTTTCCTGAGGACGGCATTCACAGCGCGTCCTTCATCCTTACTGACGCGCAGTTCGTTATCGCCCGTCGACATGGCTTCGAGAGCTGGGTGAAATTTGCCCGTCGCATTGAGGCAGTACGGCGCGAGAGGTTGGCGCTCTTGGCCGCAGACCCCGCGGCAGCGTTTATCGAAGCCGCTTGCGTGCCGGTGGATGGCTATCACAGTGAGGGAACGCTCGACAACGCTGAGGCGATTCTGGCTAAGCACCCCGAGACTGTGTCCGCCAGCATCTACACCGCTGCGATCCTCGGCGACGAGGCAGGGGTGCGCCGCCTGCTTGCGCTCGATATGAAGAATGCCACGGTGAAGGGCGGTCTTCACAACTGGGATGCGCTAACTTATCTTTGCTTCTCGCGCTATCTGCGGCTGGATCGGGCGCGCTGGACGGGGTTCGTTCGAGCCGCCGAAGCTTTGCTCGACGCCGGCGCCAGCGCCAACACCGGTTGGTATGACAACACCGGCGAGCCCAGGCCGTATTTCGAAAGCGCAATTTACGGCGCCGCCGGACTGGCTCAACATCCTGAGCTGACACGCCTGCTGCTTGAGCGCGGAGCGGATCCTAACGACGAGGAAACGCCCTACCACATTCCCGAGTCGTACGACCTCACAGTGTTGAAGGTGGTTGTCGAAAGCGGCAAATTGAACGACACAGGCCTGAACACGATGCTGCTGCGCAAGGCCGACTGGCACGATCTCGAAGGCATCCGCTATCTGCTCGATCACGGCGCTGATCCCAATCGCATGACAATTTGGAAGCACACCGCCCTGCACCAGGCGTTGCGGCGTGACAATGCCATCGAAATTATCGATGCCATGCTTGATCACGGCGCCGATCCCTCGTTAGTGAATGGCCGCGACGGACGCACCGCAGCCTCGATGGCGGCGCGGCGGGGACGCGGCGATGTGCTCGAGTCGCTTGAGCGGCGAGGGATTCCGAACGGTTTTCAAGGTGTGGAGCGGTTGATCGCGGCGTGCGCGAAGAATGACGGGGAAGTCATCGCCTCCATCGTAGCGACCGAGCCGCCGCTGCTTCAAGAGCTGCGGAGGGTTGGCGGCACTCTGCTGGCGGAGTTTGCCGGCAATGGGAATACTGCCGGTGCAGGCTGCCTGCTTGATCTAGGAGTCGATGTCGCAGAGCTCTACCAAGAGGGCGATCCGTATTTCGAAATCGCAAAGGAGAGCACCGCTTTGCACGTTGCGGCATGGCGGGCGCGCCACGGGACCGTGAATTTTCTTATCGCTCGCGGAGCGCCGGTGAACGTCACCAACGCCCGCGGGCGCACACCACTCGATTTGGCAATCAGGGCCTGTGTTGACTCCTATTGGAAGCGTTCGCGAACCACCGAATCGATCGCCAGCCTGCTTCGTGCCGGAGCATCTACAAGCGGTATCGAGCTGCCAACCGGCTATCCGGAGGCCGACGAGCTCATTCGACAGCGCCGAAATACTACCGATCCCTCTCCTGCTTGAGGCCGTGGCTTACTCTGCCTTCACGGTGGTGGCCTTGTCGTTCTGGAAGGTCACCGCCCACTTCTTGCCGCCCGCATCGTAGTCGACGGTGCGGTTGCCGATGTCTGAAGACTCCGACTGCTGAATCATGCCCAGCGACATGGCCGTCTGCAGCTCGCTCATACCCGCTTTCGCCTTGTGCTGGTCGATGGTTTGCCAGACGTCCGCCGGCCAGAACTTGTACATCAAGTGGGGATCGTCGTAGTAGAAAATATCGTCGCAATAGTATTTTGAGTCGCTGCCCTGAATGTAGCCGATGGCGGTTGCGTACTCCTTGCTGTCGCTGGGCTCCTTAAAGACAGCGAAGACCTGCTTGTCCCCCAGCGGGACGCGGGTGGCGAGGTTCGCAGGGGCTTTTTCGGTGATGATGTCCTCGATCTGCAGAGGCTCGACCGAAGGCAGCACTCCGGCCGGACGCGTGAACTCGACATGGTGAGCGGCGTAAGGATAGTAGTCGAGCGTGAATCCGGACTGGACCCATACCGTCTTTCCATCGAGGGCTTTTGCCGACTTGAGGTCGTCGATATAGAGTTTGCGCAGGAGCACCACATCATCCGCGGTAAGTTTGCGCTCCGCGACCTGCGGCTTGGTGGCGAGATCGGGCGCGTTGCGTTCACGCCAGATAAAATAGATGCGAATACCGGCAATCGCCAGCACCAGCAACGTGATGAGTCCGATCACTTGCCATGACTTCATCGCATAACTCCTTTACAGACACACGATTTATCACCTTTTGATGCAAGATCAGAGCTGCCGGACTTCCTGGGCGGATTCAGCTGCGGCCACATTCAGCAGGGCTTCCGGTGTAAGCTGATCGGCTTTGCGCAGAGCCGGGAAGAGCACGCTCCAAAGGCCGGTGACGGCCATCGAGCCGATACCGCCGATGACCACCGCGCGCACCGCGCCCCACCACTGCGCGGTGAGCCCGCTTTCAAATTCACCAAGTTCATTCGAGGCACCCAGGAAGAGCGAGTTGACGGCGCTGACCCGCCCCCGCATCTCGGCCGGGGTGCCCAGTTGCAGCATCGACGAGCGGATGACCACGCTCACCATGTCCGACGCGCCCACAATAAAGAGCGCCAGCAGAGAAAGGGGCAGGCTCTTCGACAGACCGAAGAGGATCGTGGACGCTCCGAAAATGGCAACGCATGAAAACATCAGCGCCCCGGCCTTTCGTTGAATGGGCCACCAGGTGAGCGAAAAAGAAACGATCAGCGCACCGATGGCCGGAGCAGCGCGCAGGAGGCCAAGCCCGCGCGGGCCGGCGTGAAGGATGTCCTGCGCAAAGATCGGCATAAGGGAGACAGCCCCGCCCAGCAGCACGGCGAAGAGATCGAGTGAAATCGATCCCAGCAGAATCGGAGTACGTGCGACATAGCGGAATCCCGCAAGGATCACTTCCATCGAAGCGGCGCGGTGTTCCATCCGGCCCGGCCGCACGGAGAGCGAGCTCACCAGTATAATGAACCACACCAGGCATCCCAGGGTGAACAGATAGACCAGCGGCGCTCCTGCAAAGTGGTGGGCAAAGCTATGCTGAAGCGGCAGCGTGAAGAGAATACCGCCCAGTGCCGGTCCGGTGATGTTGGCAATCTGGAAGATGGTCGCGCCCCAGGTGACGGCGTTGACAAAATGTTCTTTCGGGACCAGGTGCGGGAGAAGTGCGGAGCTGGCCGGCCCGCTGAAGGAGCGCCCAGTCCCGATGAGAAAAAGCACCGCGTAGATGGGAATGACGCTGCGCAACCCATGCCAGGCGAAGAGAAACAGGGCGAGTGTGCAAAACGTTTGCAGCGTATAACACACCAGGATGACGTGGCGACGGTCGAAACGGTCTGCGGCATGGCCCGACGGCAGAATAAAGAACAGGCCGGGCAGGAAGAGGGCAAGGCCGGTGTATCCCAGGTCGATTGCCTTGTGGGTGATCTGGTAGACCTGCCAGGCGACAGCCAGCGCCTGCGCCTCAGACCCCACAATGACCATGATACGAGCCAACTGATAGCGGCGAAAGTCGCGAGAAAGAAATGCTGCTGCGGCCTTGCTCGGGGGGCGGTCGGGCATGCTGTTCATTTTTACCGTTCGAGATCGGAGATGTCAGGATGGACGTTTCTAAGACTCGAACCAGCCTGAGTTAGACAGCTTATGAGGATGACTTAGAGCAACCTTCTATCTTTAAAGCAACGCTCGCTTCCTATTTTACGTTCAGCAGGCTTTCGGCGTAGTAGTTCGTGACGTGCGCCTGGTAACGAAGCATATCGAGATAGGCGGTCTTCAGTAATTCAGCACGCTGGGCGCGCAGCTTTTCGCGAATATATTGCTGCACACGCGGATCGCCGAATCCATACAAGCCGGCCGGCTCGCGAAAGAGCAGCTTGTAGATGGCGAACTGATCTCCGTCTGGACTTTGCAGCACATCTGTCGACTGTCCCGGCAGCAGCTTTGATATGCTCTCGCGCAGCAGGGGGTCGGCATCGAGCTGCGATTGGGTAAGGGCGATGTCCGCGTCTCCGCTGATGGCCGCTGTCTTGATGTTCGCCAGGCTGTTGGCGAGCGACGCGAAATCCTCGCCCTCCTGCAGGCGAAGATGGATCATCTGGATGGTGCGCTGCGCGTTTTCCCGGCTCTGCTGCTCGCTCGCCGAGGGCCCGGTGGATGCCTGCCCCGGCAGCGCGCTTACCAGGATTCGCGCCAGGTGATAGCGGGGTTCGGTGAGATTGAATTCGTCTTCGTGGCTGGTGTAGTAGGTGGAAAGATCGGCGTCAGTGATATTGATCCTTGAAAACACATCCTTGTTGAGGAGACGGTCGACCGTCAACTCGCGTCTCACCTGCGACTGCATATCTTGCATGGTGAGATTCGCGGCCCGCAGCTGCTGTGCGAACTCTTCCTCGGTGTATGACGCCTTCATCTCGGTGAGCTTTTCGGAGGCATCCTCGTCACTGGCTTCAAGATGGAACTTCCGGGCCCGCTGCTCGAGAATCTCCTCCATGATGACCTGGCCGAGCACGTCCAGCCGGCGCTGGTCGCCGGTCTCGCCGGAGAAGGCCTGGGGATGCAGCCGGTCGTATTCCTCCACCCGCGCAGCGCTGATGGGAGCGCCGTTGACTTCAGCCAATGCTCCGGCGGGCGCAGCGCGATGACATCCTGCAATGCCAAAAATCAGCCCGGTAAAAACTGCGGCCGATAGCCCGCACGGTTTGTACGTGCGCGAAACGGCGTGACCACTCGTGCAAAAGCGCATCCATATCCAGTGTAAACAATGGTTCCGGCCGGCAGGAATTAGCGGTCGCCAAAGCGGCGCCCAGCCTACTACCAAATTACCCG